>Ga0134126_10000008_pt1 | contig 305300 bp, 288 predicted proteins | sample KB31752_FD_96881 | JGI IMG/M metagenome (GOLD analysis project Ga0134126, IMG submission 96881) | Terrestrial soil microbial communities with excess Nitrogen fertilizer from Kellogg Biological Station, Michigan, USA - KB3-175-2 | ecosystem: Environmental > Terrestrial > Soil > Unclassified ...
CGTGCTCGCTGCGACGCTCGCACCCCGGGACCCCAGCCCTGCCGGGCCCGCGCCGCTTCGATCCCCGGGGGCGCAAACGCATGCGTTTGCCCCTTCGGAATTTCGCGGTCACTCCGCGCCGACTTGGCCCGCGTTTTGGCCAAGCGGCTGGTAGACTTTGCGGATGTGGACGCTCGGGATTGAGACCACCTCGGCGCAGGGGAGCGTGGCGCTGCTGCGGGGCGACGGGGTCGAGCGCTGGGCGGCGCTGGAGCCGCCGTACTCGAGCGGGCTGTTCGCGGCGGTGGAGGCGGTGCTGAAGGAGGCCGGCATCGGCTTGGGCGACATTGAATTGTTCGCGGTGGCCGATGGACCGGGATCGTTCACCGGCGTGCGGATCGGATTGACCGCGGTGAAGGGATGGATCGAAGTGCTAGGAAAGCCGGCGGCGGGGGTTTCGACGCTGCAAGCGGTCGCGGGCGGCGCGCCGGGGCTGGCCGGGCTCGATGCCGGCCGGGGCGAGGTGTATTTCGGAGCGTACGCGGGAGGCAGCAGCGAAGAAGGGCTGGAAGCGCTGGAGGCGTTTTGCCGGCGGGCGGCGGCGTGGCGGGGGCCGGTGCTGACGCCGCAGGCGGCCATAGCAGCGGCGTGCCCGCAAGCGAAGCTGGTCGAGCCACGATTGGCGGCGAACGTCGGGCGGCTGGGAATCGCGGCGTGGCGGCGGGGCGAGCGCAAGGATGCGCTGAGCCTGGACGCGCGGTACCTGCGGCGGTCGGACGCCGAGCTGCCGCTGGCCGGGCGATGACAATCCGGCGCGCGACGGCGGGCGATGCCGCCAGCCTGCTGGCGCTGGCGCGGTGCTGCTTCGGGGCGCAGGCGTGGGATCCGGCCCAGTATTGGAACGAACCCGATCACGCGGTGCTGGTCGCCGAGGAGGGCGGCTTCAGCGTGCTCGCGTTTGCGGCGGACGAAGCCGAGATGCAATCGCTGGCGGTGGCGCCGGAGATGCGGCGGCGGGGCGTGGGGGCGGCACTGCTGGCGGCCAGCTTGGAAGCGGCGCGCGAGCGCGGCGCGACGCAGATGCACCTGGAGGTGCGCGAGGGCAACACCGCGGCGCGGGGGTTCTACCGCAAGCACGGCTTCAGCGAGAGCGGGCGGCGGCGGCTGTACTACCGCGATCCGGAGGAGGCGGCGGTGCTGATGAAGCGCGGGCTTTAGGCTTCGCCGGTGATGGCGCGCATCAGATCCTTGAGCTGAAGTTTTCGCTTCTTCAGCTTGGCCGCCTCGAGCTCGTCGGCGGCGGAGAAGAATTTCTTTTGGTGGAGGTGCTGCAGCGCCAGGTCCAGGGCCGCGTGCTGCGCGGCCAGATCCTGGAGCTGATGGGAAGCGGGTGGAATCGAGGATTGACTAGCGGCCATTCCTTTCCCTCCGAAGCCTCAACAGCCTCACGCTACCACTGCTCCGTGGTAGGATCAAGCCCACTTTGGACGGCGCACTGATAGTCAACAAACCGGCGGGGCTGACCTCGCACGACGTGGTGGCCCGGCTGCGGCGGCTGAGCGGGGAACGCTCGATCGGGCACCTGGGGACGCTGGACCCGGGGGCGACCGGAGTGCTGCCGCTGCTGCTGGGGCGGCTGACGCGGCTGGCGCAGTATTTCCAGGGACGGGAGAAGGAGTACCGGGGCGAGATCCGGTTCGGTTTTGCCACCGACACCTACGATGCCGCCGGGCAGCCGGCGACCGAGGCCAAGGCGGCGCCGACGCCGGAGGCGGTGGCGGCGCTGCTGCCGCACTTCCGGGGGCATCTGCACCAGACGCCGCCTCCCTACTCGGCCAAGAAGATTGGCGGAGTGCCGGCGCACAAGCTGGCACGGCGGGGCGAGGCGGTGGCGCTGGCCGCGGTCGAGGTGGAACTGCGGACGCTGGAAATGCTAGGGATGGCGGGCGAACGGATGGAGTTCCGCGCGATCTGCTCGCCGGGGACGTATATGCGGTCGCTGGCGCACGATCTCGGCGTGGCGCTAGGGACGGGGGCGCATTTGACCCGACTGGAGCGGGTGCGGGTGGGCGAGTTCGAGTTGGGCGCAAGCCATACGCTGGAAGGGTTGGCCGAGTTGGCGAGCGCCGGCAAGTTCGCCGAGGCCTTGCTGCCGCCGCAGAGGTTGCTGCCGGAGTTCCCGGCGGTGGTGGCGCCGCCGGAGGCGGCGGCCAAGCTGCTGCATGGACAATCGGCCAATCTGCCGGAGTTTTCGCGGGCGCGGATGGTGAAGGTCTTCACGGCGGACGAGCGGCTGCTGGCGCTGGGGCGGCGGATTGCGGGAAGCTTGTTTCATCCCGAAGCGGTCTTTGCGGGCTGACGGCGAAACTCTGAGGGTTGGCCGGGGTTAAGCTTTGGCCATGAGAACTGCCTTGCCGATTCTGGCTGCCGCACTCCTGGCCGCAATGCCCTTGGCCAACGCGGCCGATACCACCAAGCCGGTCGAGCTCACCAAGGCGTGGACCACGATCCCGCTGCCCGACGTGGCGGTGGCGGTGGTGGCGCACGGCGACCAACTGTGGGCGGTGGGGGAAAACGAGATGATCGCGGTCTCGAACGACCACGGGCGCAGCTGGACGATCAAGCACGCCAGCAAGCCGGGCGAAATGCTCTCGGGGCTGGTGTTCGTGGGCGACAAGAATGTGTTTGCGTTCAGCTCGGGGCGGAGCTGGATGAAATCGAGCGACGGCGGGAACAACTGGAAGACGGAGCGGGGCTGGAAGCAGACTTGGATTTCGGGCGCGTTCGGGGACGCGAACTCGCTGGTGACGGCGAACGGCGATTCCTGGGGCTACTCGAGCGACTGAGGCAGGCATTGGGCGATCAACGGACTGCCGTTGCCGCCCGATCCGTTGGCACCGCCTACGAAGATGGGGGTGAAGCTGCCGAAGACGCCGATCCTGCACACGCTGGAGCGGCGGCCGATGCAGGTGCTGGCGCTGGACGGGAAGCGGGCGGCGGTGCTGTTCGCGGCGGAGAACGTATCCCAGCCTTGGGTCTCGACCAGCGATGGCGGCAAGAGCTGGCAGATGAGCGGGCTCGACCAGAGCATGACGCTGACCTCGATGCGGAACGAGGCGGGCAAGTTCGTGGTTTACGGCGTCGGCAAAGACGGCACGCCGCAGGCGATGGCGAGCAGCGACGCGGCGAGCTGGGATCCGGCGCCGGCGCCGCTGGGGGCGTACAGGGAGTGCACCGAGCAGGGGTGCCTGCTGCCGGGAGGCTGGGCGCAGCTGGACGGGGCGAAGCCGCAAGCGTGGCAGCTGCCGGAGGGCGAGAGCGCGGTGTCGTGGGCGGCGAGCGGCGACGCATTCTGCCAAGTGGCGAGCAGCAAGCTTGACTGCACCATCGCGCGCGAAGCGTGGACAAAGCCCGCGGCGGTGCCGGCGGAGGTGGACTTCCGCAGCGTGCAAGTCGCGAACTGGCTGGCGCCGGAGCTGCCGGGCGACAACCACGACGGCATGGTGATGGTGCGGGTGGTGATCGGAGCGGACGGGAAGCTGAAGAGCATCCAGCCGCTGGGCGGGGAATGGGGAGACTTGGGCGAGGCGGTGGTCAAGGGGATCAAGCCGTGGCACTTCGCGCCGGTGACGGTGGCAGGCGCGGCGGCGGAGGTGGCGACCACGATCCCGTACATCGCGATCGCCAAGGGCGACATTGACGGCGTGGACGCGAGCGCGCCGCGGGCGACGAACGGGTGCTGCGAGCGGCCGTGAAGCGGCTCGCGCTCCGCTAGCGGACCTGGACGGACTGGGTGAGTTCGGAGAGCGCGCCGGTGGCGCCGTCTTCAACCACGACGCGGAGGCGGTAGGCGCCGGGGGCGGCGTGCAGGTCGAAGCTGGGCGCGAGCCCGGACTTGCGCAGCTTCTTGAAGGTCGCATCTTTCAGGGCGAGGGCGATGTCTCCGCGTTCGCCGGTGAGGTATTTCCCGCTGGCGTCGAACAAGCCGGCGACGAGCGCGAGCGATTCGGCGGATTGGGTCACGCCGAGATGCACACGGACGGCGAGGCCGCCGGGGCGGGGGCTGGCGGCGATTTCGACCGGAAGCGCGCCGCGGACGGAGGTTCCGCGCATGGCCTGGTAGAGGTCGCGCTCGAGTTCGTCGGCGGTGGGCCCGGGAAGGGGCGCGAAGTAGCCGCGGCGGGCCTCGATGGTGGCGCCGGGAATCCGGGGCGTGAGCTCGTACTTGAGGGCGTGGAGCTTGCCGTCGCGGACGAGCGGGGTGGGGGTGAAAGAGAATTCGTAGCCGGCTTCGGGGGCGAGGCCGAGGCGCTGGAAGCCGAGGGTGAGGTCGTTGTTGTCCTTGAAATAAAGGCCGCCGGTGGCTTCGGCGAGGGTGGCCATGGCATCGGCTTGGGCCTCGCGCATGGGGAAGCGGGCGCCTTCGTCGAAGATCATGGCGGCCAAGGGCAGGATGCCCATGTCGCTTTGCTCGCTGAGCGGGGGCTCGACCTCGTCGGTGTAGAGGCCCTTGGCGTCGAGGGCGTTGATGACCACGCCGCTGCGGAGGGCCTCGCGGATGATCTGGTCCTTCTCGTTTTCGAGGGTTTCCGAGAAGAATCCGGAGGAGGCGAGCACCACGATGCGCTGGCCGGGCTGCTTGGCGGTGAAGCCGACGACGTCGCGGACAGCGGCGAGGGTGTCGCTGGAGACGCCGCGGGTGAGGTCCCAAGTGGCTTCGGCGAGGGTGGCAACGGGAACGCCACCGGAACCCTCGGTGGGCGGCATCCCGAAGGTGCATTTGAGGCCGCAGGCATTCAAATAGAGTTCGGACCGGACAGAGGTGTCCTGGAGGGCGGTCCCGTTGCAGGCTTTGGTTTCCTCGTTCTTGGCCAGCAGGGCACCCTGGTCGTGGAGCACGGCAATGAGGTAAGCATCGTAGCCGGTAAGGCGCGGGCAAGGGGCGAGGCCGGTGGCGCTCTGGCGCGGATGGGGCGCAATCTGGGCGATGGTCTTGCTGAGGGCATCGCGATCGGAGGTGAATGCCAGGCTTTGGTTGCTGGAGGCGGTGAAGACGGCCATCTGGTCGCCGGGGCCGATCTGTTCGCGCAGGAAGCGGACGGCGGCGTTGCGGGCCTGGGCGAGATCGTTCTTGTCGCTGTTGACGTCGTCGAAGAGGAGGGCGATGTAGCGGGGCGCGGCGGCCGCGGGTGCAACGGCGTTTGGCGCTGCCGGTGCCGGCGCGGCGGAGGTGCTGGCGGCCGTGCGTGCCGGCGCGGCGACAGTCTGGAACGCGGTGATGGTTTGGGGATGGCCGTCGTCGGAGATTTGAAAATTCGGCTCCTGCAAGCCGGCGATGACTTTGCCGGTGCGGTCGCGGACGACGACGCTGACGGGCACGGTGTTGGCATTGGCCACAATCACCGGCACCAGCCGGTAGGGGCGGCTGTGGATCTGGATTTCTCCGGGCGCCTGGGCGCGCATCAGCGGCGGGAGGAGCGCAACGACTGCCAGTGCGCAATGGACGCGGAGCCGACGATGACCCATGGGAGCAACCTCGATGCTGCCGCCATTATAGGCGTCATCGGGGTTGGCCGCGGGGGCTGGCGAGGCAGATGGGGCGGGCGTCGCGGGCGGCGGATCTGGGCGCGGGTCCGGTGCCGGAGGCGGCGCGGATGATGTTGCGGGCGACGCGGTTGGGCATGGGCGCGGCGGGCGCGGGGCCGGGACGGGCCGTCGCGAGTGTTGCATTTTCGGCGGTGTTTTGTTGAAGCGGCTGGGGTTCCGGCGGGACAGGTGCGGACGGTTTGGGCACGTCCGGTGCGGCGTCGGATTCGTCGGCGTGGACGAAGGCGTCGGCGGAGGCTTCAGCGCAGGCGGATTTCCAGAGGTGGACGGCAACGAGGCCGCTCTCGGAGAAGAGCAGGTTGAACATGGCCTTCCAGTGGGAAAACGAAGTTGCGGTTTGGGAGCGGGCCTGATTGATGAGGCCGATGCCATCCATGAACACGCGCGAGGACCAGGCGTCGAGGAGCCAGGCGCGGAAGCCGGGCTCGCGGCACCAGCGGTAGTAGGTGCTGCGGGCCATGCCGAGGCCGTCGCAGAGATCTGAGATCGAAGCTTGCGGCTCGCGCTCGATGCGGTCGAGAAAACGGCGCTGCGCTTGCGAAGGTGTGAACGACATGGCCAAACTGCCTCCAGACAGAGTAGATGCGGCCCGGGGCAGAAAGATGGATTACCGTTTTGTCACGGAACGGTGGAGGGGCGATGGGGGGAATTGGATTAGGCGGATGGGCGGAGGGCGAGGCGGACGGCGCGGATGGAGCAGCGGATGCCGGCAATATCGTCGTTGACCATCTGCTTGACGATCTGGTCGTATTGGACCTCGGATCGGTCGCGCTCGATGGCGCCTTGGGCTCGGGTGCCCTGGGGACGGCTGGGGCCCTGCTTCGCTCCTGCGGAGCTACGCAGGGCATTGGTGGGTCTGGACGTCTGGGGCCCTGCTTCGCTCCTGCGGAGCTACGCAGGGCATTTTTTTGCGCGCGGAGCGCGCAAAAAAATGGCGGGGACGACGGGGCTCGAACCCGCGACCTCCGACGTGACAGGCCGGCGTTCTAACCAACTGAACTACGTCCCCGCGCTTGGTGGGCGATCGCGGGCTCGAACCGTGGACCTTCTGCTTGTAAGGCAGACGCTCTAACCAACTGAGCTAATCGCCCGCGGACCGATCTCCATTGTAGCGCGAATCCGATCGAGGGCCTCGGACAATTCTGCCGATGCGCCAGCAAACGAGAAGCGCAGGAACTCCGCGCCGGAGGGGCCGAAAGCCGCGCCCGGGATGGCGGCGACGCCGGCGCGCTCGAGCAAATGGCGCTGGAATTCAGCAGCGGCGAGGCCCGGATGCACCACCCGCGCCCAGGCGTAGAAGGCGCCCTGCGGGAGCGAGCAGCGAAGCCCGGGGATGCGGGCCAAGCCGCCGGCAAACAGCTGTCGGCGGCGGGCGTACTCGGCCACCATCGCGGAGGTGTGGCCGGCGAGATCGCGCAAGGCCTCGACGGCCGCGACCTGGATGAACTCGGGGGCGCAGGTGAAGCTGTTGACGACCAGCATCTCGAGCGCGGCGATCATCGGCGGCGGCGCGACCGCGTAGCCGAGGCGCCAACCGGTCATGGCGAAGCTTTTCGAGAAGCCATCGATGACCACCGTGCGCTCGGCCATGCCGGGGAGGGTGGCGATTGAAAGGAAGCTGCCGTCGTAGACGATGCGGGCGTAGACTTCGTCGGCGATGACGGCGAGGTCGTGCTGGCGGGCCAGGGCGGCCAAGCCTTCGAGGGTGGCGCGCGAGAACACCGTGCCGGTGGGGTTGTTGGGCGAGCAGAGGATCAGGACGCGGGTGCGGCGGGAGATGAGGCGGGCCACTTCGGCGAGATCGGGCTGGAAGGCATGCTCTTCGAGCAGACGGTAGCAGACCGGGCGGGCGCCGAGGCCGCGGGTGAGGGAGGGATAAAGGGGGAAACTAGGCTCGGGGCACAGGACCTCGTCGCCCGGCTCGATGAGCGCGGTCATGGCCATCGAAAGCGCGAGCTTGCAGCCGGGAGCGACGAGGATGTTCTCGGGCTGGCATGCCAGGCCGCGGGTGCGGCGCAGGACCTCGGCCAAGGCGGCGCGCAGCTCGGGAATGCCGGCGGGGGCGCAGTAGCGGTCGCGGCCATTCCGCAACGCCGCGACGGCCGCGTCCACGACCTCCGGGGCGGGATGGAAGTCGGGCTCGCCCAGCTCGAGATGGATGATGGAGCGGCCGGCGCGCTCGAGCTCGCAGGCACGGGCGTAGACATCCATGGCGCCTTCGCCGGTGAGCTGGCCGATGCGGGAGGCGATCCTCACAACTACCTGAGAGCGGCTTCCAGGTCGGCGATGAGGTCGCGCGGGTCTTCGATGCCGACGCTGAGGCGGAGGAGGTTGTCGCGGATGCCGATGCGCTCGCGCTGCTTGGGCGAGACCTCGCGGTGGGAGGCGATGATGGGGTACATCACCAGGGTCTGGACATCGCCGAGGCTGGTGCAGGGGAGGCAGAGGCGGAGCTTGTCAATGACCTGGAACATGGCGGGCTTGTCGGCACCGCGGATTTCGAAGGAGACCATGGCGCCGAAACGTCCGGCGAATTGGCGCTGGGCGTTGGCGTGGTCGGGGTGGTCGGGGAAGCCGGGATAGTGGACGCGCTCGACGCGGGGATGGGCGCGGAGCCAAGCGGCGAGTTGGGCGGCGTTGGCGCACTGGCGCTCCATGCGCAAGGGCAGGGTCTTGAGGCCGCGGAGGACAAGCCAGGCTTCGAATGGGCCCAGGATGCCGCCGACCATCTTGCGGCAGGCATCGAGGCCGGGAAGTTCGGAGGCGGCGCAGGAGACGACGCCGGCGGTGACGTCGCCGTGGCCGGATAAATACTTGGTGGCGCTGTGGACGGAGTAGTCCGCGCCCGAGGCGAGGGGCTGGGAGAGGACGGGGCTGGTGAAGGTGGCGTCCACCAGGAGCTTGGCGCCGGCGGAGTGGACCTTCTCGGCGAGCGCGGCGAGGTCGAGGACGCGGAGGAGCGGATTCGAAAGGGTTTCTACAATGACCAGGCGGACGCCGGGGCCAAAGAGGGCCTTGTCCAGCTCGGCAGCGGCATTCAAGTCCGCAAAACGGATCTCGATGCCGAGGGGGGTGAGGATGTTCATCAGCAGGCCGATGGTGCCGCCGTAGATCTCCTGCGAACAGACGATGACGTCGCCGGGGACGACGCCGCTGGCGAGGATGGCGGCGTGGAGGGCGGCCATGCCGGAGCCGAAGCTGAGGCAGGCTTCGGCGCCCTCGAGCGAAGCCACCGCCGCCTCGAGCGCCGCGCCGGTGGGGTTGGCGTAGCGGGCGTACATGTAGCCGGGTTCGCCGCCGGCCACGGCGTCGAGCTGGGCGGTGCGGTCGTAGTAGTAGGTCGCGCTGGGGTGGATGGGAACGCTCACGGGGTGGGCGTCACGGGCGTCGCCGCGGGCGCCGGCGTGGACCGCTTTGGTGGCCAGTTGCATGCAGTAAGCCTAGCAAAAAGTGGAAGGTGGTCAGTGGTCAGCCGCGGACGGAAGGGATTCGAGTTTCGAGTTCGCGGAGCTGCGCACCGCGTTAGGGCGGGCGGGACGCCCGCGGTCCCAGCTTGTTCCAGCTTGTCCCGGCTTGTTCTGGCTTGTCCCGGCTTGTTCTGGATTTTCCCGGCTTGTTCCGGCTTGTCCCGAATTGTTCCGGCTTGTTCCAGCTTGTTCTGGATTGTTCCAGCTTGGAGGAACGGCAAAGGCGCAGGGCACTTGGCAATCCGTGTACCATCCAAGACATGGCGGAAGTGCTGGATTTGCGGCAGTTTCGGTGTTCGCAACTGGAGGGGCTGCTGCGCGCCGAGACGGTGGAGTGGAGCCAGCGGCTGGATTGGGACTACGCCTCGTCGGCGGACTTGATCCGGCAATACATCGAGGCGCGGATTCTGCCGGGGTATGTGCTGGCGGAGCGCGGGCGGGCGCGGGGCTGGGAGGCGATCGGGTACGGGTTCTTCATTTATGAATCGCGCAAGGGGATGATCGGGAACCTGTTCGTCGCGCCCGAGCACCGCGACCCGCACCACGAGGCCGAGCAGCGGCTGCTGCTGCACATGATTGACACGCTGCGGGGCACGCCAGGCTTGGAGCGCATCGAGGCGCAACTGATGCCGTTCGCGCCGGCGGCGCTGGGGCAGACGTTCCAACTGCATGGGTTCCAGAGCTACCGGCGGGTGTTCCTGACGCGGCCGCTGAACAGCCCGGCGCCGCGGCGGGGGCCGCCGCCGCTGCCGGAGGTGACCCATTACCGCGACCTGCGGATCGAGCCCTGGGGCGGGGCGACGTACGAGGAGGCGGCGCGGCTGATCCAGCACGCCTACGAGCGGCACGTGGACAGCCGGATCAACGACCAATACCGGAGCTTCACCGGGGCGGTGCGGTTCATGCACAACATCGCGCACTACCCGGGCTGCGGCGCCTTCGACGCGACCGCCAGCTTCATCGCGCGCTCGGTCGAGCACGCCACGCTCGAGGGCATGATCCTGACCTCGCGGGTGAAGCCCGAGGTCTCGCATGTCACCCAGATTTGCGTCGAGCCGGAGCGGCAGCGGCAAGGACTGGGGCGGGCGCTGCTCGAGCAGTGCCTCGAGCAACTGCGCAAGCAGGGCATGCGGGCGGCGACGCTGACGGTGACCGCCGACAACGCGTCGGCGCGCGCGCTGTACGCCGAGCTTGGGTTCACCACCATGGCCGAGTTCGATGCCTACGTGTGGGAACGGCCGGAACGGCGCCAGGAGCCGGAGCTGTGAACGCGCGGGAGCAGGTGCGGGCGGTGCGGGAGACGGCGCGGCTGATCGGGCCCAGCGCGCGGCTGCTGACCACCACCGAGGCGCATACGTACGCGTATTCGGTGTCGGCGAATTTCCTGCTGGCTTCCCTGCCCTTCCTCTTCCTGCTGCTGTGGATCGGGCACCAACTGTTCCCGAACCTGACCACGCAGCATGCCACCTTGGCGCAGTTGCTCGATGCGTTCCTGCCCGCCGGACAGCAGCGCTTGGTGGCGGACGCGACGCGGATGGCGAGCCGCCACACGGTGGAAGCCTTTTCGCTGCTGATGCTGGCGATCTCTTCGAGCGGCGTGTTCCTGCCGCTGGAGGTGGCGCTGAACAGCATCTGGGGATTCCCGCGGAACCGGGGCTACATCGGAAACCAGATCGTTTCGCTGCTGCTGGTGCTGGCGTGCGGCGCGATCGCGCTGGTGGCGCTGCTGCTGGGCAGCATGGGGGCGGCGGCAGCGCAAGCGATTTTTCCGGCGGGGTGGACGGGGCTGATCGGAGCGCTGACGCTGATCTCGCTGACGGTGTTCTCGGTGCCAGCGGCGATCCTGGTGTTCTTCATCATTTACTGGAAGCTGCCGAACGGCAAGGTGCCGGCGGGGCAGGTGCTGCCGGCGGCGCTGTACACGGGACTGCTGGCGGTGGTGTTCACGACGGCATTCCGCTGGCTGGTGCCGTTCCTGGATTTTCCCAGCGTCTATGCTTCGCTGGCGCTGCCGGTGACGCTGCTGGTGTGGGGGTACTGCGGGGCGCTGCTGCTGCTGTTCGGGGCGAGCCTGTCGGCGCGGGGGGTGGCGCGGCTGCCGGCGATGCGGATTCGGCTGCCGCGGTATTCGGAGCTGCGCGCCTGGTATGCCCATCACGGCAAGCAGGCGGAGGGGGCGTCGGCAATTAAACCGCGCTAGAATACGGGCGATGGGTGGAGTCGAGCTCGGACCGCTCGAGAGCGGAGTGATGGAAGTGCTTTGGACCCATGGCGCGTGCAATGTGCGCACGGTCGCCGAGCGCTTGCCGCGTCCACTGGCGTATACGACGGTGATGACCACGCTGGACCGACTATACAAGAAGGGGCTGCTCGAGCGGGAGAAGCAGGAGCGGGCGTTCATCTACTCGGCGCGCGAGAGCCGGGCGCAGTGGCTGCGGGGGCGGGCACGGGAATTTGTGGCCAGCTTCTTTGCCGATCCGGAACCCGGGCGGGCGGCGCTGCTTTCGTGCCTGCTTGAAGAATTCGAACAGTACGACGCGGCGCTGCTCGAGGATTTGGGCCGCAAGCTGCAAGCGCGACGCACCCAGCGGGAGCGGGGCTGAGCATGGCGCTGCCCTATTGGCTGCGACTGCTGTGCTTGAGCCTTGGCGCCGGCGCGGCGGTGTACGCGGCGACGGCGGGGGCGGTGGTCGGGGCATCGCCGTGGGCGCGCAGACGGGCTGAAGGCTGCGCCCCAGGGGCGGCCGCCAACTGGCTGTTCTTGCTGCGCATCGCTCCGTTGCTGTGCGCGCTGGCCGCGGTGGCGGCGCTGTGCCTGCCGAGCTATCTGTGGCTGGAGCCGGCGGGGCGGGAGGAAGTCGGCGCCGGGCTGCTGTTGGCCGCGGCGACCGGCGCGGGCCTGGCGCTGACGGGCGCAGCACGCGTGCTGCGCGCGGCATGGACGACGGCGGGCTGCCTGCGGTCGTATCGGCAACGCGGGCGGGAAGCTGGGCCGGGCTTGACCGTCGTGCCGGCGCCGGCGCCGAGCTTGGCGCTGGCGGGGTTCTTCCGGGCGCGGATGCTGGTCTCGGAACGGGCATGGGAGGCGCTCTCACCGGCGCAGCTCGAAGCCGGGCTGGCGCATGAGCGGGCGCATTTCCGCGCCGGCGACAACTGGCGCAGGCTGCTGCTGGCCGCGACCCCGCTCGGCGGCAAGCGGGCGGGGGAATTGACGCGGGCCTGGGAACGATTCTCGGAATGGATGGCGGATGACCGCGCCGTCGCCGGAAACGTGGATCGCTCGTTGACGCTGGCGGCAGCGTTGCTGGCGGTGGCCAAGCTCGGTCCGGCGGCGCCGACGCCGGCGGGTCTGTCGTGCCTGGTGCCGGAAGGGCAGGCGCTGCAGGCAAAGCAGGCACCGCAGGCACCGCAGGCACTGCAGGCACCGCAGGCACCGCAGGCAATGCAGGCACCGCAGGCAATGCAGGCAATGCAGGGTCGCGCGGCTGGGTCGCGCGACGCGCGCGTCGGGCAACGAAGCCGGGAATTTGCGGAACGGATCGAGCGGCTGCTGAAGCCGCCTGCGGGCGGGCCGGAGCCGCGACCGGCAAGCGTGGCCTGGGCGCTCGGATGCGCGGCGATGCTGGTTGCTCTGATGCTGCAGCCAACCACGCTGATGGCCGCGCATCGGGTGCTGGAACGGCTGACCCGCTAATCCCAGCTGTGCTATAAACGAAAGACGGCGCTGCGATGGCGCCGGGCACTCCTCAGTAGCTCAATGGTAGAGCATCCGGCTGTTAACCGGAGGGTTGTAGGTTCGAATCCTACCTGAGGAGCCATTTTTTTCATTCACTTGCGCTTTGCGCGCGTGACCGCCCGACTGCTTCGCGGGGGGCTGCCCAGCAACTCGCCCCTCATGCGCGCTTTTATCCTCGTCGAGCCCCCTCAATTCCGACTCGGAGAAGTGGCCGTACTGCTGACCCGCCCGAACGGCGGTTGCCGCGCTCCAACCCGGCAGCTTGGCAACGCCATGCAGAGACTTGCCCGCCGCCAGCATGCGGCGCGCGGCGGTGTGCCTGAGATCGCGCCTCCGGCGCGCCAACATGGCGCGCTCCTTCGCGTCCTTCCTTGGTGTCGCCTACCGGCTCGGTGGGATCAGATACCGTATCGCTTGCCTGCAGTGTCTTTAAATACGGCACCCTCGCGCGCCGCCTGCGGCTCTTCCCACCCGACGCCGCCAAACGCACCGGTGTCATGGACGGAACGATCCAAGCGATGACTGATAATGGGGGAGTACACCGTGGCGGAATTTCATCCATCCATGCTCGCACACGCGTCCGACGCGGAACTAAACGACTGGATCGCAGTGAAATCAAAGACGGGCTGGCTGCCCTCTGGCGGGTTTGAGGCGATCCAGTCAGAACAACTTCGACGGCAAATGCAATCCATTGCGGAAAGCACCAAGCGGCTTGCCGAATCCTCGGGAAAGCTTGAACGTCAAACATCGAACCTGGAATGGCTCACGGCCGTGTTGGCACTATTGGCTGCGATTCAAATTGCGGTGGCTTTGGTGCCTTTTTTCAGGTAAAACCGCCAACTGAGCGCCGGCATTGTCCATCCCGGATCGCCTTGCGCCGTATGCCGTCCTTCGAATTTAATGATTTTGTCTTCTACCACGAGCACGGTCCCTGTCCTTTTGCGCGGCAAGAGCGCGGAGGAGCCGTGAGCAAGCGGGAATTGAAAGCCATTCAGGGCGCTGCCACGCTTTGACGCTTCCCACAATACGCGGGGAGGGTGGCTCCGGGCGCTTCAAAAAGCTGGCATAGCGGACGAGCGTGGCCGACTCGCCGCGCCGTACCGCAATTGCGCTCAGCCTCGCAAGAAAAAAACGTAGTTGGGGCTGAACTTCAGCTTCGTTCTCGCCTACCACGGTTGCGAAGAATGGGTTCGCGGTGAGCTGCTGCTCGGCAAACCCTTCCAATCCAGCAAGAATGAATACGATTGGCTCGGCCACGGCATATACGTTCTGGGAGGCCAACCCACGCCGCGGCCTGAAGTGCGGGCAGCGACGCGGCGCCGGGTCGGCGCGATTATCGAGGTTTGACATTGCTTGCACTTCTTTTCAACCAACGGCATTGAAGCTGTGCGAATGGCCTTCAAATCGCTACGGCGGTCCCCCCGCAATGCCGGCATGCGGCTACCCCGCAACAAGCAAGGAAAGGAACGCTTGCGACGCCGCCTGGATTGTGCCGTGACTAGGCACCTGGGCACGAATTTCGCCCCTGAAGAATACGGCACAGTGCGTGGCATTTTTCGTGAGGTTCTCTGTCTATCCCACAGCAGGCTTTTACCGCGAGACGCACATTCAAATCTGTGCCCGGAGCCCCGAATGCGTCAAAAAATATTTCGAGTGCCACCCGACCAGCTAGGTCCGACTGCTGCTTGAGAAGGGGTTTTTCTGGCCGTTTACGCGGTGAGGAGGCGGGCGGCGAGGTGGCGGGCGATGAGGAGGGAGGCGGTGGCGGCGGGGGAGGGGACGTTGAGGACGTGGAGGAAGCGGGATTCGCGGAGGATGGAGAAGTCGTCGAGGAGCTTGCCGTCGGGAAGGACGATCTGGGCGCGCACACCGAAGCCGCCGGGCAGGAGATCGGCGTCGGTGAGCTGAGGGAGCAGGCGGCGGAGGGCGCGGAGGTAGGCGGTGCGGGACCAGGAGCGGAGTTGCTCGCCGAGGCCCTTTTGCCAGTAGCGGGACGACATGGCCCAAAAGCCGCGGTAGGCGAGCATCGAAGCCGACTCGCGGGACCAGTGGAGCACGGCGCTAGGGCCGGCCTCGACGCCGCCGTGGACGCGGGGGGTGAAGTGCACGCCGAGGAACGGGAAACGCGGATCGGGGACGGGGTAGACCAGGCCGCGAACCAGTTTCTGCGCGTTGGGGCCGAGGGCGTAGTACTCGCCGCGGAAGGGGAGCACGCGCATCTCCCGCAGGGCGCGGACGCCGCGGGCCATGGCGGCGACGCGGTCGGCTTGCAGGCCGGCGCAGTTCACCACCTGGGCGGCGGTGAAGTCGCCGTGGCGGGTGGCGACGACCACGCCATCGGGACGCGACTGGAAGCCGACGACCTCGGCCCCCAAGCGAATTTCGCCGCCTGAGCGTTGGATGTCGTCGGCGTAGCTGCGGGCCACGGCGGCGTAGTCCGTGATGGCGGCGGTGGGGACGTGGAGGGCGGCGACGCCGCGGACGCTGGGTTCGATATCGCGGAGGGCGGAGGCGTCGAGCCAACGCAAGCCCTCCACGCCGTTGGCTTCGCCGCGGCGCTGGACCTCGCGCAGGCCGGGCACTTCGGATTCCCGCACCGCGACAATGACCTTGCCGAGCTGCTGGACCGGCAAGCCGCGCTCGCGGCAGTAGGCCAGCATGGCGCGCGCGCCCGGGACGCAAAGCCGGGCCTTGAGCGAGCCGGGCTTGTAGTAGACGCCGGTGTGGATGACGCCGCTGTTGTGGCCGGACTGGTGGGCGGCGAGGGTGCCCTCTTTTTCCAGGAGCAGAAGCTTGAGGTCGGGGAGGGTTTCGAGGACCGCGCGGGCGAGGCCGAGGCCGACGATGCCGCCGCCGATGATAAGGAGGTCGTGGCGCAACACACTTCACACTAATACGCGTTGACTGGCGCCGGACAGCACAAGACCGCAGGGGTTCAGCGGGCGGGGAGGTGACAGGCGGCTTGGCCGCGCTTGTCGAGGTATTGCTGGTGGTACTCCTCGGCGCGCCAGAAGGGACCGGCGGGGGTGATCTCGGTGACGATGGGGCGGGGGAGGCGGCCGCTGCGGTCGAGAGCCTCTTTGGAAGCGCGGGCGGCGGCTTCTTGGGCGGGATTCAGGTAAAAGACCGCGGAGCGGTATTGGCTGCCGACGTCAGGGCCCTGGCGGTTCATGGTGGTGGGGTCGTGGTTTTCCCAGAAGACGTCGAGAAGGGAGTCGAAGCTGACCTGGGCGGGATCGAACTCGACCTCGACCACCTCGGCGTGGCCGGTGCGGTCGGAGCAGACCTGCTGGTAGGTGGGGTTCTCGGTGGCGCCGCCGGAGTAGCCCACGGTGGTGGCGATGACGCCGGGCAGCTGCCGGAATGCCGCCTCGGAGCCCCAGAAGCAGCCCATGGCAAAGATGGCCTTGTCCATGGACGTATTTTACCGTTCCCCGGGCTGGGTGGGCTGCATTTCGAGGGCGTTGTTGAAGCGATTGAAGTAGCTGAACAAGCCGGCGACGGCGAGCAATTCGACGAGCTGGGATTCATCGAAATGGCGGCGCAGGTCGGCGAAGAAGGCGGCCTCGAGGTGGCCGTCGCCGCGCGCCACTTGCTCGGCAAGGCGCAGAGCCCAGCGGGTGGGCTCGTCCAGGTCCAAGCGCTCGAAGTCGGCCAAGCCGCCCAGAATTGCATCGCTCCATCCCAGCCGCCTTGCCAAGGCGGTATGCGAGGCGCGTCAATAGTCGCAGAGGTTGATCTGGGAGACGCGGACGGCGACCAGTTCCTTCAGCTTGGCGGAGACCGCGCCCTCGGCCATGACCGCTTGGAAGTGCGCGAGCATGGTGCGCAGGATGGCGGGACGGTGCGCCACGGTGCGGAACATGTTGGGCACGTTGCCGCGCTGGCGGTAGATCTCTTCGAGCAGGGGCCGGACTTCGTCAGCGGTGTCGTCGGTCTTGAGGCGGCTAATGCGCACGCGGGGCCTCGGCCACGGCGTGCTCGGAGCCGAAGGCGGCGATGGCCTTGGCTTCATCGTCTTGCACGTCGAAAACCGTATACAGCTTAGTAATTTGCAGCAGATCGTGAACCTTGCGGGTGAGGTTCAGGAGCTTCAAATCGCCGCCGGCCTTGCGGACTTGGGTAAAGCCGCTGACGAGCTCGCCGAGGCCGGAGCTATCGATGTAGGTGACCTCGCCCAAGTTCAGCAGGATGCGGCGCTCGTCCTGGGCGAGGAGGCCGCGGATGGTGTCGCGGAGGGTGGTGCTGCCATCGCCCAAAGTGATGCGCCCGCCCAGGTCCACCACGGTCACGGAATCAATTCGTCGGCAGGTCACTTTGATCATGGGCATATCCCTCTTTGGAGCAAGCCGGCGCAATGCAGCGCCTCTTCAATTATGAACGACCAGGAGAAGCCGCAGGTTGCGGAGCTTGCCTGTGCTTGGTGAGCCGAACCGAGGTACCGGAGCTGCTGGGCTGAACGTCCACTTCATCCATGAAGGCGCGAGCGAGGAAGATGCCACGGCCGGATTGCCGCAAAAGATTTTCCGGGGCCAGGGGGTCGGCGATCCCGGAAGTATCGAAGCCGGCGCCCTGATCGCGGATGCTGACCACGAGATCGTTGGCGGAGATGCTGAACTCGATGGTGACTTTCTTGCCGCGGTCGTAGCCGTTGCCGTGCATGACGGCATTGACGGTGATCTCGCGCACGGCCATGGCGATGCGATGGCGCTCGCCTTCGTCAAAGCCGGCACCGGCGGCTACGCGCTCGGCGGTGGCCTCGGCCTGATCCACGCTTTCTATGCGGCTGTCGAGAACGATCGCCTGATGCTGCACCATTGTCACCGGGGACAGAAACAACAGCTCTCCTAGCGGACCGTCCCAACATCGCACGGCTAGGTAGAACTGTCAAGGAGGAGTGGCGGAGCCGCGCCCCTCGACTGCGATCTTGGCGTGGCTGGAAGCGACTCGGTCGCTGCGGAGAACGGTCACAGCGGGCTGGGGAAGGAGGACGCGGCGAGGAGGGCGGTGAGGGCGCGCCAGTGGAGTTCGGCTTGGGCGCGTTCGGCGGGGCTGCGGGTTTGGAGATCGAGGCCGAGTTCCCAGGCCATGCGTTGCTGGGCGAACAGATAGAACGCCCAGCGGGCGTAGGCGGGGGTGGCACCGAGGCGTTGGGCCCAACGGGCGAGGGCTTGGCGGGCGCGGCCTGGGGTGAAAAAGACGACCTGCCAAGAGCGGGCGCGGGTGGTGGCGCAGGGAAGGTTAGCGAAGAGGGTGAGGATGTCGTGGAAGCGGGTGCCGGGGGCGAAGCCGGACCAATCAATCACCGCGACCACAGGAGCGCGGCGGGAACCGGAGAACAGGATGTTTCCGGCCCAGAAGTCGCCGTGGACGGGAGCGGCGGGTTGATCGGCGACGTCGGGAGGCGGCACCAGCAGCGATTCAGGAATGGCGGCGAGCAGCGAGGCCCATTGAGGATGGGCAGCAAGGTGGCGAGCGCGATGGGCGAGAACGGTTTCAGCCAACTGGCCGAGCGTGATGGCGGGCCAAGGAGCGTGCGGGAGGCGGCAGGCCTGGAAGTGCTGAAGCCAGGCGAGGGCCTGATCGAGACCGGGAGGAAGGGGGGCGGTGCCGCCGGACCAACGCCAGGGTCGGGCAAAGCCGGGAACAGCGGACTGAATCAAGCAAGACGCCGCCCGTCTCTTTTCCGGGGGCTGGGCCCGCGACGGCTCCTGTAGGTCGCCTGCCCCTGGGCGGCTCCGAGACCGGTCGAGGGGCGGGACGGGAACATTGCTGGCCAGCGACGGGTCGGGACCGCCCTGCTTCGCTCCGTTCGGAGCAATGCAGGGCAAGCAGGCGGGACCTGGCCCCTCGACCTCGATCTGGCCTCCGCCGGAGACGACCCGGTCGTCGCCGCGGTCGGCCTCGCGCCAGGCGAGGAGGCGGGGCACGCCCAACGGGGCGGCCCAAGGCTCGAGGGCGACCAAGGCGGCGGATTCGGCGCGAAGGCGGTTGCAGGCGCGGAGGCCGGCAGCCGTCTTGGCAAACCAGCGCGGACCTGAATCGAAGGCTGCGACGAGGGCGCCGTCGTCGAGGGGGGAGCGCAGGAGGGCAAGCGGCTGCGGAGCAGCGCGAACGAATTCTAGGACAAGCTCATGCATTGGAAGCGGAAGAGAGCAGGAAGATGAAATCGGAGCCCAGCCATCGCCAGACGGGTTCGCGGGCGGCGGCGACACCGGCCCACCGGCGCCAGCCGGCGCGGGGAGCGCGAAGGTGATGAAAGCGGATGGCGGCGGCGTTGAGGGGAATCATTTGGGAAGGGTCGTTGTAGCCGGCGCGGCTGATCCAGGCGCCGGCGAGGTGAAGGCCGACCTGGGCGAACAGGTCGCGGTAGCCGCGGAAGGTGTAGGTATAGGTGCGGTAGCCGACGTTGAAGTGGGCGCGGTAGTTGCGGCTGTGGGCGCAGACCCAGCGGGCGAGGGGGCGAGGCAGGAGGCTGGTGTAGGGCAAGCCGCTGTGGTCCAACTCGCCGCGGAGGGCAGCGAGGCCGCAGCGGTTTTCGATGCCGACGTAGATCATGCCGCCGGGGGCGAGCAGTTCCTGGAGGCGATGGAGGAAGAGCAGTTGGACGGATTTGGGATCGCCTTGCAGGTCCATCAACGCGACCCATTCGAGCACGCCGTTGGCGATGATGGCATCGAATTGGCGAGGCGCGAGGGGAGTGCGGTGGAGGTCGCCGCAGATGACCTCGAGGTTGGCGAGGCGGTCTTGGGCCTTGCGCAGGGTGATGAAGCGGGCGCGGGCCTCGACGCCTTCGAGAGCGGTGACGCGGTACTGGGCGGAAAGGGGAGCGGCGATGCTGCCCCAGCCGGCGCCGACGTCGAGGATGGAGGCACCGGGGGGCAGCGGCAAGACGTCCTGGAAGGCGGCGCGGAGGGGGCTGGCGATGTAGTCGCGGAGGTGGTCGCCAACGACCTGCTGGAGCGCGTCGCGCCAGCCGATGCGCTCGGCGCGGGCGAGGACCTCGTGCATGGCGGCCTGGGGGATTTCGCCCCAGTAGGGCATGGGCGGGCCGGCGAAGGCGAGGCCGCGATCGCGGGTGCCGAGGGAGAGCCCGCAGGCGCAATGGAAGGGGGCGGCGGCGGTGGAGACGGCGCGGCCGCAGCGGCAGAGCAGATGGGTGGAGGGGGGGCCGTCGGCCGCGGGCAGCGGGGCCGAGGAGGAGGGCGGGGAGGGAGGCGGGGTGAGGAGGTGGAGGGGGATGAGGGCGCCGGTGGGGTGCCAGCGGCGGCGGCGCGGGCGGGAAGTCGCGCCGCGGCTGCTGGAGAGGTGGAGGGTGCGGCGGTGGAGGCGGAAGGAATAGAGCATGGCGCAGACTTCGTAGCCGAGGCTGCGATGGGCCAACTGGGAGCGGAGGTTGTCGAAGTCGTTCTGGCCGGCGAATTGAAGGATGGTTTGGCCTTGCTGCTGATGGCGGAGGTGGAGATACAGATGCGGCACGGCGCCGAGGACGTCGGGATCGGAGTAGAGGTCGTAGAGCCAAGCGACGGAGGCGGTGATCTGCCAGGCGCAGCCGAACGAGGAGGGCAGGACGGCAGGACCGCGGCGCAGCCAGAGGAAAGCGACGAGGCGGCCATCGAGGAAGGCGCCGAGGCAGCGGTGCTCGAGCTCGAAGCGATGGCGATAGGATTGGCCCGAGGCGGGGCGGAGGCGGTCGAGAGCGGGGGCATCGGCGAGGTCGAGGTCGCGGACCGAGAGGCCGCGGGCCAAGCGCGGGGGCACGCGCAAACGCCAGGGCGGAATGGCGATGACTTGATGGACGCGGAAATCGAGCCAGGATGCAAGGCCGGAGCGATCGAGGGCGCGGCGGAGCAGGCAATAGCTGCAGCGGGCGGGGCCGCGGCGCCAGAGCTCGCGCCAGCGGCGCATGCGGCCGGCGCGGACCATCGGCGGGGGCGGGGCGATGGACGTGCCCACGCTCATGCGGGGGTACCGGCCACCGCCGCGTCGAGGATGGCGGGGAGGCGCTGGCGGTCGAGTTTTCCGGTGGCGGTGACCGGCAGGGACGGAACCAGGGCGATGCGGGCGGGGATCATATAGGCGGGCAGCACGCGGGCGAGGTGCTGACGGAGGGCGGCTTCGGAGAGATCGGGACGGTTGCCGACGACAAAGGCATGGAGGGCGCGGGTTTGGAGCGCGTCGGGGACGGGCACGGCGGCGGCTTGCAGCACGCCGGGGCAGGTTTCGAGGGCCTGCTCGACCTCGAGCAGCGAGACGCGGTAGCCGCGGCACTTGACCATGTGGTCGCGGCGGCCTTCGTAGACGAGATCGCCGTCGGGCAAGGCGCGCACCCAATCGCCGGTGTTGTACCAGGGGTCGAGCAGCGCCGGCTTGCCCCAGTAGCCGGCGAGGATGCCGGGACCGCGGACGAAGAGCAGGCCAGCGGTGCCGTCGGGCACGGGGTGGCCGTGCTCATCGCGCAGGGCGAGTTCGAAGTCGGGGCAGGCCCGGCCAATGGGCAGTGGATCGGGGATGGGCTGGCCCGGCGGCAGCGCGAAATGGGTGCAGACGTTGGTTTCCGTGGGGCCGTACCAGTTGTGCAGGGGCAGGTTGGGCAGGGCCTGGCGCCAGGCGCGCAGGGACGGAAGCGGGAAGGCTTCGCCGGCGAAGATGAGGGCGCGCAGGCGGGATTGGCCGAGGCGGGGGGCGAAGTCTTGGAGGGCGACCAGGGCGGAGGGAACGGAATACCAGACGGAGATGCGCTCGTTTTCGATCCAATCGGCCACGGCGCTGGGGAAGCGAGCGGTGACGGCATCCAAGAGGCAGACGGCGGCGCCGCGGCTGAGGCTTGCCCAGAGATCGAAGATGGAGAGATCGAAATGGAAGGGGGCGTGGCTGGCGACGCGGTCGGCGGGGCCGAGATTGATTTGGTCGGCGGCCCATTCGATGAAGTTGAGGGCGTGGCCGTGGGTGAGCATGACGCCCTTGGGGACGCCGGTGGAGCCGGAGGTGTAGAGGATGTAGGCGAGGTCGGCGCTGGTGCGGCGGGGCGGGGGCAGCGGATCGTGGCAGGGCGGTGATGCGAGTTCGGCCAAAGGGGCGAGGGGCGGAGGCTGACGCCAGGCGCGGGCGAGGTCGAGGCGGGGGGCATCGGCGAGGAGCCGATGCAGGCGGCAATCGGCGGCGAGGCTCTCGACGCGGGCGGAGGGGGCGCTGGGATCGAGCGGGACATAGATGCCGCCGGCGCGGAGGACGGCGAGCTGGGCGACGACGGCCGGGATGGACTTGGCGGCCCAGATGCCGATGCGCGCGCCCTCGGCACAGGCGCGGGCGCGGAGCTCGAGGGCGAGGCGGCGGCTGCGGCATTCGAGCTGGGCATAGGTGAGCTGGGCGGCGGCGGAGCGCAGGGCGAGGGCATCGGGATGGAGCGCGGCGGCGCGCTCGATGGGCTGCTGCAGCAGGAAGGGTCTCATTGGGCGGCCTCCTCGACGCGGGGCGGCGGGGGCGGGGCGGGATGGCGGAGCAAGCCTTCGGCGATGAGGTTGTGCTGCATTTCGGTGGTGCCGGAGTAGAGGCTGCTGGCCATGGCATCGCGCCAGGTGCATTCGTAATCGAGGTCGCGCAGGTAGCCGGCGGCGCCGTGGAGGTGGACGGCGAGTTCGGAGGCGCGGCGGAGGCTTTCGCTGAGGTAGAGCTTGGTCATGCTGGCTTGGAGGGCGGCGGAGAGGTTCTGGTCTTTCATCCAGGCGAATTGATAGGCGAGCAAGCGGGAGAGCTCGAGCCGGAGGCGGAGTTCGGCGAGATGCTGGCCGACGGCCTCGAACTCGATGACGGGGCGGCCGAATTGCTTGCGCAGCCGCAGGAACTGGGTGGTCTCTTGCAGGAGGCGATCCATGGTGCCGAGGGCGGGGGCGAGCAGGCAGCCGCGCTCCCATTCGAGCGTGTTCATCAGCACCGCGCCGCCGCCGCCGACTTCGCCGAGGACGGACTCGCGGGGGGTCCAGAGGGCATCGAAGCGGAGCTCGGACATGGGGCTGGACTCGAGGCCCATTTTCTGGAGGGGGGGGCCGAGTTCGAGGCCGGCGAGATCGCGGCGGAGGAGGAAGGCGGTGAGGCCGAAGTAGCCGGCGTTGGCATCGGTGGCGGCGAAGACCAGGAACAGGTCAGCGACGGGAGCATTGGTGACAAAGCATTTTGCGCCTTCCAGGCGAAAGCCGGCGGCATCGGCGAGGGCGCGGGTGCGGAGGTGGAAGACATCGCTGCCGGACTCGGGCTCGGTGAGGGCGAAGGCGCCGATGGACTTGCCCTGGGCCAAGGCTGGAAGCCAGAGGCGCTTCTGCTCCTCGCTGCCAAATTGGATGAGGGGCATGGCGACGCTCCAGAGCTGGGCGCCGAGGGACATGAGCAGGCCGTTGTCGCGGCAGCCGGCGCCAAAGCCTTCGAGGACGTGGACGGCGGAGCGGGCATCGAGGCCGAGGCCGCCGTAGGCGGCGGGGATGTTGAGGGCCTGAAGGCCGAATTGGGCGCACGTGTGCCAGGCATCGAGGAAGCCGCCGCGGGGCTCGGGGCGTTTGGCGCCGAATTCGCGCAGGGCGAAGAGGCGGGCTTGGTCATGGGCATGGTGCTGTTCGGGGGTCCAAGCGAAGTCCACGCGGGGTTGGAGAGTTGCCGGCGGGCGGGAGATGCCTGCGAAGGGCGCAGGCAGGGGGCCAGGCACGGAGGCGGCATGGCCTGGCCGAGTTGGCCCGCAGTGCCGGGGCGGCCCCCGCGTCTGGCGCTGGGCCTGGAGGGTGGCCGGCGGGCGGGGCGGGCGAAAGGGCGGCAACGGGGGCGGCGGGCATCCAGAGTGGGAGCGCGAGGTTTCAGAGCGGAATGGGAGCCACGAGGACTGAAATGGAGCAGCACGCTTCGTTATCCACCGACAAGTTATCCACCGACAAACTGGTAGCGCCGATACGGCGCTTCATCCTGGCCGAGCTGGCGGCGGCGCCGAGCCGGAGCTTGGACGCAGACACGCCCTTGTTTGAGACGCTCTTGGACTCGACCAGCGTGCTGGCGCTGGTAAGTTTTCTGGAGCAGGAGTACCACATTGAAATTCGCGACAGCGAAGTGGTGCCGGCGAACTTCAGCACGCTGCGGCGGCTGGAGGGGTTTGTGGCGGGCAAGAGGCAGCAGGCGGAGGCGCCGCTGGCGGCGACGGGCTAGTGGCGGAAGTGGCGGACGGAGGTGAAGACCATGGCGAGGCCGAGGCGGTCGCAGGCGGCGATGCAGTCGGCGTCGCGGACGGAGCCGCCGGGTTGGATGAAGGCGGTGGCGCCGAGGCGGGCGGCTTCTTCGATGCCGTCGGGGAAGGGGAAGAACGCATCGCTGGCGACGACGGAGTGGGCGAGGGGGAGTTGGGCGCGGAGGCCGGCGATGCGGACGGCGTCCACGCGGCTCATCTGGCCGGCGCCGACGCCGAGGGTTTGGCCGCCTTGGGCATCGGCGCGGGCGAAGACGATGGCGTTGCTTTTGACGTGCTTGGCGACGGCCCAGGCGAAGCGGAGGCCGCGTTCCTGGTCGGGGGAGGGAGCTTGCCGGGTGACGCACTTCCAATCGGCGTCGGGCTGGAACAAACCGCGGTCGGCATCTTGCAACAGCCAACCGCCGGAGATGCTGCGCAACTGCGGCTGGGCGGGCGCGGGAGCGACCTCGAGCAGGCGCAGATTCTTCTTCGAAGCCAAGCGGGCGAGGGCGTCGGGACTGAAGCTGGGGGCGGCGATGCACTCGAGGAACAGCTGGGCGAGGGCGTCGGCGGCAGCGGCATCGAGTTCGCGGTTGAGGCCGACGACGCCGCCGTAGGCGGAGACGGGATCGCAGGCGAGGGCGCGCTGATAGGCCTGGAGGAGGCTTGAGGCGGTGGCGCAGCCGGCGGGATTGGTGTGCTTGATGATGGCCACGGCGGGATCGGCCCATTCATTGGCCAACTGCCAAGCGGCATCGAGGTCCACGAGGTTGTTGAAGGAGAGTTCCTTGCCTTGGAGGAGGCGGCCGCGGGCGACGCCGCCCGCGCCGGTATCGGCATAGAGGGCGGCACGCTGGTGGGGATTTTCGCCATAGCGAAGATCTTGGAGTTTCGGAGCGCTGAGGCAGAGGCGTTCGGGGAGCGAGGAAGCGGCGGCGGGGCGCACCGGGTCGGACCAGGCGCCGGCGGGGAGCGATTCGAGCAGGGCGGCGATGGCGGCGTCGTAGCTGGCGGTGCGGCGGTAGGCCTTTTGGGCCAGGCGCCAGCGCGTGGGGGCAGAGACGGCGGCATGAGCTTCGAGCTCGGAGGCGACAGTGTCATAGTCGGCGATGTCGGTGATGACGGCGACGGATTCGTAGTTCTTGGCGCCGGAGCGGAGCATGGCGGGGCCGCCGATATCGATGTTCTCGATCAGCTCGGAGCGGGGGACGGCTTGGCCGGCGTGGATCTTGGCGGCGACCTGTTCGAAGGGATAGAGGTTAACCACCAGAACCTGAATGGGAGCGATGCTGTGGGCCTCCATTTGGGCGCGCTGAGCAGGATCTGCCCAGCGGCCGAGGAGACCGCCGTGGACGCGGGGATGGAGGGTTTTGAGGCGGCCGTCGAGCATTTCGGGGAATTCGGTGATGTCGGCAACATCGCGGACGGCGAGGCCGGCGGCGCGGATGCGATCGGCGGTGCCGCCGGTGGAGACCAGCTCGAAGCCGCAGGCGGCGAGGCGGCGGGCAAAGGGCTCGAGGCCGGATTTATCGCTGACCGAGAGCAGAGCGCGGCGCGCAAGGGACATGCATTCACTATAAGCGTGGTGGACGGGCGTCCAGAAAGGATTGGAGGAGGATGGCGGCCGCGATCTTGTCCACGGCGCGGCGAGTTTGGAGGCGGGACGAGGAGGCGGCGTGGAGGATGCGCTCGGCCTCGACGGTGGTGAGGCGTTCATCCCAGTATTCGACCGGGAGGTGGGTGAAACGGGAGAGGGCCGAACCCCACTCGCGGACGAGAGCGGCTTGGCGGCCTTCGGCGCCGCTCATGTGGCGGGGAAGGCCGAGCAGCCAAAGGGCGGCTTGGTGTTCGGCGGCGAGGGCTTGGAGGGCGAGCAGATCGGCGTGGCGGCCGCGGCGTTCGAGGGTGGCGAGAGGCTGGGCGGTGAGGCCGAGGGGATCGCTGAGGGCGATGCCGATGCGGCGGGCGCCCAGATCGAGAGCGAGGATGCGGTTGGCCAACAAACCGCTTCCATTATGGCGCGGGGGTTTGAACATCCAACGCTGGCCGAGGGGACCCCATCCAAGGACTGGAGCGGCGGTGACAACATGGGCGACGTGGTGAACTTTCGGGCACGCAGGGCGAGCCGCGGAGAAAAGCGGCAGCTGCGGCGGGATGATTACGTGCGCGGCCAGCAGGTGCTGGCGAACGCGATCTTCCACTGGAAGAACGATCCGGAGAGCGACGCGCGGGCGGGGGTGCGGTTCCTGCTGCACCATTTGGCTACCGCGTTCCGGGCGGACGATGGGCCGCTGCAGCCGAGGCCGGTGGCGGAGGAGCAGGTTGACAGCTGAAGGGTCGTTCACGGTTCACCGTTGACCGTTCACCATTGACCGTTGACCGTTCACCGTTGACCGTTGAGGGCAACTCGGTGGCTGCCGCGCACGGAAGCGGCAGGGTCGGCGCTGTATACTTCCCAAGTGGCGGATTTGCTTTTTATTCGCGTGGCGCTGCTGACGACGCTGGCGGCGGCGGCGGCGTATCTGCGTCCGTTCGAGTTGAATCCATGGCTGGCGGCGGGGTGCGGAGCGGCGACGGCGGGGGTGATCATCCTGTTCGAGATCCGGCTGAACCGGGCCAGCCTGAAGCGGCTGATCGGGGCGGCGGTGGGATCGCTGCTGGGGATTCTCGGGGCGTTCCTGATCTCCTGGGTGGTGGGCAACGCGGGGTTCGAGCGCAACACGGCGTCCTATGCGAACCTGGTGATCCTGCTGGTGATGGGATATATCGGGCTGATCGTGGGAGCGGAGAAGGGCGAGCTGCTGAACTTGGCGGCGCTGGGGGGGTTGTTCGGGGCCGAGCGGCTGCGGCGAACGGCGAAGCTGCTGGACACGAGTGTGATCATTGACGGGCGGATCGCGGACGTGGCGGGGACCGGCATTCTGGACGGCACGCTGCTGGTGCCGCAGTTCGTGCTGCGCGAGCTGCAGATGGTGGCGGATTCGAGCGATGCGGGCAAGCGGCAGCGCGGACGGCGCGGGCTCGAGGTGCTGCAGCGGATGCAGAAGCTGACGAGCGCGGAGGTGCGCATCATTGACGATGACGCGCCGCATATAAAGGACGTGGACCTGAAATTGATCGAGGTGGCGCGGCGGCTGCAATGCAAGCTGGTGACCAACGACGGGAACCTGGGCAAGCTGGCGCAACTGCAGCGGGTTGCGGTGCTGAACCTGAACGAGCTGGCGAACGCGCTGAAGCCGGTGGTGCTGGCGGGCGAAGCGCTGCGGGTGGTGATTGTGAAAGAAGGCAAGGAGCCGGACCAGGGGGTGGCGTACCTGGACGACGGCACGATGGTGGTGGTGGACCACGCGCGGCGGATGATCTCGCGCAACGTGGAGATCACGGTGACCTCGGTGCTGCAGACGACAGCGGGGAAGATGATCTTCGGACGCATGGCGGATGCGTTGGGCACAGAAATGGGGCAGGTTTCCTGAGATGGGGCGGGGGTTTGCCATTGTACCGGCAGCGGGCTTGAGCACGCGCATGGGCTCGACCACGAGCGGGCAGGCGCGGAAGCAGCTGGCCGAGATTGCGGGAGCGCCGATCCTGGTGCACACGCTGCGGACGCTGGACCGGTGCGCGGGACTGGAGCGGATGCTGGTGCCGGTGCGGCCGGAAGACCGCGAGGCGGTGGCGGCGCGGGTCGCCAAGGAGCAATTGCGCACGCCGATCGAAGTGCTGGAGGGCGGCACGGCGCGGCAGGACTCGGTATGGAACGCGCTGCAACGGCTGGACGAGGCGCCGGAGGAGGCGTGGGTGATGATCCACGACGCGGTGCGGCCGTTTGTCGAACTGGAGACCGTCATGCGGGCGGTGAGCGCGGCGGAGAGGCACGCGGCGGTGATCGCGGGCGTGCCGGCGGTGGATACGATCAAGCAAGTCGAGCGGGTGGGCGCGGATGCGAACCGGGTGACGACGACGCTGCAGCGGGAGCGGATCGTGCTGGCGCAGACGCCGCAGGTATTCCAGCTGGGCCTGCTGCGGCGCGGGTTCGCGAAGGCGCGCCAGGACGGGTTTTACGGCACAGATGAAGCGGCCTTGATTGAGCATCTGGGCGAAGACGTGTTCGTGGTGCCGGGATCGGCGCGGAACTGGAAGATCACGACGCCGGCGGATTTGCCCTTGGCGGAGCTGCTGCTGGGAGCGGTGGCGGCGAGCACCCGATGAGGGACGGGGCGGGTGGCGACGCCGGCATGGCCGCAGGCGGCGCAGGCGCGGCGAGCGGACGGAACGCACGCAGGCGGCGCCGGGCGCGGAGAGCGGGCGCGGGAGCGGCCATGGTGGCTGCACTGGCGGCGGCGGCGTGCGGGCAGCAGCTGACGTTCACGCGGCAGCCGGCGGCAACGCATGCGAGCCTGCGGGGACTGAGCGCGGTGAGCGAGCGGGTGGCGTGGGCGAGCGGCAGCGGGGGGACGATCCTCAGGACGGTGGACGGGGGCGGGACGTGGGCAGCCGCGAGCATTGCCGGCGCCGAGGCGCTCGATTTCCGCGACATCAAGGCATTCAGCGCCGAGGTGGCGTACGCGATGGCGATTGGCGGAAACGGCGGGATTTACAAGACGCAAAACGGAGGGGCAAGCTGGACGCGGCAGTATTCAAGCACGGAGCCGGGGTTCTTCCTGGATGCGATGGGATTCGAAAGCGAGCGGCAGGGGGCGGCGGCGGGGGATCCGATGGGGGGCAAGTTCCTCGTGCTGGGAACGAACGACGGCACCACGTGGAAGCCGGATGCCCACGCGCCGCAGGCGCTGCCGGGGGAAGGGGCCTTCGCGGCCAGCGGTTCGGCGATTGCGGTTCGGGGCGGGCAGATTTGGATCGCGACCGGCGGCGCGGCGACAGCGCGGGTGTTCCATCGAAGCTGCTCGAGGTGCGCGTGGAGCGTGGCCGCGGCGCCGATGGGCGGAGGGGGCAGCGGATCGGGCATATTCTCGGTTGCATTCTGCGATGGAAGCCACGGGGTGGCGGTGGGCGGGGATTACACGCACCCAGAGGCGAACGAACGCAGTGCGGCTTGGAGCCGGGACAGCGGCAGGAGCTGGACGGCGGCGGCGGCGATGCCGAGCGGGTACCGGTCGTCGGTGGCATGCAACCCAGTGGACCGCAAGCTGCTGGCGGCGGCAGGGCCCACGGGGACGGACGTGAGCCGCGATGGCGGAGCCCATTGGGCAGCCGACACCAAGGTGAACGTGAACACGATTGCGTGGTCGGGGAAATCGGGCGGGTGGGCGGTGGGGCCGCGCGGCGCAATCTACCGCTTCAGGCTGCGCTGAGGGGCGCTTCGCACATGAGCGCAAGCAGGTTGGCTTCGGAGTCGTGGAAGAAGGCCATCCAGAGCTCAGAGCGCTCGAGGCGGGCGACGAGATGGGGCGGACCGGCGAAGTGGACGCCGCGCTCGACCAGGGCTTGGTAGGCGGCGCGGATTTCGGGGACGGTGAAATAGAGGACCGAACCGGGGTGGTCGAACTCGGGGCGTTCGGGCTTGGCGAGCATGAGGCGGAGGCCGCCAGCATTGAAGAAGGCCATGCCGGCGCTGCGGAAGAGGAGAGGAAGGCGGAGGCGTTCCGAGTAGAAGGCGACGGCGCGGTCGAGGTCGTGGGCATTGACGCTGACCTGGCCAATTGGACCGAGGGCGAAATCGCCGCCGAGCGGGAGATTGAATTCCGGCATCGCCGCCGAGTTTAGCATCCTACCCGGCACCGGATGCGAACCCCCCGCGGAGAAGCCCTGATCCTTTTGTCGTTGGTGGCAGCGACGCGGCTGCCGCTGGTGGGCCGCAGCCTAGGCGAGCCGGACGCGGCACGATACGCGGTGGGGCTGCTGCAGTGGCTGAGGGGCGGGTCGGGGGCGCATTTCATCTACGGCAAGCTGCTGTCGCCGGGCTATTATGCGGCGGCCGCGGCGGTGGTGCGGATGACCTCCCTGGCGCCGCTGCGGGTGCTGGAGATGGTGAGCGTGGCGGCGGCACTGGCGACCGCGCCGGTGGCATGGGCGGTGGGGAGCGAACTGACGTCGCCGGAGGCGGCGTTTTGGGGCAGCGCGCTGTTCCTGCTGACGCCGGCCGTGTGGTGGCTGGGCATCGAGCCGCATCCGCAGGGGACGGCGCTGCTTTGCGTGCTGATGGCGATGGGCGCGCGGCTGAAATGGCGGGGCGCGGGCGGTTGGGCGGCGGCGACGGCGGCATTGACGGCCGGGCTGCTGGCGAAAAGCGATTTCATATTGCTGGCGGGGATCTTCCCTGCCCTGGAATGCAGCCGACGGGCGGGCCGTGGCCGCATTCTGGCCGCGTGCGCGATACCGGCGGGGGCGCTGGGGCTTTGCGAAGCGGGGCGAGACCTGATCCTGGGGATTGGATGGAGGGCGGCGCAGGCGGGGACAGCGGGGACGATTCGGCAATTCCTGGCGTTGCCGCAGGGCAGGGAGTGGATCAAGCAACTGTTGCCGATCGTGGCCGGACCCGGGATGGGCGTGTGGGCGATCATCGTGCTGGGGCTGTGGCTGGGATGGGAGCGGGGCGGGGCGCGGTGGCGGCGGCGTTGGGGATGGCCGTTGGCGGCGTGGTGCGTGCCGCTGCTGGGGTTTTGGATGCTGATCCGAGGCAATGACGCGCGCCACATGGCGGCATTGGCGCTGTTGCCGCTGTGGGCAGCGATGGACGCGATCGTGCCGGCGCTTCGGACCCAGGCGGCGGCGCGGCGGAAGGTGGCGATCGCGGCCGCAGCGGCGATGCTGGCGGCCTGCGCCATGGCGATGCCGCCAGCGTCGTCGAACACGACGCTGTTTCCGTCGGGGGATGTACCGGGAAGCGTGGCCGATCTGGCTGATCTGAACCGGGAGATGAGCCGCCAAGTTGACGCCGGGAGCCAGGGGACGCGGTGCTGGCTGGGGAACTCGACGCTGCCGTACCTGGAACTGGAACTGCTGCGCAGGCAGAGCGGAATCCTGCAGCGCCTGGATGGTTTTGACACGGTGTATGCCGCGCGGTTCGGAAGCGAACGTTTCGTGCAGGCGGACACGACGGCGGAAGCGATCGCAATCGCCCAGCGATGCGAGCAGGCGCCGCATTCGACGGCGCGAAGCCTGGAATTCGACGCGGCGGGGGAGCGGGTGAGATTCTTCGGGAGCGAATGGAAGCACCTGCCGCTGGCGCGGCGCTGGTACCGAGCTTCATTCCATGCCGACGCGCGTTGAGCCGAATTTCACGATCCGGGCGCGCCGACTTGGCCGCGGCGCTGGCCGCGCGACGCGCGCGTATTGACGCTCCAGCCGGGATTTGCTAGTTTTTGAACTCCCGACCAATTCCGAGCACCCATGATCGCCAAGAAGATTTTCCTCACCAAAGGTGTGGGCAAGCACCGCGAGCGGCTGACCAGCTTCGAGCTGGCGCTGCGCGATGCGGGCATCGCGGCCTACAACCTGGTTCGCGTATCGAGCATTTTCCCTCCGCGCTGCAAGTTGACGCCGCGGACTGCAGGCCTGAAGGAACTCAGCCCCGGCGAGGTGGTGTTCGCGGTGCTGAGCGAGAACTCGACGCGCGAACCGCACCGATTGATCGCGGCTTCGATCGGCCTGGCGCTGCCGGCGGACCGGAACACGTACGGCTACCTCTCCGAGCATCATTCCTTCGGCGAAACCGAGCAGCAGGCGGGCGAGTACGCGGAAGAGCTGGCGGCGGAGATGCTGGCCACGACGTTGAATGTGGACTTCGATCCCGACCGCTCGTGGGACGAGAAGAAAGAGATCTACCGGATCAGCAACAAGATCGTGCGCACGATCAACATCAGCCAATCGGCGGTGGGCGACAAGCGCGGATTGTGGACGACGGTGCTGTCGGCGGCGATTCTGATCGGCGAATGAGAACCGTGGTGGAGGGCAGGAGACCCGGGCGGCGCAAGGCGTCCAGATGACGAGCAGCGATGGCCGATGCGGCGGATGAGATCGAAGCCTTGCTGGCGTCGCATGCGGGGCAGCCGATGGACTATGTGGCGGTGTTCATGTTCTTGAACACGGTCGCGGGCGGCCACTACGAGGAACGCTTCAGCGAGGCGGAAGTGCGCGCGGGGCTGGCGCAACTGCTCGGAGCGGGCGTGATCGAGCTCTCGAATTGCGTGTACGTTCTTCGGCGAAGGTAGAAAGCAGGCGCTCTGGCGCGGCAGGTGGGCGAGTTATCCCATCCAATAGCATTGGAACCGGCCAGCCGTGGCAGCGAACGAGTTCATCCCGCCCCGACGCGAATTCGAAGTGCTGGTAGTGGATGACGACGAGGTGAGCCGCCTGCTGACGCAGGAGATGCTGGGGCTGAAGCGCTACCGCGTAGTGGCGGCGCAGGACGCGGAAGAAGGGCTGCGGCTGATCCAGAAGCACCCGCCGGATTTGATCCTCTTGGACGTGGTGATGCCGGGACGGAGCGGGATCGAGCTCTGCCGCGAGCTGAAGGAGAACAACGCGACGCGGCTGATTCCGGTGATCCTGATCACCGGGCTTTCCGAGAAGGAAGCGCGGATCGAGGGGATCGAGGCGGGAGCGGATGATTTCCTGAACAAGCCGGTGGACTCGCAGGAATTGTTTGCGCGGGTGAAAAGCCTGCTGAAGCTGAAGCAATTCACGGACGAATTGGAGAACGCAGAGACGGTGCTGTTTTCGCTGGCGCTGGGGGTGGAGGCGCGGGATCCGTACACGGAGGGGCACTGCTCGCGGCTGTCGGACTATGCGGCCCACTTGGGGGAAGCCATGGGGCTGGGGGCGGAGGACGTGGTGGCGCTGCGGCGAGCCGGGGTGCTGCACGATATCGGCAAGATCGCCGTGCCGGATGCGATCTTGCGGAAGCCGGGGCCGCTGGACGCGGACGAGATGGCGGTGCTGCGGCGGCATCCGGTGACGGGGGAGCAGATTTGCCAGCCGTTGCGGACGCTGCACCGGGTGCTGCCGATCATCCGGCACCATCATGAGCATTGGAACGGAGCCGGATACCCGGACGGTCTGGCGGGGGAGAACATACCGCTTTTGGCGCGGGTGCTGCAGGTGGCGGATGCATACGATGCGCTGACCAGCTCGCGGCCGTACAAGCCGGCGTGGACGCACGAGGAGGCCAAGGCGATCCTGGTGAAAGAGACGGAGGCGGATTGGTGGGACCAGGAGGTGGTGCGGGTGTTCCTGCATCAGATGGATGATGCAGCCCACCATCCCTAACGCAGCTACACTGGACCGTGGCCCACGCATGAACGGGAAGTCGCTGAGCGTCATCATCCCCGCCTACAACGAAGCCGAACGGCTGCCGCCGACGCTGGCGGCGCTGGCCGCCTATTTCGCGGCGCAGGACCGGGCGGTGGAAGTGCTGGTGGTGGACGATGGATCGAGCGACGGCACCGCGACGGTGCCGCTGCGGCCGGCGGGGGCGCCGCAGCACATCACGTGGCGGATGCTGAAGAACGACGGGAACCGCGGCAAGGGGTTCAGCGTGAGGCACGGGATGATGGCGGCGACCGGCGACCGGCTGCTATTCACGGACGCGGATCTTTCGGCGCCGATCAGCGAGCTACCGCGGCTGGAGGCGGCCTTGGACCGGGGAGCGGATATCGCGATCGGGAGCCGCCGCCAGCGGGAGCTGATCCTGGCGCACCAATCGTGGTTCCGGGAAAACGCGGGGCGGGTATTCAACGGGATCGTCCGGATGAGCCTGGGCCTGCCTTACGTGGACACGCAGTGCGGCTTCAAGCTGTTCACCCGGGAGGCGGCGCTGGCGGTGTTCCCGCAGCAGCGGATTGAAGGGTGGGGCTTCGATCCCGAGGTGCTGTGGCTGGCGCGACGGATGGGCTATGAGATCGCCGAGGTGCCGGTGGCATGGTCGCATGCCGACGGGGCGAAGATCCGGATGATGCGCGACAGCCTGGGGATGTTCCGGGAGGTGCTGGCGATCCGGAGGCTGCACGCGAGAGAGCCGAGGACAGCGCTGCGGGGCCGGGCGGCACGGGCAGCGGGTGCCAGGGGCGAGGGATCAGAGGCACGGGGAACCGGTGTGGACGGCGCCCAGGGTGGCGGCGCAAAAGCGGGCTAGGGGACATGGAGCTCGATGGTGGCGGGGAGTTGGGGGCGGACGTCGAGATCGGCGAAGGGAAGGGCGGAATCCACGCAGGCGAGGTATTCGAGCACGGATTTGCGATGCAGGAGGCCGGGGCGGGGAGGCAAGTAGAGGCCGCCGGTGGTGGGCGTGCGGTTGTCGCCGATGAACTCGAGCAGCAGGTCGGGGCGGGAAAACTCGACGATCCAGCCGGCGCAGCGGGAGAGCGCGGCTTCGACCACCTCCGCCGGAGCGGCGGCCGGCAGGGACAGGCGAAGGCGGACCAGGGGCATGGATTCTTCGCGAAATTCGCGGACCTGCAATTGGCGGGCGCGGGCACTGGCCTTCCAATGCACCTGCTTGGCGCTGTCTCCGGATTGATGATCGCGAATGCGGTACAACTCGTGGCCCTCGCCACGCTGCAGGCCGGCTGCATCGGCGCCGGCGCGGCGCTGCAACTGGGCCTGTAGGCCGGCGAGGGGAGCAGGAAAAACGAGCAGGTCGGGAGCGCGGTTGGCGCCCTGGAAACGTCTGCGCTTTTGCATCAAGCCGAAGGGGAAGCGTGTGGCCACGACAAAGCCGGCTTCGGTATAGCGGCCGCGCCTGGGGAAGGCGATGGTGCTGTCGGCGGCGGCGCTGGCGCGGCGGGCGAGATAGGGAAAATACACGGGGCGCATTTCGGCTTCGCTGCCGCGGTCGGCGGCGGCGCGGGTGGCGGCGGAGACGGTGAGGGAATAGGAGGGCCAGAAGCTCTTGGCATTGGTGAGGCGAAACTGGACGGGAACCGGTTCGCCGGCGAACATCTCCTCGGGCAGGCGGAAGCGCAGTTCCATGCCGCTGAGGTTGAGGGCGGAGACAGCACCGCTGACGACAAGAGCGGCCAGCAAGCCGCTGACGACAAGGTAGAGCAGATTGTTGCCGGTGGCGATGGCGGCCAAGGCCAAGACCACGACGGCGGAGATGAAGGTCAGCCCGGCGCCGGCCCACTGGAAGCCGATGCGGCGGTGGAGGGCGGCGACCCAGCCGCGGCCTTCGGCGAGGGTGGCGAGGGCGGCGAGGCCGAGCAGGGCGAGCAGGGTGGCGAGGCCGACGAGCAGAAGACGGGGGTAGAGGCGGGGCGTCCAGCGGATGAGCCAGGCGCAGCCGAGGGCCAGGCCGAGCAGCAGGCCGGCGCCGAGGGATTGGCGCCAGGCGATGGGCGACGCCGCCGGCCCCTTTGCCGGGGGCTCGGCCGCCCCGCGCAGGTTGGAGGGCTCCACGCCATCATTTTAAACGGGGCGAGCGGAGAGGGCTGGTACAATGCCGGGCATGAAGAATATGTTCGGCGTGGTCTTTGCCGCTGCGGCGCTGGCTGGCAGCGCAAGCGGGCAGGCGGTGGTGAACTATCAGCAGCCGACGGCCGCCATTCTCAAAGTGATGGAAGCCCCGCGGCCGCCGCAGGCGTCGGTGAACCCGACGCGGGATTATCTGCTGCTGATGGATGCGGTGCCGAACCCCGACATCGCGGACTTGGCGCAGCCGATGCTGCGGATCGCGGGGATACGGATTGACCCGGCGACGAACGGATTGCACGCGACGCGGCGGGTGAAGGATTTCCGGATCGAGCGGATAGCGGACGGGAGCGAGAAAGCGGTTCCCTTCCCGGCGGCGATCACGCACGCGACGGCGCCGATCTGGGCTCCGAACGGACGCAGCTTCGTGTTCACCAACATCACGGCGCATGGAATCCAACTGTGGACGGGGGATGTGGCGACCGGGGCGGTGCGGCAGGTTGCGGGCGTGCGGATCAACGCGGTGATGGGCGCGCCGTGCCAGTACCTGGCGAGCAGCACGGAGCTGATCTGCAAGCTGGTGCCGGCGGGGCGGGGCGCGGCGCCGCGGGAGCCGGCGGTGCCGTCGGGCCCGACGGTGTCGGAGAGCCAAGGGCGGGCGGTGCCGGCGCCGACCTACGAAGACCTGCTGAAGAACCCGCACGACGAGGACCTGTTCGACTACTACGCGACGGCGCAACTGGCGCGGGTGAACCTGGCGACGGGGGCGGCGACGGCGATCGGAAAGCCGGGCATCTTCGCCGAGGATGCGGTCTCGCCCGATGGACGCCACCTGCTGGTGGCGCGAATCCACCGGCCGTATTCGTACTTGGTGCCGGATTCGCAGTTTCCGCGCACGTTCGAGGTGTGGAGCCTGGCGGGAGCGCGGGAGCGGCTGCTCGAGGATCAGCCGCTGGGAGGCACGCGGCGGCGCGGGCTGATTGATCCGGGGCCGCGCGGGTGGTCATGGGCACCGATGGCGGCGGCGACGATCCAATACGAAGTCGCGCTGGATGGCGGCGACGCAAACGCGAAGGTGCCGTTCCACGACCGGGTGATGATGCTGGCGGCGCCGTATCAAGGCGAAGGGGCGGAGTATTTGAAGACGGAGCATCGGTTCGCGGGGATCTCGTGGGGATCGGCGGGCGACTTGGCGATGCTGCGAGACAACGACCGGCGGACGGGAACGCGGACGTTCTTTTTCGATCCGAAGCACCCGGAGACGATGAAGCTGGTGTGGACGGTGGCGGCGCAGGACCGGTATCACGATCCAGGAACGCCGGTGGCGGCGTTCGGGAAGGCGCTGCGGGGGCGGACGGAGGCGGGGGGCGGACGGGGCGGCGCGAGCATATTCCTGGAAGAGGGGCCCTCCATTTACTTGCGCGGGGCGGGAGCGTCGGACACGGGCGACCATCCGTTCCTGGACCGGTTCAACACGCAGACGCTGCGGGCGGAGCGGCTATTCCAAAGCCCGGCGGGGCGGTATGAGACGGTGACGGATTTGATCACGCCGGACGCGTCGCAGCTGCTGGTGGCGTCGGAGAGCAGCAGCGATCCGCCGAACTACTATTTGCGGACGGCGGGCGCCACGGGCGAAGGCCGGGCGCTGACGCACTATGCGGACCCCGTGCCGGAGGTGCGGCGGATCAAGAAGCAACTGATCCGGTACAAGCGTCCGTCGGATGGGCTGGAGCTCTCGACCATGGTGTATTTGCCGCCGGACTACCAGCCGGGGGTGAAATACCCGGCGATCGTGTGGGCGTATCCGGCGGAGTTCGGGGCGGCGAGCGCAGCCAGCGAAGTGTCGGGCTCGACCGACCGGTTCACCATCATGACCGGGTATTCGCAACTGTACTTGGCGCTCGACGGCTACGTCGTCCTCGACAACATGACGATGCCGATCCTGAGCGCGGACGGGGATGTGCGGCACGCCAACGACACCTACGTGCAGCAACTGGTGGAAGACGCGACCGCCGGGGTGAACGAGGCGGCGCGGCTGGGATTCATTGACCCGAACCGGGTGGGGGTGGCGGGGCACAGCTACGGAGCATTCATGGTGGCGAACCTGATGGCGCACTCGAACCTGTTCAAGGCGGGCAACGCGCAGAGCGGCGCCTACAACCGGACGCTGACGCCGTTCGGGTTCCAGAACGAGGAGCGGAGCTACTGGGATGATCCGAAGCTGTACTACGACATGTCGCCGTTCGGATTCGCGGACAAGATCAAGGCACCGATCCTGCTGATCCACGGCATGGCGGACGACAACAGCGGGACGTTCCCGATCCAGAGCGAGCGGATGTATGCGGCGATCCAAGGCAACGGGGGGACGGTGCGGTTCGTGTATCTGCCGTACGAAGCGCACGGATACCTGGCGCAGCAGACGATCGAGGACGTGGTGTGGGAGATGGATACCTGGTTCAACAAATACGTGAAGAAGTGAAGGGCGGCGGCGATCAGAGATCGAGGGATTGGTGGTCGGGGGTGGCGGGGTCGAGCTGATCGTGGAGGCGGCCGAAGAAGCCGGGGGAGCGGGCGGCGAAGGCAGCGGTCGCGAGGACGCGCTCTTGCAGGGAGCCATTGGGGTGCACGAGGGCGTCGAGGTGCTGGGCTTGGGCGGCGATTTCGCCGCTGCGGCGCGCGACGCTGCGGGCGACGCGGGCTTCGAGCTGATCGAGCTGGTGGCGGATTTTCTGGAGCGCGCCCTGGGCGGCAGCGATGAGGGTGGGATCGAGGGTTTCGAGTTCGCCCGCCAGGGCGTGGAATTCGCGGTCGAAGGAGGCGCGGAGTTCGCGGGCGCGGCGCTCGGCGCCGGGCGGCAGGGCCTTGCGGGCGAGCAAATCGGCGGCCGGGGCGTGCCAGGCTTCATCGAAGCCGAGCCCGTTTTTTTCAAGCAAGCGGCGAGCTTTGGCGTCGAGCACGGTGGCGCTGGCGCGCGGCCAGGCCACGGGCTGGCGCACTTGCAGAGCTGGGTAGAGCACGGCGGATTGAGCTAGATAGGCGGTTTCGGCGGGGCCGGTGACTTGGGCAACCGTGGGGAACAGGGCGTCCTGCAGGACGGGGCGGAGGAGGGCGGAGGCGGAAATTTCGGAGGCGCGGCCGGTGAACCAGGATTGAAGATCGGCATCGCTGATGGGTTCGTCGCCGAGCAGCCAGGCGTGGTGCTGACGGCGGAGGCCGATGCGGGCACCGCCGCGATGCAGGAAGAGCATGCTGGCGTTGGCGGATTGCGCGACCTGGACGTGGTAGCCGGCGTTTTCGAGATCCTCGCCGCGTTGGCGCAAGAGGGCGCCGAGTTCAGCGTGGCGGGCGGCGACGGCCTGATAGAGCGGGCGCCAGGCGTCGGCGGCTTCGGGGGCGCGCAGAGGGTCAAAGAGAATCAGGCCCCAGGGAGCGAACCAGCGGGCGAACAACTGGGCGAAGGCGTCGGCCAAGGTGGCGCCGGGGGCGTAGGCGGCGCGGAGGTTGGGGTCGGGAGCTTCGGCTCCGGCGGCGCGGTCCCAATCGTCTTCGAGGCTGGCGATGGAGGATGGGAGGACGAGGGGCCCGACGGCGGCGGGCTCGGGGGTGGCCAAGTCGGCCTTGAAGCAACGCGGAGACGAGGCGGCGTCGAGGAGCCAAGCTTGGTTGACCTCGGCGAGGTCGTGGTCGGGGGTGGCCATCCAGAAGACGGGCACGGCGGAAACGCCGCGCTGGCGGAGGCGCTCAGCGATGAGCACGGCGGTCATGGCCTTGAGCGCGCCGAGGAAGGGACCGCCGAACAGACCCACTTGCTGGCCGGTGACGATGGCTACGGTGCCGGGCTCGCCGAGGCGGGCGATTTGCTGGTTGGTGGCGAGCGGAGACTTGCCGTCGGGGCCCCAAGGCTGGTTCTGGCGGGCGAGCAATTCGACCAGCGTTTGGCGGCGTGACGCGGGGAGGCGGACGCCGTTGGCGGCGCTGATGAGGCGGTCCAGATCATAGGGGGCGCCGGCGGGAAAGAAGCGAGCGACTTTGGCGAAGTCGTAGAGGTACTCGCTGAAGAGGCGAGTGATGCCGGGGACGCGGCGCTGGCTGACGGAGACGGCCGTCATGCGGCGGTCGCGGCTGGACGCAGCGTGGAGATGGCTTCGGCGATGGCCTGGCGCTGGGCGGCGCTGACGGGCTGAAGCGGCAGGCGCGGCGGGCCGCCGCAGAGGCCGGCGGCGTCGACGGCAGCCTTGAGGCCAGGGATGCTAAGCGGCTCGAAGGCCTTACAGGCAGGGAGCAAGGCGCGTTGGGCGGCGAGGGCGAGGTCGTGATCGCCGCGGCGGAAGGCGGATTCGACTTCGCAGCAGGCCTCGGGGGCGGCGGCGGCGAGCGCCAGGATGGCTCCGGCGGCGCCGGCGCAGAGGGAGGGATAAATGGTGGCGGCGCCGCCGACGAGGACGGAGAAAGCAGGGCGCGCGGCGGCGAGGCGGGTGAGCTTTTCCATGTTGCCGCTGGATTCCTTGAGGCCGGCGATGTTGGGATGGGCGGCCAGCTCGAGGATGGTTTCGAGGCCGAGATCCACGCCGGTGAGGGGCGGGATGTTGTAGAGCAGGACCGGAATGGGCGAGCGATCGGCGACGGCGCGGTAGTAGGCGGCGAAGGCGGCGGGGGTCATGGCCTTCTTGTAGTAATGCGGAGTGCGGACGACGGCGGCGTGGTAGCCGAGTTCGGCAGCGCGGGCGGTCAGGTCGAGGGTGGCGCTGAGGGATTCTTCGGCGGTGCCGGCGAGGAGCAATTTCTGCTGGCCGGCGCCGGCGCGGGCAGCGGCGCGGAAGACCTCCATTTTTTCTTCACGATCCAGCAGGATGGCTTCGCCGCTGGAGCCGAGAACGAGGCAGCCGGCGAGCGGAGTGGCGAAGTAGCGGGCGAGATTGTGCTCGAGGCGGTCGAGGGCGAGCGCGCCGTCGTCACGGAAGGGGGTGGTGAGGGCGGCGAAGATGCCTCGAAGCTGCATGACCCAGTATAAGTTGCGAGGGGCCGCGGCGAGGGCGGGCGGGTCACCAGATTTTCTTGAATTTGGTGGAGACGCCGATGCCGCCGTTCTGGTCGCGGACGGCGCTGAGGGAGACGCGGGGGGAGAGCTTGTACTGGATCTCGATGACGTCGCGCTGGGTGCCGGTGACATCGGTGGAGACGGTGATGAAGAGGTTGCCGGTGACGCGCTGCTGGACGGTGATGCGGGCTCCGGCGTTCTGCTGGCCGCCGCCGAGGACGGGATCCACGGAAAGCTGGGAGATGCCGGCGATGCGCTGCACGCGGTCGGTGATCTGGCTGGTGACGGCGCTGGCGAGGAGGTTTTCCGCACCGAGGTTTCCGGGGGCGGGATTGGCGGAGGAGGCTTCGGTGGTTTGGCCGAAGGCGAGGAGGTTGATGATGTCGGCGGGGGGCAGGGCGGGATCGGAGGTGTAGGTGGTCTTGAGGTTGTCGGCGGGGCCCTGGAAATGCAGATGGAGGTCGTATTGCTGGATGGTGGTGTCGGCGGTGAGGTTGACGGTGGGGCTGGTGCGGGCGGGGTTGGCGAAGTCGAGGCTGCCGGATTGGATGACGAAGCGATCGCCGCGGAAAATCAGATCCCCGCTGGTCAGATTGACGCGGCCGAGGACAACGGGCTGGTCGGCGCTGCCGCGAATGGCGAGGTTGGCATTGGCCTGGAGGCTGAAGTCGCGGCTAACGGTATTGATCTGATTGGGGGTGGTGATCGCGACGTCGAGGCTGAGATTGCGAGCGAAGCTGTCGGGAGCGGTGACGGAGGTGGTGCCGGAAGCAACTTGGGAAAGGAACTTGGCGAAATCGAAGTCGGGGGTGGCGGAGACTTCCTCGACGCGGACGCGGCCACCGAGGAGGGCGGCTTCAGGCGTGCCGGTGAAGGTAAGGTCGGCGCTGAAGCCTTCGCGCACGGTGGGAGGAAGACGGAGGCGGGCTTGATGCACGGCGACGGCGAGATCGAAGCGCAACGCGGGCTGGAAGGCGACACCGCCGGTGGCGGTAAGGGTGCCGCCGCCAAGCGAGCCGTTGAAGCTGACGATATCCAAGCGGTCGGGGGTGAATTTCAGCGTGCCGTGGCCGTTCTGCAGGCCGACGGGAAAGCCGCGCGGCGTGGCGCTGACGTTGGCGAGCGCGACGCTGCCGGCGATGGCGGGAGCGGCGAGCGGACCGGCCACGGCCAGCGCGAGCTTGGCTTCGCCGCCGGCGGAGAGGTCGGGGGCGAAGGCTTGGGCGAGCGCCACATTGACGGTGCCGTCGAGATGCAGATTCATGGGTGCCGCGCCGGTGAGGGGAACGGTGCCGCCGAGATCGAGGCTGGTGTCGGTGCCTTGGAGGTGGGCGGGGGCGAAGGTCAGAACGCCGTTGGCGAGAACCAGGCGGATGGGGGTGGTGGCGGAAAGCTGAACGGCGGTGGCGTTGGGTTGAGCGGGATTGGGCGTGAAAGCGGCGTGGAGGCTGGGGAGTTCGATTTGGGCTTGGATTTGGTCGAGCGAGCGCAACGGGCCGCTGGCGGTAGCGTGGATGGCGGTTTGCCCGCGCAACTGCTGGGCAAGGGCGGGGGCGTAGGCAATGAGAAGCGGGGCGAGCGGAATGGCGCTGGAGTCGAGGCTGGCAGCGAGGGGGAAGCCAGCGGCGAGGCCGATGCGGGCGTTGGCCTGGAGCGCGGTGCCGAGGGTGGTGGCATGGGCGGCAACGGTGACGGCGTTGCTGGCCAGATCCACTTGCATTTGGATTTGGCGGATAGGCTCGGCCGCAACCTCGAGATCGTCGGAAGCGAGGGTGAGATGGAACGCGGGCTGCTTGAGGGTGCCGGTGCCGCTGCCGTTCAGGGATACGGCGCCTTGCAGGGGAAGGTTGCGGGCAGCCACGGTGCGCAACTGATCGAGGCGGAGATCGTCGGCGGCGAGGGTGGCGGTGTAGATGCCTGAGGCGGGGGCGAAGCTGCCTTGGGCCCGAATCATGCCGGCGGGCATTTGCAGGAGGAGGTTGCCGGCCAAGGCGGCCTCGGTTCCCTGGAAGGTGACGACGGCACGCTGAAAGGGCTCGGAGGAATTGGCGAAGGTGAATTCGCCGGGGGCGAGGGCGGCGGTTCCCTGCCCCACGGGATGAGCGACGGTGCCGCTGAGGCTGAGCGAGGCTTGGAGGATTCCGGCCAGCGGAAGCTTGCGGCCGATCAAGGACTCGAAGGGGGCTAGGGCGAGGCCGTTGATCTGGACTTGGGCCATGAGCAGGCTGGCGGAGGTGGCACTCCATTGGCGCAGGCCGAGGCGGATGCTGCCGGCGATATGCCCGGTGGTGCCGGTGCGAAGGTCGAGGTTGGTGACGGAGAGGGCGCTGGGGCTGGCATGGACCGCGGCTTGGAGCGAGCGCCAATTGCTGCCGCGGATGGCGAAGGGGGCGAGGGAAATTTGGGCGGCGATTTGCGGCTGGCTGAGGGTTCCGGTGAGAGTGGCGGAGAGGCTGCCGGCGCCGCCGAGATCGAGGGCCAAGGGGGGACGGCCGAGGGCAACGGAGATGCGGTCAGCGAGGGTGCTGAGCTCGGCGAGGTCGGTCGAGGAGGCCGAAAGCTGCAATCCGGAAGCTTGCGATGCAGCCGAGAACGAGGAACGCGGCGTGTGGAACGAGCTTTGGAGGATGGTGAGCGAATCGCGCGCCGGGCGGAATTCCAGATTGGCAGCGCCGCTGACGGGGATCGAGGCGACGGCGGCCTGAACGGAGGTGGCCGCAGCGATGGTGGCGACTTGAGGGCGATCCATCCAGCCGCCGTGGACAGACGCCGAGATTGCGCCGCTGATACCGAGTTTGGCGGAATCGGGCAGAAGGGTTTGGATCTGGGCGCGGTCCAGCTGGGCGTGGAAGGAGGCGGGGGCGCGGGGCTGGCCGAGATTGCGCCAGAGGAAGTCGGCGGAGAAGGTGCCGCCGAGGGCGCTGCCGTGGATGGCGTCCACCGAAAGATCGTCGTTGGCGAACTTGAACTGACCCCGGAGGGCGCGGACGGGCGCGCGGACGGTGCCCACGGTGACTTGGAGTTCGCGGCTGGAGAAGCCACCGGAGACGATCAAGTCACGCGGAGCGGTGAATTGGTATTGGCCCGCAAGGGCGACCTGGCCGGTCGGGATGGCGGCGATGCGGGTGATCTGGCGGGCTTGGGCGGCGTCGAGGGCGAGGGTGAAGCGGCCGGAGAGGCGGGGATGGGACCAATCTTGCAGCGAGAGGCTGGCATCGAGGCGAGTGGCCTGGCTGGCGAGATGGATGCTCGGGGCTTCGAGGCCGCGCGGGGTGGCGGCGAATTGCAGCGAGAGAGCGTGCGGAATGGGATTGTAGGCATCGAGGCGAAGCAGGCCGGATTGATATCCGAATTCGCCGGTGTATTGCTGGAGGGCGGGGTTGAATCGGGCTTCGAGGTGAACGGCCTGGAGATCGGCGTCGAGAGGAACGCTTTGGTCTTGAACTTGGACCATCCCGCCGCGCACGACAGCGTGGCGGATGCCGAGAGCCCAGAGACTGGTGCCACCGCGGCCTTTGCCGTTGCCCTTGGGGAGGTTGGAGCGGCCGTCGGCGTCCATGATGACGTGGATCTGGGGACGGTCGAGCTCGAGATCACTGAGGAACCATTGGCGGTGCAGCAAGGAGGCGATGGTGATCACGACGTGGAGGTGGGGGATGGCGAGGAGAGGACGATCCTGGAAGGGAGGGGCGCCGGCGATGGTGAGGTTGTAGGCGTCGAGGCGGGGGGTGAAGCCATGGGCGTGGAGGGCGAAGGCGCCGATACGGACCTGATTGCCGAGCGATGCCGAGGCCTGCTGCTGGGCCACATGCAAGAGGTAGCGGTGGAAGGAAGCGGAGCGGAGGAGGAGCCAGGCAGCCAGGACGGCGACAGCGACCACAGCGGCGGCAAGGGCGAGCGCGATCTTGATTTTGCGGAAGCGCATTGACGGCTGGTTAGAACGCTTGGCCGAGGGTGATGAAGAGCTGCGTGGCTTTGATTCCGCTCAGGGCGTTGAGATTGTGGCCCAAATCAATTCGGATGGGGCCAACCGCGGTTTGGTAACGCAGGCCGACGCCGAGGGTGTTGCTGAAGCCGGCATGCAGGTTGGTGAAGCCGACGTGGCTGAAGACGTTGCCGCCGTCGTAGAAGAGAGCGAAGCCCACATTCTTGTAGATCTGCGGGGCGGGGATGCGGAGCTCGGAGTTGAGGATGAGGAGCTCGTTGCCGCCGACGGGGACACGGATGAGCGAGCAGGTGGCGGGATCGGAGGGGTTGCCGCAGGCCGGGATGGTGTTTTGCGGGCCGGCGCCGTCGAGGGGAAAGCCGCGGAGGGTGCTGCCGCCGCCGGAGAAGAACTCCTGGCTGAGGGGAACGAAGCTGCCGCCGAAGGCGCGGGCCAAGCCGAGGCGAAGGCTGTTGGCCCAGATGATGTTGGCGGGAATCTGCTTGTAGTAGGCGGTTTGGGTGAGGAGCTTGCCGAAGTCGGCGCTGGCGCCGATGGCGGGGGCGCTGTAGTCGAGCTCGTAGCTTTCGAGCAGGCCGCGATGGGCATCGAGGGGATTGTCGCGGGTGTCGCGGACAAAGCTGGCGGCAAGGGTGGAGAGACGGACGTGCTGGTCGCGGGCGGGGACGAGGGCGGGAATCAGGAGGCGCGAGAGGACGGTCTCGCTGAAGCTGTAGCGGAGGAAGAGATTGGTGGTCTTGTCGGGGTTGAGGGGGCGTTCGAGCTGGTAGCCGACTTGGCCGATCTTGGAGGTAAAGATGGGGTTCTGGGAATCGTGCTCGGCGGAGACGACGAGATTGCCGCTGAATCTTGACCAGAACAGGTCGGGGTCGGTGAAGGTAAGCGATCCGTGCTGATCGAGGCGGCCAGCGAAGACGCCGGCGCTGAAGGTTTCGGCTTTGCCGCGGAGGTTGAGGCGGGTGTACTCGAGGCTGGCGCTGGGGCCGTAGAAGGTGGCTTGGCTGGTCTTGAACGTGGAAGGAAGACCGACGATGGGCAAGCCCGGCAAGGCGACGGTGCCGGAGGGGATGCTGCCGCCGCGGTTGGTGAGATCAAAGCCGAAACCGTAGGTGAGCTCGTTGGGGCGGGCCTCGTGGACCTTGACCACGACGTCGGCCTGATCCTGGGTGGTGATGGGGCGGCGGGGCGCAACCTCGGCCCAATCGAAGATGCCGGGGGCGTAAAGACGGCTCTCGGCGGTGAGCATGTCGGTGGCGGTGAGGCTGGTGTCGGGCTTGAGGTTCGAGGTGGCGAGGTCAAGGTAGCGCTGCTGGGTGCGCTGGCGGCCGGCGGTGATGATGGTGGCGGTGGAGACGCGCGGGCCTTCGCTGATGAGATAGGTCACAGCGATGAGATGCGCCTGGCCGGGCTGGCGCTGGGCGGTGGCGCGGAAGGTGGCGTTGAGGTAGCCGTGGGAGAGGTAGTAGGCGAGGATATGGGCGCGGTCCTGGGTGATGAGATCCTGGGCGAAGGGGGTGCCGGGGCCGAGCATGAGGCCGTCGGGGGCGAGGAGGGAGGGATCGAGGGTGTTGCCTTCGAATTGAAGGGTGCTGACGAAATCCTGCGGGCCTTCGACGATGTTGAAGGTGACGGCGAGATTGCCGCCGGGATGGGAGACGACCGGGTTCACCTGAACGCTGCTGTAGCCGGAGGCTTGGTAGAGGCTGGTGATGTTGTCCACGCTGGTGCGCAGCAGGGATTGGCTGAAGCTGCCGTGGCTGAAGATGCCTTCGGGCGAGATGGCGACTTGAGGAAGGAGATCCTCGCGAGAGAAGAACTGGTCGCCGCGGAATTGGATTTCCTCGACATCGTTGCGCGGCCCCTTGGCGACGGTGTAGGTGATGGTCTGCGCGGCGGGAGGCACGGCGGGAGGAGGCGGGGGGGCCGGAGGGGTGGCGGAGGTGGCGGCGGAGAGGCTGGTGCTGGTGCGGGTCTGCTCGCCGTTGGCAGCGGTCGAGGTGGTGGTGGCGGTGACGACGGCGTTGAAGTAGCCCTTGGAGGCGAAATAGTTGGCGAGGTTCTCCTGGCCTTCCTGGACCAGCTCGGGATCGACACGGCTTTCGAGGTAGATGGGGACGAGGTTGTGGCGAGTCCAGGGCCAGAGATGGGCGCCTTCGACGGCGAGCTTGACGACGGGGCCGGCATCCACGGCGAAGGTGACGTCGGCGCGGTTGGTGACGCGGTTGTATCTGGCGCCGGACAATTTCACCTGCGCACCCAAATAGCCATCGGAGTTGAGGTCGCCCTGCAAGTAGGAGGCGGCGCTTTGGAGGGCGTGCAGGGAGTAGGGCTTGCCTTCGAGGATGGCGGCGCGGCGCAGGCGGGCGAGCCAGGAGGTGACGACATCGTGGAGATGCGCGGATTGGGCGGCGGTGGCGCCCTCGAATTGGATGGCGCCGAACTGCGCACGCGGGCCCATTTGCACTTCGAAGCGGACATTGACCAAGCCGTGGGCGGGATCGGGCAACAGGCGCGGGGTGACGGAGGCTTGGAAGTAGCCCTCTTGCTGCAAGTAGGAGGCCACGCCGGCGGCAGCGTCAGCAATGTCGTGCGCGGAGTAGGCTTGCTGGTTGGTATAGCGGGAGGCTTCGAGCAAGCGGGTGTAGGAGTACTGCAATGCTCCGGGGAATTGATAGACGCCAACGTAGAGGGCGGGCTCGAGGATGAACTGGACGCGCAAGCCACTGGGCTCGGGGCGGACGTTCAAATCCACGCCTTGGAGGTTGCTGGCGGCGAGCTGCTGTTTGAGGGTGCCGATGGATTGGTCCACCAGGGCGCGCGAGAAGGGCTGCTGGGCTTTTTGCGGAAGCAGGGCGAGGAGCGGAGCGGCATCGAGGCCGGGGCGGCCGGCGATCTCGACAGTGGCGACGGCTTGGCCTTCGTAGGCCGGAAGGGTCTGGACGGTCTGGGGAGAAGTTTGCGGAGCCGGATGGGGCGGAATGGCGGCAGCGGGGAGCTTGCCGGGAGGGCGCTGGGCGGGGGGCTTGGGGGGAGCGGTTTGGCTTTGGCCGAAGAGCACAAAGCACAGCGCCAGCGTTGCGCCGGCCGTTCGCGCATGGGACCGCCCGATCAATACTTCATTTTACGGGCTAGTGGTAGAGGAGGGCTTGGTCGCGGAGGGATTCGAAGGACTTGAGGCTGTCTTGCCAGTCCGCTTCGATGCGGCGGGGATCTTCGCCGCTGCGGATGGCCTCGACCACGGATTGGGAGCCGGCGAGGCTGTGGGTGGCGGCGGGTTTCCAGTCGGCGGGGTAAAGGCGGGCCAGGGCGCTGGCCAACTCGATGCCCAGTTCGGGGGAGTCGAGGTTTTCACGGTCGGTAACGATCAGGCTGACGCCTTCGCAGCGTTGATGGGCATAGTTGCTGGAATCGGGCGTGAAGGCGACGGGCATGAAGCGCACGCCGGGGATGCGCCGGGCGTTGAGGGCGGCGGCGAACTGGGTGGCGTGGATCCAAGGCGCGCCGACGAGCTCGAAGGGGGTGTCGGTGCCGCGGCCGACGCTGACATTGCTGTATTCGATCATGCCGACGCCGGGATAGAGGACGGCTTCGTCGAGGTTGCGCATGTTGGGGGAGGGGTTCACCCAGAGCAGGCCGGTCTCGTCGTAGAAGTCGCCGCGGGACCAGCCGCGCATGGGAACGACGAGCAGATCGGCGTGGATGGTTTGATTGAAGAGGCGGGCCAGCTCGCCGACGGTCATGCCGTTGCGGACGGGCATGCCGGGGAAATCGCCGACGAAGCTCTTCTCGTCGGGGGCGAGGGGCGGGCCTTGGACGTGGATGCCGTCAAGGGGATCGGGGCGGTCGAGCACGATGACCGGGATATTGCGCTGCTTGGCGGTCTGGAGGGTGTAGGCGAGGGTGGTCTCGAAGGTGTAGAAGCGGACGCCGAGGTCTTGGATGTCGTAGACGAGGGTATCGATCTTGTCGAGGCCGGCGGCGGGCAGCGAGTGGGCGGGATCGGGGGAAGTGTAAGCGCTATAGACGGGCACGCCGGTAGCGGCGTCGCGGGAATCGGAGACAGCGGCGTCGAGGGTGCCGGACCAGCCGTGCTCGGGGCTGAAGGCGGCGGCGACATCGACGCCGGCGGCGCGCATGTCATCGAGGTTGCGGTGGCCGTCGCGATCGAGGCCGGTGGGGTTGGTGACGAGGCCGACCTTCTTGCCTTGCAATAAATCGAAGCGGCGGCCGACGAGGACGTCGAGGCCGGTGAGGACATCGCCGTTGCGGTAGAGGGTGCGGTGGGCGCCGGCGCTGGCATCGTTGTAGCCGGTGATGCGCTCGAGGCCGCCCTCGACGCGGCCCCATGTGGTGGGATCGTCGAGGCTGAGGATGGCGGCGGTGGCGGTGGCGATTTCACTGCGCAGGGCAAGGATGGACTTGAGCGGGGGGCGCTGCTTGGGATGGATGGCGTTGGAGAGGATGATGACGTAGGTGCTGGAGGAGGGATCGATCCAGAGCGAAGTGCCGGTGAAGCCGGTATGTCCGTAGGAGCCGATGGGAAGGAAGTCGCCGCGGTTGCTGGAGAAGGGGGTGTCGAGATCCCAGCCGAGGCCGCGGACCTCGGGAAGATTGAAGGGCGACTGCGGGGTGGTCATCTTGGCGACGCCGAGGGCGGTGAGGACGCGGGTGCCGTTTTCGCCGCGGCCGCCGTTGAGCATCATTTGGGCGTATTTGGCGAGGTCGTCGGCGTCGCTGAAGGCGCCGGCGTCGCCGGTGACGCCGCCCATGGACTCGGCGGTGGGGTCGTTGACGATGCCGCGCTCGTAGCGACCGGTGTCGTCGCGCTCGGTGGGCGCGATCTTGGGCACCCAACTGGCGGGGGGCAGGAAGCGGGTGTGGTCCATGCCGAGCGGCTTCCAGATGTGCTGGAGGGCGTACTCATCAATTTTCTGGCCGCTGAGCTTGCGCACGAGCTCGGCGAGGACGACGTAATTGATATCGCTGTACTCGAAGTGGGAACCGGGGGGATGGGTGGGAACGATGGCGAAGGCCTTCTGGACGCCGGTGCTGTAGCCCGACCAGCCGGGGCGCTGGGGGATGTCGGGCGGGAGGCCGGAGTAGTGGGTGAGGAGCTGGCGGATGGTGATTTGATCTTTGCCGTTCTGGGCAAATTCGGGGAGGTACTTGGCGACGGGATCGTTGAGGCGGAAGCGGCCCTGCTCGAGCAGTTGCACAACGGCAGGGGCGGTGGCGACGACCTTGGTGAGGGAGGCGAGATCGAAGATGGTGTCGGTGGTCATCTTCTGGCGGCGGGGCAGGAGGGCGCGGCTGCCGAAGGCCTTGCGGTAAACGACTTTGCCGTCGTGGCCGATGAGGACGACGGCGCCGGGCATTTCACCGGCTTCGATGGAGCGCCGGACGATGGCGTCGAGCCGGGACCAGTTGAGGGGCGGAGCGGCTGACGGAGGCGGCGCTGGCGCAGCGAGTAGCGAAGCAGTAATGAGGAGGAAGGAAAAAAAGCGCAAGCGAAGGCCCCAGAAGAGCGGAGTAGGTTCTACTGTGGTTATAGTCGGAACGGCGGAAGCGAGTCAATGAGACGAAACCTCAAGGCCACCCCCACCGGGAAGCAATTGACGGCGCTGGAAACCGAAGGCGTGAACCCGCGGACGGCCAGGCTAGGCCAAGGGAGCACGCTGGCGACGCTGCGGATGCTGCAGCGGGAGGATGCGACGGTGGCAGCGGCGGTGCGGCGGTGCCTGCCGCAGATCGCGGCGGTGGTTGAGCGGATGACGCCGCGGTTCCGGGCGGGGGGGCGGCTGATCTACGTGGGGGCGGGAACGAGCGGACGGCTGGGGGTGCTGGACGCGTCGGAGATTCCGCCGACGTTCGGGATGGCGGCGGGCCGGGTGGTGGGGGTGATGGCGGGCGGGAAGCGGGCGCTGACGCGGTCGGTGGAGGGCGCGGAAGACAGGGCGGAGAACGCGGGGAAGGATCTCGAACGGCTGCGGCTGCGTCCGAGCGACACGGTGGTGGGATTGTCGGCGAGCGGGCGGGCGCCGTACACGGTGGCGGCGGTGGAACATGCGCGGGAACGCGGATGCTTGACGGTCGGGGTGGCGAACAGCGCGGGCTCGCCGCTGGCGCGGGCGGCGGAGATGGCAATCGAGGCGGCCACCGGGGCGGAGGCGATCACGGGTTCGACGCGGCTGAAGGCGGGGACGGCGCAGAAGATGATCTTGAATTTGATTTCGAACGGGTTGATGATCCGCAGCGGGCGGGTGGAGGGGAACATGATGGTGCACCTGCAGCCGACCAACGCCAAGCTGCGCGATCGAGCGGAGCGGATCGTGGCGGCGCTGGGAGGGCTGGAGGGCGCGAACGGGCGAACGCGGGCGCGGCGGCTGTTGCGGGAAACGGGCGGGAGCGTGCAGAAGGCGGTGGCGCTGGCGAGGGGAGCGCGGTGATCCAGGCGATAGCCGCCAAGAGCCTGCTGACGGCGGCGGGGGAGATGGCCGAGGGCGTGGTGGTGATCGAGGACGACCGCATTCGCGCGGCGGGATCGCGGCAAGCGGTGGCGATTCCGGCGCAGGCGCGGGTGGTGGATTTTGGCGAGGCGGTGCTGGCTCCGGGGCTGGTGGACGTGCATGTGCACGGGGGCGCGGGGCACGATTTCATTTCGGCGGATGCGGCGGGGCTGCGGACGATCGGAGCGCATTTGGCGCGGCATGGGGTGACGCGGTACCTGGCGACGACGGTGACGGCGGAGTGGGAGGCGACCCTGCGGGCGGTGGGGCGGTTGGCGGAGGCGGGGCTGGAGCTGCACCTGGAGGGTCCGTTTCTGAGCGCGGCGCGGCCGGGGGTGCATCCGCGGGAGCAGTTGATCGAGCCCAGCATCGAAAGACTGGACGCGCTTTGCCAAGCGGCGCAGGGTCGGCTGCGGCTGATCACGATTGCGCCGGAATTGCCGGGCGCGCTGGAATTTATTGCGGAGGCGACGGCGCGGGGGATCAGGATCAGCATGGGACACAGCGATGCCACCTTGGAACAGGCGATGGCCGGGATGGCGGCTGGGGCGCGGCACGTGACGCATGTGTTCAATGCGATGGCTCCGCTGCAGCAGCGGGCGCCGGGATTGCTGGGGCTGGCGCTGACCGAGGCTGGACTTTCGGCGGAGATTATCGCGGATGGCATTCACGTCCATCCGAGGCTGGTGGCGGCGTTTTGCCGGCTGAAAAAAGAGGAAGGGCGGGCCATATTGGCGAGCGATGGAATCAGCGCGGCGGGATGCGGGGACGGCAATTTCCGGCTTGGGCCGATCGAGGTACAGGTGGCGGGCGGGCGGTGCGAGGCGAACGGGAGTTTGGCAGGTAGCGTGCTGACAATGGATGCAGCGGTGAAGAACGTGATGGAATTCGGCCGGCAGACGCTGGCGGAGGCGCTGGCGATGGCGACGGTGAATCCGGCCAGGCTGCTTGGAGAAGAGCGGGAGCCGTGGCGGGAAGGCGCGCGAGCGGACTTGACGGTGTGGTCGCGGAATGGGGATTTGAAGGCGACGTTTGCGGCGGGGCAGCAGGTACACTGACGCATGGACAAACTGGTAATACGGGGCGGGGAGCCGATCTCGGGGACGATTCGGATCAGCGGGGCGAAAAACGCGGCGCTGCCGACGATGGCGGCGTGCCTGCTGACGGCCGAGGAGGTGGTGCTGCGGAACATCCCCGACGTGCGGGACATCCAGACGACGCGGAAGCTGCTGGAGGCGATGGGGGTGGAGAGCGAAGGCAGCGGAGGGCACCACAAGATTGCGCTGCGGGCGCGGGAGCTGAGCCATCCGCAGGCGGACTACGAGTTGGTGAAGACGATGCGGGCTTCGACGCTGGTGCTGGGGCCGCTGCTGGCGAGGACGGGAAGCGCGCGGGTGTCGCTGCCGGGGGGATGCGCGATCGGGGCGCGGCCGATTGACTTGCACTTGAAGGGGCTGGAGAAGCTGGGGGCGACGCTGCGGCAGGAGCATGGATATGTGATCGCCGAGGCCAAGCGGCTGCAAGGGAACCACTACACGTTCGACAAGATCACGGTGACCGGAACCGAGGATGTGCTGATGGCGGCGGTGCTGGCGCGGGGCGAGACGGTGCTGAACAACTGCGCGCTGGAGCCGGAGGTGGTGGACTTGGCAGCGCTGCTGGTGAAGATGGGGGCGCGGATCGAGGGGGCGGGAACGCCGACGATTCGAGTACAGGGCGTGGAGCAATTGGGGGGAGCGAACCACAGCATCATCGCCGATCGGATCGAGACGGGAACGTTCGTGATCGCGGCGCTGATCACGGGCGGAGCGCTGAGGCTGACGCATTGCCAGCCGGAGCATTTGCAGTCCTTGATTGAGCGGCTGGAGGAAGCGGGAGCCAGCATCACGCGCGGGGAGCAGACGCTGACGGTGGCGGCGGGGGCGAAGCTGCGGGCGGTGGATGTGACCACGGCGGAGCATCCGGGGTTTGCGACGGACCTGCAGGCGCAGTACATGGCGCTGATGACGCAGGCAGAAGGCACGGCGGTGGTGACGGAGACGATCTTCGAGAACCGGTTCATGCATGCGCTGGAGTTGAGCCGGATGGGGGCCAACATCAAGATCGAGGGAAACCGGGCGGTGGTGCGGGGACGGGTTCGGCTGGCGGGCGCGGCGGTGCTGGCGAGCGATTTGCGGGCGAGCGCGTCGCTGGTGCTGGCCGCGCTGGCGGCGGAAGGGGAGACGATCATTGACCGGATCTACCACCTCGACCGCGGCTACGAGAGGCTGGAAGAGAAACTGCGCGGAGCCGGGGCGGCGGTGCGGCGGCTGGGACGACTGATTCCGGTGCCACACGCGGCTGGGGCGTGATGGTGGAGGGTTGGTAGAATTGAATTAGCAATGGTGTTGCGATTTCTACGGGCGTGGGCGCCGGTGGTGGCGATGTGCGCGGTGATATTCGCGTTCTCGCAGGACGGGAACTCGGGGCGGCACAGCGACGAGCTGCTGGGCTGGCTGCTGAGCCTTTTCGGGGCCAACACGCCGCATTTGCGGCACCTGTTCAACCCCTATTTCCGCAAGTTGGCGCACGTGACGGTGTACTTTTTCCTGGCTGCGCTGAGTTACCGGGGATTCGGGATGGGGCGGTCGGGATTCCAGTTCAACGCGGCGGCGCGGAGCCTGCTGTTCACGGTGGCGTACGCGGCGACGGACGAGTACCACCAAAGCTTCGTGGCCACGCGCGGGCCGAGCGTGCGGGATGTGGGCATTGACACGTGCGGGGCACTGCTGGCGCTGCTGCTGATCTGGCTGTTCACGCGGACGCGTGCCGGGGCGGGTTCGTTTCCCCCGAAGACCCCGATTGGGGTGCCGCACGTGATAGAATCGCCGTAGAATCATGCCCCCTTCGGCTTCCCGCAAGCTATCCCCCTTTCTTGCGCTGGGAACGCTGCTGGCTGTATCCAATGCTGGCTGCCTGGTGCAGCACCACGCCAACACGAACCCGCTGGCGGCGGTGAAATCGGCGCAGCCGGACAAGGTGCTGTTCGACATCGCGATGTCGGACTTGGACAAGAACAAGTTCACGGTGGCGCGGCTAAACCTGGAGACGCTGCTGAACACCTATCCGGATTCGGAGTACTTGGCGCGGGCGAAGATGGCGATTGCCGACTCCTGGTACCGGGAGGGCGGCTCGGAGGGGATGGCGCAGGCGGAGGCACAGTACCGGGACTTCATCACGTTTTTCCCGGCGATGAAGGAAGCCTCGGAAGCGCAGTTGAAGATCGCGGACATCCACTACAAGCAGATCCAAAAGCCGGACCGGGACCCCACGCAGGCTGACCGGGCACAAGCGGAGCTGCGGACGTTCTTGCTGAACTATCCGGACAGCCCGCTGCGGCCGCAGGCGCTGCAGATGCTGCGGAACACGCAGGAGGTGCTGGCGGAACGCGAGTACCGGATCGGGGACTTCTATTTGGCGCGGGCGCAGCAGGGGGAGACGCCGGATTACCGGGCGGCGCAGAGCCGTTTGGAGGAGATGCTTGCGAAGTATCCGTTGTACAGCCAGGGGGATGTGGCCCTGGATCAGCTGGCGACGTCGTACGTGACGACCGCGAAGCTGTATTCGGACGCGGCGGGATTGGAAACCAATCCCGATATCCGCGAGCTGTACAAGGCGAACGGCGACGCGGATCGGGCGAAGGCGATCACGGATCTGGGGCGGCTGATTGAACGGTATCCGGCGAGCCCGTATGCGAAGGACGCGGCCAAGGAGCTGACGGCTTTGCATGCGCCGGCACCGACGCCGACGCAAGAAGCGATCGCGTTCAACAAGCAGGAGATCGCAGGACGGGAGACGGTGCCGCATGCGCACGGGTTCACGAGCGGTTTCGGGCTGGGCTCGATGCTGAGCGGGAAGCCGGCGGAGGAGCTGGCGCGGGCGGACAAGGTGGGGACGCCGACGCTCTCGCAGCCGCAGGCTGCGGCCGCGGAGCCGCTGCCGGGGCTGGACGCGCTCATCCGTCAAACCATGATCGCGACCGGAGCGATTCCGAACGCCCAGGTGGCGGCGACGATGACCGGGACCGGAGCCCCGACGAAGCCGGCCGATCCGCCGGCGGCGAAGGTGGGGGCGACGGTGGCTCCGAAGCCGTTGGCGTTCCAGGACGTGACCAAGGCGAAACCGCAGGGCGCGGACACGCCGGAGAGCGCGACGCCGCAGAGCGTGACCGGGAGCAACGACAACGATCCGAATGCGAGGGTGGCGGCGGTGGCGGCGACGCCCAACCTGGTGCTGACGCCGAATGAAGTGGATCTGCAGAACCGGGAGCAGATGCTGGCGGCGGAGATGCACCGCGACGTGCCGGCGACGGCAGCAGAGATCCGGAAGCAGAACGCGCAGAAGGCGGAAGCGCAAAGAAAGCTCATCGCCCAATTGAAGAAGGCAGGCAAGCTGCCGGCAACTTCGCCGAACGGGGCGCCGCAGGTGCCGGATGCGCCGCCGCCGGTGCAGCCGAAGAAGAAGTCGTTCTTTCACATTTGGTAGAGTGAACAGCGCGAACTTGGGCCGAGGTGCGGGACCCGAGGGAGCGGACGGCGAGCAGCGGACGGTGAACCGCGCGAGGAGTTTACGCGGACGGCGGTCGGGCGGCGCTGAGGGAAAAGACGAATGGGAGCGGAGATTCGCGTTGGCGCGGGGTGGGATTCGCATGAGTTTGCGCCGGGGCGGCCGCTGTGGCTGGGCGGGCTGAAGATCGAGCATCCGCTGGGGCTGGCGGGGCACAGCGACGGCGACGTGCTGCTGCATGCGGTGTGCGACGCGTTGCTGGGCGCGATCGGGGCGGGCGACATCGGGACGCATTTTTCGCCGAACGAAGCGCAGTGGAAGGGGGCGGCGAGCGAACGATTCGTGCGGCACGCGGTCCAACTGATCCATCGCGGGGGCTGGCGGCTGGTGAACCTGGACGCCAATTTGATTCTGAACCAGCCGAAGATTCAGCCGCTGCAGGCGCAACTGCGGGAGAGCGTGGCGGTGCTGCTGGGAACGACGTCGGACCGGATCTCCATCAAGGCGAAGAGCCCGGAGGGGCTGAACGCGCCGAATACGGCGATCGCGCAGGTGACGGTGCTGCTGCAGCGGGAAGGCACGCATGAAGCATAGCCAAGACGGATTATTCGCGGTGGATCTGCATGCGTGCGGGGAGCCGGGGCGGGTGATCATCGGCGGCGGGCCCGAGGTGCCGGGCGCGACGATGTACGAGAAGATGGCGCACCTGCGGGCGCACGCGGACGGGATCCGGCTGCGGATGCTGCGGGAGCCGCGGGGGTATCCGGCGGCGAACTGCAATTTGATCCTGCCGCCTACGATTGCGGGCGCGGATGCGGGGTTTGTGATCATGGAGCAGGTGGAGTACCCGCCGATGTCGGGGAGCAACACCATTTGCGTGGCCACGGCGCTGGTCGAGACCGGAATCGTGCCGACGCGAGAAGGCAAGAACCGGCTGCGACTGGAGTCGCCGGCGGGATTGATCGAGATCGAGGCCGAGGTGAAGAACGGCAAGTGCGTGGGCGTAACCTTCGAAAACGTGCCGGCGTTCGCGGTGCACCTGGACGCCGCGGTGGAGGTGCGGGACTTGGGGACGGTGAAGGTGGATGTGGCGTGGGGCGGGATGTTCTATGTGATCGCCGACGCGGCGCAGTTCGGGTTGAAGTTGACGCCGGACGAGGGGCGGGACCTGGTGCGGATCGGGGAGATGGTGAAGGCAGCGACGCGGGAACAGTATCCGGTGGCGCACCCGGAGAATGCGGATGTGACCGGGCCGACGATTGCGCAACTCTCGGCGCCGGCGACACGGGCGGGCGTGGACCGGCGGAACACCGTGATCGTTTCAACCGGCGAACTGGACTGGTCGCGGCCGGCGACCTGGACCGGAACACTGGATCGCTCGCCCTGCGGCACCGGGACGTGCGCGAAGATGGCGACGCTGCATGCGCGCGGGCAGCTCGGGCTGAACCAGGATTTCGTGCACGAGGGGATTCTCGGGACGACGTTCACCGGGCGGCTGCTGCGGGAGACGCGGGTGGGCAGCTACGCGGCGGTGGTGCCGACGATCCGCGGGCGGGCGTGGATCACCGGGTATTCGCGGTACGTGGTGGAGGAGAGCGACCCGTTCCCGGAGGGGTATACGGTCAGCGATTTGTGGCCGTGAACTGAGGTCACCACAGGTGGCGGGTGGCGAAGGCGTGGCCGGAGCCTTGCTTCAGGTAGCGCTCGAAGGCGGAGGCGCGGGCGGAGTCGGAGAAGGCGGTGTAGGTGACGAGGCGCCAGGAATCGTGGTCCGCGGTGTGGGGGGACTTGCCGCGGTTGTGGTCGGCAAGGCGGCGCTTGAGGTCGTCGGTGAGGCCGATGTAGCGGTGGCGGCCGGTCGCGGACTGGATCAGGTAGACGTAATGCATATCGACCTCTAGGGCCCTGCTTCGCTCCTTCGGAGCTACGCAGGGCGCTTTTCGCGCGGTGCGCGAAAAGCGGTGACGCGAGCGGATTCGGTGGGGGCGGTGTAACTAACGGGGCGCAAGGATTCGTGGTCGGCGGTGTGTGGGGTGCTCGAGGCGGCGTTTTAGATCATCGGTGAGGCCGATTTAGCGGCGGCGGCCGGCCGGGGACGGTCAGGTAGACGTAATGCATGCGGACCTGGGGGAGGTAGCTGCGCAGCAGCGTCTAGGGCCCTGCTTCGCTCCTGCGGAGCTACGCAGGGCACCATTTTGCGCGGAGCGCAAAATGGTGGAGGCGGTGGGAGTTGAACCCACGTCCGAAGGTGCTGCCGACCAGGAGAACTACGGGCGTAGTCCGTTCGTGTGCATCTCGCGCGATTCGGTCAGAGCGGACAAGAGCCGAACCGCGCCAGCCCCTGGCCGGTGAAGGCCTCTCGCCCACGGCGCCGGAGCATGCGCCACAGGCCAGCCTGCAAGAATGACGTTCAATTCCGGCCTACAGGCGAACCGGGTTGAACGACGCTGCTAATTAAGCTGCGTATGCCAGTTGGTTAGAATTGGCACTTGTGGGTTTCCATGCGATTGCGGGGGCATGGAGCCCGGCACGCCTCCTAGTCTCATCCACCTCCGTCGAATCCGGGACGCCCCCAGACCGAAGATGCAGCTACCATTATAGCAGCCCCGTGCTGCTTTCAGAATCCGAGCTCCGCGCCGCGCTGGAGCCGCTGCTCGACCGCCTGCTGACCGAACGGCTGCGGTATTTCCAGCTTCAGCTCGAGCCGCGGCTGCAAGCCATGATCGAGCAGGCGCTGCGTCCGGCGGGCGATGCCAGGCTGCAGCAATCCATAGGCGCTGTCATGCGCGCGGCAACGCCGCGGGATTGCTTCACTGCGGTGTTCGAAGCGGTTGCTGGCGAGCTTGGCGAGCCGCGGGCGCTCTTGGTTGTGCATGGCGGCGAGATTGCGGTGTGGCGGCAGGAGCAAATGAGCCTTCCGGCGCACTTCCCTGCCCCGAGCCGCGACCTGGTGCTGCGGAATGGGTCTACGGCGGAGATCTGCGTACGCGGGCGGGTGGTGGGGCTGATGCATTGGCCGGGTGGTCGGTTGCATCCGGAGCGGCAGGCGCGGCTGGAGTTGCTGCTTGCGGCCGCCGGCCTCGCTCTGCTGGCGATCGGGCTGCCGAGATCCGCCGCGACGGTGCGGCCGGCGGCACCGCCAATGCCGGCAACGCCGGTCAAGGTTACTCCTGCCGACGAGGGGCGGGCGCAGCGGTTCGCACGCTTGCTGGTCGAAGACCTGGGTCTGTACCTGCGGCGGGAACGGGCCGCGGAATTTGAGGCAGCAGCGAGCAGCGGAGATTGGCGGCAGCGATTTCGCCTGGAAATCGAGCGCGGCCGACGCGCGTTTGCAGAGCGGTTCCAGGATGCCGAGGTATATGAAAAAATGGTCCCGTTGATGATGGAAACGAAAGCATGACGAGACTTGCAAAACATGTCGGGAAGTGGTGAACTGGAGGCACGCAAGAAAGGAGGTGGTCCAGTGGATAAATCTGGCAGTAGTTGTTGTGCAAATTGGACTTGCGAGGTGGCTGAGGCTTAGGCGACAAACGCCGGCCGCGAGGCGCCGTTTGACGCCTTCAGCCAATTTCAGCAGCCCACCGGCTCGGGTTCGGCACCGATTGATGGTTCCGGGCCCGAGCCCAATTATTTTTTGGAGATAGCGCAACTCTTGGACAGGACCAGGGTTTGAACGCTCAACCCGTAAGCGCACCAAGGGCCTGGGGGCGAAACCCTTCAGGCCCTTTTTACGTTTGCAAGGGACGAGGCGTTCACCGTTGGCCGTTCACCGTTGACCGTTCATCGTGGAGCGGGGTGGACGGAAGTTTGACCACCGTTCGGCGTTAACAGTTCACAGTTGACCGTTCGCCGTTCACCGTTCACCGTTGACCGTTCACCGCGTTGAGGGTGGAGCGGGGTGGACGGAAGAGGTGGCAGGGCCCCGCTGCGCAGGCGGTCCGGAATCGGTTGAGGCGAGGGTGGCTGAAAATTGCTTGTCGGCAGCGAGGCGGGACCGCGCCCCTCGACCCCGAAGAGCGGGGTGGACGGAGGAGGTGGCAGGCGGCATGGTCGGCGTCCCCTCGCCTCCGGGGATCAATCGAGGCGGCCCGGGGGGCGTCGGTGTGGTAATCTGGGAGCCTCGCATGCGGGAGTAACTCAGTGGTAGAGTGCGACCTTGCCAAGGTCGAAGTCGCGGGTTCGAATCCCGTCTCCCGCTCCATCCGCTTCGATTTGCAGGAGTTCTCGACATCGCAGCACTGATGTGCTATTTGTATGCGATGCGTGAGCCGATCAAGAAAATCATGCTGGTGGACGCTTCGACGCTGCGAAAGAGCCACCTGTTCGACATGCTGCAGAATAGCGGCGACGTGGCGGAATTCGACACGCCCAGCAAGGCGATGCACGCGCTGAAGCGGGGGGCGGCGGTGGATGTGGCGGTCATCTACTACCGGGTGTCGGTGACGCCGCTGATCCGCACGCTGCGGAACAAGCTGACCAAGGTCAAGATCATCGCGTTCGGGGCACCGCGGAGGGAAGTGCCGCTGGGGGTGGACCTGTACCTTACGCAGCCGATCTTGTCGGCGGAACTGAGCGAAGCCGTGCGCAGGCTTTAGACCGCGAGCGGAACCGGGCGCAGGTAGGCGTCGAGGAAATTCGACAGCAATTGCTTGCCGGCCAGGGTGAGGATGCTCTCGGGGTGGAATTGTACGCCCTCAACGGCGAACTCGCGGTGGCGGACCGCCATGATGGTGTGGTTGGGGGCGCGGGCGGCGACCTCGAGGCATTCGGGCATCGAGGAAGGATCAATGATCAGCGAGTGGTAGCGGGTGGCGGAGAAGGGCTGGGGCAAGCCGCGGAAGATGGTCTTGCCGTCGTGCTCGATCATGCTGGTCTTGCCGTGCATCAGCACCTGGGCGCGGACGATGCGGGCGCCAAAGGCTTGACCGATGCTCTGATGGCCGAGGCAGACGCCGAGGATGGGGATGCGGCCGGCGAAGTATTGGATGGCAGGCACGCTGATGCCGGCTTCGAACGGGGTGCAGGGACCAGGCGAAATGACCAGAGCCGAGGGCTGCAGGGCTTCGATCCCGGCCAGGGTCACCTGATCGTTGCGGCGGACCTCGACGGCTTGTCCCAACTCGCCGAAGTACTGGGCGAGGTTGTAGGTGAACGAGTCGTAGTTGTCGAGGAGGAAGATCATGGAAATCAGAGGCCGGCGCGAGCCATCTCGAGGGCGCGCATCATGGCGCCGGCCTTGTTGACGCACTCGATGTACTCCTTCTCCGGGACCGAATCGGCGACCACGCCGGCGCCGACCTGGATTTGAGCCATGCCGCCGCGCAGGACGACGGCACGGATGAGGATGCAGGAGCTGAGATTGCCCTCGTAATCGAAGTTGAAGACGCTGCCGCCGTAGGGGCCGCGGCGGGCGGGTTCGAGCTCCTCGATGATCTCCATGGCGCGGACCTTGGGCGCACCGGTGAGGGTGCCGGCGGGAAAACAGGAGGCCAAGGCGTCGAAGCGGTCGCGGCCGGGGCGGAGCAGGGCGCGGACATCGGAGACCAAGTGCTGGACGTGGGAGTACTTCTCGACGCTCATCAGCGCGGGGACGGTGACGGTACCGACGGCGGCAACGCGGCCGACGTCGTTGCGGCCGAGATCCACGAGCATGACATGCTCAGCGCGCTCTTTCTCGTCGGCGAGGAGCTCGCGGGTGAGTTCGGAGTCGAGGGCTTCGGTGGCGCCGCGGGGGCGGGTGCCAGCGATGGGCCGGTAGAGGATTTGATTCTGCTGGTTGACCTGGACGAGGAGTTCGGGCGAAGCGCCGACGAGGGCGGTATCGCCGAGTTGGAGGAAGAACATGTAGGGCGAAGGATTGACGGCGCGCAGGGCGCGGTAGACCTGGAAGGGGGGAACCTGGGTGGCCACGTCGAAGCGCAGGGAGAGAACAACCTGGAAAATGTCGCCGGCCTCGATGTATTGCTTGGCGCGGCGGACGGCGGCTTCGTACTGCTCGCGCTCGACCGAGGGGAACACCGGCATGGGGCCGGTTTCGGGATGCTGGGGCGGCAGGGGGGGGGTGCGGCGCAGGCGGGCGGCCATGGCCTCGAGATCGGCGAGCGCGGCATCGTATTCGGCCTGCAGGGCGGCGGAGGCATCGGCGTGGACGCAGGCGACCAGGGTGATCTCGCGGCGCACGTGATCGAAGACGATCTGGCGGGAGAAGAACATCAGCAATGCGTCGTCGAGCTTGGAGTCGCGGCGGGCGCGCGAGGGCAGGCGCTCGAAGGAGCGGACCATGTCGTAGCCGAACATGCCGACGGCGCCGGCCAGGAAGGGCGGCATGCCGGGCATGGGGGCCATGCGGCGGCGCTGGGTCTCGAGGCGGGCTTGCTCGATCAGGGAGGCAGCGATGGGCTCCCATGGGCCCGGCTGCTCGGAGCGGAGATGGCGGCGGATGGCGACTTTGCCGCGGCGCTGGCGCAAGAGGGTGTCGGGATCGACGCCCAGATAGGAGTAGCGGCCGATCTTTTCGCCGCCTTCCACGCTTTCGAGCAGGTAGGAGAACTTCGAGCGGCGACCGCGCAGGCAGTTGAGGTAGGCAGCGACCGGGGTGTTGAGGTCGGCCAGGATGGTGCGGGTGAGAGGGATGAGGTTGTAATCGCTCGCCAGCTTCTGGACCTCAGCCAGCGAAAGGGTCTGCGGGCGGGAAGACATGCGGGGAGAGGCTCATTGTAGCAGGGTGGACCGGTTGACGGCGGGGCCGTGGGGCGCGGGCAGGCGGGGAATCGGGAAGCGGGGATGGAGAACGGGGCGGTGGTGGAAGAGGGGGGCTTACAATCAAGAGGGAATGCCTGCGGAGCTTTCGACCTCGGCGAACGACGAGTTCAGCGCGATCCGCTCGGCACCGGCGTGGACGCGGAAGCAGCGCAGGATCCTGTTTCTGGCACGGAATCTGGGGCCGCTGGTGGTGGGCGGGCTGGGAAGCACATGGCGGTTTGACTTGCCGAACGGCATTCCGCCGGGCGCATTCGAGGCGAAGCCGGCGCCGGCCATCTATGTTTTCTGGCACCGCTGCCTGCTGCCGATCGCCTGGTTCGCGCGCGGACGGGGTTTCGGGGTGCTGGTGAGCCACCATTTCGACGGCGAGATTGTTTCACAGACGGCGGAACGGCTGGGCTACAGGCTGTTCCGCGGTTCGAGCACGCGCGGCGGGCGCGACGCACTGGAGCAGATGACCGAAGCCCTGGCCATGGGGCAGCCGCTGGCGCTGACGGTGGATGGGCCGCGGGGGCCGCGATTCCAGGCCAAGGGCGGCGCGGTGCAACTGGCGCGGGCCACGGGCGCGCCCATTTATGGCCTGCATGTCTCGCCGAAGCGGGCGTGGACGACGAAGAGCTGGGACGGGTTTCAAGTGCCCAGGCCGTGGACGTCGGTGCGGGGGACGTGGTTCGGACCGCTGACGGTGCGACGCGACGCGGGGCCAGAGGAAATGGAACGGAAGCGGATGGAGATGGAAGACGCACTCAACCGGCTAAGGCTGGAACACGACTACGGAGAGGAACCAAGACCATGAAATTAGGGATGGTGGGGCTGGGACGGATGGGCGGCGCGATGACGCAGCGGCTGATCGAGGGGGGACACCAAGTGGCGGTGTACGATCCGGCGGCGGCGGCGGTGGCGCAAGCGGCGAAGTTGGGGGCGGGACCGTCGGGGAGCTTGGCGGATTTGGTGAAGCAGCTTTCAACCCCGCGCGTGGTTTGGATCATGGTTCCGGCAGGAGCGATCACGACCGGCACGGTGATGCAATTGCTCGACTTGCTGAGCCCGGACGATGTGCTGATCGACGGCGGGAACTCGAAGTACACCGATTCGATCGAGCACGCGGCCATGGCCGAGAAAAAGGGCGTGCATTTCCTGGACGCGGGAACGAGCGGCGGCGTTTGGGGGCTGAAGGTGGGGTACTGCCTGATGGTGGGCGGCAAGAAGGCGATCTTTGACCGGGTCGAGCCGATCTTCAAGACGCTGGCGCCCGCGGACGGGTACCTGTACACCGGCGAAGCGGGCTCGGGGCACTTCGTGAAGATGGTGCACAACGGGATCGAATACGGGCTGCTGCAAGCCTATGGCGAAGGGTTTGAAATCCTGGAGAAATCGAAGTATCCATTGGATTTGCACGCGGTGGCGCATTTGTGGAATCAAGGCAGCGTGATCCGGTCGTGGCTGTGCGAATTGGCGGAGAGCGCGTTTGCGCGCGAAGGACATTTGGAGAGCATCAAAGGCTACGTGGATGATTCGGGCGAAGGGCGGTGGACGGTGCAAGCGGCGCTGGAGGAGAACGTGCCGGCGCCGGTGCTGACGCTTTCGCTGCTGGCGCGGCTGCGATCGAGGCAAGAGGAATCGTTCAGCGCGAAAGTGATTGCGGCGCTGCGAAACGAGTTCGGCGGGCACGCGGTGCGAAAGGAGTAGGCATGCTGACGTGGGTGACGCGGCCGACGCGGGAGGAATTGACCGCGGAGTTCTGCCAGCGGCTGGACCAAAGCGCGAACCTGCTGCAGGGGGAGTTCGCGGTGGCGCTGACAGGCGGGGAGTCGGCGGCGGTGTTCTACGACGCTTGGGCGCGGCACGGGGTATCGGGCCGGCTGCGCTTCTACTGGAGCGACGAGCGGATGGTCGCGCCGAACGACCCCGACAGCAACTTCAAGCTGGCGGCGGACCATTTGCTGCGGCCGGCCCGGGTGGCGGAGGCGCATTTGCATCCGGCGCCGACGCAGCTGCCGGCGGCGGAATGCGCCGCGGCCTATGCGGAGGAGATTCGGCGCGAGGTGACGGGCGGACCGGTGAGCACGCCGCAGTTTCCGCTGGTGATCTTGGGATTGGGGGCGGATGGGCACACCGGATCGCTGTTTCCGGGGCGTGACCCATATGAGGATGACGATGCCCTGGTGCGGGCGGTGGCGGGGACGGCGGCGCATCCGCATGAGCGGATCACCTTCACGCCGAAGCTGATGAATGCAGCGCGGCAGGTCTGGTTCGTGGTGACGGGAGCGAAGAAGGCATGGGCGGTGCGGCAGTTGGCCGAGCGCAATGCGGACGTGATGCAGGTGCCATCGCTGGCGGTGGATCCGAACAGCACACGGGTGACCGTCTTCGCGGACGCAGACTCGACGGTGGATTGAGGCCGCGCCCGGCGCGCGGCGCTACAATTTGAGCATGGCCCCTTCCCCAAGTTCTTCCGCGAAATCATCGGCGCGCGGCTTTGCGGCGGCGGGCGCGACGGCGCCGCTGGCGCCGTTTTCGTTCGAGCGGCGGGCGCCAGGGCCGAGGGATGTGGAGATCGGCATCGCGTATTGCGGCATTTGCCACACGGACATCCACATCGCGCGCAACGAATGGGGCACGACGATGTACCCGGTGGTGCCGGGGCACGAGATCGTGGGCCGGGTGCGCCGGGTGGGCGCCGCCGTGACGAAGGTGAAGCCGGGCGACTGGGCGGGGGTGGGGTGCCTGGTGAATTCGTGCCGGACGTGCTCGCGGTGCCAGCGCGGGCTGGAGAACTATTGCGAGCGCGGGGCCACGATGACCTACAACTCGCCGGAGGCCGACGGCGGCGTGACCTACGGCGGCTACTCGGACCACGTGGTGGTGGACGAGCATTTCGTGCTGCGGGTGAAGCACGCGGAACACCAACTGGCGGCGGTGGCGCCGCTGCTGTGCGCGGGCATCACGACGTATTCGCCGCTGCGGCATTGGGGCGCGGGGCCGGGCAAGAAGGTCGGGGTGATCGGGCTGGGCGGATTGGGGCACATGGCGGTGAAGCTGGCGCACGCGATGGGGGCGGAGGTGGCGCTGTTCACGCGCAGCCAAGGCAAGGTCAAGGATGCGAAGCGCCTGGGCGCGGATGCGACGGTGATCTCGAGCGATGCGGCGGCGATGGCGCAGGCGAAGGGCTTTGATTTGATCGTCAACACGGTTTCGGCGGCACTGGACGTGAACCCGTATCTGAACATGCTGAACTCCGACGGGGCGATGGTGCTGGTGGGGGTGCCGGACCGGCCGCTGGCGGTGGCGGGATTTCCGCTGATCATGGGGCGGCGGTCGCTGGCCGGATCGCTGATCGGCGGCCTGGCGGAGACGCAGGAGATGCTGGATTTCTGCGCGGAAAGGGGGATCGTGAGCGACATCGAGATGATCGGGGTGCCGCAGGTGAACGAGGCCTACGAGCGGGTGCTGAAGAGCGACGTGCGCTACCGGTTCGTGATGGACATGAGCACGCTGGGGAACACGGCGGCCCCGGCATGAGCACGCCGCTGCAAGCGGCGCTGGAGCGGCTGCTGAGGAAGGAGCGGCTGGCGCGCAGCGAAGCGCGCAGCCTGCTGGAGGCGGTGTTCCGGGACGGAGCGGAGGAGGACGCGGAGCGCGACATCGCGGTGGCGGGCATCCTGGCGGCGCTGGCGGCGCGGGGCGAAAGCGTAGAAGAGCTGGTGGGGTTCGCCGAGGCGATGCGGGCGGCGGTGGCGGACATCGGCTGGGATGGCGGCGCGAAGACGGTGGACATCTGCAGCACGGGCGGCAGCAAGCGGAGCGTGATGAACATCTCGACGGCGGCGGCCTTCGCGGCCGCGGGCGCGGGCGCGACGGTGGCCAAGCACGGGAACCGCAGCAACACCAACGCCTGCGGCGCGGCCGACGTGCTCGAGGCCGCAGGGGTGAACTTGCAGTTCCCTGCCCGCGAGCTGGGGGCGTGCCTGCGGGCCAACGGAATCGCGTTCCTGTTCGCGCCGCTGCTGCATCCGGCGATGCGGAGGGTGGCGCGGGTGCGCCGGGCGCTGGCGGCGCGGACGGTATTCAACCTGCTCGGGCCGCTGACGAACCCGGCCGGGGCGCAGGCGCAGATCATCGGGGTGCCGAAGCCGGAACTGGTCATGAAGATGGCGGAGGCGCTGCTGGCGCTGGGCACCGGACACAGCTTCGTGGTGCACGCGGAGGACGGGATCGGGGAGTTCTCGACCACGGCGCCGAACGAGATGGCCGAGATCAACCGCGGAACGATCAGCTATTACAGCGTGGATGCGCGCGACCTGGGGCTGCGGAGAGCCGGCCTGGAGGAATTGCGCTGCGACACCAAGGCGGAGGCGATCGCAGCGCTGAAGGCCGTGCTGGGCGGAGCACCGGGCCCGGCGAGCGACATCGTGAGCTTGAATGCGGCGGCGGTGCTGGTCGCGGCGGGCCAGGCGCTGGACCTGCGGCACGGGATCGAGCTGGCACGGCGATCGTTGGCTTCGGGCGCAGCCGCCAAGAAGCTGGCCGATCTGGCGGCTTATTCGCAAGCCGGAGCCGGGCAGGCGCACGCGACGGTCTAGGCAAGGAACTCCATGGGCAGACGCCTGCGGCGCGCGGTCGTTCTGGGGGCGGGAACGATGGGAGCGCGCTTGGCCGCGCAGTGCGCGAATTGCGGCATTGAAGCCACGCTGCTCGACCAGAGCGGCGAACTGGCAGCCAAGGGATTGCAAGCAGCGGCGCGCGGGAAGCCGGCGGCGTTCTTCTTGCCCAGCTTGGCGGGGCGGGTGAAGACGGGGAGCTTTGCCGAGGGCGAAGCGGCGCTGAGGAAGGCGGATTGGGTGGTCGAGGCGATCGTGGAAGACCTCGAGGCGAAGCATCGCCTGCTCGGCGAAGTGGCGGACGCGATTGCGCCTGATGCGGCCGTCTCCACCAACACCAGCGGCCTGCGGGTGAGCGAGGTGGGGGCGGCGCTGCCGGCCCGGCTGCGCGCGCGGTGGCTGGGGACGCATTTCTTCAACCCGCCGCGGCACATGCACTTGGTCGAGATCATACCCACGCCGGAGACCGACCCGGCCTTGGCGGCGTGGCTGGCGGCGGAGCTGGACCTGCGCCTGGGCAAGGGCATGGTGGCTGCGCGGGACACGCCCAACTTCATCGCCAACCGAATCGGGCTGTTCGCGCTGATGAACACGCTGCGGCTGATGGAGCAGATGAACCTCAGCGTCGAGGAGGTGGATGCGCTGACAGGGCCGATGCTGGGATGGCCGAAGTCGGCGACGTTCCGCACGCTGGATCTGATTGGCCTGGATACGCTGGCGCACGTGGTGCGGAACTCGCACGCCAATTTGGCGAGCGACGAACATCGGGAACTGTACCGGCTGCCGACATGGATCGAGGCGCTGGTGGCGCGGGGCTGGCTGGGAGAGAAAAGCGGCCGAGGCGTGTACGAGCGGCGCGGGGAGGAGATTTGGGCGGTGGATCCGAAGACGCTGGAGTACCACCCGAAACAGAAGGTCCGCTTTTCATTTCAGACCGTGCCCGAGGCGCGGCGGGGGCAACCCTTCGTGGCCGAGGCGCTGTCGGGCCTCTTCGCCTATTGCGACCGGCGGCTGGGGGAAATCACCGACGAGGCCGACGCCATGGACCGCGCGATGCGGTGGGGATACCACTGGACCTGGGGGCCCTTTGAACTCAGGAAATTAGCCGAGAGCGGCACCGTGCCCGAGCGCCGGCCGGGGCGGGAGGTGCGCCGCAACGCGGGATGCGCGTTGCTGGACCTGGGCGACGGCATCGGGTGCATCGAGTTCCGGACCAAGATGAACGTGATCGGCGGCGACACGGTGCGGATGGTGCTGGAGACGCTGGCGGGAGCGGAGGAGTTCGAGGGGTTCGTGATCGGCAACGGCGGCGAGAATTTTTCGGCGGGGGCGGATCTGCTGTACCTGCTGGCGTTGATCCAGAACGAAGAATGGGACGAGATCGGCGCCGCCGTGGATGCGTTTCAAGGCATGAACATGGCGATCAAGCGCTCGGGCCGACCGGTGGTGGCGGCGCCATTCGGGATGACGCTGGGCGGGGGCTGCGAGGCGATGCTGCACTGCGCGAGCGTGGTGGCGCACGCGGAGCTGTATGCGGGGCTGGTCGAAATGGGCGTGGGGCTCATTCCAGCAGGCGGCGGGACGAAGGAAATGGCGCTGCGGGCGGACCCGCGGACGGCGTTCGAGACCATCGCGCTGGCCAAGGTTTCGAACTCGGCGGCGGAGGCGGCGGGCATGCGCCTGCTGCGGCGCGGGGACGAGGTTATCGCCAACCGGGACCGGCTGCTGCGCGCGGCGGCGCGGCGGGCGCGGCAGCTCGCCGATGCTGGCTACGCTCCAGCCGAAGAGGCCGAAGTGACCGCGCCGGGGCCTTCGGTGGCGAGCACGCTGAAACTGGGGGCGTTCCAGATGCGGGAAGGCGAATACATCAGCGACCATGATCTGAAGCTGGCCTACCGGCTGATCGAGGTGCTGTGCGCGGGGGGAGCGCCGGCGGGAATGAAGATACCGGAAGCGAAGATGCTGGAACTGGAGCGGGAGGCGTTCTTGAGCCTGTGCGGGGAGGCGAAGACGCAGGAGCGGATAGCGCACATGCTGAAGACGGGAAAGGCACTGAGGAATTAGGATGGGCGGCGCTTACATCATCGCGAGCGTGCGCACGGCGGTGTGCAAGGCGCCGAAGGGGGCGTTCCGGGCGACGCGGCCGGACGACTTGGCGGCGGCGGCGCTGACGGCGGCGCTGGAACGGTCGAAGGTGGACGCGGCCGTGGTGGAGGACGTGATCCTGGGATGCGCGATGCCGGAGGCGGAGCAGGGATTGAACGTGGCGCGGATCGCGGCACTGCGGGCGGGGATACCGGACGGGGCCTCGGCGGCGACGGTGAACCGGTTCTGCGCGTCGGGGCTGGAGGCGGTGGCGATCGGATGCGAGCGGGTGGCGAGCGGGGCGCAAGCGGTGCTGGCGGGCGGAGCGGAAAGCATGAGCATGGTGCCGATAGTCGGCAACAAGCCGAGCGTGAACCCGTGGCTGATGGAGCATCGGCCGGGGGCGTACTTGAGCATGGGGTTGACCGCCGAGCGGGTGGCCAAGGCACACGGCATCGCGCGCGAGGCCGCGGACGAGTTTGCCTTGCAGAGCCACCGCAAGGCGGTGGCGGCGCAGGCGGCGGGGCGGTTCGACGAGGAGATCGTGGCCGTGCCGACGCGGGTGCCGGATGAGCACGCCGCGGATCTGTGGAGCGAAACGGTGGTGGAGCGCGACGAAGGGCCGCGGGCGGACACGGGCCTGGCCGCGCTGGCGGCGCTGAAACCGGCATTCCACGCGCACGGCACGGTGACGGCGGGAAATTCTTCGCAGATGAGCGACGGGGCGGCGGCGGCATTGATCGCGTCGGAGGGGTTGGTGCGGGAGCGCGGGCTGAGCCCGATCGGGCGGATCGCGGGGTATGCCACGGCGGGGGTGGCTCCGGAGATGATGGGCATCGGGCCGGGGGCGGCGATCCCGAAAGCGCTGCGGCGGGCGGGGGTGGGGCTGAGCGAGATCGAGGCGATTGAACTGAACGAAGCGTTCGCCTGCCAGGCGCTGGCGGTGATGGCGGCGCTCGAGCTCGACCCGGAGCGGGTGAACGTGAACGGCGGCGCGATTGCCCTGGGGCATCCGCTGGGCTGCACGGGGGCGAAGCTGCTGGCGACGCTGCTGAGCGAATTGCGCCGACGGCGGAAGCGCTGGGGGCTGATCAGCCTGTGCGTGGGCGGGGGGCAAGGAGCGGCCGCGGTGGTGGAGAACCTGGTGCTCTGAGCGATGGAGACGAACAACGCCAGTGCGGGCGGTGCGTTTCTGCTGGGGATGCCGAGTGACAGCCTTGCCCCGGAGCGATTCAGCGACGAGCAGCAACTGATCGCGCAGACTGCAGAGCGTTTTGCGCAAGAGGAGATCGCGGCGGCGAGCGAGGCGATCGAGCGGCAGGACTTCACGGTGATCCGCGGCTTGCTGCGGCGCGCAGGGGAGCTGGGGCTGGCGGGGGTGGAGGTGCCGGAGGAGTTCGGCGGCGCGGGCATGGACCTGACCACTTCGGCGCTGGTGGCCGATCACTTGGCGGTGCAGGGATCGTTCTCGGTCAGCTTTGGCGCGCATGCCGGGATCGGCACGCTGCCGCTGGTGCATTTCGGAAGCGCAGAACAGAAGGCGCGGTATCTGCCCAAGCTGGCAAGTGGAGAATGGGTCGCCGCCTATGCGCTCAGCGAGGCGGAATCAGGCTCGGACGCGCTGGCGATGCGAACCACGGCCACGGCTGCGGGCGATGGGGACTTTGCGCTGAGCGGCGAGAAGATGTGGATCAGCAATGCCGGCTTCGCGGATTTGTTCACGGTGTTCGCGAAGCTCGAAGGCAAAGTCACGGCGTTCCTGGTGGAGGCGGCGACGCCGGGGATGGCGACCGGGGCGGAAGAGCACAAGATGGGGATTTGGGGGTCGTCCACGCGGGCGCTGCTGCTGCGCGAGGCGCGGGTCGGGAGAGGGCAGATGCTGGGGCAGCCGGGCGAAGGGGCGCACATCGCGTTCCAGATCCTCAACGCCGGGCGCATCAAGCTGGGCGCGGCGTGCATCGGCGGCGCGCGGAACCTGATGAGGCAGACGATCGCGTACGCCCAGCAGCGGCACGCGTTCGGGCGGGCGATCGCGTCCTACGGGCTGATCGAGCAGCACCTTGCCACGATGGCGATCGAGCTGTACGCGGCGGAGTGCACGGTGTACCGAACCACGGGACTCATGGATGCCGCAGGCAACCTCGAGGAGCACGCGGCGGAGTGCGCGATGGTGAAGATCGCGGCGAGCGAGATGATGGACCGGGTGGCGGATTTGGCGGTGCAGATCCATGGCGGCAATGGGTTTGTGCGGGGCAATGCGGCGGAGCGGGCGTACCGGGATGCGCGGGTGAACCGGATCTTCGAGGGGACGAACGAGATCAACCGGCTGCTGGCGAGCGGGGTCCTGCTGAGGAGGGCGCAGCAAGGGAGGCTGGGGTTGATGCCTGCCATTCAAGCGCTGCAGCAGGCATGGCTGGCGCCTGGCGGCGAGGCGGGGACGCCGCTGCTCGAGCGCGCGCGACAGATGGTGCTGCTGGCGATGGGATCGGCGGCGCGGCGGCACGGCGAGGCGCTGGCGCAGGAGCAGGAGATTCTGGCCGCGCTCACCGACCTGGCGATGGGGCTTTACGCAATGCAGTCGGCTTGGCTGCGGGACCGCGACGGGCTGCTGACGCAAGCGGTGATCTGTGAACGCATGGACGCGATGGAGACGACGGCGCGACGGTTGCTGGCGGCGTCGAGCGAGGGTGACGAGCTGCGGACGCAACTGGCGTGGCTGCGGCGGCTGGCGAAGCGGGAGGCGGTCGATATTCTCGGCCTGCGGCGGCGGATTGGGCGGGGGGTCATAGCGAACCTGGGATACGTGGCGACGGTTGGCTAGTGAGCGCTTCAAAGAAGCGGGCTGTGGACAGCAGGTCTACGGCGAATGGAAGCTGAAGGGACGGCGCGAACGGGGGCGGGCGGGACGCCCGCGGTCCCAGCTTGGCGGGTCCACGGTGAAGAGACGGGCGGGCGGGACGCCCACGGTCCCAGCTTGGCGGGTTCACGGTGAAAAGACGGGCGGGCGGGACGCCCGCGGTCCCAGCACGGGCGGGTTCACGGTTCACCGCTCACCGTTCGCCGTTCAAAGCGAGGTTGAAGAAAAGACAGGCGAGGGGGGGAAGGTGGATGCGGAGGGAATCGGGCTGGCCGTGCCAAGGCCGGCCGGTGGAGTGGGCGCCGCCGAGGTTGCCGATGCCGCTGCCGCCATAGAGGGCCGCATCGCTGTTGAGCACCTCGCTCCAATAGCCGGCGCAGGGAACGCCGACCAAGTAGTCGCGGCGCGGCAGCGGCGTGAAATTGCAAACGACGAGGACTGCATCGCGGTTGGGGGCGAGGCGGAGCCAGCTCAACGTGCTTTGCAAGCTGTCGTTGCAGTCCACCCAGCGGAAGCCTTCGGGATCGAACTCCCGTTGATGAAGAGCGGGCAGCTCGCGATAGGCGCGGTTCAGGTCGGCGATCCAGCGCAGCACGCCGGCGTGGACGGGATACTGCAGCAGGTTCCACTCGATGCTGGCCTCATGGTTCCACTCGCGGCCTTGGCCGAACTCGTCGCCCATGAAGAGCAGCTTCTTGCCGTTCTGGCCGAACTGGAAGCCGAAAAGCAGGCGTAGGTTGGCGAAGCGCTGCCACTCGTCGCCGGGCATGCGGGCGAGGAGCGAGCCCTTGCCGTGCACGACTTCGTCATGGGAAAGCGGCAGAACGAAATTCTCGTGACCGGCGTACAACTGGCGGAAGGTGAGCTGGTTGTGGTGGTAGCGGCGGTGGATGGGGTCGTGGGCGAAGTAGGCGAGGGTGTCGTGCATCCAGCCCATGTCCCATTTCATGCCGAAGCCGAGGCCGCCGAGGTAGGTGGGGCGGGAGACGAGCGGCCAGGAGGTGCTTTCCTCGGCGATGGTCTGGACCCCGGGATACGCGGCGTAGATGTCCTGGTTCAATTCACGCAAGAGCGAGACGGCCTCGAGGTTTTCGCGGCCTCCGAACTGGTTGGGGATCCACTCGCCCGGCAGGCGGGAATAGTCCAAGTAGAGCATCGAGGCGACGGCGTCCACGCGGAGGCCGTCGGCGTGGTAGCGGTCGAGCCAGAACATGGCGCTGCTGAGGAGGAAGCTGCGGACCTCGTGGCGACCGTAGTTGAAGATGCAAGAGTTCCAGTCGGGATGGAAGCCCTGGCGCGGATCGGCGTGCTCGTACAGATGGGTGCCGTCGAATTGGTAGAGGCCATGGGCATCGTTGGGGAAATGGGAGGGAACCCAGTCGAGGATGACGCCGTAGCCGTGCTGGTGGAGCTGATCCACCAGCCACATGAAATCCTGGGGAGCGCCATAGCGGCTGGTGGGGGCGAAGTAGCCGGTGGTTTGGTAGCCCCAGGAGCCGTAGAAGGGATGCTCCATGACGGGCAGGAACTCGACGTGGGTGAAGCCGGTGCGCTGAAGATGCTCGATCAGGCGCGGGGCGGTCTCGCGATAGGTAAGGGGGCGGTTCCCTTCCTCCGGAACGCGCATCCAGGAACCGAGGTGGACTTCATAGATGGAGAGGGGCGCGGCGAGGGCGTTGGCGGCCTGGCGTTCGGCCATCCAATGGGAGTCGCCCCAGGCGTAGTCGAGCGAGGCGACGATGGAGCCGGTGCGGGGCGGAAGCTCGGCGCGAAGGGCGAAGGGATCGGCCTTTTCAATCCAGGCGCTGTGGCCGCGCTGGCGCAGAGCGAATTTGTAGATCTCGCCGGGCTGCGCGGCGGGGATGAAGCCCTCCCAGATGCCGGAGCTGGCACGGGGAAGAAGCGGATGGGCGCCGGGCTGCCAGTGGTTGAAGCCGGCGACGACGCTGACGGCCTCCGCGTTGGGCGCCCAGACGGCGAACCAGGTGCCGGCCGGGGACGTGGGGGAAGCTGGTGCCCAATGCGCGCCGAGCTTTTCGTAGAGGCGGAGATGGCGGCCTTGCTGGAACCAGTGGAGATCGTCGTCGGTGAGGCGGGTGGGGGCTGGCGATTGCAGTCTGCGGGGCACGCTTTTCTGACGATAACACCCGAGGAGAGCTCACACTCCACCGTTTCCAGCAGGGCGTGGTGGGCGGCGGCGGCTATACTGGACGGAGCCGTGGGAATTACCGCTGTCATTGTGGATGACGAGAAGCTGGCCCGCGAAGAGCTGCAGTTCCTGCTGAAGTCGGCGCCGGAGATTGAAGTGGTGGCGACGGGGCAGAACGGGCTGGAAGCGGTGAAGCTGGTGCGCCAGCATGCGCCCGACCTGCTCATTCTGGATGCGCAGATGCCAGGCTTGGACGGGCTGGGAGCGGTGCGGATGATGGAGGCCAAGCACGTGCGGATGCCGCACATCGTCTTCGCCACCGCGCATGACCAATACGCGCTGCAGGCCTTCGAAGTGAACGCGGTGGACTACCTGCTGAAACCGTTCGACCAGGAGCGACTGCTGCGCACGGTGGAGAAGGTGAAACGGCAGATGCTGGCGGGCGACGCGGTGACCAGCAAAATCGACCGGGTGCTGCAGATGCTGGACGGACGCAAAGGCGCTCCGGCAGCGCCGAAGATCCTGGTGAAGGCCAACGGACGGCAGTTCCTGCTGGGGCCGAACGAAATTGTGTATGCGCGGGTGGCGGACGGAGCGGTGACCATTGCAACGCAGCAGTATGAAGGGCAGGCGGCATACCGCACCATCGAAGAGCTGCAGGAGGCGCTGACCGGAGCGAATTTCTGGCGAGCGCACCGGTCGTACCTGGTGAATCTGGATCACGTGCGGGAAGTGGTGCCGTGGTTCCACAGCAGCTACCAACTGCGGATGGGCGACCGGAAGCAGAGCGAGATTCCGGTGAGCCGGATTCAGAGCCGCGAGCTGCGAGAACTCTACAAGCTGTAGGCCGACCGTTCGGTTTGTTGACGGCTGCGCAACCGGGCCTGAATAATGATGAAGATGGCTCTTAAGGCGGAACTTCGACCTGCCCCGGCAACCGCGAGCGGCTTGGACCGCGAGCGGGTGATCGGGCTGTACCGCACGATGGTGCTTTCGCGACGGTTGGACGACCGCGAAATCCTGCTCAAGCGGCAGCAAAAGATTTATTTCCAGATCAGCGGCGCCGGGCACGAAGCGATCACGGCAGCGGCCGGGGATCTGCTGCGGCCGGGCAGCGACTGGGTCTATCCCTATTACCGGGACCGGGCGCTGTGCCTGCGGATGGGGGTGACGCCGCTGGAGATGCTGCTCGAGGCGGTGGGGGCGGCGGCGGATCCGGCGTCGGGGGGACGGCAGATGCCGTCGCACTGGGGACACGCGAAATACAACATTGTGAGCAGCTCGAGCCCGACGGGGACGCAGTTCCTGCAGGCGGTGGGATGCGCTGAGGGCGGGCGCTACCTGAACCGCACGCCGGCGGTGGGCGCGTGGCTGGAGCGCCATCCGGCGCCGCAGGCGGTGCAGCACGCGAACGATGAAGTGGTGCTGGTGAGTTCCGGGGAGGGAGCGACGAGCGAAGGCGAGTTCTGGGAAGCGCTGAATGGCGCGTGCCGGGAGCAACTGCCGGTGGTGTTCCTGATCGAAGACAACGGCTACGCGATCTCGGTGCCCTCGGAAGTGCAGGGATCGGGCGCGGCGCTGTCGGACGTGGTCGAGCGTTTTCCGCGGCTGGCGGTGCTGCGCTGCGACGGCTGCGACCTGTTCGACAGCTACGCCACGATGGAAAAGGCGCTGCGGCATTGCCGCGACGGGCGCGGACCGGCGCTGGTGCATGCGCAGGTGGTGCGGCCGTATTCGCATTCGCTGTCGGATGACGAGCGGCTGTACCGGCCGGAGTCGGAGCGGGAAGAGGAAGCGCGGCGCGACCCGATTCAGCGGCTGCGGCAGCACGTATTGGCGCAGGAATGGGCGAGCGAGGCGGAGCTGGCGGCGCTGGAGGCGGGCGTCGAGGAAGAGCTGCTGGCGGCGACGGAGCAGGCGCTGGCGGCGGCGCCGCCGGGGCCGGAGACGATCTACGACCACGTCTACTCGGCGGCCGTTGATATCACCTCGGAGCAATTCGGGGCGGTCGAGGCGGAGAGCGGCGGCAAGCCGCAGACGATGGTGGATTTGATCAACGCCTGCATGCACGAGGAGATGGCGCGGGATCCGCGCATTCTGGTGTTCGGCGAGGACGTGGCCGATTGCACGCGGGAAGAGAACCTGGCCAAGGTGAAGGGCAAGGGCGGAGTGTTCAAGGTGACCGGGGGGCTGCAGCGCGCCTTCGGAGGCGAGCGGGTTTTCAACTCGCCGCTGGCCGAAGCCTCGATCGTGGGACGGGCGATTGGCATCGCCACGCGGGGCCTGAAGCCGCTGCCGGAGATCCAGTTCTTCGATTACATCTGGCCGGCGATGATGCAACTGCGGAACGAGCTGGCGGTGATGCGGTGGAGGTCGAACGGCACGTTCGCCTCGCCGGTGGTGCTGCGGGTGGCGATCGGCGGATACCTGACGGGGGGAGCGATCTACCACAGCCAGTGCGGAGAATCCATCTTCACGCACATTCCGGGGCTGCGGGTGGCGATGCCGAGCAGCGCCGTGGATGCGTGCGGATTGCTGCGCACGGCGCTGCGGGGCGACGACCCGGTGCTGTTCCTGGAGCACAAGCGGCTGTACCGGGAGCCGTTCAACCGGGGGCCGCATCCGGGGAAGGACTTCTGCATTCCGTTCGGCAAGGCGCGGGTGGTGCGCGAAGGGAGCGACCTGACGGTCGTGACTTATGGCGCGGTGGTGCAGCGCGCGCTGCAGGCGGCCGACAAGCTGGCGCATGAGCAGGGGGCGAACATCGAGGTGCTGGACTTGCGCAGCCTGGCGCCGTACGACTGGGAGGCGATCGCGGCGAGCGTGCGCAAGACCTCGCGGGTGCTGGTGGCGCACGAGGATGTGCTCAGCTTCGGATATGGCGCCGAGATCGCGGCGCGGATCGGCGAGGAGCTGTTCGAGCACCTCGATGCGCCGGTGCGCCGGATTGCCGCGAAAGACGTTTTCTGCGCGTACCAGCCGGAGCTGGAGGACGTGATCCTGCCGCAGGCCGAGGATTTGCGGCACGGGATGGCGGCGCTGCTGCGGTACTAGAAGCGTCAGGCGGTGCCGGCGAAGGCAAGAAAGATCAGGTAGGCATTGAGGGCGACGATGGTGGCGGCGGCTATCCAGCCCAGAACCGCGGTGGTGCGTTGGGCGGCGAGGCGGCCCATCACCTTCACGTCCTGCACCAGCAAAATCAGCGGGATGATGGCGAACGGAAGCGCGAAGCTCAGGACGACCTGGGTGAAGACGAGCACGCGCAGCGGATCCATGCCGATGGCGATGACAATGATGGCGGGAATGATGGTAAGGGCGCGACGGTAGAAGATGTTGAAGTTGACGTTGAGGAAGCCCTCAATCACCACTTGACCGGCCATCGTGCCCACCACCGAAGAGGAAAGCCCGGAACAGAGCAGGGCCAAGGCGAAAGCGAAGGCCGAAGCGGGCCCCAGGATCGGCGCCAGCGTTTGGTGGGCCTGCTCGATCGAAACGTCGTGCATGCCTCCGCGGAAAAAGACGGCGGCGGCCATGATCAGCATGGCGGAGTTCACCAGCCAGGAGGCGTTCATCGCCACGAGGACGTCCCAGAGCTCGTAGCGGGCATGGCGGAGGCTGTGGCTGGGGTCGTCGGGGCGGTAGCGGTGCTGGACCAGCGCGGAATGCAGGTAGACGACGTGCGGCATCACGGTCGCACCGAGCATGGCGACGGCAACGTAGGCGCTGGAGCGGGTGAGGCGCGGCAGGAAGGTGGAGGCGACCACCTGGGGCCAGTCCGGCTTGGCCAGCACGATTTCGTAGAAATAGGCGACAGCGATCACCCCGACGAAGAGCATGATGACGTGCTCGAGGCGGCGGAAGCCGTAGACCTCGATGGCGAGGATGAGAAAGACGCCGGCGGCGGTGAAAAGGGCGCAGGTGAGCAGCGGGAGATGCAGGAGCAGAAAGAAGCCGAGCGCGGCGCCCAGGAACTCGGCCACGTCGGTGGCCATGGCGGCGATTTCGGCCACCAGCCACAGCCCGATCACCACCGGCGCGGAAAAGCGTTCGCGGCAGAGCTGCGGCAGGGTCTTGCCGGTGGCGATGCCGAGCTTGGCCGACAAGAACTGCACCAGCATGGCAACCAAGTTGGACCAGAGCAGGACCCAGAGGAGGAGGTAGCCGAATTGGGCTCCGCCCTGGATGTTGGCGGCGAAGTTGCCGGGATCAATGTAGGCGACGCTAGCGATGAAGGCGGGGCCGAAGTAGAGCCAGATTTCGCGGCTGCGCCAGCCGCCGCGAGGAGATGCTGGAGGCTCGGCGATGCGCGGCAAACTCACAGGATTATCTTAGACAAGAAGCCCCAGGCGCAGAAGGTTGAGCGCGGTCTGGGCGGCGTGGCTGCGGATTTGGGCGCGGTCGCCGGCGAGGCGGAGGCGGACGGCGCGGGCGCGACCGCGGGGCGGCGCAAGGCCGACAAAGACGGTGCCGACGGGCTTGGCGGGCGTGCCGCCGCCGGGGCCGGCGACGCCGGTGATGGAAACCCCCCAATTGGCGCCGAAACGCTGCTGCGCGCCTTTGGCCATGGCGATGGCGGCCGGCGCGCTGACGGCGCCGCCACGGGCCAGGGTCGAGGCGGGCACCTCGATCAGGGATTTCTTGGCGGCATTGCTGTAGGCGATGACGCCGCCTAGGAAATAGTCGGAGGCGCCGGCGTCGGCGGTGAGGCGCTGGCCGAGAAGGCCGCCGGTGCAACTTTCGGCCACCGCCAGGGTTTGACGCCGTGACCGCAAGAGCTGCCCGACGACGGCGGAAAGCGACTGGCGGTCGCGCGAATAAACGGCATGGCCCAGGCGACGCTCGATGAGGCGGGCCAGGCGATCGGCGCGACGCTGGGCCGTGGCCGCACTGGGCGCCCAGGCGTGAAAATGCAATTCGACGCTGGGCTCGCTCAACGCGAGGATGGTCGTGCGCGGATTCGCGGTCAAGGCGTAAACCGGCGCGGCGGCGGCTTCGACCGCGGTTTCGGTCATACCGGCGATCGAGAGGACGCGGGAGGCGCACGCGCGGTCGGCGGCGAGGGCCAAGCGGGGCAGCACCGATTCCGCAACCAAGGGCTGAAGCTCGCGCGGCGGGCCGGGGAGCAGGATGAGGCAGCCGCGCGGGGTGGGAATCCATTGACCCCAAGCGGTGCCCAGGCGGTTTGGAATCCAATCGGCGGATTCGATGCGGCGAACTTGGCGGAGATGAAGCCGGGTCAAGCGGCGGCGGCGGTGGCGGAGCCATTCGCGAAGGCGGGCGGCGGCGAGGGGGTCTTGGACTGCGCGGGCGTTGAGCGCGGCGGCGGCGGCATCCACCGTGCAGTCATCGGCGGTGGAACCCAGGCCGCCGCAACAGATGACGATGGGCGTGCGCGAACAAGCGCCGCGCAGGGCATCGGTCAATAGGGCCCGGTCGTCGGGAAGAACGGATTGGCGCACGACCCGGGCGCCGATCGAACGGAGGGCCTGGGCGAGAAAAGGAGAATTGGCATCGGTGCGCGGCTCGTCGAGGAGTTCGCTGCCAACCGCGATGATTTCCGCTTGCATGTACTAGGCGGCCGGCGCTTCCGCCGGCGCGGCCGGGAGCGGGGCGCCAGCACAGGGCCAGGGGAGCCGGTACAGCGCGTTGTGGGTGGCCAGCACCAGATCCGCAAGCGCGTGGCTGCCCTTGGCGGCGGAAGGAGCGAAGGCCAGGCCCACGAGATTGTTGCCGCTGACCACGGTGCGCGCGGTGCGGTCGGGAGCGATGCGCACCACGCCACGGCGACCGCGGTAGGAGGCGACGACCAGCAGCCCGCCGTCGCGGTCGAAGGCCAAGCCTTGGGGCCGGCCCAGGCCCGAAAAGAACTGTTCGACCGCGCCGGCCGGGCTGATGCGCCAAACGCAATCGTGGCTGGAGGTGCTGGGGCCGGTGACGTAGAGGCACTCGTCGGGGCCGAAGGCGAGATGATAGGCGGCGACGCTGGGTTCGAGGGTGGCGAAGACGAAGGTGTTGCGCTTGCAATCGATCTTGAAGATGGTGCCGCTGCGGTCGCCGACGTAGAGGTCGCCGGCGCGGTCGAAGGCGATGCCGGTGGCGATGCCCAGGCTTTCCGCCACCACGGTCGGCGCCCCGCTCGGGGAGCAGCTATAGACCGCGCCGTCGTTGCGGCTGGAGACGAACAGGACGCCGGCGGCGTCGAAGGCCAAGCCGCTGGGGTTCATAATGGCGCCGCTCCAGGCGCGGACGGCGTTGGTGGAGTCGAGCTTGAAGATGCTGACGGGCGTCTTCTGTCCGCGGGCGCCGCTGAGGGTGGTGAAGATGTTGCCTTCGCGATCCACGGCGGGATTGGCGACGGGATGGAGGTTCTCGGCCAGAAGCGCGGCCACCTGCAAGGGCTCGGGCGCGGCGACGGAGGGTTCGCCGGTGAATGCGAGCTCCAGCACTCCGCCGCGGACGCCCTCGGGCGCCCTGGCCAGGAGCATGTGCGGGGTGGCGATGCCGACGGCAGCGCGGGCTCCGGCGATGCGCACCTCGGGCACGGCGCGGGACGGCATCATGCCGTGGCCCCAGATGCGGATCTCGCCGCCGGGAAGGGCGGCCTCCGGATCGAGGCGGTCAATGTCGATGCGGTGGAGGTGCGGCATGCGATGGGCATTCCGGGACTTGTAATCCCGCTTGACCTCAGGATAGCGCACACGGCTTACGCTGCATCCCCGAGAGCGGCCGACGCGAGCCTCGCGGGGGTGGCCGCATGAGGCGTTTGGATCACAGGCGGGCTCGCCGGCGGCTTTTCTGGCTCGGGCAGGTGGTCGGGCTGCGGGCCACGGCACCGCCGCCGCCTGTTCGCTTGCGAGCATAGATGGCATCCATCAGTCGACTCGTAACATGTCAGCATCATAGCGTTTCCTCCATTTGTTGTTACATTTGTATACTACATCAGAAACGGCAAAATGTAATAACATTGTTGTGTTTTGACACAATTTTCTTATCGGCAACATACCATGTGACACAGAACGCATTGATACGGTTGCACTTGGCCGTGGCACTGGGCGCCGCGGCCCTGTGTCCCGATCAACTCGGCGACGAACTATATGGCGGTACGGCGCGCGACCCCATGGGCATGACGCGAGGGTTGGCGCCTGCCGCGCCCAGTCCCGCGGTGTTCTGCGTGGGGCGATGCTGGCGGAGCTGCGGCTGCCGTCGTTGCGGCCGTCTTCCGCCCGGGAGCGTGGCGCCCGGCTGTCGCCCCAGCCGAGGGTCTCCTGATGGCCGTTACCGCCTTGCCCAGATCGTCGTTCTGGCTCGCGGCCGCGCGCTGCTCCACGCGTCCAGGAATGTCTCCTGCAGGAACCGCGGCGCTGCGCCAGGCTGCAGCGCGGCGCCTGCACACCGCCAGCTTCACGTCGGGCGTGCACCCCCTTCGGGGAGCCGCGATTCCGGCTGGTGGGATCCAGGGGGCGTGGCGAGCGCAGCGCATCCGTACTTGCATTTGGCGGCGTTGCCGGTGTGTAAAGCACATCGACTTGGCCAACCCTAAATGGGTCGGGGAGGCATGGAATAAGGCCGCCGACCGTTTCGTGATCATTCACACTCGGTCTTACTGTATTTTCGAAAAAACAACATACATCGAATTGGATCGCTTCTTTCAATCGGCAACGGATTGTGCTGGACATCTTTTACTAGATGATCACGACAATGCGCTTTCGCTACTCCGTTCGACGCGCATGAAATATTTCCAAGCTGGGCGGGCTCTGAGAAAAGAGGTGGGGCTAGACGATCTCCCCGGTGAATCTACTGAGACTCCGGCCGCCGTGGCACCGAGCCCTGCAACGGATAAACAGGCGGGTCGTTGATCTTGTCCTGGCTCGGGGCGCCTACTCCGTGGCCATGCGGAGGAGGACGACGGGGGCGAGGAGGAGGTGGCTGGCGTCGAGGTCGGCGGCGGCGCGGCGCATTTCGGGTTCGCTGACGGGCTCGACGGTGATGACGAAGGGCAGGTGGTGCTTGTCGAGGCCGGGCTGCTGCAGCACGAAGTCAATGTTGATCGAGCGCTGGGCGAGCAGGGTGGCGATCTGGGCCAGGACGCCGGGGCGGTCGTTGATGACCAGGCGCAGGTACCAGGGCACGGCGGGCGGCACGGCGCAGAGCGGCAGCGGGACGTCCTCGGCAAAGCCCTGCATTTTCTTATGGGCCAGGGTACCGGCGCGGAGATCGTTGGCGATCTCGATGAGGTCGGCGAGCACGGCGATGGCGGTGGCGCCGCCGCCGGCGCCACGGCCGTAGAACATCTGGGTGCCGGTCTGCTCGCCCTCGAGGAAGACCGCGTTGTTGATGCCCTCGACCCGCGCCAGCATGGAATCGCGCCGGACCAGCCAGGGGCGAACCGATAGAGAGATGGCGCCATCCACCTTCTCGGCGGCCGCGACGAGGCGGATCGAGCAGCGCAGCTGGCGGGCGTAGACCAGATCAATGGCGCGCAGCTCGCGGATGCCCGCCGTCGGAATGGCCTGGACCGCGACGCTACCGCCGAAGGCGAGGCGGGCCAGGATGGCGATCTTGTCGCGCGCGTCCAGGCCGTCAATGTCGCGGGCCGGGTCGAGCTCGGCGTAGCCCAGGCGCTGCGCTTCGGCCAAGGCGGCTTCGAATTCGGCGGCCTCGCGCTCCATCTGGGTGAGGATGAAGTTCGCGGTGCCGTTGAGGATGCCGTGCACGGAGAGCAGGCGATCGCCGGCGGTGCCTTCGCTGATGGCGCGGATGACGGGCACGCCTCCGGCAACCGCGGCCTCAATGCCCAAGGGCACGCCACAGGCGGCGGCCAGGGCGTAAAGCTCGTCGCCGCACGCGGCGATCAGCGCTTTGTTGGCGGTGACCACCGGCTTGCCGGCGCTGAGCGCGGCAGCGACGATCTCCCTGGCGACGCCGGTTCCTCCAACCGTTTCCACGATGACGTCGAGCTGGGGCGAGGCGGCCAGCGCACGCCAGTCGCCGCCCGCCATGGCGCCGGCGGGAACGCGCTCGGGCGGGATGGCGCCGCGGCAGCACACCGCGCCGATCACGAGCTTGAGGCCGCAGCGGCGCTCGATCTCGACCGCATGCGAGGCCACGATCCCGGCGAGCGCGGTGCCCACCGTTCCGAAGCCGATGATGCCGACACGAATGACGCGATTCCCTGGCTGCTTCATGGATTTCTGCCTACCGCGCTTCCCAATCCACGCCGGGGCCCTGGCCTTGGGCGCCTGATGCAATGATCTCCGCGCGCAGATGCCGGGACTCAAGCGCGGCCCGCACCAGGGCGGTGGCCGAGGCCACGGATTCCTGCGATTCGACGACGAGCAGCACGCCGGGGCCTGCGCCGCTGAGGGCGCAGCCGGCAATGCCGGACTGGCCCACCAGCGGCTGCAGCGCGGGCAGGAGCGGGCACAGCGGGCTGCGATAGGGCTGGTGCCAGCGATCGGCGAGTGCGCCGGCCAATAGATCAGCGCGCCCTTGCGACCATGCCTGCATCTGCAGCAGCGCGCTCTGCAAGTTGGCCACGGCATCGGCGCGGCTGAAGTGCTGGGGAACCACGGCGCGGGCCTGCTCGGTGGGCAGGGCAGCGTCTGGAATGGCAAGCAGCAGCCGCCACCTGGAGGCCAGCGGAACTCGCAGCCAACGATAGGAAGCGCCCGCACCTGCCTGGGCGACGACCAGGCCGCCCCACCAGCAGGCGGCGACGTTGTCGGCGTGGCCTTCCAGCCGGGCCGCGGTCTCGAAGACGCGCTGCGCGGTCCAGCCGAGGCCGCCGAAGCGCGAAGCCAGCGCGGCGGCCGCGAGCCGGGCCGCGGCGGAGGAGCCGAAACCCTTGCCGACCGGGATTTGGTTTTCCAACTGCAAGCGAAGCGGGGGAGCGGCGACGCCGGCCTCGCGGAGAAGCTCGCGATAGGCGTCGAGGATCATGTTGGTCTCGGTGCTGGCGCAGGTTGCGGCGTCGCGTCCGGAGGCGGAGATGGACCAGGACTGGGCGGGCTGCGCACGAACCACCAAGTGCAGGTCGAGCGCCAGCGCGGCGGCATCGAATGCGGGGCCGAGGTTGGCCGACGTGGCCGGCAAGGTGAGTTCGAGCGGCTCAGGCATGGGGCTTCGTTGATGGGCGCGAGACCCGGCGGGGCTTCGCCCCGCGACCCGCGTTACGCGACGCCGGGCGGGCTGGCTCGGGTTTTCGCGGTCCTTCCGCGCCGACTTGGCCCCGAGTGCCAGCGGCGCGGCCCCCGCGCAGGGCGCGCAGGACCTGCGCAACATCGGCATCGATCGGGGCGCCGGAGGTGCGGCGAGGGGCGCCTGCCTCAGCGCGCAATTTTCCGGCGTGGTATTTCAGCACGAACTCCGGGTCCTTGAGGGCATGGCCGGTGAGCACGATCACGGTCCGCTCGCCCGGATGAATGAAGCCTTGGCGGGCGAGAAGCCGCGCGCCGGCGAGCGCCGCTGCCGAGGCGGGCTCGCAGCCGATACCCTCACGGCCGATCTCCGCCTTGGCTGCGGCGATCTCGCGGTCGGAAACATCGAGGCAGGCGCCGCCGGTGCGTTCGAGCACCCGCACCGCCTTTTTCCAGGAAGCCGGATTGCCGATGCGAATGGCGGTGGCCAGGGTCTCCGCCTGAACGGGCTGCAGTTCCCTTCCCTGGCTCGCGCGCAGGCTGCGCACCAGCGGATTCGCGCCGGCCGCCTGCACAATCGAGATTTTCGGAACCGACGCTGCGAAGCCCTGCTCGCGCATTTCCAGGAAGCCCTTGCCCAGCGCGGAGGCGTTGGCGAGGTTGCCGCCGGGCACGATGACGTGATCCGGCGCGTTCCAGTCGAAGGCCTCGAGAATCTCGAAAGCCACCGTCTTCTGGCCTTCCAGGCGAAGCGGATTGACGGAGTTCACCACGTACGCACCCGCCCGCCGGGCGACTTCTGAAAGGAGGCGGACGCAGCCGTCGAAATCGGTGCGGACCTCGCATACGATGGCACCGAAATCGAGCGCTTGGGCCAGCTTGCTGCTGCTGGTTTTGCCCGCGGGCACCAAGACCAGGGATCGCAGGCCGGCGCGGGCGGCGTAGGCTGCCATGGAGGCGGAGGTGTTGCCGGTCGAGGCGCAGGCGACGATGGGTGCGCCGAGGGCGCGCGCGTGGGTCACGGCCACGGTCATGCCGCCATCCTTGAAGGAGCCGGTGGGGTTCATGCCCAGATGCTTGGCATCCATACGATCGAGGCCGACCCAGGCGGCGCATCGCGGCAACCCGTAAAGCGGCGTGTTGCCTTCGCGCAAAGTAACGGGCTGGCCGACCGAGGCATCGAGCGCGAGGGCCTCGCGGAAGCGCCAGACACCGCTCTGGTCGGCTGCGTGAGCACTCCAACGACGCGCGCGCCATTGCTCCTTCCAAGCAGAAGCAGAACCCGACGGCCAATTTGGCGGCGGCGCGAGCTCGAGCAGCTCCCCGCAGGCGGGGCAGCGCCAATCGGCAGGCGGCGTGGCACAGGCCGAGCCGCAATGCGAGCACTGGAATCGCGCGGGCGGCAGTTCTGGCGCCGAGCTAGGCATGGGGAAAAATATCCGCGTCAGGAGCGGCAGCGGTGTCCGCCAATACTATCAAGCGGCGGGCGCGGCGCAGCACGCTCGCCGGCAGGTCGGGCGTTTCCGGTTCGAGCAGGGCAGCGCGCAAGACCTCGGATTTGGCCGCGCCGCGCACGAGCAGGCAGATGGCCCGCGACTCGAGGATGGTGCCGAGGCCGAGGGTCACGGCTTCATGCGGCATGAAGGCTCCACGCCAATAGGCGGCATTGGCGCGCGCGGTGGCTTCGTTGAGGCGCACCACGCGGGTTCGCGATGAAGCTCCGCTTCCGGGCTCGTTGAAGGCCACGTGGCCGTTGGGGCCCAGACCGAGGAACATGAGGTCGCAGCCGCCCCACTGCTGCAGTTGGCGCTCAAACTCCGCGCAGGCGACCGGCATTTGCGCCGGATCGGTCGGCATGCGCAGCACGCGACCGTCGCCGATGCCGAGCGGGCGCAACACCTCGCGGCTCAGCCAATGGTAGGAATTGGTTGCAAGCTGACCGGCGCCCAAATAGTCGTCCACCATGAGCACGCGAAATTGCCCCGCCGCAAGCTTGCCCTCGCCGTGAAGGCGCCGCAGTTCTGCATAGAACGGCTGCGGCGTATTGCCGGTGGGAAGGCCAATCAGTGCAGCCGGGCGGAGGAGCAATTCAGCTTCGAGGATGCGCGCAGCGGCAGCGCCCCATTCGGCCGCGGGGACGACGTGCATCTGCAACCGGGTTGACTCGAATGCCAAAATCGCCTACGCTTGCAACTGACAACTTAATAGCCCGATTCAGTACCCCTGAATCTTATCAAGAGTGGCTGAGGGAACAGGCCCAATGAAGCCACGGCAACCGGCTCCAAGAACTGGAGCGACAAGGTGCCAAATCCTGCCCGCAAGGGAAAGATGAGAAGGGGCTGCGCGCACGAAAGGCCAGCCGAATTCCCGATCCCCTTCCCTCTGGCGGAAGGGGTTTTTTATTGGGCGGATGAAGCCGGAAGGAGCGCGCATGAGCTACGAATTAGGACTCCGCTGCCGAGATTGCGGCAAATTGTTTCCGTCCCAGCCCTTGGCGGGGTGCGACGCCTGTTTCGCGCCGCTGGAGGTGCATTACGACCTGGACGCGATTGCCGCCGCGGTTGGGCCGGAAGACCTGCGCGCGCGGCCGCGCAGCATGTGGCGGTACCGCGAATTCCTGCCGGTTCCGCAGGCCAGCTCGGAGCGCGAGCGCCCGGTGGGCGGCACGCCGCTGGTGAGCGCGCCGCGGCTGGCGCAGGCGCTGGGCGTGCGCGAGCTGTACATCAAGAACGACGCGGTTAATTTTCCGACGCTGTCGTTCAAGGACCGCGTGGTGGCGGTGGCGCTGAGCAAGGCGCGCGAGTTCGGCTTCAAGACCGTGGCCTGCTCCTCGACCGGGAACTTGGCCAACGCGCTGGCGGCGGCGGCATCAGCCGAAGGCTTCGAGGCGTACATCTTCACGCCCGCGGACTTGGAAGACGCGAAAATCGCGGGCACGCAGATTTACGGCGCACGGCTGATCAAGTTCCAGGGGAACTACGACCATGTCAACCGGCTGTGCTCGGAAATGGCGCAGCGGTTTCCCTGGGGGATCGTGAACGTCAACTTGCGGCCGTACTACGCGGAAGGCTCGAAGACGGTGGGCTACGAAATCGCCGAGCAACTGGGGTGGCGGCTGCCGGCGGCGGTGGTGTGCCCGATGGCGGGTGGTTCGCTGATCGGAAAAGTGGCGCAGGCGTTCCAGGAGCTCGGACAGTTGGGATGGGTCGAGCCCTCGGGGGTGCGCATTTGCGGGGCGCAGGCCTCCGGGTGCGCGCCCATCAGCCGCGCGGTGAAGCAGGGCCGGGAGGAGATCGAGCCGGTGCGGCCGGCGACCATCGCGCGCTCGCTGGCGATCGGCAACCCGGCGGATGGATTCTACGCCGCGCGCACGATCCGCAACTCGGGCGGATGGGCCGAGGACGCGAGCGATTCCGAGATCGTCGAAGGCATGCGTCTGCTGGCGCAGACCGAGGGCATCTTCGGCGAGACCGCCGGCGGCGTGACCGTGGCTACGGCGCGCAAGCTGATCGAGCAAGGCAAGATCGATCCGGACCGGGCGCTGGTGCTGATCATCACCGGCAACGGCTTGAAGACGCTGGATGCGATACCGGCGTCCACCACAACGCCGGTGCTGCAGCCGAAGCTGCGGCACCTGGAGGCGTACCTGGCCGCGCCCTCCCCACCGGAGGCAATTCCAGCCTAAGCGTCCCGCCCACGATTCTTGAATTGAGAAGGAGATCCCCATGCCGTGCAATGTGCAAATCCCGACCCCGTTGCAGCGATTCACCAGCGGCGCCACCAGCGTGGCGTGCGAAGCGACGACGCTGCCCGCGCTCTTGGCCGAACTCAGCGGCCGGTTTCCGGAGCTGAAAGACCGGCTGTGCGAGCCGGATGGCCGCCCGCGGCGGTTCTTCAACGTTTACGTGAACGACGAAGACATCCGCTTCTTGGGCGGCAACAACTACCAGTTCGCGGCCGCCGACGAGGTGATGATCCTGCCCTCGATCGCCGGCGGCTCCCGCTAGACTTCGTTGAAGCGCTGGGCCGAAGCGCGGATGAGCGGCTGGATCCAGCGGCGCGTCCAGGGCCCATAGCTTTCGGCTCCGGTGCGGGCTGCTGCAGGCGCCTTGGGCGATGCGGGAAGCAGGCGCGAAGCCCAAGCCAAGGCGGTGACCATGGCGGAGGGGGCGACGCCGTGGGCCAAGGCGGCGAGCTTGCCGGGCAAGGCCATCGTCAACTGCGCCTGGCCGCGCTGACAGGCATTGACGGCGGCGCGCGCCACATGGGCCGCACTTTGGCTCGTCAGGGGAAAGGCGCCGGAAGCGCCGAACCAGGCGAATTCCTTCTGGTGCTGTCCCCGGAGCTCGACATGCTCTTGCGAGCCGGTGCGGGTGAGGAAGGGGCAGACGCAGGTGACGCGGACACCGTGGCGGCGGACCTCGGTCGCCAGCCCCTGGCTGAGGCCGACGAGCGCGAACTTGCTGGTGGTGTAGGGCAGCATGTGCGGCACCGGCACGAGGCCGCCGATGGAGCTGATGTGAACCAGGCGCCCCTCGCGCCGGCGAAGCATGCCGGGCAGAACCGCTCGGGCCAGCTCGAGCGCGGCCCAGCAGTGCAACTCCATGGCGTCCCGGAAGGCCGAATCGGGCATTTGGTCCCAAGGTCCAACTTGCATGATTCCGGCATCGTGGACGGAGACCTCGATGGGCCCCCAGAGCGCTTCGACCTCGCGCACGGCCTTGGTGGCTTGGCCGGGCTGGAGCAAATCCGCGGCCACGGCGGTGACGCGGCCTTCGCCCCAGCCCGGCCCAGATGAGCCTGACAGCTTCTGCAAAGCGCGATCCAGTTCGGCGGGATCGCGCGCGCAGATCGCGACGCGCGCGCCCCGGCGCAGGAATTCGTCGGCGAGGGCGAAGCCAAGCCCGCGGGAACCGCCGCTGACCAGCACCACGCGATTGCCAAGCGCAAAGCTCGAGCGGCGGGAGGCCAAGGCCGCCACCAGGCTCAGCCCGGCGACTGCGGCGGCACCGGCAGCCAAGGTTGCGCCGCCCGCGATCGCTACGCCCTTGCGCATGGCATGCCCCTTTTTGACTGGCGCGGGACCCCGCGGCGGGTTCTCAGGCCGCCGACAGCTCCCGTGCAATGGCCTCGACCACGGCCCGCAGGAAGCCCTTGGCTTCCGCGGGTGAAAATCGAGCGGCCAGATGCAGCATGCCCTGGACGGCCTCCTGCCCCGCGCGCGCCGTGGTCGCGGCGAGCAGCTCGGCAGCGGCCAATATCAGGATGCCGCGCTCCACCTTACTGATGCGCTCCAAGCGCCAGCCGATGGCATGCTTGCGGATCAGCTCCTCGATCCGGGCGCGGTGCCCGGCAGCGGCTTCGACCAAAGCGGCCGCGCGCTGCCAATCCGACGCCTCCATGGGATGGGCCTCGCGGAACCATGCCTGCACTTGCTCGACGCTCTGATCGCCTTGGTCCAAGGCATAGATCATCTGCAATGCCGCTTCGCGCGCCTGGTCGCGGATCTTGGCAGCGCGGCTCATGCGGGTTTCGCATCCGCCACGGCAGCGTCCAAGACCAGCTCGGAGGTGATTTCAGCGGTGCGGCTGAGCATGGCCATGACACTGCAGTACTTGGTGTGGGAAAGATGCATGGCACGCTCGGCAGCCGCGGGATCGACCCCGGCCCCGTGAACTTCGTAGCGCACGTGGATGCGGGTGAAGACCTCGGGGGACGCGGCCGCGCGCTGCGCTTCGGCGCGGACGGCGACGCCGGTGAAGGGCTGCCGCTTCTTGGCCAGAACGATGACCACGTCGGTGGCCGAACAGGCGCAGAGCGAGCGCAGCACCATCTCCATCGGCCCCGGGGCCGAGTTGCGGTCGCGGTCGGCATCCATCACCACGGCATGGCCGCTGGCGCCGTCGGTGATGAAGCGTTGGCCATCCGTCCAGGTTGCCGATGCGACCGACGAGGGATGCAGGGTAGACATGGGAACCACTATTCTAGCGGGCCGTCAGCGGCGGTTGTCGGAATCGGGCTCGGGGTGGATGGTGAGGCGGAACAGCTCCGGCAGCTCGCGCTTGATTTTCGCTTCCAGCGAAGTGACCAGCTCGTGCACCTTGCCCACCGGAAGCGAGTCGGGAAAGCTGCAATGGCAACTGAGCACGAGATGGCCGCCGCTGCGGCGCAGCAGGATGTCGTGGCAATCGCGGAGTTCCGGAACCCCGCGGGCGATCTGGGCGACGCGGCGCGCGGTGCGCTGGGAATCGAGCACGCTGGCGGCGCTGACATCGGCCGCTTCGGGTTCGATGTGGGTGACGATCTGGCGGATCGAAGGGAGGGCCGCACGCATTTCCGCCTCGAGGCGGCTGACCAGGTTGTGGGCTTCCACCAAGGGCAGCGTCTCGCGCAGTTCCAAATGGAACTCGACATCCAGGCCGTCGTCCACGTTGTAGATCGAGAGATCGTGGATGCTGAGATTCTGCCGGGAGGCGATCGCCTGCAGTTGCTGGAACGGCCCCAGCGGGGCGGAGCGGCGGGGCTCGGCTTCGATGATGACGTCGGCCTCGGGCAGGCGGCGCTTGATGCGATCTGCGATCTCACGGCGCACGAGGCTGGCGCGTTCCAGGGTGGAAGCCGGCTCGAGCTCGAGCTGCACGTCCACGAAGTAGCGGCTGCCGGCGCGGCGCAGACGCAGGCGCTCGAGATCGGCGATGCCTTCAATCCCGCGCAAGGCGGCGCGCAAGTCGCCCTCGAGGCTGGGCGGCGCCTCGTCGAGCAGAACGCCGGCGGTGCGGCGGCCGAGGCGCAGAGCCAAGCCCAGCATGGCGGTGGCGACGATCAGCGCGGCCACCGCGTCGGTATGCAGCAGCCAAGGAATATGCGCGCGCTGGCCCACGCCCACCAGAGCCAGACCGAGCAGCACCGCGGCGCTGGTGGCGAGGTCGGTGGAGTAGTTGAGCGCGTCGGCTGCCAGCGCGTCGCTGGAGAACTGCGCCGCGGCACGGCGCAGGATGCCGGCCCGCCACCAATCCACGGCCATGGAGGTGGCCATGACCAGGTAGGCCCAAAGATCCAGGTGCACAGCCTCTTGGCCGAGCAGCAAATTGCGGAAGGCCGCAAAGGCAATGGCGATGGCGGTCAGCGCCAGCAGGCCGGTTTCCAGAAAAGCCGAGAAGCTCTCGAACTTGCCGTGGCCAAAGGGGTGGTTGGCGTCGGCGGGCCGGGCGGCGATGCGCAGCGAAAACCAGGTGAGCGCCGTGGCCAGCAGATCGAGGGCGGAATGGGCCGCCTCAGCCAGAATGCCGAGGCTGCGGGTGTGGATCCCGACGACGAGTTTGAAAATCAGCACACCGACGGTTGCCGCGAGCGAAATCAGGGCGATGCGCTGCTTGACGTGGTCGTCGCTCATGGCGGGCGGGAAGGGCGGGAAACGGTGGCCATTTGAAGCTTAGCAATTTGGGGCATGGGGAATGGAAGGCTGAAGGGCGGAGCGAACTCGAAATGCGCGGCGGGGGGGGGCGGGCGTGGGCTTTCCTTCGTGGGCGCAAGGTGCTAATGTCTGAAGCTAAGGAAAGAAACGGAGTTCGCGGCACCCTTATGCACGGCCGTAAACGCGGCAGGAACGGTTGGATTGGCGCGCTCGAACGGGTGGCGGGGACTTTGGCACTCGGCGCGTGGGCAGCGGCCGCGATTTCGGCGCAGACGCCGCCGGCGCAGCAGCAGCAGCAGACGAAGCCGACCACGCCGGTGCATATCAACCCTGGGAGCCAGACCACGGTTCCGGGCGGGGTGGTTCCGACCAAGCCCGCCGCCACGGCGCCAGCGGCGGGAACGCCGGCCCCGTCCAACCCAGCGCCGGGCGCCCAAGCCAAGGGGCAGGTGGCGGAGTTCACGTCGAACGTCAACCTGGTGCTGGTGCCGGTGGTGATCACCGATCCGCTGAACCGGATGGTGACCGGGCTCGAAAAGGACTTTTTCGCGCTCAGCGAAGACAGCGTGCCGCAGCAGATCAAGACGTTCTCCAGCGAAGACGCGCCGATTTCGGTGGGAGTGGTGTTCGACTCGAGCGGCAGCATGTCGGACAAGATCCAGAAATCGCGGGATGCGCTGCAGCAGTTCTTCAAGACCGCCAACCCGCAGGACGAGTTCTTCCTGGTGGACTTCGCCGACGAGCCGCGGATGCTGTGCAGCTTCACCAGCAACATTGATCAGATTGAAGACAGCGTGACGTTCCTGCAGCCGCAGGGGCGCACGGCCTTGCTGGATGCGATTTACCTGTCGCTGGAGGAGATGCGGCACGCGAAGTACAACCGCAAAGCGCTGCTGATCATTTCTGACGGCGGCGACAACCACAGCCGCTACAGCGAGCACGACGTGGACCGGGTGGTGCGCGAGGCGGACGTGCAGATTTACGGCATCGGGCTGTACTCGGCGCTGGGCGCGCGCGGAACGCCGGAAGAGGTCGCAGGCCCGGAGCTGCTGGACCGGATCACGGAAGAGACCGGCGGCAAGACCTTCGAGATCCACGACGTGGACGAGCTGGCCGACACCGCCACCAAGATCGGGATCGAATTGCGCAATCAATATGTCCTGGGCTACACCTCCAGCGACCTGAACACCGACGGCAAGTGGCGCAAGATCCAGGTCAAGCTGCACCCGCCGCCGGGGCTGCCGCCGCTGACGGTCTCGGCCCGCACCGGCTACTACGGACCCCATCAATGAGGCTGCCGGCAGCGGCATCGGTGGCTTGGGCCGTGCTCGCGGCCGCAGCCTTGGCGGCGGCGCAGGCGAAGCCGCAGTCAACCCAGCCGCGGCCTGCCGGGCAGGCCCAGCGCGCCCCGTACGTGTTCCGCGCCAATGTGGGCGAGGTGCTGGTCCACGCCACGGTGCTCGACCGGAAGAAACGCGCGGTGGAGAACCTGCCGGAGGGCGATTTCTCCATTTTCGAGGATGGCGTTCCGCAGCACATCAACTATTTCTCGCAGGAAGACGCGCCGGTTTCGGTCGGCATCCTGGTGGACAACAGCGGCAGCATGCGCGACGACCGCCCGGAGGTGAACAAGGCGGCCTTGAACTTCGTCAAGGCGGGCAACCCCCAGGACGAAGTGTTCGTGGTGAACTTCAACGACGAATACTATTTGGACGCAGAGTTCACCAACGACATCGCGAAGCTGCAGAACGGCCTGGAGCAGATCGAGTCGCGCGGCGGCACCGCGCTTTACGACGCGGTGATCGCATCGCTGGACTACATGAACCAGAACGCCAAGAACGACAAGCGGGTGCTGCTGGTCATCACCGACGGATGGGACGACGCCAGCCGCTACCACTTGGAGGAGGCCGCGCGCATGGTGCAGGGGGAGAACGCGCCGTTGATCTATTGCGTCGGACTGATTGACAAGACCGATCCGCGGGCCATGCGGAAGGGCGAAGAGCGGGCACTGAACACCTTGTCGAACGCCACCGGCGGAGAGGCGTATTTCCCGAAGAACCTGCAGCAGGTGGACGAGATCACGCGCCAACTGGCGCATGACATCCGGACGCAGTACAGCTTTTCCTATCATTCCAACCAAAGCGGGAACGGCTACCGCACCATTCGGGTCGAAGTGAAGGACCGCAAGCTCAGCCATTTGACGGTGCAGGCGCGCCAAGGCTACTACCACGGTCCGCCGGGGACTGGCACGGTAAAATAGGCACAGGGCGGATCCGCCCTGCTGCCATGGCCTGCGCTTATTTCGACAACAACGCGAATTCTCCGGTGGCGCCGGAGGTGCTGGAGGCGATGCTGCCTGCCCTCTCGGGCGGGGCGGGCAACGCCAGCTCGATCCACCAGCGCGGCCAGGCGGCGAAGGCGGCCATGGAGCGGGCGCGCGCGCAGGTTGCCGGCCTGATCCACGCCCAGCCGAACGAAATCGTCTTCACGAGCGGCGGCACCGAGAGCGACAACTTGGCGATCCGGGGAGCGGTGGCGGAGTGGATGGCCACGCGCGCCAGGAACGGCGCAAAGCCGCACCTGATCACCACCCGCATCGAGCACCACGCGGTGCTGCACGTCTTCGAGGATCTCGAGCGGCAGGGGCACGAGGTGACGTATGTTGCGCCGAGGGCGGACGGCCGGATCGAGGCGGCGGCGATCGCGGCCGCGATGCGGCCCGACACGGCGCTGATTTCGGCGATGCTGGCCAACAACGAGACCGGGGTGCTGCAGCCGGCGGCGGAGATCGGCGCGCTGGCGAAGGCGGCGCGCGTGGTCTTCCACGTGGACGCGATCCAAGCGGCCGGCAAGGTTCCCATCCACGTGGATGGGCTGGGGTGCCAACTGCTGAGCCTGAGCGCCCACAAGTTCCATGGCCCCTCCGGCGTCGGCGCCTTGTACGTGCGCCGCGGGACGCGGTTGCGGCCGATGCTGCTGGGCGGACATCACGAGCGCGACCGGCGCGCGGGAACGGAGAACCTGCCCGGCATCGTGGGCATGGGGGCAGCGGCGGAGATGGCTGGGGACGGGACGGCGTGCGCCCGAGTGGGCGCGCTGCGGGACCGCCTGGAGGCCGGCGTTCTGGCGGCGATCGAGCATTGCGGCGTTGCCGGCGCCGGCGCGGAGCGGGTGCCGAACACCAGCGACATCTACTTCGACGGCATCGAGGGGGAGGCGCTGCTGATTGCTTTGGATTTGCACGGATTCTGCGTTTCCACGGGCGCGGCGTGCTCGTCCGGGGCGATCGAGCCCTCGCACGTGCTGCTGGCGATGGGCTTCGCCAAGCCGCGGGCCCGTGGTTGCATCCGCTTCAGCTTGGGACGGCAGAACACGGTGGAAGAAGTTGACGCGCTGCTGCAGGTGCTCCCGGGCTTGGTGGAGCGCCAGCGCCGCTTGACGCCGGCCAAGATGGTGCGCAGCGCATGACGCCCGCGAGCATTGCGGTGGCCATGTCGGGCGGGGTGGACAGCTCGACGGCGGCGGGGATGCTGCATGCCGAAGGCGCGCGCATCGTCGGGCTGACGATGCAATTGTGGAACCAGCGCCGGCTGGCGGGCCAGCCCGGAGTGCCCGAATCCCGGTCGGGACGCTGCTGCTCGCTGGACGATGTGCATGATGCGCGCCGAGTAGCCGAGCAACTGGGCATTCCCTATTACGTGGTGAACCTGGAAGAACGGTTCGAGCGCGACGTGGTGCGGCCGTTCGTGGCGGAATACCGGGCCGGGCGGACGCCGATCCCGTGCAGCCGCTGCAACACGGACGTGAAGTTCGATCAGTTGCTTGCTACGGCTCGGCAAATTGGCGCGGAAACCGTGGCCACCGGGCATTACGCGCGGGTGGGCTGCAACCCGGCGACCGGTTTGTTCGAGCTCCGCCGCGCGCTGGACGAGGAGAAGGACCAGACGTATTTCCTGTGGGGGCTCACCCAGGCGCAATTGGCGCGGGCGCAGTTTCCCTTGGGCGAGATGCGCAAGACGCAGGTGCGGGCGAAGGCGGCTGAGCTGGGGCTGACGGTGGCGGACAAGCCAGACAGCCATGAGATCTGCTTTGTGCCGGGCGGCGACTATGCGAATTTCCTGGCCGCGTATGCGAACGAGCAGGGCGAGGCCGCCGAATCCATCGAGGGCGAGATGGTAGGCAGCGACGGACGGGTGCTCGGCCGCCATGCGGGAGTGGCCCATTTCACCGTGGGCCAGCGGCGCGGCTTGGGGATTGCGGCGGGCGAGCGGCTGTACGTGCTGAAGCTGGATGCGGAGGCCCAGCGGGTGACCTTGGGCAGCGCGGATGAGCTGATGGCCCGCGAGCTGACCGGGCGTGGCAGCCATTGGATCAGCGGCGCGGCCCCGCGGGCGGCGGTGCGGGTCAGCGCGCGCATCCGCCATCGGCATCGCCCGGCGCCGGCCTGGGCGGAGGCGCTGCCGGAGGGCCGGGTTCGGGTGCGTTTCGACGAGCCGCAGCGCGCGATCGCGCCCGGGCAGGCGGTGGTGCTTTACGACGGCGACAACGTGATCGGCGGCGCCTGGATCGAGTCCAGCTGCTGAGGCTCGGCGGAGTCGGCGGCGAGCAGCCGCGGCAGAATCCGTTGGCGCATTCGGGCCGCGAAGGCCAGGCTCCAGGCAATGGCGGCGATGGTGAGAATCCCGAGCACCAGCGGCGACACCACCAGCACCTCCGCCGGAGCGAGCCAGTACACAAAGATCAGCCGCAGCGCCAGTTCACCGGTGAAGACCACGCCCCAGAGGGCGGTGACCCAGCGCTGGCCGCGGCGAACTTCCGGGAAAGCCCAACTTGCGTCATAGCGGCGCCGGCGAGCTGGATCGTTGCCGGCCATGAAGAAGCGGCCGAAGTAGTACATCAGCGGACGGGGCATCAGGAGCAGCGAGGCGAAGCAGGCCAGGCCGAAGGCACCGGTCACGAATGATTCGCGCACGAGCAGAAGCTTGGGGCTGCCGCCGAGGGCCAGGGCGACGCCATCCACCAAGATCCCCAGCAGCACCATCACGGCGATGGGGTCCATTTGGCGCTCTCGGAGCAGGCCCCAAAGGCTTTCTCCGAGCGGAAACAACGTAGCGAACACCAGCGCCTCGTACTCGGAAGGCGAAAGATAGCGCAGCGAAAGCTGATACAGAGCGACCGGCACGGCCATGTTCAGCACGATGCTCCAGGCGATGCCTTGGATGAGAGGTCGGGGCGAGAGTTCGGGCATGCGGAACCGGCGGAGAGCCTAGCATCAACTCTAACCCAGCGGTGCCACGGCAGGTCACGGCGGGGACCGCGGCGACTCCGGCCGAGGCGGGATCGAGGTCGAGGGGACAGGGACCCGCCGGCCGCGACCCGCACCGACGGGCGGCGTCATTTGACGCGGCCGCGAAGGCGAGTAGACTATTGCGAGCCGAGGTCCAGAGATGGCCACCAACACCTCCATTTATTGCAGCGAATGCGGGCAAGCGTTCTCGCCGTCCGAAGTCGTCGCCGTCGCCGGCGCGAATGTGTGCGGCCCGTGCAAGCCGGGGCTGCTGCGCCGGCTGCAGGAGGGCGCGGTGCAACTGGCGCCGATGCACTACAAAGGTTTCTGGATCCGGCTGCTCGCCAAGTTCCTCGACAACATTTTGCTGGAGCTGGTGTATACGCCCTTCCTGTTCGCAGCCATGATTCCATTTTGGCGGATGACGATCCAGAACCCGCAGCCGGATCCGGCGCAGGCCGCTGCGATGATGGCGGGGATGTTCGGAAGCTTTGCCTTGGTCTACGTGGGAATGATGGCGCTGATGCTGGCCTACAACACCTTCATGCTCGGGAAATGGGGCACGACCATGGGCAAGATGGCGATCGGCGCGAAAGTGGTGACGCCGACCGGAGAAAAGATTGGCTACGGGAAAGCATTGGGAAGGTCGGCGATGGAATTGGTGAACGGATTCACCCTCGGCATTGGGTATCTCATCGCCGCATTCGACGAACAGAAGCGCGGCCTGCATGATCACGTGGCCGGCACCGTGGTGGTGGCCAAGTAGCGGCCATGGCGGTGCCGTGCCCCCAGTGCGGCCAAGCCCTCGCCCAATCCGTGGCGTCCGACGAGCGGGAGGGAGCACGGCGCACGGAGTGCGCCTACTGCGGCAAGCCGTCGTGGATGCTGGTGCGCTCGGCAGCCGCGCCGCCGGCCGGGGAACGAGCGGCCGCGGCGCTGGGCGGCGCGGCGACGTGCTTTTTCCATAGCGAGCATGAGGCCAGCCAGGCGTGCTCCCATTGCGGACGCTTTGTGTGCGCGCTGTGCGACCTGACCTTGGGGGCGGAGCATTCTTGCCCGACCTGCTTTGAACAGCAACTGCGCGCGGGAGCAATGGCAAGCCTGCGCCAGCGCGACGTGCTGTACGATTCGATCGCGTTGTGGGCGGGGCTGGGCTGGATCCTGGTGTATTTCACCTGGATCTTCGCCCTGCCGGCGGTGGGGTACCTCAGCATCGCGAAGTGGCGCGCGCCGCGGCAGTACGTGGTGCCGCGGGGGCGGTGGCGGTATGCGGTTGCCTGGCTTGGCATCCTGTTTCCGATCGGCGTCGTCGCGGCCGTCATTCTGATTCCGGCGATGGCCCGGGGGGCGCGATGACGCGCCTATCGCGGGCGCACCGCTGGCTCGGGCCGCTGACTTGGTACTTGGCCGACGACCATCTGTTGGCGGCCGATCAGGTGGGGTTCACGGTTCGCTATCGCCGCGTCTTCTATGCGGACCTGCGCTCGGTGGTGATTTGGCCGGATCAACAACTGTGGGTGCGGCTCGGCATCGAAGCCCTGGCAACGCTGCTGCCCGCGCTGATCTTGTTCTTGTTTCCGTGGCACGGGCCGGCGAAGGCCTGGCTTGGAACCGGAACGCTATGGATGCTGGCGGACGGGGCGCGGGGACCGAACGCCACGGCGCGCATTGACAGCGTGCACAGCGCGATCCAGGGCCCGTTGGCGCCGCGCTGGCGCGACGCCGAGCGCATCCTGGCCGCGGTCGAGGCGCGGCTGCCCCGGCCCGCGCTGCCACCGTCGGCGCCAGCCGCTCCTTCCGCAGCGGTCGAGGTTGCGCAGCCATGATGCGCGGCGCGATCGCGTCGGCGCGCTGCGCGGCGCACGCGGCGCGCGAGGCGGCGGGGCTTTGCAAGGGCTGCGGTCACGCGTATTGCCGCGAATGCCTGACCGAACTGGACAGCGCGGTATGGTGCGCGCGCTGCCTGGCGGGGCGGTTGGATGTGCGCGAGGGCGCACGCCGCCCGTGGGCGCGCGCCGCCGGCCAGCTCGGGCTGGGGGCGGCGGGGATGACCCTGCTGTTCGCGATCTGGAACGCGCTGCTTGAAGCTGCTTCTTCCGTGCCAGCGCAATACTTGAAAGCGGGCGGGCGTGGGCACTGAAGGCCGCACGGCACCACGGCTGGGCCCGCTCGATCTGCTGGCTGCAGGACTCGAACGCTACCGCAGCGAGGGGCGCGCGCTGTGGGGGTACTACGCGGCCAGCTTGCCGTTCGCGGCGCTGGCCGTTGCCGCGCTCGAGCAGGCGTTGAATACCCGGATGCAGCACGTGCCTTGGCTCTCGGCCATGCTGGCAACCGCGTACGCGGTGCGGGTTTGGGGGGCCGGCTGGTACAGCCGCCGGCTCCTCGGGGTCGCCGGCAACGGATGGAGAGGAGCCGGCAAGGCGATATGGAATCACGCGGCGATGCTGCTGGCCTGGCTCCTGTTCCTGCCGCTGATTGCAGGATGCGGGCTGTTCTTCGCCTCAGCGCAGCACGCCGCGTTGGATCCAAGCGCATCCTTGCGCAGTTCGATGCGCTTAGCGGCGAGCTGGTGGGGGCTGCAGTGGCCGCTGCTGTCGCTATTCCTCCTTTTCGGCGCGATTCTGCTGTTCAACACGGCGATTTTGGCGCTGCTGCTGCCGACGCTGGGACACATGCTGCTGGGGACGGGAGGCGCGGCGGCGAGCGCGGGCGGGGAGCTTGCGCTGCTGCAGGAGTCCGCCTATTGGCTGGGACTGCTGGCGTGCGTGTACTTGGCGCTGGACCCTTGGGTGCGGGCGACGTTTGTCGTGGCGCACGAACGGCTCAAGGCGCACCGCAGCGGCGAGGATCTGATCGAGCGCGCGCGGCGGCTGCCGCAGTCCGGGAGGGCGTGGGGGGTGGCGTCGGCGCTGGCGCTTGCGCTTGGCCTGCTGGCCGCGCCGCGCGGCCTGCCGGCCCAGGCGCCCGGCGTCCAGGGACCGAGCACGGTCGCGATGGGCCAAGCGATTCACGCAGAGCTGCAGCGGCCGGAGTACCGATGGCACAACGCCACGGCGCCGCCGTTTGCGCATTGGCTGGACCGCGCCTTCGGTTGGATTTTTCGGCCGTTCACGGCCCTGTTCGACTGGGTGGCAAACGAGTTGGGCCGGTTTTTCCAATGGCTTTCGAAATGGCTCAGCGGGCTGACGCCGGCGCCTGAACGAGCCTCTGCGCCCAGCCGGCAGTTCAGCGCCTCGGCATGGCTGGTGATTGCAATCGCGGTGCTGCTTCTGGGCTTGGTGCTGCTCGAAATGCGGCGGAGGCGGCGGGCGCCGGCGGCCGAGGCGCAAGCCTCGCCGACGATCGAGTTCGAAGCCCATGAAGCGGCGGCGGCAAGCGAAGAGGAGTGGTTCGCCGCCGCGCTTCGGCTGCAAGCGCAAGGAGAGTGGCGGGGCGCATTTCGAGCGGCTTTCCTGGCTGGCCTGGCCTACCTGGGCCAGCGGCAATGGATCCAATTGCGCGCGGACCGGACGAACCGCGACTACCGTCTCGAACTCGCGCGGCGCGCACGACTGCTGCCAGCCGAGGATCCGCGCAGGCTGATGCTCGAGGGGAATTTCCGCGCCTCGGCGCAAGCCTTCGACGCAGTGTGGTACGGCGGCGCGGAAGTGGATGCCGCCCGACTGAGCGCCTATCTCGAGACGCAGCGGGCATGGGTGGGCCTGTGAGAGGATCGGCGCGCTGGCTGCGCTGGTCCGGGCTCGCGGCCGCAGCGGCGGCGCTGGGCGTTGCCACCTATTTTGCGGCGGAGGCATCGGCAGCCCACCATACCGTGGAATTCTCCAGCCTGCGCACCGATCCTGAGGGCACCCGCGCCCTTTTCGGGGCCTATCAGCGATTGGGGTTGCGGGTGATCCGGGGCTACAATGCCGACGCGTTGGGCCAGCTGACGCCCGCGGAAACCGTGGTGTTCGTGGTTGCGCCGGGAGACTGGGGCCGCGAGGCCTCGGCCCGGTATGAGGATTTCATGCGTCGCGGCGGGCGGGTGTTTGTCGCGCATCCCAGCAAGGGCGGATTGGCCGAGCGGCTGGGAGCAAGCCTGGGCAATGCGAAACCGGGCGAGGCGCCGACGCTCACCCTGCATGGGCCTTGGATTGCCTCGGCGTGGCAGGGTGGCCGCGTGAGCGTGGCGCAGCGCAAGTTCGGCCGCGGCGAGGCGGTGGCCGCCGGCGATGCGGAGTTCCTGTCCAATGAGGCGCTTTCCGCTTCGCCGGACTTGAAGCTGCTGGCGTGGCTGGTGGCCGGGCGCACCACGGTATGGGTGGACGAAACCACGCATATGCTGGGCGAGGTGCGCGGCATGCCGTGGCTGGTGCGGCGCTACCAGCTCGGCAGCGGACTGCAGTGGCTGCTCATCGTGGCCGGGCTGTGGGTGTGGATGCGCGCGGCCCGGCTGGAGCGCGCGCCGCAGACGGCGATCGAGGGCGAGATTGCCGTCGAGGAGACGTTTTTTGATGGATATGTGCGGCTGTTGGGGCGGATCCGCCGCCCGGACGGCGGGTTGGAACCTGCAGGAGGATCGAAATGAGCGATACCGGAGAAAGCACGCAGCGAGCCGTGGCGGCCGAAAGCGTGCGCGAAGCGCTGGGCTTGCTGAAGGCCGCCGTGAGCGGCGTCATGATCGGGCAGCAGGACGTGATCGAGCTGGCGCTGGTGACGCTGCTGTGCGGCGGGCATGCGCTGATCGAGGGCGTGCCCGGCATCGGCAAGACGCTGCTGGTGAAGACGCTGGCTCGCTGCGTGGGAGGCGACTTCCAGCGCGTGCAATTCACGCCCGACCTGATGCCGGCCGACATCACCGGAACCAATGTCTTCGATTTGCGCACGCAGGAGTTCCGGCTTGCGCGCGGACCCATCTTCACCCACTTCCTGCTCGCGGACGAGATCAACCGGGCGCCCGCGAAGACGCAGTCGGCGCTGCTCGAAGCCATGCAAGAGCGGCAGGTGACGATTGACCGGGTGAGCTATCCGCTGCCCGCGACCTTCACCGTCTTCGCCACCCAGAACCCCATCGAGCACCAAGGCACCTATCCGCTGCCCGAGGCGCAGCAAGACCGGTTCTTGCTGAAGATCAAGATGGATTACCCGGCGCTGGAGGAGGAGGCCGAACTGGCCGAGAGCATGGCCCGCAATGACGCGCCCGAGGCGCGGCTGGAGCGCGCCATCCCGCGCCCGGTGCTCACCCCGGAGGCCTGGGAGCGGCTGCGCGGCAGCCTGGAAGCTATCGAGATCCAGCCGGCCACGGCGGCCTATGCCGTGAAGATCGTGCGCGAGACGCGGCGGCATCCGGCGGTGCTGGTCGGCGCAGGTCCGCGGGCGACGCAGGCGTTCATGCGAGCCAGCCGCATCCTCGCCGCCCTGGACGGGCGCGACTTCGTGGCGCCCGAGGACATCAAAGCGCTGGCGGCGCCGATCCTGGAGCACCGCTGCGTGCTGCGGCCTGAATTCGAACTGGAGCGGGTGGGCAGCGGCGAGGTGCTGCGCGGCGTGCTGGAGGCGGTCGAGGTGCCGCGGTGAAGTCCGCGGAAGCGACGGCCAGGCGCTGGGCGCTGGCGCCAGCGGGGCGGCTGGTTTGGCTGGCGGCGGCGGTGGCGTTGTGCGCGCTGCAAGCGCCTTGGTCGCCGGAGTTGGCGCGCCTGGCACTGGTTTTCGGCGCAGCGTTGGCCGGATTGGCGGTTTGGGACGGGTTGCGGCGCCGCATCGGCGGAGAGGCGGGGGCGCAGCTTCCGATTGCCGAAGTGCTGGGCGACGGTGCCGCCGGCGCGGAGCGATTGCGGCTCACGCTGGGCCGCCAAGGCGCGCTGCGCCTGCGCCTGCGCCATTGCGCCGGCGCCCGGGCGGCCTTGATGGCTGAAAGCGCGTTGACGGCCGCCGCGGTGGGGTTGAGCGACGAGACCCCGTGCTTTGCGCGGCGCGCCGAGGCGGATCCCCAGATTTGGTCGAGCCCGATCGAGGGGCGGGAACGCGGGCAGCACACCGGCTTGATCTGCGGGTTCGAGCGCCGCACCGCCCTGGGCTTGTGGCGGGAGCGCACCTGGCAGCCGCTGCGATGCACGGTGAACGTGTATCCGGATCTGAGCGCCGGGCGGAAGGCGCTGCTGGAGAGCTCGGTCTACCGCGCCATGACCGCGTCCGAAGCCGTGCCGCTCACGGGACAAGGGCGCGAGTTCGAACGCCTGCGCGACTATCAAGCCGGCGACGTGTACAGCGACCTGAGCTGGAAGGCCACGGCACGCCGCGGCCATCCGGTGACGCGGCTGTTTCAATGGGAGCAAAGCCAGCAGATCTACTTCATCGTGGACCATGGCCGGTTGAGCCGGGTTCGCGGTCCGGACGGCCGAGCCAGGCTGGAGGCGGCCATTGAGACGGCTTTGGTCGGCGCGAGCGCAGCCAGCGAATTGGGCGATCAATTCGGGCTGATCGCGGTGAGCAGCGGGGTCACGCGCTGGCTGGGCGCCTCGAACGGCCGCGCGCATTTCAACGCCATGCGGGAGGCGCTGCTCGACTTGCAGCCGGAGGCGCGCACGCCGGACTTTGACGCCTTGTTCAGCGCCATCAAGGTGCGGCTGCGGCGCCGCTGCTGCCTGATGTACCTCGGCGACCTCACCGAGCGCGGCCTGTCCGAGCGCTTCGCGCAGTCCGCGGCGCTGGTGAGGGGAACCCACGTGGTCCTGGGCGCAACCTCGGCGGCGTTCAAGGCGGACGCGGTCGGCGCCGAGCGGCAGGCGATCGAGTTCGAGCGCCAACGCATGGCGGCGCGCCTCCGCGAACTGGGCCTTGCCGGGATTGAATACCGCATTTTCGGCCCGCGCCAGTTCCTGGTGGGCACGATCGAGATCTACCTCGAGAGCAAGCGGAGCCAGCGGCTGTGATCCTTGACTTGGACCAATTCGTGGCCCGGGGCGAAGCGCAATGGCACGATCTGGAGAGCCTCTTGGATCGCCTGGAGGAGCGGCCCAACCAGAGCCTGACGCGCGCGGAGGCGGAGCGGCTGGCGGACTTGTACTGCCGGACGGCCGCCGACCTGAACCGCATCGAGGCCGGCGCGGCAGCGCCCGAACTCCGCGCCCGGCTGAGCGGGCTGGTGGCAAGGGCGTTTGCCGAGATTTATGGCGCCCGCAGGAGCTTCCGCTGGAGCCTTCGGCAGGGGCTGGCCTGCTTGCAGCGCTTCGCGCTCGAGGTCCCTCGCGTGTTTCGGCTGCGCATTCGATTGTTTTACCTGGCGCTGGCGATCACGCTGGCGGGCGTGGCCTTCGGCGCGCTGGCGGTGAGCTTCGATGCGTCGGCGGCGGATGTCTTGCTGCCGTTCGATTACCTGCAGAACCCCGCCGAGCGCGTGGCCCAGGCCGAGCACGGCAAGCATGATCCCGGCGCGGATTATGAAACCGCGTTCTCCGGCATGCTGATCTCCCACAACATCCAGGTGTCGCTGCTGACGCTGTCCCTGGGCGTGACCGCGGGGGTGGGGACCAGCCTGATGCTGTTCACCAACGGCGTCATGCTGGGCGCGGTGGCGGCGCGGTACCTGCAAGCGGGATTCGGATGGTTTCTCGCCGGCTGGCTGCTGCCGCATGGCGCCTTCGAGATCCCTTCGGTCTTGATCGCGGGCCAGGCGGGCTTCGTGCTGGCCGGCCTGCTGCTGGCCGGCGGCCGGGAGCCGCGACGCACGCGCTTGCGACGCCGATTGCCCGAGGTGCTGACCTTGTTCGGCGGGTTGAGCTGCCTCTTGGTGTGGGCCGGGATTATGGAGGCCTTCTTCTCGCAGCACCACGCGCCCGAAATCCGGTACGGGGTCAAGGCCCTGGTCGGCACCTGCGAGTTGCTGCTGCTGTTCGCTTATCTGGCGCTGGTAGGCACGCATGAGCGACAGTAAGCTGCGGTGGCGCACGCAGGAAGGGTTCGGCTTCGAGCTTCCGCTGGCGGCGGTGAGCACCCGATGCCTGGCGTGGCTGGTGGATGCGGCGGTGATCGGGATCGGCATGCAGATCCTCTCGCTGCTGCTGGCCATCCTCGTGCCAGCGCTCCCCGGCGTCGCGGCGGGGGCTCAGACGCTCCTGTCCTTTGTCGTCTTTCTGCTGTACGCGGCAACCCTGGAGTGGTTCTGGCAAGGCCAGACCGTCGGCAAGCGGGCGCTGGGGATCCGCGTGATGGACGCGCGCGGACTGCCGCTGGCGGGCTCGCAGATCCTGATGCGCAACCTGCTACGCGTCGTGGACACGCTGCCATTGATCTATCTGGTGGGCGGGGCCAGTTGCATGTTCACCCGCCGCGGGCAGCGGGTGGGAGACGCGGTGGCCGGAACCGTGGTGGTGGCGCGGCATGACGCGGGGGCGCTGCGGCTGCCCGCCATCGCGCCCTCCAAGTACAACTCCCTGCTTGAGTTCCCGCTGCAGGCGATGAAGCTGCGCGAATGCATGACGCCGGATGCGGCCGCGCTGGTGGTGGAAGCATTGTCGCGGCGCGACGATCTCGATGCCACCGCGCGCGCGGCCGTCTTCGGCCGACTGCGCGCGCACATCGGCTCTTTGGCCCAGTTCCCCGGCGAAGCGACCGCCGATCTCAGCGACGAGCAATTCTTGCGCGACGTTGCCGGCGTCCTGTTCCGAGATGTGAAATAAGCTGCGCGCGCCGCGCTGGAGCGCGGCGCGCGGGAACGGCATCTAGCGCGGCCGGACCGGGATGATGAAGTCGCCGTTGGCGTTGTGGATGAGCAGCAGGATGTCCTTGCCTGCGGGCGAGCGCGAAAGCTGCTGGCGCATCTGCTCCGGCGTGGAGATGGACTTGCGGTTCACCTGCTTGATGACATCGCCTTGGGCGATGCCGGCCATCTGCGCCGGGCTGCCCGGAGCCACTGACTGAACGACCACGCCGCTGCCGTTGTCCGAGGGCGCGACGCTCACGCCCAGCTTGGGCGTGGCATCGCTGGACCCTGATCCGGTTTCATCCGCGTCCGCGGCCGCGGAGCCTTGCTTGGCGTAGTCGCCAAGGGTCACGCTGATGGTCATCGGCTTGCCGTCGCGCACGAGTTCCAGTTTCGCGACCGAGCCCGGAGCTGCCGCGCCGGACAGGGTCTGCAGCTCGGTGCCGTTGCTGACCTTGTGGCCATTGAACGCGGTGACGACGTCATAGGGCTGGATGCCAGCAGCTTGGGCCGGGCTTCCGCCGTTGACTTGGTTGACCAAGGCGCCGTGCAACCCCGATTCGTCCAGCGATTCGGCGATGGCGGCCTGGAGGTCGGTGACGTCAATGCCAAGGTAGCCGCGCACGACCTTGCCGTTCTTCATCAGCGACTCGGCGATGGGCTGCACCACGTCGCTCGGAATGGCAAAGCCGATGCCGGCCGAGGCGCCGGAGGTGGAGAGCATCTCGGTGTTGATTCCGATCACGTCCCCCTGGGCATCCACCAAAGGACCGCCGGAGTTGCCGTGGTTGATGGGCGCATCGGTTTGGATGAAGCTGCCGTACGCGTTCGATCCATCCTGGGTGCGGCTGCGTCCGGTGGCGCTGACAATGCCGCGGGTCACGGAGAAGTCCATGCCGAGCGGATCGCCGATGGCGAGAACGGATTGGCCGGGCTTGAGCAGGCTGGAATCGCCGAAGGCGGCGCTGGGCAGGCCGGTGGCGTTGATCTTGACCACGGCCAAGTCGGTGTTGGGATCGGAGCCGACAACCTTCGCGCCGTCAAACTCGCGCTTGTCGTTGAGGATGACATCCACCGTGGTGGCGCCGTGCACGACGTGGTTGTTGGTGACGATGTAGCCGTCGGGGGAGATGATCACGCCCGAGCCTTGCGCCGAAAAATACTGCGGCTGCATCGGCATCTCGCCGGGGCCGAACTGGAAGAACTGGCGGAACGGCTCGGGGATCTGGCTCGGATCCATCTGCCCTTGGCCGCTGGCCCGCGAGGGCATCGTCTTGCCCTCGACGTGGATGTTGACCACCGCGGGGATGATGCGCGCGGCAATCGCTTCGGTGGCACGGTCGAGCGCGAGCAGCGGAGCGACGGTGGTCTCGCTGAAGGCCGGAAGGTTCGACGACATGGACCGGTCGTCGTGGATGCGGACGAAGGCGGCAGATGCCACCACCGCCGCCGAGAGAACCACGGCGATGATGGCGGTGCGGAACTTGGACACACTTCGAGTGATCGAGTTCATGAGCTCTCCTTTTTCGTGCTTATCGGGATCGGGCGAAATGGATCAAGTGATGACCAGAACCTCCACGGGTTGAAGCGCGGGAAGGCACTGGGTCACAGTGCGGTGAATGAAAACGATTTCTCCGTCCGGGGCGAGCGCGGGCGAAAGAACTTGCGCGGAGTGGCATTGCGTGACCGGGGCCAGCGTCCATGCGAAGACGATCTTCGAGGCTTGCGGCACCGCGCTGGAGGGCTGGCGCTGCGGAACGGGCGTCGCCAGCGCGACCTTGATCGCCGGAGCAGGCACGGCAAGCGGAACGGCCACGGCGCGGGCGACAGGAGCGGGCGCAGCCGGCAACGGCGGCACGGGCACGGCCGCGCCGCGCCGCGCGGTAGCGCCGCCCAGCACCAACACGCACGCCAAGGCCAGCGGGGCTGCCAGCGCGAGGACGCGCGTTCCCCGCATCGCACTCGAGGGACGGCCGAGAATTCGGCAGACCCGGGCAGTGAGGGAGCCTCCGCTGAGGGCCAGCCCAACCGGGGCTGGAACCGCCAGGTCGAGCAGCGTGCGGGCATAAGCGGCTGGGGTGCTGCGGTCGCCCAGCGCCGCCAAGGCGAGATCGTCGCAGCAATGCTCGCGGGTGTCGCTGATTTGGCGGGACAGCCACCACACGCCCGGATGGAAAAAGAACGCCGCCTCGACGCCACGCTGGAGCAGGTTCACCAGATAGTCGAAGCGCCGAATGTGCGCCAGCTCATGGGCAAGAACGGCCTCGACCTGTTCCGACGAGAGGCCGGTCAGCGCGCTGGCGGGGAAGACCACGATCGGACGGAGCCACCCCAGCACGCAGGGACCGGCAACGGCGGCGGAGGTTCCCAGGCGGACGATCCGCCGGATCCCGAGGCGTTCACGCATCGCCGCCACCGCCGTCGCCCAGGATTCCGGAATTGCTGATGCGACCCGCCGGCGCAGCCGCTGGGCCAGCAGCCAGCCAAACGCCGCATGAAGCGAACAGGCCGCAGCTCCAGTCAGCCAAAGCGCCACCAGCCACGGCGCCAAGCCCGGTGCAAGCAACAGCCCGTGGGCGGGGGTGGCATTGCCAGCGCCGATCACCCCCGCCCATGCCGCGGTGGCTGCAAAGGCCAGCGGCAATGAGAAAAGCGCGAAGCACGCGAGGGCGTACCGTGAGCGTGGCGATTTCAGCCACGGCTGGGTGAAGGCGACCAGCAGGGCGGCAACCGCTCCTTGCCAAAGCAGATGGACCAAAGCGGCAGCGAGGGCGGGGATCATTGGCGCTCCCTTCCCTGCCCTGCGGCGTGCCCGGCCTCGTGGTCGGCTTCCCGCGCAGCTTCGTGAGCATCCAGGAGCCGGCGAAGCTCGGCGAGCTCTTCGCGCGAGGCCGAATTGCTCGAAAGCCACTGCATCATCATGCGCGCCGCCGAGCCGTCGAATGCCCGGGTCAAGAGATCCCCGAGCAATTGCCGCTGGGTGTGCTCGCGGGCCAGCTTGGCGGAATAGACATGCGCGCGCTCGTCTTCGTTGCGCTCAACCAGTCCTTTTTCTGCCATGATCTGCATGAGTTTCAGAACTGTGGTGTAGCCGGTCGAGCCGGCCAGCGCCTCGTGCACGGCGCGCACGGTCGAGGGACCGCGGGCCCAGAGCACGCGAAGGATGCCGAGCTCGGATTCGGTGGGCTTGGCGACGCTCATGAACCCATAATACGAAGTTTTTCGTATTTGTCAACGAAAATCTTCGTAGTTCATTCTGGCGGTCGGAGGCCCCACGAAATGGTAGCTTCAAGCGGGAGATTCCGATGAACGCAAGAATGATTGCCGTGGCGGCACTGCTGGCGGTGGGCGCGCCGGGCCAGGCGAGGCCGCGGGTTCGGGCTGCGGGCATTACGGTTGGCATTTTGCCGACCGGAGAGCTGAACGCGATCACGGATGTGGCCGGGGTCGAGGTGGGGCAGACGACATTGGACGACGGCAGAGACATTCATACCGGCGTCACGGCGATCTTGCCGCACGCCGGAAACATGTTCCAGCAGAAGGTCGCCGGCGCGGTTTTCGTCGGGAATGCGTTTGGCAAGCTGATGGGGGCAACGCAGGTCGAGGAACTGGGGGAGATCGAGACTCCGATCCTGCTCACCTCGACGCTGAACGTGCCTCGCGTCGGCGATGCGCTGATCTCGTACATGCTGGCGCTGCCGGGCAACGAACGGGTGCAGAGCATCAACCCGGTTGTGGGCGAGACCAATGACGGCGGATTGAACGATATCCGGGGTCGGCATGTGGGCGAGAAGGAAGTATTCGCCGCGATTGAGGGAGCGCGCGGCGGGCCGGTTGCCGAGGGGGCGGTGGGCGCGGGGGCGGGAACGATTGCGTTCGGCTTCAAGGGCGGGATTGGCACCTCGTCGCGGAAGCTGCCCGCGCGGCTGGGTGGCTACACGGTGGGCGTGCTGGTGCAGACCAATTTCGGCGGCATCCTCACGATCAATGGCGCGCCGGTTGGGATCGAACTCGGGAAGTATTACCTGAAGGGAGCGGCCGGGGAATCCAACCCGGATGGAAGTTGCATGATGGTGGTGGCCACCGATGCGCCGCTGGGGGCCCGGAATTTGAAGCGCTTGGCGGCGCGGGCCATGGCCGGGCTGGCGCGGACGGGCTCGGCCGAGAGCAACGGGTCGGGCGACTACGCGATTGCGTTTTCGACGACGGGTCTGGGAGCGCCGCGGGCCGTGGCCAACGACGCGATGTCGCCCTTGTTCCTGGCCACGATCGAGGCCACCGAAGAGGCCATCTACGACTCGCTCTTTCAAGCCACGACCACGACCGGGCGGGGGCGGACGGTGGAGGCGCTGCCGATCGAGAAAACGCTGGCGATCCTGCGCGAGCACAAGGCCCTGGGCGGCCCGGGAAATTAGCGCATGCGGAAGGCCGGCACGCCGTCGAGGACCTCGGAGGCGAGCTGGCCGGCGGCCTGCAGGCCGGCGAGCGCGGCATGCACTTGGCTGCGGGAGGCGAGGGGCTCAAGATAAGCCGCGCAATTGGCCTCGGAATCGCAAATCATGAGATCGAGATAGCGGGAGACGAATGCAGACACCGCCTCGATGCGGGAGGCCTCGAATGCTTCGGCGATCTTGGGCCGCACAGCCAGCAACGGTCGCCATCCGGCTCGCCCCAGGCGCACCACCTTCACCGTCGCGGCAAGCTCGGCGAGGGACCGCTCGATGGCCAGAACCGAAGTGCGCTGCACGCCGATTCGGTCCCGAAGCTGCGCAGGCGTCAGCGGCTCGGGAGCTGCAGCCAGCAGACGGTAGACGGAGGCGGCCAAGGGGGTGAGTTGCCCGTTGGCGGCTTGCTGTTCGACCGCAGCCGCGGGGTTGCGGTCTCCGACGCAGACGTACACATACGGCAAGACGCGGGCGTCGCAGTATTTCAGCACGCCAGGCCAAAGCCAAAGCTCGACGGTCGAGCCTTGCGCGAGCGCGGCGTCGAGCAGGGCCAAGTCGGAGGCGGAGGCCTCGGGCAGCAACTGGTCGAGGGGGGCGAAACCAAGCGTGGCGCACCAAGCGCGCAGCGATTCGGCATCCAGATGGCCGGGGTGCAACTGGGCGCGCCGGGCCTCGCGCAGCGATGCAAGTTCTTCGGCGGTCATCAGTGGATTCGCTTGAAGGCGCGCTGGATCTCCTCGATCGAGTAGCGCAACAGAACCGGGCGACCGTGCGGGCAGGTCATGGGGTATTGGGTTTCGGCCAGGCGCGCGAGCAGCCATTCCATTTTAGCGGGCTCGAGCCGCATGTTGATCTTGATGGCGGCGTGGCAGGCAATGGTGGCGGCGATGCGGGTGCGCACCGCCTCTAGCGTGAGCCCGCGTTCCTGCAGCACCGCCACCTGGAGGATTTCCTGCAGCAAGCGCTCGATCTGCTCGGCCGCGATGCCAGCGGGCGCGGCATGGATGGCGCAGGTGGAGCGGCCAAACGGCTCGGCCTCGAAACCGGCGGCGGCAAGCTCGGTGGCAAGCTCGCCGAAGGCCGCGGCCCGGCCGGGATCGAGCTCAACAACGAGCGGCATCAGCAGGCGTTGGCTCTCGACGGCGTGGCGAAGGCGTTGGGCCTGAAATTGCTCGAACAGCACGCGTTCGTGGGCGACGTGCTGGTCCACCAGCCACAATCCGCCGGGGCCCGCGGCAACGATGAAGCTGTCGCGGATTTGGCCCAGGGGGCGCAGCAGCGCGAGCTCGTCGGCATCCGGATCGGCGGCGGGCGGCACTTCCCGCAGGCCGCAGCCTTGGCCGGTTTCCGGCACGAAGCCGGGCGCGGCGAAGGCTGCAGCCGGCGTGCGCTCGGGCGCGGCGGCGAGGGGCAGGCGCTGCGGCTGTGGAGGCAGCGGCGCCTCGCGCAGGTGGAACTCGGTTGCAGCGGCGGGCAGGCCGGCCGACGGGGGATCCGCGCTGGGCGGCCGCGTCCAAAGCGGCGAGGCGGTGGCGCGGGCGCGGCGCTCCTGCGGGAAGGAGGGCATCGGCCGCGCGGCCGAGAGCGCCTCGCGGACGGTATCGCGCACGGTGTCATGCACAAACGCCTGGCGGCGGAACCGCACTTCGGTCTTGGAGGGATGGACGTTGACGTCCACTTCGCCATACGGGAGATCCAGGAACAGCAGCACGGCCGGGAACACGCCGTTGGGCAGCAGGTTGTAGTAGGCGGAGGAAATGGCGTGCTGCAGCAGGCGATCGCGCACCAAGCGGCGATTGATGAAGATGAACGTTGAATTGCGATTGAGCTTGTGCACTTCAGGACGCGACGCAAAGCCGAACAGGCCGAGGCCGGTTTCACCGACTTCGGCGTCCAACGCGCCCTCGGGGCCGGGTTCCGGAGCCCATTCCGCCATGTCCTGGAAGGTGACGCATTGACCGAGAAGCTCCTCGCCGAGCACCTGCTGCAGCCGTTCGGCATGGCCGGCGACCGGCGGGGCGGCGAGCAGCACGCGATGCGGGGTCTCCAGGTGGAAATGCACTTCAGGGTAGGCGAGGGCGTAATGGGTGACGAGCGTGACGATGTGGCCGAGCTCGGTGGCTTCGGATTTGAGGAACTTCTTGCGCGCCGGGATGTTGACGAACAAGTTCGAGACGGTGATCGAGGTGCCCGCGGGCAGGCCGGCCTCGGCCACGTCCAGCAGCTTGCCGGCGTGGACGCGGACGCGCGTTCCGGGGCCAGCGGCTGCGCCCGGCTGGCCGGGCGCGGTCTCGAGCTCGAGGTGCGAAACCGATGCAATCGCCGGCAGCGCCTCGCCCCGGAACCCGAGGGTGGCGATGGCGCTCAGCGCTTCGAGATCGCGCAGCTTGCTGGTGGCGTGGCGCTCGAGCGCGAGCAGCGCGTCGTCCCGGAGCATGCCGCAGCCATCGTCGGTGCAGCGAATGCGCGAGCGGCCGCCATCGGCGACCTCGAGCCGGATGCGGCGCGCGCCGGCATCGAGCGCGTTCTCCATCAGCTCTTTCACCACCGACGCGGGCCGCTCGACCACCTCGCCAGCGGCGATCTTGTTGGCGATCTGGTCGGGAAGGATGCGGACGGAGGGCACGGGAGTCAGGGAAGGCGCAAGCCGAGTTCACGAAGCTGGGCGGGAGCGACGGCGGTCGGGGCGTCCACCATGAGATCCACCGCCCGCGCGGTCTTGGGGAAGGCGATGACCTCGCGGATCGAGGCCGCGCCGGCAAGCAGCATGACCAGGCGGTCGAGGCCGAGCGCGATGCCTCCGTGCGGGGGGGTGCCGTATTGGAGGGCATCCAGGAAGAAACCGAAACGCGCGCGGGCCTCCTCATCGCTCATGCCCAGGAGCCGGAAAATCTGGGCCTGGACCTCGGCGCGGTGGATACGGATGGAGCCCGAGCCAAGCTCGGTGCCGTTCAGCACGACGTCATAGGCCAGGGCGCGGGCGCGGCCGGGATCGGATTCGAGCAGCGCCACGTCGTCCGCCAGCGGCGAGGTGAAGGGGTGGTGGGAAGCGGCCCAGCGCTTTTCCTCTTCGCTCCATTCGAACATGGGGAAATCGGTGACCCAAAGGAAGCGAAAATCGGCGGGATCCAGCCGCTGGTGCCGGTCCGCGAAGCGCTGGGCCAGCGCCATGCGCAGCGCCCCGGCGGCGACATAGGCATCCCAATCCTTGGCGCCTTCGCCCGGAGCGACCAGCGCGATCAGATCGTCAGGGCCGGCATCGAGCTGCCGCCCGACCGCGGCGGCAGCGTCGGGGAAGCTCTTCGCAATGCGCGCGAAATCCTCAAAGACGCGGACCGGGCGGCCCTCGGCCAGCGGGCGCAGCTCGTCGCGTTCACGGCGCGAGAGCGCGCCGACGCCCGGTATGCGGATGGCCAGCAGCGGCTGCTCCGGCTCGAGCTTCAGCCGCTCGCGCGCCTCGGGCGGGAACAGCTCGGCCACGTTGGCCAGCGGCGGCAAGCGCAGATCGGGCTTGTCGCTGCCGTAGGCGGCCATGGCTTCGTGCCAGCTCATGCGCGGGAAAGGGCGCGCGATGGCCTTGCCCGCGGCGGTGCAGGCCTCGGCCAGCATCTCCTCGACGATGGCGAACAGCAGCTCGCGATCGGGGAAGCTCATCTCGACATCGATCTGGGTGAATTCAGGCTGGCGATCGGCCCGCAGATCCTCGTCGCGGAAGCAGCGCACGATCTGGAAGTAGCGATCGGCTCCGCCGATCATCAGCAGTTGCTTGAAGAGCTGCGGCGATTGCGGCAGGGCGTAGAAGCTGCCGTGCCGCAGGCGACTGGGAACGAGGTAGTCGCGCGCGCCCTCGGGGGTCGAGCGGGTGAGGAACGGGGTTTCGACCTCGAGGAAACCGTGGCGGTCGAAACTGGCGCGGATGGCTTTGGCGACGTTGTGGCGCAGGCGGAGGTTGGCCTGCATGCCCGGATGGCGGAGATCCAGGTATCGGTAGGTGAGCCGCGTCTCTTCGCTCACGGCCTCGGCAGACTCGTCGGTGAGCGGAAACGGCGGCGTGCGCGCGGTATTGAGGATTTCCAGCTTCGAGGCGACGATTTCAATCTCGCCGGTGGCAAGCGCGGGATTCGAGGTCTCCGCCGAGCGGCGCACGACGCGCCCGGCCACGGCAACCACGTATTCGGAACGCAGTTCGGTGGCCAGGCCGTGGCAGGCGGCGTCGCGTTCCTGGTTGAAGACCACCTGGCACAAGCCGGTGCGGTCGCGAAGGTCCACGAACAGCAGGGCGCCGAGGTCGCGGCGACGGTGGACCCAGCCGCAAAGGACGACCTCCTGCCCGACTTGGTCGGCGCGCAGAATGCCGCAGTAATGAGTGCGTTGAGGCATGGTGGAAAAGGGTTACGCGGTCGAATCCGGAACCGAAGGCGGATGGGAGGACAAACGGCGGATCTCCTCCGTTCCCCAGTGGGCGAGGAGGCCGGTGATGATCCACTGCGGGAACAGCATGGTGTAGAACATCGAGTTCACCGACAGCAGAATCCACCACAGCCAGCGGAGCGCGGGCGCGCTTTTCCCGGGCTGGGCGACAAAGGCGCCTCGCGGGCGCTGGATCAGAAAGCTAAAGCGCCAGTTGAGGAAAAACAGGGCGAAGGCGCCGACCAGGTAAATGCCTTCGAGCACCAGCTTCTGCTTGTAGGTGGGGGCGGGAAGCTGCTGCAGCCGCTGCATGGCCTGGTGCACGGTTTCGTGGGCGTTGTTCTGGAAGAGCTGGGGAAACATGCTGGCGTAAGCCAGCAGGATGCCGGTGAAAATGACCGCCCAGACCAGCAGCGAGCCGATAATATAGCTGCGCCGCTCGAGCTTGAGCGCCTGCACCGGGTCGGGCGGGTTTTGAGCTTGGGAGGGCAACGGCATCAGTTCCTGAGGGCGCGCAGATGCGCAGCGAGATCGGCGTCGGCCACCTTGACTTGGGCGCCGGTGGCGAGGTTCTTGACTTGCCAGTGATGGCTGGAGGCCTCGTCGGCGCCAATGATGACGGCGGCAGCGGCGCCCAGTTTGCCTGCGAGCTCGAGCGACTTGCCCAATTTGCGGCCGGGCGCGGCCAGGTCGAGGCGGACGCCGCTGCGGCGGAGGCGCTCGGCCAGCTCCAGCGCGGGCGCGAGCTCGGCCTGGGTCAGCGGGACGAGCAGCGCCGCGAGGCGGGATTCCGGCGCGATCTTGCGGGCCACGGCGGCGGCTTGCATGGCCAGCACAAAGCGGTCTTCGCCCAGGGCGAAGCCGATGCCGCCGCCGGCCGATTCCGGCGCGCCCAGCGATTGGGCCAGCCCGTTGTAGCGGCCGCCGCCGAGCAAGGCATTTTGGGCACCGAGCGCGCCATGAAGGAACTCGAAGGCGGTCGAGGTGTAGTAGTCCAGGCCGCGCACCAGGCGGGGATCGAGGCGGTAGGCGATGCCGCGCGCCTCCAGCAGTTGCCGGAGCTCGGCAAAATGGGCGCGGCAGTTCTCTTCCAAGAACTCGTGGATGGTCGGCAGCCCGGCGATGATCGGCTGATCGGCGGGGACTTTGCAATCCAGCACGCGCAGCGGGTTGGTTTGGGCGCGACGTTGGCAATCGGCGCACATCGCAGGCAGCTTCTCCGCAAGCGCGGCCCGCAGCGCGGCGTGGTAGCGCGGGCGATCGAGCGGGCAGCCGACCGAGTTCAGCACCAGCTCCGCGCCTTCGATGCCGCAGCGATCCAGCAGCATGCGCAGCATGGCGAGCAGCTCGAAATCAATCCAAGCGCCGTCGCCCCCGAGCACCTCGGCGCCGATCTGGTAAAACTGCCGATAGCGGCCCTTCTGCGGGCGCTCGCGCCGGAACATGGGGCCCGCATAGTAGAGCCGGGTCAGGCCCGGGCGCTCCCACAGGCGGTGCTCGACGTAGGCGCGCACGGTCTAGGCGGTGGCCTCGGGCCGCAGCGTCAGACGGGCGCCATGGGGGTCGCCGGGCGGATCCGGGAAGGTGTACATCTCCTTGCCGACGATATCCGTGTCCTCGCCCACGGCGCGGCTGAACAGCTCGGCGGGCTCGACGATGGGGGTGCGCAGCTCGTCAAAATTGTAGAGCGCGAACACCTCGCGGGCAGCATCCTCCAGACGCTGGAACCAGACGGCATCGGCGGGCAGCAGGTCGCGCATGCCCTTGACGGCAGTGATGTTCATGTCGGGCACGGCTTTGGTCAGTGCTGGGAGAGGTACTGGTCCTTGTAAGTGACGTAATTGGCGGCGTGAACCGCGATCATCTGGCGGTCGGCGTCAGTGCAGGCGCGATGCCGGCGCGCGGGCGCGCCCAGCACGACGCTGCCAGGAGGCACCTGCATGCCTTCTGGAACCAAGGCGCCGGCGGCGACGATGGAGCCGCGGCCGATGCGGGCACCGTTGAGCACGATGGCGCCGATGCCGATCAAGCAATCATCCTCGACGTGGCAGCCGTGGAGGTTGACCGAGTGGGCGACGGTGACGCGGTCGCCGAGCACGAGCGGATGCTTCTGCTTGTAGCCGTGGAGGACGCAGTTGTCCTGAACGTTGGATTCCCTGCCAATGCGGATCGAATGCACGTCGCCGCGGACCACGGCGTGAAACCATATGCTGGAGTTCTCCCCCACCACGACGTCGCCGACGACTTGGGCGCTATCCTCTATGAAAGCCGAGGCGGCGATCTTGGGATGGCTTCCGAGGAAGGGCTTGAGCATGGCAAGGCACGCGAAAATGCCGGAAATAGTAAGGTTATCACGCACCTGGACGGGTGGACGTTCGGCGTGAATGCAGCCCTCAAAGAATCCGTGCTGGCGGCAGCACGCGCTAGCGGGCTGGCGCTGGCGGGGGTGGCGGGAGTGGAGCCCTCGGCCGCGTTGGCGCTTTTTCCGGAATGGATCGCCTCGGGACGGGCCGGCGAAATGGCCTATTTGGCCCGCACCGGAGAAAACGGGCGGTACTTGCGCGAGGCAGTGCGGGAAGCGTGGCCGTGGGCGCAGTCGGTGCTCTGCGCCGGGGTGGTCTACGACGCGCAGCGGGAGCGCTCCGGCGCCTTTGCGCAGGATCCGGATCGCGGATGGATCTCGAGCTATGCCTGGGGAGCGGACTACCACGAGGTGCTGCGTCGCCGTCTGGAAGACTGGGTGCGGCGCATTCGGGGTCTTTCCGGAGCGGCCGAGGCGCAATTCCATCTCACCGTGGACACGGCGCCGCTGGTGGAGCGGGAAGCGGCGCGCCAGGCCGGGGTGGGATGGCAAGGGAAGAACACCTGCGTGATCCATCCGCAATGCGGGTCGTTCTTATTCCTGGGATGTGTGATCACCTCGCTGGCGCTCGCGCCCGACACCCCGGTGCCGGACCGATGCGGGAGCTGCCGCCGCTGCATTGAGGCATGCCCGACGCATGCACTCGAGCCCTATGCGATGGACGCCAGCCGGTGCCTGGCGTATTTGAACATCGAGTTGCGCGGCACCATCCCAACCGAATTCCGCACCGCCATGGGGAGCAATTTGGTGGGCTGCGACATCTGCCAAGAGGTTTGTCCCTGGAATGGACGCTGGCGGGGGCAGCCAGACCAGGAGTTCGAGCCGCGTCCCGGGATGTTCGCGCCCTTGCTGGCCGAGCTGGCCGCGTTGACCGAAGGCGAGTACCGCAGCCGGTTTCGGCACTCCGCAGTCCGGCGCATCAAGTATGCCGGCATGAAACGGAACCTGGCGGTGGCCATGGGCAACAGCGGCAACCCGGCGTTCGCCCCCGTCCTCCAACGCTGGATAGCCGATCCAGATGCGACCGTGGCAGAGCACGCCGCTTGGGCGCTGGAGCGGCTGGGAGGCGGCCATTCGAGTTCCTATTGTTCTCCTGGCGACGATCGCGGGCCTGCTGGCGGGCGTAATGACCACGGGGGTGGGAATGGATTTTCGGCTTAGCTCGGCATCGTTCAGCGACAACCAACCCATCCCCAAGACGTACAGTTGCGAAGGCGAAGGCACGTCGCCGGCGCTTAGATGGGACGGGCTGCCGAGCGGGACCAAGAGCCTGGCCTTGGTGGTGCGCGACCCGGATGCGCCCGGCGGCGAATTTGTCCATTGGCTGGTGTACGACATTCCGCCGTCCGTGACCGAGCTCCCCTCGGGCACCTACGACGCCGCCAAGTTCCCGCTGGGCGGGATGGAGGGGCAGAATGGATTCGGCAAGCTCGGCTACGGCGGGCCGTGCCCGCCTCCGGGCGCGCCCCACCACTACATCTTCACGGTGTACGCGCTCGATCAACCCAGCCTGGGCCTGCCCGCCGGCGCCAGCAAGCCCGAGCTGGTCGCCGCCATGCAGGGGAAAATTCTGGGGCAGGCGCAGCTGACCGGGCTTTACGGGAAATAGGCGCCGGGCTCATCATAAAGGCGGGGTAAGGTTTTCGCCGGATGAGCCGGAGCCTTGCAATTCGAGCCCGCGACCTGCTGGCCGCGGCAGGCATTGCGGTTGGCGGCAGCCAGCCGTGGGATGTTTCAGTCCAAAACCCGGGCGTGTATGGGCGCGTGCTTCGGCACGGCTCGCTGGGATTGGGCGAGTCGTACATGGACGGCTGGTGGGAATGTCCGCGCCTCGACCTGTTCTTCGAGAAGCTTTTCGCCGCCGGTCTCCACCGCCGCAGCGCGCGTGCCTGGCCGGTGCTGCTGCTGGGGCTGAAGTCCCGGCTTTCGAATCGGCAAAACCTGCGGCGGGCTTCGATCGTGGCGCGTCGCCATTACGACGTAGGCAACGATTTGTTCGCTGCCATGCTCGGCCCGCAGATGGTCTACACCACCGGACGCTGGGACCAGGCGACCACGCTGGAAGAGGCCCAGGTTGCCAAGCTTGACTACGTCTGCCGCAAGCTCGAGCTCAAGCCGGGCATGCGGGTGCTGGATATTGGCTGTGGATGGGGCGGCTTTGCGCGCTTTGCCGCCAGCCGCTACGGCGCCCAAGTGGATGGCATCACGCTATCGCGGGAGCAATTGGCGCTGGGGGCCGAACTGTGCAGCCGGCTTTCGGTTCGGCTGCGGCTGCAGGATTACCGCGAGGTCGGCGCCGCGGGTCGCTACGACCGGGTGGTCTCGCTGGGCATGTTCGAACACGTCGGCGTGCGCAACTACCGCCGGTTTTTCGCGGCCGCGCGGCGCTGCCTGGGCGACGCCGGCCGCATGTATTTTTCCAGCATCGGCTCGAATCGCAGTGTGCGCACCACCGATCCGTGGATTGAGCGGTACATCTTTCCGAATTCCCACTTGCCCTCGATCCAGCAGTTGGGCAGGGCGATGGAAAGCCGCTTCGCGCCGGTGGAGTGGCTGAATTGGGCAGGAGACTACGACCGCACGCTGATGGCTTGGCACGAAAACTTCAGCGCCGGCTGGGAAACCTGGAAGCGCACCTATGGCGAGCGCTTCTGCCGGATGTGGCGCTTCTACCTGCTCTCGAGCGCGGCGGCCTTCCGCGTCCGCCAGTTGCAGGTCTGGCAGATGGTGCTCGATCCGATGCCGGGTTGACAGCAGCCGCGGCAAGGAGGAAAGTTGTGGGATGCGCAATACCTTATGGCTGGTGACTTTTCTGGCCGCTGCGACCCTGGCCTTCGCCTGGGGACAGGCGGGAACCCTCCGCCTCACCTCGACTGCATTCGAAAACGGCGGACCCATTCCGGTTTCGCACACCTGCGACGGAGGCGGCGCATCCGAGGCCCTGCGCTGGGAGGGAGCTCCGAGCGGCACCCAGAGCTTTGCGCTGATCATGTTCGATCCGGATGCGCGTCCGCCGCGGGGCTTCGTGCATTGGGTGGTCTACGACCTGCCGGCGAGCCGGCATGAGATCGCTTCGGGGAAATACCACGACGCCGAGCTGCCGGGCGGCGGGGTCGAGGGCAACAACGGGCGGGGCGGGTTGGGGTTCATCCCTTCGTGCCCGGGCCCGGGCACGCCGCATCATTACACCTTCACGCTGTACGCCCTGAGCACGGCGAGCTTGGGCCTGCCGGCGGGAGCGACCCGCGATCAAGTGCTGGAGGCGATGAAGGGCAAGATTCTGACCCAGACGGACCTGGTCGGCACTTACAGCCGCGCGCCGAAGCCGTAATCACAAACGCGCACGCAGGTACTGGTTGGGCCAAGGCGCGGCCTCGGTGTGCCCGAGGCGGCGGGCCGCTTCCAGCGGCCAATAGGGGTGGCGCAGCAGTTCGCGCGCCAAGACGACAGCATCCGCTTGGCCAGTGCGAACGATGTGGTCGGCCTGCTCGGGCGCGGTAATGAGGCCGACGGCGGCGGTCGCGACCCCGGCTTCGGCGCGGAGCTGGGCGGCGAACGGCACCTGGTAGCCGGGACCGAGCGGAATCTGGGCGTGGGCGACGTTGCCGCCGGAGCTGCAGTCGAAGACATCGACGCCCAGGGGGGCGAGGCGGCGGGCTAGGGCGACTGAGTCGGACGGGGTCCAACCGCCTTCAACCCAATCGGTGGCGGAGAGGCGGACGAATAGCGGCAATTCGCCAGGCCAGACGGCGCGGACCGCAGTCGCCAGCTCGACCAGGAATCGCATCCGATTCTCGAGCGATCCACCGTAGGCATCGCTGCGGTGATTGCTGAGAGGCGAAAGAAACTCGTGCAGCAGGTACCCATGGGCGGCGTGCAGCTCCAACACCTGGAACCCGGCGGCATGAGCCCGCCTGGCGGCTCCGACGAAGGCAGCGACAACGCCAGCGATCTCGCCAGGGCTTAGCTCTCGAGGCACGGGATAGCCGTCGGCGAAAGCAATGGAGCTGGGACCGACCACCTGCCAGGCGCCTGCTTCCGGGGAAAGCGGCTTGCCGCCCTTCCACGGGGCTGCGGTCGAGGCCTTGCGTCCGGCATGCGCAAGCTGGATGCCGGGCGCGGCCCCGTGCTCGCGGATGAAGGCGGTGATGCGGCGCAGCATGGGCACGTGGTCATCGGACCAGAGGCCGAGATCGTCTGGGCTGATGCGACCCTCGGGCGTGACCGCGGTGGCCTCGGTGAACACGAGCGCTGCCCCGCCCACCGCGCGGCTGCCGAGGTGGACGAGGTGCCAATCGGAGGCAAACCCATCCGTGCTCGAATACTCGCACATGGGCGATACCACGATGCGGTTGCGCAACTCGAGGCTGCGCAGGCGCCAACGGGAGAACAAGTGAATGGAGTTCATGGAAGTCATTCGCCGGCGGCGGCGGGCAGGTCGGAGGCACCGTTGGCGACATGGACGCGCCGGGTGCGGGGAAGCCGGCCCGCCAGGCCCAAGGCCAGGATGGCAGCGCTGACCCCGAGGAACCCGGCAAGGCGCAGGCGCATCAAGGCCGCGCCGGCGAGGCCAAGCCGGGGCGCGAGGCGCCACAAGCCCCAGGCGGCGAGCTGGGAAAGCACGGCGGTCCACACGCCCACATAGAACCAGGCGCGCTCGGCGCCCTCGCCGCGGATGGAGCGGCGGACGCGGGGCAAACGATCCAGGGCGGCGACGGCCACGATGACGGCCGCCACCGCATCGTAGGGCCAGCCGTAGAGGCTGGAGATGATCCAGGGGCCGCCGGCGGCAGCCACCACAAGGCCGATGGCGTTCAGCAGCCACGGGGCCACGATGGCGATCCAGGCGGCGGTGTAGCAGACCACACGATAGCCGAGGTTGGGGGACTCGAGGCCGTAGTGGGTGATGTAGGGGCGGGGCTCGACGCCCGGAAGGCGGCCCTGCAGGCCGCGCCAGATGCAGGCGCTCGTCACCACCCCCAGCCAGAGCCACTGCGCCCGGCCGAATCCGTGGGCATAGAGGGAAGCGGTCAGCGCGCCCGGCAGGGTGAAGAACACCCAGATCCACAGCGGGACATGGAGGACGCGGTAATAGGTCTTGTTGCGGGTTCGAAGGGCGGCGGCCTGCATGGGCCTTTTCAGGATACAAGGGCGTTGGCCGGCGCCAGCCCGCGGTTCGCCGATTCCTCGATCCACCGGCAATAATGCGGGATTGCAATCATTTGGATTTCAAAGTATATTTTCCCCCGGGGGGTTCATGAAGCGCATCCTGATCGTGGCAGTGGCCGTGGCCGTGGCAGCGGCCGGGAGTTGGTGGGCGCTGCGCCCGAAAGCGCAGACCTTGACCCTGACCGGCACGGTGGACGGCAATGAGGTGGTCGTGGGCGCCCAGGTCACCGGGCGCATCGTGAAGCTGGCCGTCGAGGATGGCCAGCGGGTCGAAGCCGGACAACTGCTGGCGACGCTGGACCAGGGGGTGCAGGCCGCCGATGCGCAAGCCGCGGCGGACGCCATGGCAGCCGCCCAAGCCAGCGCCCGGCAATCCCAGGAGCAGACCCGTTTGCTGGCGGGCACGCTGGCGGCCAAGGTGAAGCAAGCCGAGGCGCAGCAAGCGCAGGCGCAGGCGCAGTTGGCGCAGGCGCAGGCGCAAGGCAGGCAGGCCCAGGCGAACTGGGACAAGACGGAGGCCAACTATCGCCGCATCGCGCCGCTCGCGGCCAAGGGCGTGAGCTCGCCGCTCGAGCTGGACAACGCCAAGGCCGACCTGGATGCGGCGTCGGCGTCCCGGCAGTCCGCGCAAGCCGGCATCGAGGCCGCGCAGCGGGCGATTGCAGCCGCGGAGGCGGCCTTGAGCGATGCCCGCGAGCAGCAGATGCAGGTGGGGGTGCAGCAGCAGCAGACCCAAATGCTCGAAGCTTCGGCGCGCCAAGCCCAAGCCTCGCGCCAAGCGGCGATGGCGCGCTTGGGGCAGACCGAGGTGCTGGCGCCGGTGTCGGGCATGATCACGCTGCGGGCAGCGCGCGCAGGCGAGGTGGTGAACCCGGGCAATCCGATCGTCACGATTTTTCAGCTCGATGACACCTGGGTGGATGCGGACGTGGAAGAGACCTATGCGCCCTTGATCGCAATGAACCAGCCGCTGCAGGTTCGCTTCGCCGATGGACGGACGATCACGGGGCCGGTGATCTACAAGGCGGTGGAGGCTGACTTCGCGACCCAGCGCGACGTGAGCCGGACCAAACGCGACATCAAGACCGTGGCCATCCGGGTCAAAGTGCCCAATCCCGAAGGACGGCTGGCGCTGGGCATGACGGCTTGGGTCCAGCTTCCGGTGGGCGTGGGGAGATGACAGCGGCAGACGGGAACGCGATCGAGGTCGAAGGCATCACCCGCCGCTTCGGCGACTTGGTGGCCGTGGCGGGCGTGTCCTTCGCGGTTGCCAAGGGCGAGATCTTCGGGCTGCTGGGGCCGAATGGCGCCGGCAAGTCCACCTTGATCCGGATGCTGACCACCTTGGTGGAGCCTTCGGGCGGAGGCGCGCGGGTCGCGGGGCACGACGTGGCGCGCGATGCCGATGGAGTGCGCCTGCGGATCGGCGTCATCCCGCAGAACATGACCAGCGACCCGGATTTGACCTGCGAGGAGACGCTCTCGATCCAAGCGCGCCTGTACGGCTTGCCGGGCGCGAAGCGGAAGGCGATCGCGGTGGAGCTGCTCGCGATGGTCGGGCTCGGAGACCGGGCGGCATCGCTGGTGAAGACCTTGTCCGGCGGAATGCGGCGGCGGCTGGAGATCGCGCGCGGGCTGGTGCACGCGCCCGAGATTCTGTTCTTGGACGAGCCGACGACCGGCCTCGATCCCTTTTCGCGGATGACGGTCTGGGAGACGATCTCCGACCTGCGCGCGCGCCGCGGGCTGACGATGTTCCTGACGACCCACTACATGGACGAAGCCGACAAGCTCTGCGACCGCATTGCCATCGTGGACCACGGCAAGATCGTCGCGCTCGACACGCCCGCCGCGCTGAAGGCGGCAGTGCCAGGCGCGAGCCGCATCGAAGCCCAGTTCGCGCCCGATCTGAAGCATGGAGCCGCGGACCTCGAAGCCTTGCCGATGGTGAAGAGCGTGAAGCTGCAGGGCACGGCGCTGTACCGCATTTCGAGCGACCGCGGCCCGGCCACGGCGGAGGCCATCATGGACTTGACGCGCCAGCAAGGAGTGGAGGTGCGCAGCTTGGCGGTGCAGAGCACCTCGCTGGACGATGTGTTCCTGCACTTCACCGGTCATGCGCTGGTGGACGGCGCCGGTGCCGGGGCGCCCTCCGGCGGGCGGGGAATGGGGCGGCGGTGAAGCTGACCCGGTCGCTGGCGATCGTGGAGCGCGACTTGCGCAAATTCCGCCGCAGCCCTTCGCTGCTGGTGGCGGCCTTGCTGCTGCCGCTGGTGCAACTGGTGATCCTCGGAAACGCGTTCGGCGGCAACATCCGCAACGTCGCGATCGGGGTGGTGAACCTGGACAACGGCCCGGAGGCGGTGACGGTGCGCGAGAAACTGTTGGCGGTGGCGGCGAACGAGCGCACGTTCCTGCCGCGGGATTACGCCGACCAAGGCACCGCCCTCCGCGACCTGCGCCAGGGGCGGCTGGGCGCGGTGGTGATCATTCCAGCGAACTATTCGCGGGATGTGCTGAGGCAGCAGGATCCGCGCCTTGGGTTGATCACCGACAACACCGACCGCGCCGTGGCCGGAGGCATCGGCTCCACCATGGCGGAGCTGGTGGCATCGCTCAACCAGCCGCTGGTGGCGGGGCGGATGCCGACGGGCGTGCAGCTGGACACGGTCGAGGTGTACCCGTACATCAGCTACATCAAGTACCTGCTGCCGGGCTCGGTGACCCTGGCCATCTTCATCACCGCCATGATCGGCGGCGGCATCCTCTACATCGATGACAAGTCGCGCGGGTTGCACGAAGGCTACCTGGTGACGCCGATCACCAAATGGGAGTTGATTCTCGGCTTCAATCTGGCGGGCGTGATCAAGGGCGTGCTGGCCGGGCTGGTGACCTTGATCGCCGGCGCCATGATCGCCGGAGTCCCGGATTTCTTCGCGCCCCTGCGCTTGGGCGGCCTGCTGCTGGTGACGGCGCTGACTTCGGTGGCGCTGATCGGAATGATGTTCTTCATCATGGCGCGCATCAACGATCCGCTGGTGCCGCGCGCCATCTTTGGCGTGTTGAACACCCTGCTGTTCTTCCCCTCGGGCGCGATCTATCCGATTGCGGGGTTTCCGCCTTGGCTGCGCTGGATCGCGATCGTGGACCCATTCTCGTATGCCGTGCACGCCTATCGCAGCCTGCTGCTGAAGCAGGTGGGGCTGGCGGCGATCACCACCGACTTGTGGGCGCTGGCCCTGACCAGCCTGCTGATGGTCGGGGGCGCGACTTGGCTCTTCAAGAGGACGCTGTAGCATGGCGCAGGCGCGCAAGGCGGCCCCGTCCGGCCTGTGGTACTGCAACTGGCGCATCTGGCTGGCGGCCAGGAAACTGCTGGAGCAGGCGTTGGCGCCCTTGGAGCTTCAGCCCAAGCAATTCTGGCTGCTATCGCTCATCCAGGAATCGCCGAAGTCGCAGACCGAGCTGGCCTCCTTGTGCGGCGTGGACCCAAGCACGCTGGTGGCCTTGCTCGACGAACTGCAAGCCCGCGGATGGACCGAGCGGGTGCGCCTCGCCCAGGATCGACGCGTGCATCTGGTGGCGCTGACTGCGGCGGGCAGCGACCTGCTGAAGCGCGCGCTGCCGCTGGCCCGGCGGGCCGAGACCCAGCAGTTGCGGGCGCTGGTGGCGGATGAGCGCGCCCGCTTGCTCGGACTTCTGCGAAAATTGGTGGATGCAAAGCTGGATTCGTAAGCGGCGAGCGGCGTTCCTGTTGTTGCTGGCGGCGCTGGCGACGACCGCCGGGGCCGATACGCTCACCTTCCTCAACGGCGACCAGGTGACGGGCACGCTGGTGCGCGCCGACGCCCATGCGTGCGTGTTCCGCAGCGACATGGCGGGGGAACTCACCGCGCCATGGTCCCGCATCAAGGAATTGCGGACCCATGAGCCGTACGTCGTCGTCCGTCGCGACCGCAGCACCGTCCAAGGCTCCCTGCTGGCGTTCGGGCCGAGCCTGCAGGTCTTCCCCGCCAACGGCACGGCGGAGGAGTCCCTCGATGCCGGGGACGTGGGGATGATCGTGGATCCCAAGACCTATGCCGAGGCGGTGGCCGCGCACCCGGCGCCGTGGCAGGCGTGGCGGGGGCTGGTCAGCGGCGGCTTCAGCCAAGTCAGCGCCACACAATCCTCGACCAGCTACGCCACCCAGGTGGACTTGCAGCGCCCGGTGCCGACGCTGGCGTGGCTGCCGCAGCAATCCGAAACCTTGCTGCATTTTTCCGGCACCTACGGCAAGCTTTCGCAGCCGGACGAACCCACGGTGCGGACCAGCATCTATTCGGCGGCCATCGAGCAGGACCTGGATCTGAAGGCGCGGCTCTTTGTCTTTGGCAACACCAAGCTGGACCACAACCTGGCGCAAGGCTTGGAGCTGCAGCAATCCTACGGCGGCGGCGTGGGCTGGAAGCTCATCGAATCCGCCGCCACCCAGCTCGACCTGCGGGCCGATCTCCATTTCACCCACCAACGGTTTCTTTCGGCGGCCGCCGAGCAGTTCCTGGCTTCGAGCTTCACCGAAAGCCTGCACGAGAGCTACGGCAAGATTGTCTGGACGCAATCTCTCAGCCTGACGCCGTCGTACACCAACGGCCTGGCGTACCAGATGGCCGGCCTCAGTTCCTGGGCGGTGCCGTTGTATCGGAGCTTTGCGCTGAATTTCACCGTGGTGGACAGTTACCTGAACAATCCGCAGCCGGGGTTCCTGCGCAACTCGCTGCAGTACAGCACCGGCATTCAGTTCACCATCCGATGACAGCCCTTCCGAGCATCATCCCGCAGCTTTGCGCTTGCCAGGGGGCGCGGGGCCGCTGCAAGTCGCACCTCTGGGCGCTTTGACGTCAGAAAACCCCACGCCACCTCCAAACGCCCGCTCGCAGCTTTGCGAAACTTTCTAGTGGCCGCTGCCCGGCCGGGGGCGGGCGGTGGGAGGCAAGAGGCCATTGAGACGCAGATACGCCGCCTGTTGGCTGTAATGGTCGGCCCAATCGTCGCTGAGGGAGATGATCACTTGGGCTTGCGAAGCTTTGCGCTGGCCGAAGGTGGGCACCTCGCTGCCGAGCTTCGAATCGTCCAAGCCAGTGAGCGAGGTCGTGCAGTACTCGAACGAGGCCTTGAGCGCAGCCACCAGTTCGTCCTTGGGCGAAGTGGGCGTGGCCGTGGGCTTGGCGGCCGGCGCGGCGCCCGAAATCCATTGGCACATGCTTTGATTCGAGGAAGCGACGTGAAGCACCAACTGCCCGAAGCTCATGGACTCCGGCGTGGGTTTGAAGCCGTACTTGTCGGCCGGCATCTCCTCGGCGGCAGCCACCATCTTGCTGCTGGCGCTGCGCAGCGAGTTTTTCAGGGCCGTCGAGACCGGGTTGGCAGTTTGCGCTTGGGCCGGACCTGCCAAGGGCAAGGCAACCAGCAAGCACGCGGCAGCACCGAAGACAGACGCTTTCATGGATGGAGACCTCCGGCATCTATGGTAGCGCGAAGTGCGCGAGCTCGGCGGAAGTAGGTTAGGGCGGCAGCGATATCACGCTGAATTTGCGCTCGCAGCGCGTCAGGGGAAGCGAAGCGACGTTCGTCGCGGAGCCGGGCATAGAACTCGATCGCCAGCGGCGCAGCAAGGCTGGCCTGAAAATGCGCGGGCGGCTCCAGCAAATGGCTTTCAACCGTGACCGGACCGCCTTCGCCGAAGGTGGGGCGCACGCCCACATTGGTGATGGCCGAGAACGTTGCGCCGTCAAGGCTCACTCGGGTGAGATAGACCCCGAGCGCGGGAAGGAGCTCGTCGTAATGCTGCAGATTGAGCGTTGGCACGGTGCGCTGGTGGCCAATGCCTCGGCCAGGCGCCAGCAAGCCCCGCAGGGCGAAGGGCCGGCCCAGCAGGTGCCGGGCTTGGCCGACAGCGCCAGCGGCAATCAAGCGGCGAATGCGGGAACTCGATACCGGCGCGCCGCGCACCATGACAGCCGGATGAAGAATGGCATCGAAGCCGTGATCGCGGCCGAGGGCTTGCAGCGTCGCGGCGGTTCCCTGTTGGCGATGGCCGAAGCAGAAGTTCTCCCCCTCATGCACCGCGCGCACGCGCAGGCCGCGCACCAGCACGCGCTCAACGAATTCTGCAGGCGAGAGCAGCGAAAGATCGCGGCTGAAGGGCAGCAGCAAGGCGACCGCGGTGCCCGCGGCCGCGAGCCATCGCAGCTTCTCCTCCTGGGGGGTGATCAGCAGCGGCGCGGTGGCGGGATGCAGGATCCGCGCAGGGTGCGGTTCGAAGCTGACCACGAGCGACACCGCGCCCGTCGCGGCAGCCTGTTCGCGCACCCCGGCGAGGAGGCGCTGGTGGGCAAGGTGCACGCCATCGAAATTGCCCACCGTTGCGACCGTGCGCGCGCGCCCGGGGTCCTTCTCCCAGTCCTCCAGGGCATGGAACACGCGCACCGCCTACACCTCGATCTCAAGCTGAAGACCGTCGTAGGCCAGATGCACGCCTGCTGGCAGCGCGGCTTCCGTCTGGGCGTGCGGTAGCTCATGGGCGATGTGGGTGAAATAGGCGCGCTTGGGCGCCAGTTCGGCGACCCAGCGCAGGGAGTTGGCCAGATGGGAATGGGTGGGATGGGGGCGAATGCGGAGGGCGTCGAGAATGAGCAGGTCGAGGCCGCGCAGACGTTCGAATGCAGGCGGCGGGATGTCGCTTACGTCGGTGACGTAGGCGTTGTCGCCGAACCGGAAGGCGAGCACCGGCAGCGAGCCGTGCAGCACCTCGAGTGGCTCGAAGCGCGCGCCGAACAGATCCACAGCGTCGGTCAGCGCATGCACGGCGATGCGGGGGATGGCGCTGGCAGGATAGTTGTTCTCGAAGACATAACGGAATACGCGGCGGAGATCGTCCATGGTCGCCGGACTGGCGTACACGGGCAGCGGATCGGGGCGGCCGAAGTTGAAGGGGCGTATGTCGTCGAGCCCCATGATGTGATCGGCGTGGCTATGGGTGTACAGCACGGCATCCAGGGCGGGGATGCGGGCCCGCAAGGCCTGCGTGCGGAAATCCGGGGTGGTGTCAAGGACCACATTCGAACCGCCGTAGCTCAGCCAGAGGCTGGGGCGGAGGCGCTGATCGCGGGGATCGCTGGAGGTGCAGGTGGCGCAGGAGCAGCCGAGCGTGGGCACGCCGGTCGAGGTTCCCGTTCCGAGGAAGGTGGCGACCGCTCGCATGCGGCACAAATCAGCGGCGGCTGCGGGCGGGCGGCGGCGGGGGCGCGACCACGGCAGGCTGCACGCGGTTGCTGGCGCGCTGCACCTCGACGTATCCCAAGCGCAGATCGTAGAGAATGCTGGCTAGCAGGCGCTCTTCCTGGGGATCAAGGTTTCCGTGCGTCTTTTGCTCGAGCACGCCTAGAAGGTCAATGGTGCCGGCCGCACCTTCCAGATCGACCTGGCCACGCTGCCCCGGCTGGATCTCCGCGCCCAATTGCATGAGACCCACGCTATACAGTTGTTGCAGCAGATCTTCGAGATTGACTTCACGTTTCGACAGCCGCGGCGCGGCTTCGGGCACGGGCTTGGAAGGCTTGGAGGGCGCCGATGCCGACGGGGCGGGCGCTGCCGCAGCCGCCGGGGTTGCCACTTCTTCAAACGTGCTGCGTTCGATGCCGGGGCGCAGCTCGCCGCTCTCGGTGAAGTGGCGGCGGTCGCTGACCTTCAGGACAGGATCAGAGTGGCTCTCGGCGTCATGCATACGCCCTTCCAGTATAACTTCCCGGGCTCCTCGGTCGGCAGCAGCGATCACCGCGGACGGGGGAGTTGGGCGATGAAGCTGTCGGTCATGCCGGCGATGTAGTCGCAGATGACCCGCTGGGGCGGCTGCTGGGCCGCGCGCTCGCGGTAGCTCGCCGGCAGAGCGTCGGGGTGCGCCATGAATTGCTGGAAGGCCGCCGTCACGGTGTGCTCGGCGCGGCGGTTCTCGCGGATCAGGTCCGGGTGATGGTACAAGTGGCGGAACAGGAACGCCTTCAGCGTTTGCCGGGCCTGTTCGGCGGCCGGCGAGAACCGGGCGGTCCGCATGGGTGCGGCGCGCACGGCGGCGACGGAATCGAGCCCGGGCAGGGCGTCGGCCACGGTGGTGATGAGATCGCTGACGAAGTAGTCCAGCAGCGTGCGCAGCATTTCGTTGAAGCGCAGCTTCGGGGGCAGCGCGCCGAAGCGGCGGTCCACGGCGGCAAACAGTTCGGCAATCAGCGGCACTTCGGATGCCATCTGTTCCTGGGTGAGCAGATGGGCTTCAAAGCCGTCATCCAAATCGGCGCCGCCGTAGCTGATCTCGTCGGTTAGATCGATCAGCTGGGCCTCGAGCGGGGGATGGAGGCCGAGATCGTACTCGGCGAGTTCCGGATGGGCGGCCGCGCTGAACGGATGCGAGTGCTTGACCAACCCTTCGCGCACTTCATAGGTCAGGTTCAAGCCGGGATGGGCGGCGTAGCGGACCTCGAACTGCTCGACAATGCGCAAGGCCTGCAGGTTGTGGTCGAAGCGGTCGCCATACGTTCGCATGATCTGGTCCAGCGCGTGCTCGCCGGCGTGGCCGAACGGCGGGTGGCCGAGGTCGTGGGCCAACGCCAGCGTCTCCGCCAGATCGGTGTTCAAGCCGAGCGCCTGGGCGACGGTGCGGGAAATCTGGGCCACCTCGAGCGTGTGGGTGAGCCGGTTGCGGAAATGGTCGGAGTAGCGGCGGGAAAAGACTTGGGTCTTGTTTTCCAGGCGCCGGAAGGCACGCGCGTGGATCACCCGGTCGCGGTCGCGCTGGTACTCGCCTCGGTAGGGATGCGGGATCTCGGGAAAGCGGCGTCCGCGGGTGTCAGCTTCGCGCACTGCGCAGGCGGCCAGCATGGGGAGCATTATACGGGGCGGGTGGAACCTCCCGCGTCCATGCGCTATCATAGGTACAGGAAAGTGGCGCAGACCCAAGGTGGGCGCAAGCCCACTTTTTTGTTGGACGAAACAGGATGGAAGCACTCGATGCAATGGTGGCCTCGGTGGCGAAGCGGGAAGGCTTCGAGCTGGTGCACGTCGAGGTGCGCGGCCAGGCGGGCACGCGGCTGCTGCGCGTCTATCTGGATCAGCCGGGCGGCATCGGGCTGGAGGATTGTGAACGCGCCAGCCGGGCTCTGACGGCAGCCATGGACTTGGATGAGTACACGCTCGAGGTCTCCTCGCCCGGCTTGGACCGGCTGCTGACCAAACGGTCGGACTTCGAGCGCTTCGCGGGCCAGCGAGCCCGGATCCGCACGCGGGAGGCGATTGCCGGGACGCGCATTTTCCTGGGAACGATTGAAGGCGCGGACGACGAGGGTGTGCGTCTGCGGCGCGAGGGGCAATCGGCGGAAACGACGACCCTTCCGTGGAACGCATTGCGGGAGGCGCGACTGGCGCCGACGTGGGAGAAGCCGGGCAAGCGGCATTGACAGGTAGACGAGTATGGCAAGCCAACTTTATCAGCAGGTCGAGTTCATCAGCCGCGAGAAGGGGATTGACCCCGCGATCGTGGTGAAGGCGGTCGAGGATGCCTACTTGGCGGCCACGCGCAAGCACCTGAAGACGCAGGAGGAGCTCGAGTCGGTGTTGAACAAAGACACCGGCGATATCGCCGTCTACGCCGTGAAGAAGGTCGTCGCCGAAGTCGCCGACCCGGTGCTGGAGATCTCGCTGGAGGAAGCCCGCGGCCTCGATGCCAACGCCGAGGTGGGAGGCGAGGTGCGGCTGAAGCGCTCGACCGACGGCTTGGGGCGCATCGGCGCCCAGATGGCCAAGCAGATCATTTTCCAGAAGGTCCGCGAGGCCGAGCGCGACACGGTGTACAACGAGTACATTAGCCGCGTCGGCGAAGTCGTGAACGTCACCGTGAAACGGACCGAGGGACCGGATGTGGTGGTGGAAGTCGGCCACACCGAAGGCCGCTTGGGGCGGCGGGATCAGTCGCGCTTGGAGTCGTTCGCCAACGGCGAGCGCATCCGGGTGGTGATCCGCGGGGTCGAGCGCGCGGCCAAGGGACCGCAGGTGACGGTGTCGCGGGCGGATCCGGCCCTGGTGCAGAAGCTGTTCGAAGCCGAGGTGCCGGAGATTTATGACGGCACGGTGGTGATCAAAGGAGTCGCGCGGGAGGCCGGCGAGCGCACCAAGATCGCGGTGTTTTCGCGCGACAAGGACGTGGATTGCGTGGGCGCCTGCGTGGGCATGAAGGGGATGCGGGTGCAGAGCATCATCCGCGAACTGCGCGGCGAAAAGATCGATATCATCGAGTTCAGCGAAGACCCGGTGCAGTTCGCCGCCAACGCGCTGAGCCCGGCCAAGATCGCGCGCGTGAGCGTGCTCAGCGCCGAGGCGCGGCACCTCGAGGTGGTCGTGGACGACAGCCAGCTTTCGCTGGCGATCGGCAAGAAAGGGCAGAACGTGCGCTTGGCGGCGAAGCTGCTGGGCTGGAAGATTGATATCAAGAGCGAAGAAGAGAAGCGGCGCGAGGTCGAGGAGCAGATGTCGGCGCTGGTGGGCGAGGGCGAGGCCGTGGAGACCCCGCTGACCGCTCTCAGCGGCCTCAGCGAGCGGCTGGTGGCGGCGCTGGCCGGGGCCGGCATCGGCAGCGTCGAGCAGTTGGGCAGCCGGACGCCGGAGCAGCTCCAGCAGATTCCGGGCATCGGCCCCAAGGCGATCGAAAAGATTTTCGTCGCGGTGAACGATTATTTCGGCGCGCTCACCCAGGCGGCAGGCGTAGCCGAAGCCGCCGAAGCCGGCAGCACCGAGCCCGAGCTGACGGCAACGGCAGCCGGCGAACTCGACCGCACGGGCCAGGAACTCGAGGCCGAGCAGCAGCGGGGCGTGCTGGAAGCCCCGTTGGCGGATGAAGCCGAGTTGCCGGCGCGCGATGGAATGGAGCCGGCAGCCGAGTCCGCGGCAGCGCAGGAAGCCGACGCCGAGGGTCAAGCCTCGGGTCTGGAAGCTGCCAGCCAGCCGGAATCGGCCACGCCGCAAGCCCCCGAAGCCCCGGAGAAGACGCTGTAGACGGAAGCGACTGAAGAAGCAAACGATTAGGCACGCATGGCAAACATCCGCATCAACGACCTTGCGCGGGAGCTCGAGGTCAAATCGAAGGTCATTCTCGACGCCCTGACCGCGGTAGGGTTCACCGAGAAGAAGACCCACTCCAGCGCGGTGGATGAATCCGTCGCCGAGCGTGTGCGCCGGCATTTGCGCGGCGAGAGCGAGCCGGAGGCGGCGGCGCCCGAGCCTGCGCCGGCGACGCCGCAGCCCGAAGCCAAGGCCGAACCGAGCCGGCCAAGCGCGCCCGAGGCCCCAGTCCCCGAGGAGCCGGCTGCGCCGCCCTCCGCCGCCGCGCCGGTGCATCGCACACCGACGCTGCGCACCGCGCCCGCTAGCAGCGCGCCATCCGCGCATGCGCCCGCGGCCCCGAAGCTCCCCGTCGCGCCGGAGCGTCCGATCTACCGGGCGCCGCTGCCGGCCGCGGCCGGAACAGCGAAGCCGGCAGCGCCCAGCCCAGCCCAGCCGCCCGCGCCGGCTTCGACGAAACGGGCTGCGCCCGCAGCTCCGACCGCGCCCGCCGCACCGCCTGCTGCCGCGCAGCCGTACGTGCCGAGGCCTACCGTGCCCGTCGCGCCGTTCAAGCCGTTCATGCCGGCCGGCGCTCCGTCGGGACAAGCTCCGGCTCCACCGGCGCCGATGCCCACCGTGCGTCGCCCGCAGTTGAATATCTCCCCCTCCGCGGCGCCGGCGGCGGGCGCGCCGTCGGCCCCCGCCGTGAATCCGGGCGCACGTCGGGTGATCGTTCCCGTCGCGCCCACGCGGCCGATTTACGTTGCGCCTGACCGCCCCGCGCGGCCCGTGGCGGGGCAGCCCCTGGCCGGCCCCGCGCCGGGCCGCCCGATCTATCAACGGCCCGGCGCTCCGGCGCGGGCGGGCGTGGCGCGGCCCGCTCCGGCCGGCGCGCCCCCGGACGGGCGGCGGCCGATGCATCCCACCCGCCCCGGCGCCGGACGGGATTTGCCGCCGCGCGGCGCGCATGGACGGCGGGAACCGCGCAACAAGGAAGGCCAGCAGAAATTCCAACCGGCGGCGCGTGCGCCGCAAGCTCCCCTGGTGGCGACCGCGAGCTCGATCACGATCAGCGAAGGCGTCACGGTCAAGGATCTTTCCGAGCGGCTGGGGCTGCGGGCCAAGGATGTGATCCGCAAGCTGCTCGATCGCGGCCTGCTGGTGACGGTGAACCAGACGCTCGACACCGAGATCGCTACCCAGATCGCCAAGGACTTCGGCGCGGAAGCCCAGACCGTGTCGTTCGAGCAAGAGGCCATGGGCGAGGTGGATCAGGTCGAGGCGCTCGATCCGGCCAAGCTGAGTCCGCGCGCGCCGGTGGTCACCATCATGGGCCACGTGGACCACGGCAAGACGTCGTTGCTCGATGCCATCCGGCAGACCAGCGTGGCGGCGGGCGAGGCGGGCGGCATCACCCAGCACATCGGGGCCTATAAGGTGGAGGTCACCGATCCGCAGTCGAATGCCTTCGGCCGCCATGTCGTCTTCATTGACACCCCCGGCCACGCCGCCTTCACCCGCATGCGCGCCCGCGGCGCCAAGGTCACCGACATCGTCGTGCTGGTGGTCGCCGCCGACGACGGCGTGATGCCGCAGACGCTCGAGGCGATCGACCACGCCAAGGCGGCCGGCGTGCCGATTGTCGTGGCCATCAATAAGGTGGACAAGCCCGATGCCCAGCCCGACCGGGTGAAGAAGCAGTTGGGCGACCGCGGCTTGCTGGCCGAGGATTGGGGCGGCACGACGGTGATGGTCAACGTCAGCGCGCGCGCGAAGACGAATCTGAATCTGCTGCTCGAGATGATCCTGCTGGTGAGCGACCTGCAGGATCTCAAGGCCGACCCCGAGCGCCCCGCGCAAGGCGTGGTGCTCGAAGCCGAGCTGGACCGCGGCCGCGGTCCAGTGGCGCGCATGCTGGTGCAGTCGGGCACGGTCCGCTCGGGCGACACGGTGATCGCCGGCTCGGTCTTCGGGCGGGTGCGGGCGCTGTTCGACGACCGCGGCAGCCCGCTGCAGTCGGCCGGACCTTCAACCCCGGTCGAGCTGCTGGGCTTGGACGGACTCCCCGATGCCGGCGATTCCTGGCTGGTCGTCAACGACCGCGCCAAAGCCCGACAAATCGTCCAATTCCGCGAGGACAAGGCGCGTGACGCGGCCTTGGCCCGCTCGGCCCACCTCAACCTCGAGGCTCTGAGCCAGCAACTCGCGCGCGGCGACGTCAAGGAATTGAACCTGATCGTCAAAGCCGACGTGCAGGGCTCGGAAGAGGTCTTGGTCGATGCGCTCAACAAGCTCTCGACCGAAAAGGTCAAACTGCGCGTCATCCACTCCGGCGTAGGCGCCATCACCGAAACCGACGTGCTGCTGGCGTCCGCCTCGGATGCGGTCGTGATCGGCTTCAACGTGCGGCCCGAGCGCAAGGCCTCCGAGCTGGCGGAACTCGAAAAGGTGGATATCCGGCTGCACTCGATCATTTACGAGCTCACCGACGAGATCAAGAAGGCCATGCACGGCCTGCTCGAGCCGACCTTCAAGGAAATCGTCCTCGGCCGCGCAGAAGTGCAGCAGACCTTCCGCATTCCCAAGGCTGGCACCATCGCCGGCTGCTTGGTCAAAGAGGGCAAGCTGGTGCGCGACGCCCAGGTGCGGGTGGTGCGCGATGGCGCCGTGGTGTACACCAGCAAGCTGATCTCCTTGCGGCGCTTCAAGGAGGATGCCAGCGAAGTCAAGGCCGGCATGGAGTGCGGCGCCGGCGTGGCCAACTTCAGCGACCTCAAGCCCGGCGACGTGCTCGAAGCGTTCGCCATGGAGAAGGTGGCGCCGATCCTGTCGTAACCGGCCAGCCCTGGCACTCGCGCCTGCAATGAGTTGGAAATGCCGATTGCGGTATGCACGATCGAAATCGTGATGCCCGAGTCAGGCTCGCTGAAGGATCGGCGACGGGTGGTGCGGAGCCTCAAGGACCGGCTGCGGCGCGAGTTCAATATTGCAGTCGCCGAAATGGATGGCACCCTGGATCTATGGCAGCGCGCCACCATCGGCTTGTGCACCATTTCTGCCGACGCGGCCTATGCCCGCGGCGTGCTCGAGCGGGCGGCTGAGGCCGCTGTGCGGATGCTGGCCGGCCAAGACCTCCGCGTGGGCGGGATTGAGATACTGGAATAACCACCATGCCGCACCGACCCGAACGCTTGGCCGAGATGATCCGCGACGAGATCACCGAGCTGATCGAAGGCGAGCTGGCTGATCCGCGCATCGGGCTGGCGGCGGTGGCCGAAGTGTCCCTGCCCGCACCCGGGCGCGTGGCGCATGTCCGCATCCAGGTCGAAGGCAACGAGGACGAACAAAGACAGAGCCTGCAAGGCCTCATGGCCGCCAACAGCTTCCTGCGCGCGCAGTTAGGGTTGCGTTTGCAGGTGCGGCACATTCCCGAGCTGCGTTTCGAGCTCGACCGCTCGCGTCAGGACGCCGCGCGGATCGAGGAATTGCTGAGCCGAGCACGAAAAAGGAGAGCCAAGAATGCCTGACGTCACAATCACGGTCCGCCGCAATGGATCGCTCAAAGTGGAAGGTCCCTTCCGGCTGGTCGATTCGGCGGGCAAGGAAATGCCGCTGCCTGCCGACAAGCCCGTGATCTCGTTCTGCCGCTGCGGGTTGTCGAAAAACAAGCCGTTCTGCGATGGCAGCCACAAAGAGGCGGACTTCCAGGGAGCCGAGCCTCACGTTTTGGCCTCCGAGGCGGCAGCAGCCACGAGTAGCTAGTGGGACTAGGGGGTGCCAGGCTGGCCACCCGGGCAAATCCCGATTTTTGAATTTTTGCTCGCCAAGTTTTCATTTTTCGGGAGCGATTGGGGTAGAATAAGTTCATCCACACACTTGACCGTGCCTCCGCAAGGAGGCCACGACTACTTGCCGGAAGGTCGGCGACGACCTTCCGGCGATTTTTTTTGGCGCTCGCGCCTGTTCCGCACCCGCCACTTCTAAAATCAAGAAATGCCCCTGCCGCGTTCCTTTCTCGCCCCATTGGCTGACGTGGATCCTGCCGTGGCGCAAGCCATCGCCGCCGAATCCGCGCGGCAGCAAGAACATCTCGAGCTGATTGCTTCCGAGAACTTCGTCAGCAAGGCCGTCATGGAAGCCGCGGGTTCGGTGTTCACCAACAAATACGCCGAAGGCTATCCCGGCAAGCGCTACTACGGCGGCTGCGAACACGCCGACCAGGTCGAAGAACTGGCCCGCCAGCGGGTGAAGGAGCTGTTTGGCGCCGAGTACGCGAACGTGCAGCCGCATTCGGGCTCGCAGGCCAATCAGGAAGCCTACGCCACCGTGCTGCAGCCCGGCGATGTCGTCATGGGTCTGAACTTGGCCCATGGCGGGCATTTGACCCATGGCCATCCGCTCAGCTTTTCCGGCAAGACCTACGAGATCGTGCCGTACGGAGTGCGGCGCGACACGGAGGTCATTGATTACGACGAGCTGGCGGCCACGGCGCGGGAGAAGCGTCCCAAGCTCATCATCGGCGGCGGCAGCGCCTATTCGCGGGTGATTGATTTCGCGCGCATGCGCGCCATCGCTGATGAGGTCGGCGCTCTCTACCTTGTGGATATGGCGCATTTCGCCGGGCTGGTCGCCGGCGGCGCGCATCCGAGCCCCGTGCCGCACGCGCACATCGTCACCAGCACAACCCACAAGACCCTGCGCGGGCCGCGCGGCGGATTGATCCTGGCGCAAGCCACATACGGTCCCGCCATTGATAAATCGGTGTTCCCCGGCTCCCAGGGCGGACCGCTGGTGCATATCGTCGCCGCCAAGGCGGTGTGCTTCCTCGAGGCATTGCAGCCCAGCTTCCGCACCTACTCCGCGCAGGTGGTGGCGAACGCCAAGGCGCTGGCCGCGGGAATGCAGGAGGAGGGTTTCCGCGTGATCTCGGGCGGCACCGACACCCATCTCATGCTGATTGATGTCGCCAGCCAGGGCGTGCGGGGAAAGGAGGCTGAGCATGCTCTGCACGAGGCCAACATCACCGTGAACAAGAACGCCATTCCATTCGATCCGCATCCGCCGTTGAATCCAAGCGGCATCCGCCTAGGCACGCCGGCATTGACCACGCGCGGCATGGGCCAAAAGGAGATGCGGCAGATCGCGGCCTGGATCGCGCATGCGGTGCGGCACCATGCCGAACCCGCGGCCCTGGCGGCGGTGCAGAAGCAGGTCCGCGAGCTGGCGCGCGAGTTTCCGCTGTATCCGGCTCTTTCGGCCCGCGTCTGAAACGCGCGGCGCTTTGCGTGCCGCGTCGGCCTTCTGGTTTTCCGCTGAACCGAGCCGGCGCCCGGAGCCTCCGCTCACGCAACCGCGGGGGTGGAGGCGACGTCCCATCAAATAGAGGGAGGTGGGCAATGCGGTTCTGGGCACGGGTACTGATGTGCGCGGGCGTGGGCGCAGGGATTGCGCTTGCGCAGGTGGCGGGGAGTGCGCTGGACCACCAGATTTCTAGCTACTTGCAGCAGCAGTTTGCCGGAAGCAAGGATTTGGCTCAGGTGCATTCGAGGGTTGAAGATCGTGTGGTCACCCTCACCGGATCGGTGCCCAGCTATCGGGCGAAACTGCAGGCCGATCATGACGCGCGACAGGTGCAGTCGGTGAACGGCGTCATCAACCAGTTAAGCGTGGCCGGTCCCACGGTGCCCGACGCGCAACTGCAGCGCGAATTGGCGGATCGGCTCACCTACGATCGCATCGGCATGGGCCAGACCTTCAACGCCCTCAGCCTCCAGGTCAACCATGGCGTCGTTACGATCGGAGGCGAGGTGAGGGATTATCCCGACCGCGACTCGGCGGTGGATATCGTCGCCGACACCAAGGGTGTCAAGGGCCTCGTTGACAAAATCAAGGTTGCTCCGCTATCGCCCATGGACGACCAGATCCGGCTGGAGGCGGCCCGCGCCATCTACGGCAACCCCAGCATGGTCCAGTACGCCAACAATCCGGCGCATCCCATCCGCATCGCCGTCGCCAACGGCCACGTCACGCTCGAAGGCGTAGTGAACTCGCAGGTAGACAAATCGGTCGCGGGCAATGCCGTGCGCAGCCTGCCCGGCGTCTTCAGCGTGAAAAACAACTTGGTGGTCGCGCACTGATTACTTGGGCGCGAGCCGTTGCAGGAAATCGGCCACGGCGCGGATGCCGCCGTAGAAGTTTTCGACCGCGAACTTTTCGTTCGGACTGTGCAGGCCGTCGTCGGGCAGGCCAAAGCCCATCATCACCACCGGCGCTTTGAGCACAGTGGTGAACAACGCCACCACGGGCACCGATCCGCCGCTGCGAACGAACACCGGCTCGCCGCCGAAGGTGGCCTTCAGCGCCTCTACGCCAGCCCGCACAAAACGGTTGGAGGTATCCACGACGATGGGATCGGCGGTGTTCCAGAGGTGGACGGAGCTGACCAGCCCCGTGGGCGTGAGCTTCTTGACGGCCTCAGAGAAGCTGGCATAAATCTCCGCCGGCTGCTGGTTCGGCACCAAGCGCATGCTGATCTTGGCGCTGGCGCGGGCTGGAATCACCGTCTTTGATCCTGGTCCGGTGAAGCCGCCGGGCATGCCGTGGACATCGAGCGTGGGGCGGCTCCAAGTGCGCTCGAAGACCGAATAGCCCGTTTCGCCGGTGAGGGCTGGGGCGCGAACTTCCTCTTGGCGGTACTGTTGCTCGCTGAAGGGCAGCCGCTTCCATGCCGCGAGTTCCGCTGCCGCCGGGGGCACAACACGGTCATAAAAGCCCGGAATGAGAATCTTGCCGTCTTGCCCCTTCAGGCCGGTGATCACCCGCGCAAGTGCCTCGAACGGATTGGGCGCGACGCCGCCGTATAAACCGGAGTGCAAATCGCGCTCGGCGCCGCGCATCTCAATTTCGGCATAGACCATGCCACGCAGGCCGACATCGAGCGACGGCATCCCGGGCGCGAACATCGCCGTGTCGCTGACCACCACGCAATCGCAAGCCAGCTTGCCGAGCTGCTGGCGCACCACATGCTCAATGGTCTCGCCGCCGACTTCCTCTTCGCCCTCGATCAAGAAGCGTACGTTGACCGGCAGCTTGCCTGACACCGCCCGCAAGGCTTCGACGCCCTTGATGTGGGCGTACATTTGGCCCTTGTCGTCCGCCGCGCCGCGAGCGACCAGGTTGCCGTCGCGCACCGTAGGCTCAAAGGGAGGCGTGAGCCATTCATTCAGCGGATCGGGAGGCTGGACGTCGTAATGCCCATAGAACAGCACGGTGGGAGCGCCCGGCGCGTGCAGCCAGTCGGCGTAGAGCACCGGCATTCCGTTGGGATGACGCGGCGAAACCAATCGCTCGATATGCTCGCATCCGGCGTCGCGCAAGCGAGCTTCAAGAAAATCGAGCGCGCGATCCATGTCGGCGCGGTGCGCGGGCAGGGTGCTGATGCTGGGAATGCGCAGCAAGTCCTGCAGTTCACCCAGCGTGCGGCGGGCATGCTCCCGGACATAGGCTTCCACGGGGGCGGGATGGACGCTCATAGGGCTGGCACGCGCAAAGATGAATGCGATCAGGGCTTCAGCTTCGATGAGTATAGCGGCAAAAAACCGTAATCCTATAGAAGAAACCGTTCTCGTCCTGGCCGCCCATCCGGACGACGAGGTGCTGGGCGCCGGAGCGTGGTTGAGCGAGCATTCCGGACCGCTCGCCATCGCATTCTTGACCGACGGTGCGCCAAGACGGGCGCAATTCCGTCCCGATGGCATCGCTTGCGGCGCATACCGCCGCCTGCGCCGGCAAGAGGCGCAGCAGCTTTGGCGCGCGCGGCCGAGGTGCTCGCTGCATTTCTGTGCGATTGCCGACCAAGCGCTGGCGTTCCATCTTGGTCACGCCCGTCTCTGGCTGGCGGCCCTCTGCCGGCGACTGCGCCCGCACGGACTGCTGGCGCCCGCCTTCGAAGGCGGGCACCCCGACCATGATGCCGTCAATTTCTTGGCCAGCCGCATGGGCATTCCGACCTGGGAATACGCGCTCTACAGCCAGGCGAGCGGCTGCCGGGTGCGCAACGACTTTCCTGGCCAACCACAGTGGCGCCGCGACATTTCCGAATCCGCACGGGCCTGGAAGACGGCGGCCTTCGACGCCTACGCCTCGCAGCGCGCCACCTTGGCCGAGTTCGATCCTGGGTGCGAGGCTCTGCGGCCCCTGCCGCGGCATGACTATTCTCGGCCGGCCTTGAACGAACCCGCCGTCTATGAAATCTGGGGATGGCCGTGGACCGCCCGCCAGATCGCAGCGAGGCTGGCAGCAACGTGAAGGTGCTGATCGCGACCTATCCGCTGTGCCCCGTGACCCCGGCGGCGTGCGGCGGCACCGAACAGATCGCCTGGCTGCTGTTGACCGGCCTTGCCGCCGATCTGAGCTTGCAGATCACCTGGATCGGCGCTGCAGGCAGCGCCGTGGCGCCCCGCACGCGGTTTCGCCCGTGGACGCATGGCGCGCCAAGTTGCGTGCAGCCGCCCGATTGGGCGGCGCTGCAGCGGCGTTGCAATGACGAATTGGTGGGCATCGCCAATGCCGGCCGCTTCGATCTCGTGCACAATCTCGGCGCATGCCTGCATGGCGATGCGGCCCGCCTGGAAGCGCCGGTGCTGTTCAGCCTGCATCTCGCGCGCGAGCTGTACCCCGCGGAGCTCACCCTCGAACCGCCCGCGAACTTGCATTTCCATTGCGTCAGCCATGCGCAAGCGGAGGAGTATGGCGAAGTGGCCTGTTGCGGTGTGATTCCGAACGGAATCGCGGTGGATGAGTTCCGCCCGCGCCAATGGCGGCCTGCACCGTCTGCGCCGCTGCTGTTCCTGGGACGCATATGTTGGGAAAAGGGGCCCGATCGCGCCATCGCGCTGGCGCGCCGCCTGGGGCGCCGCCTGCTCCTGGTGGGCGAACCGGGTCCGTTTCCAGCGCACCGTCGGTTCTTTGATGAAGCCGTCGCGCCCCACCTTGGAGACGACGTGCGCTGGTTGCCGCCGCCGTCGCTCGATGGCAAGCGCACCCTGCTGCGCCAAGCGAGCGCGGTGGTGGTGTGCTCCCGCGTGTCCGAAACCAGCTCGCTGGTGGCGATGGAGGCCGCGGCCTCGGGCGTGCCGGTGCTGGCGTTGCGCCGCGGCGCGCTCGCCGAAATCGTCGCGGACGGCGTAACCGGCTGGCTCGGCGACGATATCCGTGGGTTGGCGGAGCGCGCCGCCCATCTCGATCAAATCGAACCGGCGGCGTGCCGGCGTCATGCGGAGCTGCACTTCCAAGCCCAGCGCATGGTCCGGCGCTACCGGGCTCTCTATCGCGAATTGGCGGCCCCGCGCCCTAGAATTGAAGCTCATGGTCCAACGCCCCATCCGGATCGTCCTCGTGCGTCCCCGCAACCCGCTCAATATGGGCGCGGCAGCGCGGGCCATGGCGAATTTCGGCCTGAGCCGCTTGGTGCTGGTCGCGCCCTATGATGACGCCTGGCAGACGGCGCGATCGGCCCGCGCCGGGGCAGCGGTGCTGCAATCCGCCCGCGTAGTCGCCTCGCTCGCCGAGGCCGTGGCCGGGTGCGGTTGCGTCATCGGCACCACGGCGGGCACAGCGCGTGATCCAGAGCTGCCGCTGGAGGATTGGTCGGCGGTGGCCTCTTCCCTTCCCGCGGATTCCATTGCGCTGGTCTTCGGATCGGAAAAGACCGGCTTGAGCGTGGAGGACCTGAGCCTCTGCCAGCGCGTGGCGCGGATCGGCACGTCGCCGGATGCGCCTTCGATGAATCTCGGCCAGGCGGTTGCGGTCTGCGCCTACGAGCTGGCGCGGCAGCCGCTGCTGCCAGCGCTCGTTCTGGCCGATGCGGCCGACACGCCCCAGCGCGAACGGGTGGCCGAGGCTTGGCAGCCGTTGCTCGAGGAACTCGGGGTGTCCCAGGTGCAGCATCGCGCCAGCCAGACTCGACTTTTGCGCCGGATGCTGGGCCGGTGGGGCCTGCGGGCAGCCGACGCCGAACGCCTTCTGGGGGTGGCGCGGCAAGTTCGGCACCGGCTGCGGGCGCCTAACCGTTCCTGATTTGCGGCGTCCAATGAAGCGAATGATGCAGGTGCTGGATCAGGCGGGGGCGGGCCCGGTCGCCGACGACCGGATCGTAGCGCGCGAGCTCGAAGACCCGGAAGCCTTCCGCAACGTGGTGGAAACCTACGGCCAGCGCCTTTTTCGCCTCGCCTATCGCATGACCACCAGCACCCAAGACGCCGAAGACCTGGTGCAAGAAACGTTCCTCCGCGCCTACAAGTCGCGGCACCGCTTCGAAGCCCGCGCCAACCTCGCGACCTGGCTTTACCGGATTTGCGTCAACGCCTCGCTCGACCACATTCGCCGGCGTTCGCAGGCGGCGGGCCACGGCGCGGCGCAGCCGATCGACGAGAGCGAAGACGGCATCGCCGAAGAGCGGCTGGCGGGGCCCGCGCCCACGCCCGAGCGGCTGCTGCTCAGCCGCGAGGTGCGCGAGCAGATTGCGGGCGCGATGGCGGCGCTGAGCCCGGTCGAGCGCGCTGCGTTCGAATTGCGCCACTGCGAACAGCTTTCGATCCAAGAGATCTCTGCCGCGCTCGGGCTGCGGCAGGGCGCGGCCAAGAACACCATCTTCCGCGGGGTGCGGAAGCTGCGGCGCGCGCTGGCGCCGCTGGTGGAGGAGCAGGCATGAAGCATCTGCAGGAGAATGACTTCGCGGCGCTGGCGTCGGGCTTGGGCCACGATGCCCAACTCGAGCACGTCGCCAGTTGTGCGGCGTGCCGCGATCGCGCCGCCGAGGCGGCGTCGGTGGTGCGGATGTGCGCGGGGATGGATCTGCCGCGGCCGCGGCCAGGCTTGGAGGACCGCGTGGTGGCGCGTTTGCTGGCCCAAGGCCGGCCGTCGCGCTGGTGCGCCTGGCAGGGCTGGGCGGCGGCCGCCGCCATGGTGGTGCTGGGCGCGGTGTTGATCCAGCGCCGGGTGCCGCCGAGCCCGCCGTCGGCGGCGACGCCCGCGGCGAGCCTGACGCACCCCGGGGCCAATCGCGGCCTGACCCAACTCGCCCTCGCCGATCACCTCGACCGCAGCCAAGCGCTGCTGACTGCCCTGGCGCACGCCGACGCGCCTTCGCCGCGGCTGCAGGGCTGGGCCGCCGACCTGCTGGCCTCGAACCGCTTGATCGAGGCCTCGGCTCGCGCCGATGGCGATGCCGCCTCGGCGCAGTTGCTGGCCGAGATGGAGCCCACCCTGCTGCAATTGGCGCATTTCTCCGACGATGCGCCCGAACCGCAGTGGCGTGCGTTGAAGCGGCGCGTCGCCGCCAGCGGCATTTTGTTCAAAGTCCAAGTCGTGGACGAGACCTTGCAGAATCAAATCAGCTTGCGCCCGCAGGGCAAGAACCTGGAGTCTTCTTTATGAAACCCCTTCGCTACATTGTGATCGCCGCGCTCGCCATGGGCCTCGCTGCCCAAACTTCGGAAGCCGACCAAGCGCAGGCTGCGCGCAACGCCGCCGCCGCCAAGGCTCAAGCCGACATGGTCAAGGCCTCGGCCGCCTACCAGCAAGGGCTGAATTCGATCAGCTCCGCCGATTGGGCCCAAGCCTCCGAGCAGTTGGCCAAGGCTGAAGCGCAATTGGCTCAGCTTCAGAAGCTCAGCACCGCCGGAACGGTGAAGAACCTGGATGCCGCCATGTATTGGCAAGCCTATGCTGCCTCGAAGCTCGGCAAGGAGCAGGCGGCGCTGGCCAAGCTCGAGGCTCTTCAGCAGGAGTTTCCAGACAGCAGTTGGATGAATGATGCCAAGGCATTGACAATGCAGATGAAGCAGCTCTCGGGCCAGACGGTGATGCCGGCGGCGCAAGGCAACGATGATCTGAAACTGCTGGCCATCAACAGCTTGATGGAGAACGATCCGGCGCAGGCGCTGCCGATGCTGGAGAAAGTCGTGCACGGCACTTCGTCGCCGGCGGTGAAGAGCCGCGCCCTGTTCGTCATGGCGCAGAACCATTCGCCCGAGGCGATTGCCGACATCACGGCGGTCGCCGAATCCAACGATCCTGCGCTGAGTGCGCAGGCGGTGAAGTATCTGGGCATGGAGGGCGGCAGCAAGGGCATGGCCGCGCTTGCGGGCATCTATGCCAAGAACGCCAACAAGAGCACCCGCACCAGCATCCTCCACGCCTACATGCTGGGCGGCGACAAGACCGACTTGCTGGCTGCGGCCAAGTCCGAAACCGATCCCGACCTGCAGCAAATGGCGGTGCACGAGCTCGGCATCAGCGGCGGCAAAGACGAGCTCTGGCAGTTGTACCAGGCCAATCCGCCGACGCCGGTGAAGGCATCGATTCTTCACGCCATGTTCCTGGCGGGCGACACGGCGCATCTGATCCCGCTGGCCAAGGCCGAGAAGGAGCCCTCGCTGCGGGCGGACGCGATCCATAGCTTGGGGCTGGTGGGTGGGCCGGAAGCCGCCGACGCGCTGACCGCGATGTACACCGGCGCCCAGGAACGCTCCAACAGCCAAGCCATCATTCAGGCGCTCTTCGTGCACGGCAGCGCCGCGGACTTGGTGAGCCTGGCGCGCAAGGAGACCGATCCCGAACTGAAGCGCTCGCTGGTGCAGCGGCTCTCGATGATGCACGACAAGGCCGCGACCGCCTATCTGCTCGAAATCCTCAATCAATAGGAGCGACCATGCGCCTGGCTTCCCTGCTCTTGTGTGCCGTCGTGCCGCTGGCGGCGCAGTTGCCGAAATTCACCGATGCCCGCGTGCAGACCGCGGCCTTCAGCGGCGACTTGGCGGCGCAGTTGCGGTCCGCTGAAGCGCAGCCGGGCCCGCGCTGGTGGGGCTACCAAGTTCCGGGCATTCCCGGCCACCGCGATGGCTGCGGCGTGGCGTATCTCGATTCCGGCAATGTGGTCGAAAACGGGCAGGATGAAGCCACGCCTAGCGTTTCTCGGCCGCTGGTGATCCTGTTCCGGCTCGACCAAGGCCAAGTCGCAAAGGTGCGCTCTTTCGATTTGGCTTGCGAAATCGAGGCCGAAGGCGCAACCGTCGCTTGGCTGAGCGGCGTGCCCGCCGACGCCAGCGTGGGCGTGCTGGCCAGCCTGGTCGAAGGCGGGAAATCCACCGCGCACGGCGCGCTGGGCGCACTCGCCGAAACCGATGGGACCGCGGCGGAAGCTGCGCTTGAGCGCTTCTTGGCGCCGGCCTATCCCGATGCAGTGCGCAAGCAAGCGGTGTTCTGGCTGGGCTCGACCCGTGGCCACGCCGGGTTCCTGGCGGTGCAGAAGCTGGCCCAGTCGAGCAGCGCCAGCGACGACCTGCGCAAGCAGGCGACCTTCGCGCTGAGCACGAGCCGCGATCCGGGCGCCGCCGACGAATTGATCCGCATGGCCAAGCTCGATCCCTCGATCAGCGTGCGCGAGCAGGCCCTGTTCTGGCTGGCGCAGAAGGCCAGCAAAAAGGCGATCGGCGCCATCAGCGACGCCATACAGAACGACCCCGCCACCGCCGTGAAGGAGCGGGCGGTCTTCGGCCTCACTCAGGTTCCCAACGGCGAGGGCGTGCCGCTGCTGATCCAAGTTGCCCAAACCAATTCCAATCCTGCCGTGCGCAAAAAGGCGATGTTCTGGCTGGGGCAATCGAAAGACCCCCGCGCGGTCGCCTTCTTCGCCGGAATTCTGGAACACTAGCCGGCGTTTTGGGAGGCGCCTCTTCTTAAGTATGTGACTTGTGGTACTCTGCCGGTGATGACCCGGCCCGCGGGCGAGATGATCGCGGTCTCGCTCTGCACCGCGGCGAGCTATACATACGGCTCCAACTGCGAAAGAGTGCGGATCGCTGCAGGCGGGGAGGATCATGACCTCGTCCATGACCTGAGCGGCCGGGTCGCCACGTCGTTTCAATGGACTTCGGGGGGCTACAACGGCTGGGAGCGTGCAGAGATCTACGGTGCGGGACGCCAGTTGGCAACCTACGCCAATGCCACGACCTACTTCACCACACCGGACCAACTGGATACAGTTCGCGTGCGCACCGACACCCGCAGCCGCTCAGATCGAGAGCTGCACGAATTTGCCCTACGGCGACAGCATGAGCTGTTCCGCCGGATCGCCCAGCCCGCAGCACTTCACCGGCAAGTTCCACCACAACGACACCGGCCTAGACGATTTCGGCGCCCGCTACTACTCCCCCTCCCTCGGCCGCTTCCTCACCCCCGATTGGTCCGAATCCCCCGAGCCCGTCCCCTACGCCAACCTGACCAATCCCCAGTCGCTCAACCTCTACAGCTACGTCCTCAACAACCCCGTCACCCGTCTCGACCCCGACGGCCACACCGCCGCCGACACCTCCAGCGACCTCGCCCGCTGGGCACCCTATGATGACGGCACCACGATGGAAAGCTTCGACGGGGACGAGTTCGGCTTCGACGCCCTCGCGAGCATCGACGCGCAACACGCCGATCGGGACGCGTTGCTGGCACAGATCGCAGGGATCCCGATGTCGGTTCGGGAAAACGTCGGCGACTCGGTCGCAGACAGTGATGCGCCCGACGCCGACGACAAGAATGGCGGGTTCCACGAGGAGGGTGGCCTTTTTGGCCCTGACTTCGACGGTGCCACGGCTGTCGCCAGATCGAAGCCGAGCCCGTTCAGCAATCCCGATACCGATAGCACGGCGACCATTCAGCTCGCCCAAATTCGGGATTCTGACCTCGCTATTGCAAGCACGATTACGGCAACAACGGGCGCTTGGCACGTGCACCCGCGAGGAGTTGGACCCAAGACAGGGCGCACCTTCGATCAGGGCCCGTCCCGCGGCGATATGCAGAATTTGGCTGGCACAAAGCTGAATTTCGTCGTTGGGGCTGCAGACAAGAAAGTTTACTTCTACGACGGATCTCGCGTGCTACGGACAATGAGCTTGAGCAAATTCCTGGGGGGCCAGTGAACAATAGGGGAGTGCGTGCCGCACTCCTGCTCGCTTTGTGTCTCGGCTGCTCGTCCGGGTGCGGTATAGCCCAAGACCCTCCCGGTCCGGTGGTCAAATCGGCGGCGCTCCCGTTCTATCCACCTATTGCGGTCATGGCGCGGCTGACCGGCACCGTTTGCCTCCGACTCACCGTCAAGGGTGGCAGTGTCCAAGCCGTCGAGGCACGCTCAAGCGCCAGCCTGATGCTTCAGGCGGCAGCAGAGGCCAACGCAAAGACCTGGCAGTTCTTCGACCACTATGACGGTGCCGTGACGCCTTGCTATATATTCAGGATCGAGGGAAGGCTTGCCCATCGGCAGCAGCAGAACCCGACAATCATCCTCGAGCTTCCAAATCGAGTAACAATCACGGCAAGGCCGAATCCAGAAAAAACGCAACAATCCGCGACGCCCTCCGGGATCTCCCGCGGCAATCAGCGATTGGCCAGGAAGGTTGACGCCGCAACGGTCGAGTCTGCGAAGAGCCGCCCGCGAGGAGGTGCGATTTGACCTCCGGACACTCTTTCGGCGCCCGCTACTACGAAGCAAGCCTCGGCCGCTTCCTCTGCCCCGATTGGTCCGAGTTCCCCGAGCCCGTCCCCTACGCCAACCTGACCAATCCCCAGTCCCTCAACCTCTACAGCTACGTCCTCAACAATCCCGTCTCCCGCCTCGACCCCGACGGCCACACCGCCGCCGACACCTCCAGCGACCTCGCCCGCTGGGCCCCCATGGACGAAAGCATGACCATGGAAAGCCTTTTCGGCGACGAGTTCGGTTTCGACGCCCTTGCGAGCATCGACGCGCACCATGCCGAGCGGGACGCGTTGCTGGCGGCCATCGCAGGCATCCCGATGTCGGTTCGGGAAAACGTCGGCGACTCGGTCGCCGACAGCGACACGCCGGATGCCGACGACAAGAAAGGGGGATTCCACGAAGAAGGCGGGCTTTGGGGCACGAATGACGCCGGTGTCGGCGTGGTGCAGCGAGCAAAGCCTGGGCCATACGCGAATCCGGACAAGACAGACAAAGCGGAAATCAACCTCTGGAACTTCAAAGACCCGGATCATGCTCAAATCACCAGCGTCAGCGGCAGCTGGCATGTGCACACCAAGGGAGTCGGCGAGTCGGGGCGATTTTTCATTAAGGGGCCGTCGGATAAGGACGAACACAACAGGATCGGGGCGATCACGTTTGTCGTGGGTGCGTCGAGTGGGAAAGTCTACTTCTACGACGGCTCCCAAGTGTTGCACACAACCAGCCTGAAAAACTTCCTGGGAGGCGGGCAATGAGATGGCCTCTCCTCCTTGTGGCGTTCTTCGTCATGCAAGCACCGGCTCGGGTGCACTTAAGGATTGTGGTTAGTGGCCGTGCTGCAGCTCCTCCAAAATCTGTGACGCTAGACGCCGGGGCCAATTCGGCGACAGTACCCGTCGCCGGCGGATTTTTCACAGTACCGGTCAGCGTCCTCAGCGGCAGCGCGGCGACGATCAGATTCGTCGTGGATGGAGAAGCGGTTACCCTCCCCGGCATCTTGCCGGAGCGACTGCGCTGGGAGGACTGGACGGTCCGGCTCGGCAGCATGCCCGATGACGACATCCCGCAATCTGTGAAAGTGGATCCTAAAACCGCATGTGTCGTTCAATGGGAAACGGCAGGGTCAGACGCGATCGGCTGGGTTGTGCCCAACTGCCGCCGCGCGCTCCCTCGGGTACCCGGGCAATGAGGCTTGGCGCGAACCTCTACGCCCCCTCATGGGCGCAGCACGCTGCCTTAACGACTGGAGCCGGCGGCGTCGGTGGGGTCGGTGAGGGCGAGATCCTGGACCTCGAGGACTTGGTTGTCGCTCGAGCGCTTGGCGTGGATGGTCACCCAGATGTGGTCGGGCTTGCTGCTGGCCTGCACCGCCGCCAGCGCCTGCTTGCTGCCCTTGGCGTCGAGGCGGGTGAAGTGCCCCTTGGCGTCCACCAAGCCGTACACGCGGTCGGCGCAGGCCAACAGGCAATCGCGGGGGTGATCGGCGAGGTGCGAGGCGTAGGTCTTGAAGCAGTGCTGGTCAATCAGCCAGCCCGAGGTCGTGGTGGCGCGCGCGCGCCAGTGGTCAACCCCTGCAACCAAGATCACCACCGTGACGGCGAAGGCAAAAGCCGTGGCGCGCAGGCGGTTTGCGAATCCGAAGCCGAAGATGCGGCCACTGCGTTGGCCGCGCGGCGAAGCGGGCGCGGCGCCGGCGCGGAGCGTGGCCGGCACCAGCGGCTCGCCCAGGCCTTCGTCGAGGGCGCGGCGGAGGCGCTCGCTGGCGCCCTCGGGCATCTCGAAATTGCGCACATCGCCCACCATGCGGACGGTCTGCTGGGTGGTGTCGAGGACGACCAAGCACGGAGCGCAGATCTTGCTGTGCTCGCGCACCGCCTCGGCCATGGCCGGGTCCATCGCGGCCAGCGAGTCGGCGTCGAGGTAATCGGCGAGCGCGGTCAAGAACTGTTCGCACGTGATGGTCATAGCGTCCCTGCCTGCACCTTGCGGCCAAGCTGCGCCGCCAAGCGCTCGCGCAACTGCAGCCGAGCGCGCAGCAGCCGCGTCTTCACGTTGGCCACGCTCATGCCCAGCATCTCGGCGGTTTCCTGGGTCGAAAGCATCTGGATATCCCGCAGCGCCACCACCTCGCGATAGCCGGGCGGCAGTCCGTTGAGCGCATTGTGCAGCATCTGTTCCTTCTCTTTGCGCCCCATCCGCTCCTCTGGATTCTCGCGCCATTCGGCCACATCGCGCGGGACGAAGCCTTCCTCGGTCTCGTGCGGCTCGTCCAGCGACTCCCACAGGCTGCCGTGGTTCTTCCGCAACTTCATGCGGGCGGTGTTCAAAGCGATCTGGGTAAGCCAAGTCTGGAACTTGGCATCCCCGCGGAATGTGGCCAGATGCTCGAAGGCGCGCATGAATGTCTCTTGCACCACTTCTTCGGCATCCGCCGGGTTGCGCGTGATCACCAACGCCGCACGGTACAGCCCGCGTTCGAACCGGCTCACGAGCGCGTGGAACGCCTCGCGATCGCCGGCGCATGCCCGCCGCACCAAACCGCCAACTTCATCCACAGCGGCGACGGGTTCGGCCATGCATCATCCTAGTGCGATGTCTCGCAAATGAAAGGGTTACAGTTCCTTGGCCGGCGCGATCGTGCCCGCGCAGGTGCCCCAGCCCAGCCGCAGGCCCTGGGCATTCTGGGCGTAGGCTCGCAATATGACCTGATCGCCATCTTCCAGGAACGTGCGCGTCTCGCCGGTCGGCAGCGCCAGCGCCTGGCGGCCGGCTTGGGTGGCCTCGAGCAGGCAGCCGCGGGCCGCAGGCCCCGGTCCAGAAACGGTTCCGCTGCCCAATAGGTCGCCCGGCCGCAGGTTGCAGCCGTTGCTGGCGTGGTGGGTGACCATCTGGGCCATGGTCCAGTATAGGTCGCCTAAATGGGATTCGCACAGCCGCAGCCCCGGCAGGCCGCGCTGGCGCATCAGCTCGGACGTGAGCTCGGCGACCAGGCTGACCTGGAAGCCGCCCTGGCCCCTGTCGTGGGCATGGTCCAAATAGGGCAGCAGCGCGGGATCGGCGGCATCCCGCCGCCGCGCCGGCCCGCGGAACGGCTCCAGTGCCGCCAGCGGTACCACCCAGGGCGAAAGCGTGGTGGCAAAATTCTTGCCCAGGAAGGGGCCAAGCGGCTGGTACTCCCAGCGCTGGATGTCGCGGGCGGACCAGTCGTTGAGAAGGCAAACGCCGAAGACATGCTGCTCGGCCTCAGCCAACGGGATGGGTTCGCCCGGCGGGTTCCCCTGACCGATGATGAAGCCGACCTCGAGTTCGTAGTCGAGTTGGCGGCACGCACCGAAGCTGGGCGGGACGCCGTCGGGGGTGGCAGCCGGGCGCTGGCCGAGCGGTCGGCGCACCGTTTGGGGGCTGACGCCAATCGAAGAGCTGCGACCGTGGTAGGCGACGGGCAGATAGGCGTAGTTCGGCAGCAAGGGGTTGGCGGGGCGGAACAGCGAGCCGACGTTGAACGCGTGGTCGCGCGACGCGTAGAAGTCGGTGTAGTCGCCGATTTCAAAGGCCAGCCGCATGGCCGCGCCATCCAGGGGATGAAGGCAGGGCCGCAGGTGGCGCTGCATGGCTTCGGAGGCGAATTCGCCAAAGAACTCTTGCAAGCGGGCGCGCAAGGCCGCGGCCGCCGGCGCGCCCAACGCCATCAAGCGGTTGAGCACTGGGGCTTGGCAGGCGTCACGAATATCCGGGCCGAGCTCATCGAGCACGCCGGCGCCAACCGCCTGGTGCAGGTCGAAAAGGCTATCGCCGATGGCGGCGCACAAGTGGGCTCCGCCGTCATTTCCGCGATACGCACCGTACGGAAGGTTGTGCAGGGGGAAATCGCACCCCGCCGCGTTGGCCGAGGCGAGCCAGGACGTCATGCCCCGCTCAGCAGAAGCGGTCGAAGGCGCCCACCAGCTCCTCGGCGATCTGGGGGGCGGTGCGACCCTCGATCTGGTGCCGTTCGAGCATGTACACCAGCTTGCCGTCTTTGAGCAGGCCCATCGAGGGCGAGGATGGCCGGTGGCCGGTGAAATAGCTGCGCGCGCGCTCGGTCGCGTCCACATCGGTGCCGGCGAATACGGTGACGGCGCGGTTGGGGCGCTTGCCATGCTGCAGAGCGAGCGCCACGCCGGGGCGGGCTTTGCCAGCGGCGCAGCCGCAGACGGAATTGACAATGATCAAGGTGGTGCCGGGCTCGCGCGCGGCTTGATCCACAGCCTCCGCGGTGCGGGTCTCGCCGACGCCCAAGCGGGTCAGCTCTTCGCGCATGGACGCAATCATGAATTCGGGGTACAAGGAACGATCCTCCTTCAGTGCGGGTTGATGAAGTAGAGAATCCAGCCGCCCACAATGGTGCCGCCCACAAACCACGCGAAGGATTCGAGTCCGTAGCGCACCTGGTCGCGCAATGTTTCGCGCAGCGTGATGGCGAACACCACCGAGGCCAGCGCGGCAAACAAGAGCACGGCGGTGAAATGGGAGATGGTCATGGCTTGCGCCCCAGAGCCACGTCGCGCGCATCGGAAGCGGCGAGAAGGTTGAGCAGGCCGGCGGCGATCAAGAAGACGGTTCCGTAATCGCCCATCACCTGATACGGGTTCCCGGCTCCGCCGCCCAGGAAGCGGGTGCCGAAGTATAGCCCGCCGGCGCAGAAGTCGCCGAGCCAGCCCAGCATCTGCAGGATGTCGCCGGTATTGAACGGATAGACCGTGCCCTGCAGCGCCAAGCCGATGGCGAACATCCCCGAGATGCAGCCCAGCACGAGGCCGCCCCGGATCCACTTCTTATGAATGAAATACCCTAGGCCGGGCACCAGCCAGCCCAGAAAAAACACTCCCCAGCCCTTCGTGGCGTGGCCCGCGGCCTCGGTTTGCGCGGTTGCTCGTTTGGCCACGGTTTCGCTCGGCATGACGGGGAAAGTTCTATATTCTCACGATTTCGGCCTGCACCGGCCCGGTGACCGCGCCCTGGCCGCGCGGGTCCACGTAAACGTTGACTTCGGTGCGCAGGCCCACCGCCTGGCCTCGGGGCGCATAGAGGCCGGGCTCGATGGTGAAAGCGGTTCCTGGCAGAATCAGCCGTTCGTCGTGGGTCTCGAAGTCATCCATGTTGGCGCCGGTGGCGTGCACGTCGCGTCCCAGCGAGTGGCCGGTGCGATGGACGAAGAACTCCGCCAGCCCGGCCTTGGCCAGCACGCCGCGCACGGCCTGGTCCACCTCGAAGCCGCGCAGCCCGGCGCGGCCGCAGGTCGCCAGCGAAATGCCTGCATCCCGGGCCTGCCGCAGCGCCTCGAATAAGTGGACCAACGGCGCGGGCACGCCCGCTTCGCCAGGACGAAGGCAATAGCCCATCCACGTGACATCGTAAAAGCAGCGGTTCGGTCCGGAAGGCGTCGCCCAAACATCGAGCAGCAGCAAATCGCCGGCTGAGATAGCCGACGAAGTCTCCGCGGTGGGCTGATAGTGGGGGTCGGCCGCGTGCGCATTGACGGCGACGATGGGCGGGTCTTCGCTTTCCATGCCGGCGCCGCGCAACTGGCTCCAGATCCATTGCTGCAACTCGAACTCGGTCAGGCGCGCGCCGCGGTCCAAGTGCTCGCGCACGCGGCGAAAGGCTCCCTGGATGGCGGCATCCACGGCGCGGCCGGCGGCGTGGTGGCTGGCGAGCATCGCCGGCGTCCAGACGGCGTCGAAGCGCGAAATCAAATCCCCCGAGCTGACGATCTTGCATCCTTGTGCGCGCATCTGCTCGACCGTGCCGGCGTCGGCCAAGCTGACCGCGGGAAGCGCGCAGCCGGGCGAATATTGCATGGCCACGCACGGCGTGGGGCCGAGCCGGGCGATCAGGGCGCGGAGTCCGGCGTCGAGTTCGCCCCATTGCGAATATTGCATGCGCTCGCCGGGAAGCCGATCGAGCGCGCCCGACTCGATGCGGTGCACCAGCTTGCCGGGCGTGCCCACGGCCGGAATCAGGTAATACCAACGGCGGGTGACCATCATCGGTTCGGGCAGGCCGAGGATGCGATAGGCGATAGCATCCCGGTGGTGGTGGTCGTAGAAAAGCCAGGCGTCTAGGCCGCGGGCCTTCAATTCGGCTTGGATTTCAGCGATGGGGAGCACGGGATCAGGATAACCGCTCACGCTGGTCCGGTCACCGTGCCCCGAACAGCGCGCTGCCGAGGCGGACAATGGTCGCGCCCTCTTCAACGGCGACCGCATAGTCGGCGGACATGCCCATCGAGAGCTCGGCCAGGCCAAGGTTGGCGGCCAACGCCGCTAGAGCGGCGAAATGCGGGCGACTGGCTTCGGGGTCGCCCGCGGCCGGGGGAATGGCCATGAGTCCGCGCAATTCCAGGCGTTCGAGGCTTCGCACCGCTGCCGCCAGTCCTGCAGCATGCTCGGGGGCGATGCCGTGCTTCTGCGGTTCGTTGGCGATGTTCACCTCGATCAGCACCGGAACCCTTGCGGCCGCCAGGCGGTTCAGGCGCTGGGCGAGCGCAAGCGAATCCACCGTCTCCAGGGCATCGAACAAATCCAGGGCTGCGCCCGCCTTGTTGCTTTGCAATGGGCCCAGCAGGTGCCAGCTTGCGCCGGCAAGATCGGCCAGCGCCTCGCGTTTCGCGGCCCGCTCCTGCACGCGATTTTCGCCGAACAGGCGCACCCCCAGCGCGTAAGCCTCGCGGATGCGTTCGGGTGCGACCGTCTTCACCGCGGCCAGGAGTTGGACGGCGTCGCGGCGGCGGCGCGCGCGGGCGCAGGCGCCTGCGATCTGGTCTTGGGCGCGCGCAAGCGCATCGGCTAAACTCATCGTGCGCCATGGTAGCACCGCGGTTCATCACCTTCGAAGGGCTCGACGGCAGCGGCAAGTCCACCCAGATCGAACGCTTGGGCGCAGCCTTGCGCGCCTCCGGCGAGGCGGTGGTGGCCACGCGCCAGCCCGGCGGCACGGAATTGGGAGAGCGCATCCGCGGGCTGGTGCTGGGCGCGGCGGCGGCGCCGCCAGCCGAGCTGGCGCTGATGCTCGCGGCGCGGGCGCAGGCGGTGCGCGAGCGCATTCGACCGGCGCTCGACCAAGGCCAATGGGTGCTCTGCGACCGCTTCCACGACGCCACCGAGGCCTACCAGGGCGGGGGGCGCGGCCTCGACCGCGGCGCCATCCGCGAGCTCCACCGGTTGCTCTGCGACGACCTGCAGCCACGCTTGACGCTGCTGCTCGATCTCGATCCCGCAGCCAGCCTGGCGCGGGCGCGCAACCTGCCCGGCGCTTCTCACTTCGAGCGCGAAGAGCTGGCTTTCTTCGATCGGGTTGCCGCCGCCTACCGCGAAATCGCCGCGCGCGAGCCCGCTCGCTGCGCCGTGATCCCTGCCCAAGGCCCGCCCGACGCGGTGGCCGGCCGCATCCTGGGCACGGTGCAGGCTCGCTGCGGCTGGAGGCCGGCCTCGCGCCATGTGGGGTGAGTTCATCGGCAATGCCCCGGTGGTGGCGCGCCTGCGCGAGTTGATCGCGAGCGGCAGCGGCGCGCGCACCCTGGTGCTGGCCGGCCCCCAGAGCGTCGGCAAGATCCGGTTGGCGACGCTTTTCGGATTGGCGTTGAATTGCCAAGCGCCTCCGCGGCCGGGCGACGCTTGCGGCCTCTGCGCCAGTTGCCGGCGCGCGCTGCCGCTGGGACAGGTGGCGGCCCTGACCGAGGCCGCGCTCGAGCACCGCGCTGCCGAGGTGAAGACCAACCCGCGCGAAGTGGCGCCGCTGCGGGTGGCGCTGCACCCGGCGATCTGGCTCTATCCCCCCGACGGCGATTTCTTTTCGCTGCCGCAGGCGCGCCATGCCATCCACCAGAGCCAGCTTCAGCCCGACCGCGGCGCGACTTGGACGTTGATTCTCTCCGAACTGGACCAGGCCCGCTGGACCACGCAAGCGGCTCTGCTCAAGACGCTCGAGGAGCCGCCGCCGCGGGCGGCGCTGGTGGTGCTGGCGCGAAATCCCTTGGCGCTGCTGCCCACGGTGCGCTCGCGGGCCTTGGTGCTGCGGCTGGAAGAGGTCCCGGCCCGCGAAATCGAGGCCGCCCTCCAGGCCCGCGGCCACGCGCCCCCTGCGGCCGCCTTGGCGGCCCGCCTCGCCCAGGGGCGGCCGGGGGCCGCCCTGAAGCTCGATCTGGACACCTACCGCCAGGCCCGCGCCCAGGCGCTGGGGCTGCTGGCCGCCTGCCTGCGTGCCTCGCCTGAGGCGGACACGGTGTTTCGCCTGAGTGAGTCGTTCCGCTCCAGCAAAGAAAAATTTGAAACGATGGTGGAAATTCTTTATAGTGTCCTGCAAGACATTATTTATCTCCAGTCCAGTTTTTCCGAAGCGGTTCGCAATGTGGATTGTGTCGCCGAGCTCACTCAGTTGGCGCAGCGGCTGCCGCCGCCGCGCTTGGCTGACGCCGTGGGGGGACTCGATCAACTTCAGTCCGCGGCGCGGCGCAATGCGTTTCGGCCCTTGGCATTAGCCAATTGGGGACTCGGCTTGGGCGGCGACGCCGCAAGCCGGCGGTGAGAACGAAGGCTGGGGGAATGGAGCCCACGACATGGCCGCGCCTTTGAACGACACCGCCGCCCGCCGCGCCCCCGATCCGGAGCTGTCCCCCAACCGCAAACTCATCCGCCCCTCGCTCGCCGAGGTGCGGGATCAACTGGCTCGCACCACCGCGCCCGCCGCCAACGCTCCCATCGCGCCGCGCCTGCCGAAGAAGCCCGTGCCGCCCGACCAGACCAACGCCGAGAGCTTCTACTTCCTGAAGCAGGTGCAGTCCAAGACCGACATGGTGCTGGTGCTGCGCGACGGCGAGCAGGTGCGCGGCATCATCGAGTGGTACGACCGCCACTGCCTCAAGGTGCATCGCCAAGGCGAGCCCAATTTGCTCATCTACAAGGCGATCATCAAGTACATGTACAAAGCCGAGGACGAAACGCGCAAGTAGCAGCGGCTCGCGTCGCCTTCTATAATGGGGAGGATCGCGATGTCCACCCCGATCTCCGCCATGCGGCCCGGCGCCGGCCCCATGCCGCCTCCGCATCGCCGCCGCCCGCTGCGGCGGGGCGTGGCCCTGCTGCCCTCGCTGTTCACCGTCGCCAACCTGGGAATGGGCTGGTATGCCATCCAGCAATCGGTGTTGGCGCTGCAAGCCTCCGCCCCGGCCAGCCTGCTCGATGCCGCCGCCAAAGCCATCGGCTGGGCGATCTTGCTCGACGGCCTCGATGGCCGCATCGCGCGCATGGCCAATGCCTCGAGCGCGTTCGGGCGCGAGTTCGATTCGCTCGCCGACGTCATCAGCTTCGGCGCGGCGCCGGCGCTCCTCGCCTATGTCTGGGGCCTGCGCTTCCTCAGCAGCCGCCCTTGGTCGCTCGATCTGAACCGCGCGGCCCAGATCGTGGTGTTCCTGTTCGTGGTGGCGGGCGCGGCCCGGCTGGCCCGCTTCAACATCTCGACCCACGATTCATTTCCCTCGAACCCGGGCAAGCCTGGCAAGCGCTACTTTGTCGGCATGCCGATACCGGCGGCGGCGGGCGCCATCGCCGCGGTGGTGCACTTCTTCGCTTCGCCGAGCTTCGTCTTCACCATGGTGAACCGCTCCTCCATTGCGGCGATTCTTTGGCTTGGCATGGTGCTCGGCTTGGCCTGGATGATGGTCAGCACCTGGCGCTTCTACAGCTTCAAGGAGATTGACCTGGGCCGCCGCCACCCCTACGTCTTCATGGTCAGCATCGCGGCGCTGATGGCCGGGCTGTGGTACTACTCCGAGGTGGTGCTGCTGGCCGTGGTGATCGTCTACGTGGGATCGGCTATTCTGTGGCGCGGCGCGTACTTCCTCCATCGGCAGCGCCATCGCGCCGCCCGTTGATCGGACCTATGCCACCCTACCGCATCGGAGTCCTGGGCGGGGCCACCCTGCTCGGCAAGGAACTCGGCGACCTCATCGGTGAACGCCGCTTCCCTGCCCTGCCGCCTCGGCTCTTCAACTTGCCCGCGCCTTCCAAGATCAATGGCGCCGAAACGCCCCAGGCCGGCGTCATCGGCAGCCTGATGCAATACGGCGACGAGGCCGCCGTGCAAGAGCAGTTGAGCCCGGCCAGCGTGCGCGATCTCGACGCATTGTTCCTGACCGGAACCGAAACCGAGGCGCGTGCCGCCTGGGCGGTGGCGCGGGACGCGGTGCCGGTGGTGCTGGACTGCACCGGCACGCTGCGCGATGAACCCGAGGCCGTGGTGGCCGGCTTCCATCCGGAGCTGCCCAGCGGCACGCGGCTGGTGGCCGTCGCCCATCCGGCGGCGCAAGCGCTGGCCCTGCTGCTCGATCGCCTGCAGCAAGTCGGCGGCATCGAGGCTTCCGCGGCCACGATCTTCGAGCCCGCCAGCCAGCGCGGATGGCCGGGCATTCAAGAGCTCGAGCAGCAGACCGTCAAGGTGCTGGGCATGCAGCCGCTGCCCCTGCAGGTGTTCGGCGCCCAGGTGGCCTTCAACCTGCGCGCGGCGCCGGCGGGCGTCGAGGCGGCCGTGCGCGCGGATTTGGCCCGGCTCGGTGCTCCGCCGACCGCGATTCGCGTCTTGCAAGCGCCGGTTTTCCATGCGTCCGTGCTCTCGCTGTGGGTGCGCTTCCGTGCCGCCGCGCCGGCGCCGGCGGTGCGGGCTGCCCTCAGCAGTGAGGCGCTGGCGTGGCCCGAGGCGGGTCAGACGGCCGACGTGCTCGCCGCCGCCGGCATGGACGCGGTCCTGGTCGGCGAACCCGCGGCCGATCCCGCCGGCGGCATCTGGCTCTTCGCCTCGCTCGACAACTTGCATCGCAGCGCCGCCGCCGCGCTCGAGGCCGCTGAGGCGGCTCTCCTCGCCAGGAGGCCCGCCTGAGGCGGCCCCTTGCCGCCCTGGCGTTCGTGCTGGCCGCCGCCACCGCCTGCGGCTATCACGTCGCCGGCCGCGGCGCGGTGCTTCCGCCCGACGCCCGGGTGATTGCCGTGCTGCCGTTCGCCAACCACACCCGCCAGCCGCGGCTTTCCCAGTCCATCAGCGCCGCGGTGGCTCAGGAGTTCCAGCAACGCACGAAATACCGCGTGCAGCCGACGCTGCCGGGCAGCGACGCCGCGGTGCATGGCGACCTGCTCAGCGTCGAGGTCACCCCCGTCACCTTCGACGCGACCAGCGGCCGGGCCACCACCGTCGAGGTCGTGGTGCATGTCGAAGCCTGGGTGAGCTCGGTGCCCGGGGGCAAGGAGCTGTTTCGCGACAACGACATGGTGTTCCACGACCAGTACCGCATCAGCACCCAGCAGCAGGATTTCTTCGAGGAAGACTCGGCTGCGTTCATCCGCTTGAGCCACAGCGTCGCCCAATCCCTGGTCAGCGACATCCTGGAGGCCTTCTGAGCCCGGCCGCGCTGAAGCCGCTGTACACCGTCATCGGCGACGAAGCCTACCTGCGCGACCGTTTCCGCCAGCGCTTGCGCCAGGCTCTCGACCCCGATTCGCTCGAGCTTGGCTGGATTGAAGAGGATCTCGAGCGCACCCCGCTCGAAGCAGTTCTCGACCGCGCCTGCACGCCCTCGCTGCTGGCGCCGATGCAGATCTTCTGGGTGCGGAACGCGCGCGAGCTCTTCGGGCGCGGCGCCAAGGATGCCGCCGGACCCCTCGCGCGCTACCTGCAGGCGCAAGCGCCCGCCTCGGTCGCGCTGCTGGCCGACCACATCCACCTGCCCGCCGATCGGCAGCGCATCGGGCTCGAGGACAAGGCCAAGCTGCAGCGGATCGAGGAAGTCCTGGGGCCGGTCAGCGAAATGGTCTGGTGCGCCGCCGTGCCCGAGGCCCAAGCCGCGCTCATGGCGCAAGAAATGGCGCGCCAGCACGGCCGCGAACTCGGCACGGCCGAAGCCCGGCGCCTCGCGGAGTCGCAGGGCGGAAGCTTGGCGCTGATCGAGCGCGAGATCGAGAAGCTCGCCGCCTTCGCCGGCGAGGAGGCAATTTCGGATGGCGCCATTGCAGCGCTGGTGCCCGCAGCCCGCGCCTCCAGCGCGTATGAATTGGCCACGCTGCTGGCGCGCGGCCAGCGTGCCGCCAGCCTGGAGTGTCTGGCCCGCCTCTGGGCCGATGAGGGCGACAGCGGCGCCATCGGCCTGGTGTTCCAGCTCAGCCGCGCCTTCGCCATGGCCACGGTGCTGCGCCAGCATGGCGTGCGCGACCGCTCGAGCCTGTACCGCGTGCTGCCCGACGGCTTGAAGCCGCCGGGCTTCGCCGCCGACGCCGTGCTCGGCATCGCCAGCCGCATGCCCGAAGCCCGCCTGCGGCAAGGCATCGCCCTGATGGCCCGGGCCGATGTCGAACTGCGCTCATCGCCGCCCTCGGCCCGGCTCGTCTTCGAACGCGCGATCGTCGCCCTCACGTGAACGCCGCCGTCAGGTTCAGCGCGGCCCCAGCGTGAGATGGTGGGCTTGGTGCTTGGCCACGGCGGCGGGGGAGAACCACAGGGGCAGGGCCTCGCCGCGGAGGTAAGCTGGCCATTGGTCGCGGTAGTGGGACTGGAACACCAGTCCGCTTTCGCCGGCGACCAGCGTTAGCGTCGAACGGTCCCAATCGCCGAGGTCGGCGACGAAGCGCATGCTCGGGCCCAGGTTGCTGATATCGCCGAGCTCGAGGTTGCGGGCCTGCTTCACCGTCAGCGGGCTGCCGTTGATCGGCACCGGCCCCAGATCGGCGATGCGCTTCAGCAGCGGAATATGCGAAAACACGGGGTGGTCAATGGCGAGGGTCTCGAACCGCTGCCAGCGCAGCTGCGCCGGGTCCAAGGTATAGCGCTCGGCCACGGCCTCGAGCGAATCCACCAGCAGCGCATCCCATCCGCCGCCGGCCGGGGCGGCGTATTGTGGCGGCAGCCACGGCGCCGGATGCGTGCTCAGCAGCCACTGCTCGAACACCGGGGCTTGATCCCAATCGTATTGCCTCGCCATGGCGTCGCCCACCTTCGCCGCCAGCACGCGCCGCAGGAATTCATCCCGGGTGAAGTAGGCGAGCGTGGGCGCCAGGCTGGTCGCGCCCATGGCGCCGCGGAACCCGGCGAGCATCGCCAGCGCCCGCTGGGTGGTGATCGAAAGCCCGTTGCCGGCACGCGACCGCCCCGCCGCCACCACCGCCTGGGCGAAGTCGCGGTCCTGTTCGCTGATCACGTCCTGCTGCACGCGGCTCATGGAGCTGGCGTTCCAGCGGGCCAACTCGCCCAGGCGCTGGTAGATGCGGCGGGTGCGGTTGGGCGCATCCCAGTCCGTCGAGATCACGTACGGGTAGCCGTCGGGCGCGATGCGCGCGTTGGCCGTGGCCAGCACGCCGGATGGCGGATCGGCAACCCGCGGCAGTTGCGCAAACGGAATCCATCCGGACCAGTCAAACGCATTGGAATTGCCAGGCACCGGCATCGAGCCGTCGAAGCCGTGACGCACCGGAACCCAGCCCGCGCACTGATAGGCGATGTGCCCGGCGCGGTCGGCGTAGACGAAGTTCTGGGTCGGACCCGGAAACTCGGCCAGCGCCGCTTCGAATTGCTTCCAGTTCTTCGCCGCCTCCAGCCCCAGGAACACATGCGCCGATTGCAGCGCGCCGGGCGCGTAGAGCGTCCAGCGCAGCGCCAGCGCGCCGCCCGCGTCGTGGGCAACGATCGGGCCTTGGGGCGCGACCTGGACATCGAGGTCTACGGGCTGCCTGGCGCCGCGCACCGGGATGGGCTCGTGCCAATGCTCGAGCGGACGCCAGCCGGCTGGGGTCAGCACGTTGCCCTGGCCATCGAGCTGGACGCGGTAGAGGTCTTGCACGTCGGCGCGGGTGTTGGTCACGCCCCAGGCCAACTCGCGGTTGTGACCGATGATGATGCCGGGCACGCCGGTGATGGCAACGCCAGCGGCTTGCCAGTCGGGCGTGCTCAGCTCGACCGTCCACCACAGGCCAGGAATCTGGAACTGCAGGTGCGGATCGTTGGCCAGGATTGGAGCGCCGTTCAGGCTGCGCGCGCCCGACAGCACCCAGTCGTTGCTGCCGCCGCGCGGAGGCGGCAGCGGCTGCGCGGGCGCATCAAACGCCGGAACCCCGGCCAAGGGAATGCCGCCGCGGCCGCGGCTCGGGGCCGGCAAGGCCGCGCCGGGCGGCACGTCCCAGGGCGAACGCTCGGGAAAAAGCTGCGCGGTCAAGTCCGGACCGAGCTTGGCGGCGAAGGATTCGCGCAGGATCTTGTCCAGGTAGTTCGACGACAGGACCTGATACATGTTGGCGGCCAGCGCCAGCGAGTCGCGCGGGCGCCACGCCTCCGGACGGTAGCGCAGCAGCCAGAATTCGAGCGGCAGGCGCCAGCGGTGGCGTGCGATGTAATCGTTGACCCCGGCGGCGAAGGCTTGGAGCAATGGCGCTTCCTCGGGCCCGAGGCGGGCGGCTTCAGCGTCAATGGCGTGCGGCAGGCCGAGCTCGCGCGTCTTGCGGTCGGTGTCGAGCGCGGCCGGGCCGAATACCTCCGCAAGCCGGCCTTCGCCCAGCCGGCGCAGCACATCCATCTGCCAGAGGCGGTCCTGGGCCATGGCAAAGCCCTGCGCCAAATACAGGTCGTGCACGTTCTGGGCGCTGATGTGCGGCACGCCGAGCTGGTCGCGGACGATCGTGACCGGCGCGGACAGGCCGTCCAACTGCAGCTTGCCGTCGAGATCGGGTTGGCCGGCGCGCAAGCGCCAATAGAGCACGCCCAGCCCCAGGCCGAGCAGGATCAGCAGCACGACCAGCGCATCGAGGCTGCGGCGGAGCCAGCGCAGGTGCGAGGGCGGTGCGGCGGCGGCGGCAGGCGAACCCACGTCCTCCAGGATACGGTGGCGCGCCCTCAGTTGCCAATTCGGGATTGCCAATTTGGGATGGCTTGGATATGATCTTGCGGACAGGAGCATTCCCCCCATGGCGACTGTGATCGGATGTCCGCGCTGCAAATCCGTGGATGTTGAACGCGTCCGCCGAAGCTGGTGGGACCACCTGCTGCGGCGCAAGAAAGTTTTCCGCTGCGACGGCTGCCGGCGGCGCTTCCCCGCCCCCCGCGGCTGATCGGGTGCGATCTCCCGCATGGGCTTTACCCACCTCGACACGTTCATCGTGGTCGCCTACTTGGCGGGCACGCTTGCAGTTGGCTTGGCGGCCAAGCGCCTGCTTTCGAACATCAGCGACTTCCTGGTGGCGGGCCGCGGGTTGGGCCTGTTCCTGGGCGTGGCCACGCTGGCGGCGACCGAGACCGGCACCGTCACCTTCATGTACTACGCGCAGCTCGGGTTCCAGACCGGGTTCGCCGCCTTCATCACCGGGCTGATCTCCGGCGTGGTGATGATCGGTGTGGGGTGGACCGGGTTCATCATCCACCGCTTCCGCGCGCTCGAGCTGATGACCGTGCCCGAGTACTTCGAGCGCAAGTACAGCCGCGGCTTGCGCGTGCTGACCGGGGTGCTGGTGGCGACCGGCGGCATCCTCAACATGGGCATGTTCCTGCGGGTCGAGGGCAGCTTTCTGGTCATCCTCACCGGCATTCCTTTCGAATACTTGAAGCTGGCGATGACGGCCATTTTGCTGATCGAGCTGCTGTACACGGTGGTCGGCGGGATGCTTTCGATCGTCATCACCGACTTCATCCAATACGTCGCGCTCAGCCTGGGCACCATCATCGTGACGATCTACTGCGTGTGGCGCGTGGGATGGGGCTCGATGGTGCATGCGGTCAGCGCGCAGATGGGCGGACAGGGCTTCAGCCCGCTCAGCAACCCGACCTACGGCTGGGGCTACATCGTCTGGCAGGTCATCTTGTGGACAGCGGTGAACACCTGCTGGCAAACCACGGCCATGCGGACCATGTCCATGAAGAGCCCCGAGCTGAGCAAGAAGGTCTTCGGCTGGACCGGGCTGATTTTCCTGGGCCGCGGCATGCTGCCGATGCTTTGGGGCATCGCTGCGCTGGCCGTGCTGGGCCCCCATGCCGACTCGATGAATGCCATGCCCACCCTGCTGGCCCATCTGCTCGGCCCCGGCGTCAAGGGCTTGGTGGTGGCGGGGATGCTGGCAGCCACGATGTCGGTCAACAGCTCCTACCTGCTGGGCTGGAGCTCGATCATCTCGCAGGACATCATCGGTCCGCTGCGCCGCCGTAAAGGGCAGGCCGAGCTCAGCTCGCGGACGCAGATCCGCATCAACCGCGTCGCCAACGTCTTCGTCAGCGTCTTCATCCTGTGGTGGAGTCTGTGGTACACGCTGAGCGGGCCGCTGTACCTGTATCTCAACCTGACCGCGACGATATTTCTTTCCGGCACCTTTGCGGCCGTCATCGGCGGCCTGTATTGGAAGCGCGCCAATTTGGCTGGCGGCTACGCCGCCATGATTGCGGGGGCAGCGGGCACGATCGGCTACTTCTTCCTGGACCTGCCAGCCACCTACTCCGGCTTCGCTGCCTTCGGCTTGGCGGCGGCGGCGATGGTGGTCGGCACGCTGCTTGGCGGCAAGCGCCAGCCGCGGCGCAAGGAGCGGGCCTATGCCTAGCACCGGCGGCTTCTGGCTGCCGTTCTGGACCATCGCGCTGATCGGCTCGGGCGCGGTCTTCGCCGGCATCACCGTGATCGTGGCCATCCGCGGCGGGGCGGAGGTGATCCGCATGTTCCGCCGCGTGCGAAAATAATGGTGCGATGATCCAGACCTTGTTCGGCCCGCCGCCGAAGGCCACGCTGTTCGAGCGCTTGAACGAAAAAGTCGCGGGCGCGGTCGAGAAGACGCGCGACCGGCTGGTCTCGCAGGTCGAAGACATTTTCCAAGGCAAGGCCGAGATCAGCCCGGAGTTGCTGCGCCAGCTCGAGGCCACGCTGATCGGCGCCGACTTGGGCGCGCGCACCGCCGCCGAGATTGTCGGCAAGGTGCGCGCCGCCATCGAGCAGCAGCGCGCAAGGATGTCGCCGCCACGCCCGAGGCGGTGAAATCGGCGATCAAGGCCGAGCTGGTGGCCATCTTCGACCGCACCGCGCGCGCGCCCAAGGCGACCGAGGACGGCGGACCGTTCGTGATCCTGCTGGTCGGGGTCAACGGCGCCGGCAAGACCACCTCGATCGGCAAATTGGCGCAGCGCTACAAGCGCGAGGGGTTCAGCGCGCTGATCTGCGCCGGCGACACCTTCCGCGCCGCCGCTGGCGAGCAGGTCGGGGTGTGGGCGCAGCGCGCCGGGGTCGAGTTGATTCAGCAGAAGCCGGGAGCCGATCCATCCGCCGTGCTGTATGACGCCCTCAGGGCCGCCAAGGCGCGGGCGGTGAATTTCGTGCTGGTGGACACCGCCGGGCGGCTGCACACCAAGACCAACCTGATGCAGGAGCTGGCGAAGATGCACCGCACCGCCGAGCGGCTGGTGCCGGGCGCGCCGCATGAGACGCTGCTGGTGCTCGATGCCACCACCGGGCAGAACGGCTTGCAGCAAGCGCGGCAGTTCACCCAGGCGGCGGGGCTGACCGGGCTGATCGTGACCAAGCTGGATGGCACCGCCAAGGGCGGCATCGTGGTGGCGATTGCGCGCGATCTGGGCCTGCCCGTGCGCTACCTCGGGGTGGGCGAGAAGGCGGAAGATTTGGTTCCGTTCGAGCCAGGGCAGTTCGTGGACGCCTTGCTGGGGGCGTAGCCAAACGCGGGGGCCGCGCCGCTGGCACCGTGGGCCAAGTCGGCGCGGAAAGGCCGCGAATTCCGAAGCGGCAAACGCATGCGTTTGCGCCCCCGGGGATCGAAGCGGCGCGGGCCCGGCAGGGCTGGGGTCCCAGGGTGCGAGCGTCGCAGCGAGCACGCCCTGCCGAGCGTCAAGCGGGTGGCGCGGCGCAGCCGCGCCAGGCCCCCGCGCCAGCCGATGGCCAGTGGCGCTGGCGGGGCAGCCCCTGCTCCGTTAGCGGGCAACCCCGGCCATCTTGCGAACCCGATCGTTGGCGAAGTACTGGGCGCCGCCTTCTTCGATGGCTTTCAGGATCAGGCCGGCGACGAACTCGGGCGTGTCGCCGTCGGCATAGTTGGCCGCGGGGCCGCCGCCGGGCCGGCCCAAGCGGTTCTTGCCGAAGTTGGTGGCGGTGATGAAGGGGTAGACCTCGCTGACCACGATGCCGTCGGCTTCGAGCTCGGCGCGCGCGGTGAGGCTGATGCCGATCAGCGCCCGTTTCGAGGCCGAGTAGACGCCATAGCCGGGGATGGCCATGAAGGCGGTGCCGGAATTGATGTTGACGATGCTGCCGCCGCCTTGCGCCCGCATGAGCGGGATGACGGCTTGCATGGCGACAATCGGTCCCAGCAGGTTGAGATGGAAAATCTCGTCGAACAGGGCGGGTTCGATGGCCTCGACCGTTGCGCCGTAGCCGCGGCCGGCGTTGTTGATCAGGCCGTCCACCCGGCCGAAGTGCTGGCCCACCTCGGCCACGGCCGCGCGCACGCGCGCGAAGTCGGTCATGTCGGCGGTCACCGCCAGGCTTCCGGGCAGTTGGCGCGCCAAGGCCTCCAGCGCGGCGGTATTGCGCGCGAGCACGGCGACCCGGGCGCCGCGCTCGGCCAGGGCGGTGGCGGTCGCCAGCCCGATGCCCGAGGACGCGCCCGTGACGATGAAGACGTGATTGCGGATCACCATCCCTTGATATTCCCACGGACGCTTGATTTTCCGCCGCCGCGAGGGCTAAATAGAAGTGCTTCCGAGGCGCCCATGAATACTCGCTCCCTTGCCTTGGCCGCGGCCTTGGCCGCGGCCGTCACCTTTTCCGCCCAAGGCCAGGCGCCGTCGGCGCAGGAGGTCGCGCGCTGGAAGACCGAGGCCAGCCACATCACCATCGTGCGCGACGACTGGGGGATCGCGCACGTGCACGGCGTTACCGACGCCGAAGCGGTGTTCGGCATGGAATACGCCCAGGCCGAGGACGACTTCAATCGCGTCGAAACCAATTACCTGACGGCGCTGGGGCGGACCGCCGAGGCCGACGGCGAGAGCGGCATCTGGACCGACCTGCGGGCCAAGCTGTTTGTCAACCCCGAGGATCTCAAGGCCAAGTTCGCCGCCAGCCCGGCGTGGCTGCAGCAGTTGATGGACGGGTTCGCGGATGGATTGAACTGCTACCTCTACACCCATCCCCAGGTGCACCCGCGCGCGATCCATCGCTTCGAACCCTGGATGGCGCTGGCGTTCAGCGAGGGCAGCATTGGCGGCGACATCGAGCGCGCCAACCTGCGCGGCCTGCAAGCGTTCTACGGCCGCCAGCCGGGCGGGGTCACGCCCCCGCCGCCGCCGCCCCCGCCGCCCGCCTATCTGCCGCCGGACCCGGGCGGATCGAACGGCATCGCCATCGGCCCCAAGATCACCGCCGATCACCACGCCATGCTGATGATCAACCCGCACACCTCGTTCTACTTCCGCAGCGAGCTGCAGATGTCGAGCGATCACGGGCTGGATGCCTATGGCGCGGTCACCTGGGGGCAGTTCTTTGTCTACCAAGGCTTCAACCCGCGCCTGGGCTGGATGCACACCTCCAGCGGCGTGGACAACGTGGACTTCTACCTTGAAACCGTGGCCCGGCAAGGCGACCGCTACGTCTACAAGTACGGCGACAAGGAACTGCCGGTGAAGCAGGCGGAAATCGAAATTCCCTACAAAGACGGCGACCGGATGGCCACGCGCAAGTTCACTGCCTACTGGACCCAGCACGGGCCCGTGATCGGCGAGATCAATGGCAAGTGGGAGACGATCAGCCTGATGCAGCGGCCTACGCGCGCGCTCGAGCAGGATTTCGAGCGCACCAAGGCGCGCAACTACCAGGAGTTCCTGCAGACCATGCAGCTGCACACCAACTCCTCCAACAACACCATCTACGCCGACGCCGACGGCCATATCGCCTACTTCCATTCGAACTTCATCCCCCGCCGCGACCCCGGATTCGACTGGACCAAGCCGGTGGATGGCAGCAACCCGGCTACCGATTGGAAGGGCCTGCTCTCGGTGGACGAGACTCCCCACCTGCTCGACCCCGCCACCGGCTGGCTCTACAACTCGAACAACTGGCCGTGGTCCTCCGCCGGCCCCGACAGCCCCAAGCGCGCCGACTACCCGGTGTATGTGGACAAGGGCCGCTTCGAATCCATGCGCGGCGTGCACGCAGTGAAGGTGCTGACCGGGCGCAAAGGCCTCACGCTCGACACCCTGATCTCGACCGTGGCCTTTGACAGCTACCAGCCCTGGTTCACCCACACCATTCCGGCGCTGGTCAAGGCCTGGGACGCCACACCCGCGAGCGACCCGCTCAAGGCGAAATTGCGCGAGCCCATCGCCCTGTTGCGCGCCTGGAACCTGCGCTGGGGGGTGGATTCGGTGCCGACCTCGGTCGCCGTCTACTGGGGCGGGCAGATCATGCGCACCACCGGGCCGGCCGCGCGGCGCGCGGTCGAGGATGACTCCACCTACGTGGCCACGCAAGCAACGCCGCAGCAGTTGCTCGACGCGCTTTCTGCGGCGGTGGACAAGCTGACGGCGGACTTCGGAAGCTGGAAGACGCCCTGGGGCCAGATCAACCGCTTCCAGCGCCTGGACGATTCCATCGCGCATCCGAAATTCGATGACAGCCTGCCCAGCACGCCGGTCGAATTCACCACCGCCGTCTGGGGCTCGCTGGCCTCGTTCGCGGCGCGCCAGTATCCGGGCACCAAGCGCATCTACGGCAGCAGCGGCAACAGCTTCGTGGCTGGCATTGATTTCGGCCCCACCATCACCGCGCGCGCGGTGACCGCTGGCGGCGAGAGCGGCAATCCCGACTCGCCGCACTTCAAGGATGAGGCCGAGCGCTACGCCACCGGCAACCTGCGCACGGTCTACTTCTATCCGGCGCAGCTGCAGGGGCACACCGAAAAGACCTACCATCCAGGCGAATAGCAAGCCCGGTCGCGGTATTATTGAAGCGCGGCCTGAGCCGCGCTGAATGAGCCGAATCAACGTGCTGGCGGTGTGCCCGCCGGATCTGCCCGCGCGCGCCATGCTGGCGCTGCAGCCCGGAATGAACTTGACGGTCGCGCACGAGCGCCACGCGATCGCGCAGGCGGCGCCGGAGGCCGAGGTTATATTGTATTCAGCCCTGGCTGGCGCCACGCCGCCCTTTGCCGCCGTCTGGAGCAGCCGCGGGCCCGGCTTGCGCTGGGTGCATTCGTTCGAAGCGGGCCTCGACCGCGTGCTCATGCCCGATTTGGTGGCAAGCGACGTCATGGTCTCGAACGCCCGCGGGGTGTACGCGCAGCCGCTGGCCGAGTTCGCCATCTTCGGCATGCTGCATTTCTTCCAGCAAGGGCGCCGCATTCTCGCCAACCAGCAGCAGCGGCTGTGGTCGAAATACGAGGTCGAGATGCTGAAAGGCAAGACGCTGGCCATCGTGGGCTTCGGCGCGGTGGGCAAGGCCTGCGCCAAGCTGGCGCGGAAGATGGGCATGCGTGTGCTCGCGCTGCGTCGGCATCCGGAACGCTCGGAGGGCGAGCGCGGGGTGGCGCGCGTGTTCGGGCCCGGCGGGTTGACGGCCATGCTGGCCGAAGCCGACGTGGTGCTGGCCGCCGCGCCGCTCACCGCCGATACCCATCATTTGCTGAACGCGGCCGCGTTCGCCGCCATGAAACCTTCGGCGCTGGTGATCAACATCGGCCGCGGCCCGGTGGTGGACGAGCCCGCGCTGATCGCCGCCCTGCGCGAGCGCAAGCTGGCCGGCGCCGCGCTCGATGTTTATGAGCGCGAGCCCCTCGGCCCCGAGCATCCGTTCTGGACCATGGACAACGTGCTGCTGGCGCCTCATTGCGCCGACCGCAGCCGCGAGCCCCACTGGACCGAGCTCGGCATGAAGTGCTTCCTGCAGAACTTCCGCCGCTACCGCGCCGGCCAGCCCCTGCTCACCCTCGTGGACAAGAACGCCGGGTACTGAGGAGCATGAAGCGCCATTCAGAGGCAGCGAGCAACCGTCGCAGCGTTAGCTGAATGCTCGGGGCTGAGTGCTGACGGCCTAACGCGGGGGTCGCGCCGTTGGCACCGTACGCGGGGGCCGCGCGGCGAGCACGCCCTGTCGAGCGTAAAGCGGGTCGCGGAGCGCAGCCCCGCGGGGTCCCGCGCCAGTCAACGTTGCCGGCGGCTTAGTTGCCGACGGCGATGTTCGGGCCTTTGCCGGCCATGGACTGGTTGAAAGCGGGGATCGTCGTCGCCTGCAGGGCGCGGAAGCCGGTGCGGGCGGTGGCGATTTCGCCTTCCAGGCGCGCCAGCGTGCGCTCCTGGGCCACGGTGGGGGCGTAGTCGAGGCCGCCGGCTTCATCCGATGCGCCTTGGCCGACGCCGCCGCTGAGCCAGATCAAGTTCATGTAGACCTTGTAGGCAGTGGGGAAGTACTTGTCGTCGCTGAGCACCGACTCCTTGCTGACCAGGATGCGCTCGACCGCCAGGATCTTGGTGTCCAGCGCGTGAAGGGCGGCGCCGGTGTCGGGACTGTCGGTCTTGAGCTGGTCCTCGATCTGCTTGCGCCACTTCTCCATGGTGTTGACCATCTCCGAAGTCTCGGTGATGTCGGCGCGGATGCGCACCTGCATCGCGGTCGAAGCCTGCAGCGTCGCGGTCGAGGCCTCGACCGCCGGATCCTTCAGCACCTCGAAGGCCTGGTTGTAGCTGCGGCCGCCGACGGTGAGCCGCACCTGGTAGTTGCCGGGCGCGGCCATCGGAATCCCGGTGGTCCCGGTGATGCCCCAATGGGTGATGGTGCGGATGTCCTTGCCCTGGAAGCGCGGCTCTTCCCAGATGTGCGGGTTCTCGGGCGGGGTGGTGCGCAGCTCCACCAGCGTCGGAGCGTCATAGAGCAGATCCCAGTAGGCGCCGTTCAGGCCCTGGTGGGCGTTGACCTCGATCTTGCGGACTTCTTTGCCGGCCGAGTCGAGGATCTCGAGCTGCACCGGCCCGGCGGGTTCACTGGCAAGGAAGAACTGGAACTGCGGCCGCGCCGGCTCGGCGGCGGTGGGGAAGGCGCTGCGGGCTTGCCGGAACACCGGCCCCGGCTTGAACAGCCGCGTGGTTTCCGCCGGAGCGTCGGGGCTGCCGGTTTGCTCGAAGGTGGTGATGTCGGGAAGGATGTAGAGGCCGCGGCCGTAGGTCGAGACATCCACGTCGTGGAAGCGCTTCTCGACGTTGATCCAGCTCACCGGCGAGGGCGGCAGGCCCTGGCTGAAGCGGGTCCAATGCGCGCCGTCGTCCAGGGTGTAGTAGAAGGCATGCGCGGTGCCGGCGAAGAGCATGCCGCGGCGGTTCGGGTTCTCGGCCACGCTCAATACGTAATCGAGCGGGTTCGAGGCAGGAATGTCGCCGTCAATGTTCTTCCAGGTCGCGCCGTAGTCGGTGGTCTTGAGGATGTAGGGCTTGTAGTTGTTTTCCCCGGCCATGCGGAAATCCACCGCGATGTAGGCGGTGCCAGGATCGAAGCTCGAGGGCGAAATCTGGTTGATGTTGCCCCAGGCCGGCAGATGCAGGTTGGCGGTGACGTCGGTCCATTGCGGCTGGGTCTTGGATTCGGCATCGCGGGTGAGCCAAAGCTTGCCGTCGTTGGTGCCGGCCCAGAGCAGGCCGCGCTGGATGGGCGAATACGCCAGCGACCAAACCACTTCGCCGTCGTATTGCGCCAGGTTGTCGCCTTCGATGCCGCCGTTGCTCACGATGCGGCTGGGGTCTTTGGTCGAGAGGTCGGGGCTGAGCTCCATCCAGGAGTGGCCCTTGTCGCTGGTGCGAAGCACCATCTGGCAGCCGTAGTCCACCTGGCTCGGATCGAAGGGGTCAATGGCCAGCGGCGAAGTCCAGTGGCAGCGGTACTTCACCTGGTTGGGGGGCGAATCGAGGGTGATCTCGCTGGGCTCGACCGAATGGGCGGTGCCCTCGCGGTCGTCGTAGCGGGTCAGCTTGTTGCCGTAGCAGGTGGCCCAGACGACGTGCGGGTCACTGGGATCGGGTACGGTGAAGCCGGATTCGCAGCCGCCGATTTCGGCCTGGTAGGTGCTCGGCGCCTCGCGCGGCGCGCCGAATCCGTTGCCTCCGCCCGCCGGCGCACTCGCCAGGCCGTTGGGGCCGAAGGCATAGCCTTCAGGGGCTTTTTCGGCCTTGGGGTAGGCGGCAAGCTTGGCTTCATCCATGGACGAGTTGCCGCGGCCGCCGCGGCCGAAGCCCCGCCCGCCGAAGCCGCGGCCGCCGCTGGGCATGAACTCGCTCGCCGGCAGCAGGCCGTTGCCGCTGTCCTGCGAAACCGTGCTGACGATGCGCATGGTGCCGTCGTCCTGGCGGTTGCTGTAGATCCAGTAGGGCACGCGGTTGTCGCTGGCGACGTGGTAGTTCTGGCCGTTGGGCAGCGAGACATGCAGTGAGTTCCCTGCCCCGGTGGCGATGCTGGCCCCGCCGTCGTCGGTCAGGACGTAGCGGGCGGGGTCTTTGGGATCCATCCACATATCGTGGCAATCGCCGCAACTGGCCGCCCCGACTTGGCGGATGGCGCCGCCGTTGCCGCTGAAGTGCAGCCCGCCGTCGGTCGAGCGATGGAAGCTGCTGCTGGTGATGAGCACGTCGTCGGCGTTCTGCGGATTCACCAGGAGATGGATGTAATAGCCGGCGCGCCCGATCAGCGAGCGGTCCCAGCTCACAACCTTCCACTGCGCGCCGCCGTCGTCGGAGCGCCACAGCGAACCCTGGTCGTAGGTCTGGATCAGCGCATAAACGCGCTGCGGGTTCGAGGGGGCGACGCCGACATCAATCTTGCCGAGCGGCGAGTGGGGCAGGCCGGCGGTGAGATGGGTCCAGGTCTGGCCGTTGTCGTGGGAAACGTAGACGCCGCTGCCCGGGCCGCCGCTGGCTTCATCCCAGGTGCGCTGGCTGACTTGCCACGTTCCGGCAAACACCGTGCTGGGATCGTTGGGGTCCATCGAGAGGCCGCTGCAGCCGGTTTCCGGGTTGACGAACAGGGTCTTGGTCCAGTTGGCGCCGCCGTCGGTGGAGCGGAAGACGCCGCGGTCCTGCTGCGGGCTGGTGAGCCGGCCCTCGGCGCAGACCAGCACGTTGTTGGCATCGCGCGGGTTGATGACAATGCGGGCGATGCGGCCGCTGGGGACCAGACCCATGTTTTGCCAGGTCTTGCCGGCATCGGTGGACTTATACACGCCATCGCCCACGATGTCGGCGGGGCGGATGACCCAAGGTTCGCCGGTGCCCACCCAGACGGTGTTGGCATCCGACGGCGCCACCGCGATGGTGCCGATGGCGGCGGCATCCTGCTGGTCGAAGATGGGCAGGAAGCTGTGGCCGCCGTCGGTGGATTTCCACAGGCCGCCCGAGGCCGAGCCGAGGTAATAGGTCGAGGGATCCCCGGGCACGCCGGCGGCCGAGGCGATGCGTCCGCCGGTGGCGGGGCCCATCCAATGGAACTGCAGCGGCGGCGGCGTGGTCGCGCGCTGCGGCCCCGCCGGACCGCGGCCGAATTGCGCCGCCAGCGGCAGCGAGCAGGCCAGAGCAAGCAGGAATGGCAGCGAGCGGCGCGAAATGGTCATATCCCCCTCCAGAGCGGCAGAACACCTTATGGTATGCAAGCGGCCCGGCCGGTGCAAATTAATTTTTATGGGCAGGCGTGATGGGAAAACGGGGATGGGGGCGTCGCGAATCCGGCAGCGGGGAAACGGTATGATCGTGGGATGGGTGGAGCACCGTTGGCACTGCGGCGGCCGCAGCGGGTCGTGCGCTGCGGGGAGGAGGTCATAGACGACTTCGCCTGGCTGCGGGAGCGGGAGAACCCCCAGGTGCGGGCGTATCTCGAAGCGGAAAACGCCTACACCGCCCAGGCGACCGCCGCAATCGCTCCGCTCGCCGAAACCCTTTACCAAGAGATGCTGGGGCGAATCCAGCAGACCGATTTGAGCGTGCCGGTGCGGCGGGGGGCATTCTGGTATTTCAGCCGGACCGAAGAGGGCAAGCAGTACCCGATCCATTGCCGCAGGGCGGACCGCGAGGGCGCAGCCGAAGAAGTGATCCTGGACCTGAACGAACTCGCCGCCGGCCACAGCTTTTTCGCCGTCGGCGCGACCGCGATCAGCGACGATGCCCACCTGCTGGCGTATACCACCGACACCACCGGCATGCGCCGCTTCCGGCTGCAGGTGAAGGATCTGCGGACCGGCGCGCTGCGGACCGAGACCGCCGAACGCGTGACCACGCTGGAATGGGCCTGCGACAACCAGACGCTGTTTTTCACCACCGAAGACGAGACCACCAAGCGCAGCGATCGGCTGTTCCGCCTGCGGCTCGGCGGCCCTGTGGTCGAGGTCTACCACGAACCCGATGAGCTGTACCACATCGGCCTGCAGCGCACGCGCGACCGCGAGTACCTGATGCTCGGCATCGGCGCCACCGATTCGACCGAGTTCCGCTATTGGCGAGCGGATGCGCCCGAGGCGGCGCCGACGCTGTTCCTGGCGCGCGAGCGCGACCATAAATATGATCTTGACCATCGCGGCAGCCTCTTTTACGTCCGCACCAATCGGGGCGCGAAGAACTTCAAGGTCATGACGTGCCCTGCCGAAAACACGCAGGAGTGGCGGGAGTTCCTGCCGCACGATGCGGCAGTGCTGGTGGATGGCCTGGAGTTGTTCCGCGACTGGGCGGTGGTGCTGGAGAAATCCGAGGCGCTGGACCGGCTGCGGGTCTTCGAGTTCGCGACCGGCGTCTGGCGGACGATCGCGGTGCCGGAGCCGATTTATGCGCTCGGCCCCAGCGCCAACCCGGAATTCGACGCCACCGAATTCCGCTACCAGTACCAGAGTCCGGTGACGCCGCCGAGCGTCTTCGCCTTCGACTGGCGCAGCGGGGCCAGCACGCTGCTGAAGCAGCAGCCGGTGCTGGGCGGCTATGACCCCGGGCAGTATCAATGCCAGCGGCTTTGGGCCACTGCGCCCGACGGGGTGCGGGTGCCGCTGTCAGCGGTTTGGCACAGGGGATTCCGCCGCGACGGCGCGGGCGCGGCCCTGCTTTATGGCTATGGCGCCTACGGCTACGGCATGGAGGCGAGCTTCTCCAGCGCGCGGCTGAGCCTGCTCGACCGCGGCCTAGTTTACGTGGTCGCGCACGTGCGCGGCGGCAACGAGATGGGCGAAGCCTGGCACGACGACGGCATGCTGATGAAGAAGCAGAACACCTTCAGCGACTTCATCGCCGCCGCCGAGTGCCTGATCGCACAGGGCTGGACGTCACCGCGGCGGCTGGCCATCCAAGGCGGAAGCGCGGGCGGACTGCTGATCGGGGCGGTGGTCAACCAGCGGCCGGAGCTGTTCCGCGCCGCGCACTTGGCCGTGCCCTTCGTGGACGTGATCAACACCATGTGCGACGCTTCGCTGCCGCTCACCGTGGGCGAGTATTTGGAATGGGGCGATCCCAACCAGCCCGCGGCGTACGCCTGCATGCGCGCGTACAGCCCCTACGACAACCTCGAAGCCAAGGCCTATCCGGCGCTGCTGGTCACCACCAGCCTGAACGACAGCCAAGTGATGTATTGGGAGCCGGCGAAGTACGTGGCCAAGCTGCGGCGGCTGAACACCGGGCCGACCCCGCCGCTGCTCAAGACCAACTTGGGCGCCGGGCACGGCGGGGCGTCGGGGCGCTACGACCGGTTGCGGGAAACGGCGTTCGAGTTTGCCTGGCTGCTCGCGGCAGTGGGCGCAGCCGGCGAGGCCTGCACCTCGAGCTGATAGGTGGCGTGGGTCGCGGCATCCTCGAATTGGGCGACTAAGACGCGCTGCCCGATCGGCACCGTGGCGACCACGTGGCTGTCGGTCGAGGCGAACGCGGGTTGCATCGGCGGCGAATTCGGAACGATCGTGTTCAGGCTCACCTGCAGATCCACGCCGATTTCATTGGTCGGAAGGCCCTTGGCGCTGGCATCGAGGCGGCAATCGAGGCTTACGCCGACGCGCTGGTAGCTGACGTCGCTGGAGCCGGCGCGTACTGGAACGCGCTCGCCGGTTTGGATTGAGCTATTGCGCACGCCGGGCTCGACCTGAAGCGTATACGTGCTGGCAGTGCCGGCCTTGCCCGCCTGAGAGGAGTGGATCCAGAGCTGGACGCGGTATGAGCCCGCGGCGGGCGCCTGCGCTGCGCCGAGCGCAGCGAGCAGGAGGAAGGCAAGCGCAAGCTGGAAGACACGGTTTTTCACGGATGCTTCTCCTTCTTTGGCGGTTGGGTCGCGGCATTTCCGACCTGGCCTGGCTTCATGGTCGCCAGGGCAGAGGGGTTGGCTTGCAGAATCTGGATGAGCTGTTTCTGCTCGTCGGTGAGCGGGGCCTGGCTGGCGGCGGGCACCAAGGTGGTGCGCTCGTGCTGCGCCAGCGTAGGGCGGCTGGGGTTGTGGTTGCGGCCGCGGAGCCAGGCGACGCCCAGCACGAGCAAGAGCGCCAGCGTGACTGCGAGCGCGGCCCAGGCGGGGGCGGGCAGCCGCCAGCGGCGGCCCGGCGCAGGCTCGGAGGCGCGATCGAGCCAGGCTTGCACGGCTTCGGGCCGGGGCTCGACTTGGCTGTAGGAGGCGAGCAGGCGGTCTACGACGGAATCCAAGTCAGCAGGCATGGTGCTTCTCCAATGCAACTCCGAGCTTCTCTTGCAGCAGACGGCGGGCGCGCAAGCAGCGCGTGCGGACCGAGGCTTCGGGAATCCCCAGCACCTGTCCGATCTCCCGCGCCGAGAGCTCTTCAATTGTGGACAGCAGCAACGGCTGGCGCAGCTTGGCGGGCAGGCGCTGGATGTAGGCATCCGCCAGGGATTTGAGCTGGCGGTTCGAGGCCAGCTCCTCGGCGCTGGCGCCCGAGGCCCGCAGTTCGGCAATCTCGCCCAGCTCTTCGATCGGAACCATGCCCGGTCGGCTGCGGCGCGACTTGGCCACCCGCCAGGCGATGCGCGCCAGCCAGGCGGCCGGGGTCTCGACCGAGGCTAGGCGATGGCGGTATTTCCAGGCGCGTTGAAGGGTTTCCTGCACGGCGTCTTCGGCGTCGTGGTGGTTGCGCAGCACCGCGTAGGCGATGCGGTAGAGCATTCGGGCATGCGTCCAAACCGCCGCCTCCCAGCCTTCGGCTTCATTCAAGACAGCCGGTTGCGCCGCCACTCGACGTTCCTCTTTAGATAAAGACCGCCGCGAGCGCGATTCGTTCATAAAACTGGCCCGGCAGGCACTGCAGCCAACCCAGGCACCACCGGCGAAACGCGAGCTACTGGTGGGCGGGAGGGGGGGTGGGCTTGGCCGGGCCGAAGTAGCTGTCGCTGACCGTGATGTGGGCGTTGGCGGCGATCTTGTCAATTTCGCCGGTGACGGTCTGGGTGGTGAGCTGATCGCTGATGCTCGACTTGGCTTGCTCGAAGGGCATGGTGTCGCGCGCCTCGACCACGATGATATGGTAGCCGAAGCGGGTGTGGACCGGATCGCTGACCTGGCCGACGGGCAGGGTCTTGATGGCGGTATCGAACTCGGGCACGGTCTGGCCAGGCGCCACGTCGCCGAGCTCGCCGCCCTTGTCCTTCGAGCCCGGATCATCGGAATCGGTCTTGGCCAGCGCGGCGAAATCGCCGCCGGCCTTGAGCTTGGCCTCGATCTGGTTCACCTTGGCAAGCGCGTCGGCTTGGGTGCGCTGGTTGGGGCTGCCCTGGACCTCGTTGTCACCGACCAGGATGTGCTTCACTTTGGTCTGGCCGAACTCGGCCAGGTGGGCGTCATAGTAGGCCTTGGCCTGGGCGTCGGTGGGGGCGGCGGAGGCTTGGAGCTTGTCCACTACGGCCTTGGCCAAGGCGTTGTCGCGGGCGAGCATCATCTGCGCTTTGAACGTCGCGTCTTGGTCGAGGCCGCGGCGCTGCGCCTCTTGCACAAGGGCCAGCATCTTGCCGAGCTCGTCGGCCACCGCGCGCTTGTTGGCCTCCATCGCGGCTTGGTTCTCGGGCGGGGCAGCCTTGATCAGCGCGTTGAACTGGCTGGCGCGGATCTGCGAGGTGCCGACCGAAATCACTACCGGATCCGCCGCGCTGGCAGCGGCGGCGCCGGCGGGCTTGGCTGGATGGGTGGCGGGCGGCTTGGCCGGCGTTTGAGCGAGCAGGGCGCCGGTGACGACGGGAACGAGAGCCAAAGCCGAGAGGCGAGGGATGCTGCGCATCTTATGATTACATCACAATTTGGACGGGAACAGGGTTTGACGCATTCCGGCTCGAATGGGAGAATTCCTCCGTGGTGGTTCGACTTGATGCAAGGCGGCCGCTGGCGGTTCCGCGGCGATGGGCGCCGGTGATGCCCGGCGACCGCTTCCAGGCTCGCTTCGATGCCGGGGAACATTCCCTTTGAGCGTCTCGCGCTCGATTCAGGAAGATGATCGCTGGATGGGCGAGGCGCTGAAGCTGGCGCGGGCGGCGGAGTTGGCGGGCGAGGTGCCGGTGGGGGCGGTGGTGGTGAGCGCCGAAGGCGAGGCGCTGGGGCGAGGATACAATCGCACCCTGCTGGACGTGGATCCGAGCGCGCACGCGGAGATCGTGGCGCTGCGCGAAGCCGCGTGGCGCGCGGGGAATCACCGCCTGGCGGGCTGCACGCTGTATGTTACAATCGAGCCCTGTGTGATGTGCGCGGGCGCGCTGGTGCAGGCCCGCATTGCCCGCTTGGTGTACGGCGCCGAGGAGCCGCGCGCCGGGGCGATGCGCTCGGTGCCCTCGCTGGCCCAGCATCCGGCGCTGAACCACCGCTTCGAGGTGGCGGCGGGTGTGCTGGCGGCCGAGTGCGGCGATCTGGTGCGGCAGTTCTTCCAGCAAAAGCGCAGCGGCCGGGCACAGTGACCGTGCGGAGAGGTGGCCGAGTGGTTGAAGGCGCGCGCCTCGAAAGCGTGTATACCTTAACGGGTATCGGGGGTTCGAATCCCTCCCTCTCCGCCACATGAGCGATTGCCTGTTCAAGTCCGAACTGGAGGCGAATTCGTCTGGCGGGCGGTGAAGCATTCTGCGGGGCAAGGATGGGCACACGTCTTTTTCGCCTGCATGGCGGAATCGAACGCAACCCGGCGGTGGAGCGCTGGCTTGATGCGCACGGCGGCGAGCTGGGCGCCATGGCGCGGCGGTGGTTCGGGGTGATGCGCGCTTGCGGCGACGAAGTGCGCGAGTTGATCCACGACGGCTGCCCGGTGGCCTGCTACGGCGATGTGGCGCTGGGCTACGTGAACGTATTCACCGCACACGTGAATGTCGGCTTCTACCAAGGTGCGGCGTTGGCCGACCCGCCGCGGCTACTCGAGGGCAACGGGCGCTCCATGCGGCACGTGAAGCTGCGGCCCGATGGGACGCTGAATGCCGCAGCGTTGCGCGCGCTCATTGCCGCCGCTTATGCCGAAATTCGATTGCGGGTTGAACGCGGCGAATAGCGGCCTCTGAACCTGGGGTGCGGCGTCGCGCTCGATCAGTTTGCTGGCAGCTTGTAGAGCTTGAGAGCGGTCCCTCTCATGACTTGGTTGGCGATGCTCAGGGCGTCCGCGCGGGAGATCTCGCCGTCGCCGAGCATGCCGGTCAGCGCCAGCGCCAGGGCTTGGCGAGAGTCAGTGGCGAACATGTACCCGGTTTCCTCCCAGTCGTAAGCGCCCGTTCCGGGGGAGAGGTCGGTGCCGAACATCACCTTGTCGGGAAAATACTCAAGGAAGGTCCGCAGCGTCTGGGCAATCTCGGCGGGCGGGACGAGCCAGGTCCAACCGGAAATATCGGTGTAGACGTTGGGCTTGGCGACGAGCGAGGCGACGGTCGAGGCGTAAGGGCCGAGGCCGCCATGGAGCAGGACGAAATTCGTATGGCGGAGGCTGGGGTCGTTGAACACGTCCATCAACAGCGCAGGGTTGGCGCCGCGGATCGAAGTACGAACCGCAGCCAAAGCCGGTATGGAAGTGCACCGCCAAGCCCAGCTTGCCCGCCTCGATTGCGATGGCGTGGAAGATGGCGTCCTGCAACGGGTAGTACGCAGCCTTGCCGGGCGCGCCGCCGGCGGCGTAGATGGCCGCGGCATCACCCATGTTTGGAGGCTCGAAATTCAAGGGGCGCAAGTAGGCGGCCTCGAACTTCACCGCCACCGCGCCTTGGGCCTTGTCCCGTTCGAGGGCGGGGACGACGACCTCGCGCAGATAGGCGTCGAGCGTGGCAGGCGGATGCCGCATGCCCAGCGCGCCCAGGGTCCGCTGCAGCAGCGCGGTTTCGCGGCCGAAGAAGAACTTGTGGTCCGGATTGTCGCTGGCGAGGACGGAAGCATCGAGCGGGACGAGCAACGGATCGGCGAAGGCGACCCAGTGGAAGCGCGGCGGCGCCAGGCCGGGTCCCATGGCCACGCGGTTCGCCAACTCGGTCTCGATGCCGAGCTTGTCGAGCACCCAATTCGGGTAGTTCGCGCCCTGCTCGCGCTGGATGCGCGCCTTGGCGGCAACCTCCTCCGAAGCCGTGTGCGCGCCGAAGAGCGCGGCCCAGGCCCGGGGAAAGATCGGGTTGTCGGCGCGCAACAGCAGCGTCCCGGGAATCGGCTCGGCCGGCGGACAGGGTAGCGCGTCGTAGTCCGTGTCGGCGGCGCCGTTGGTGGGCAGGGCCGGCGGATGCGCATGGTTGTCCACCGCGCGCATGCGGTTGACGGCGGCCAGCAGCGCGGGGTCGGCGGCCTGCTGGGCAACCGCCGCGGCGGCCAACGCCGCGAATGCCCACCCCAATCTGCGCATCCCGAGCCGCCTCATGCGTACTTCAGCCAGCGCAGGAGCTCGGGAAGGCTGGGGCGCTTGCCGGTCATGAGGATGCCGATGCGGTAGATCTTGGCCGTGAGTTTGGTGCAGCCGAGGAATGTGCCCAGGCACAGCGCCATGGCCAGCAGGACTTGCCACAGCGGAGGATTCGAGACCGCGACCCGCACCACCATCAAGACCGGGGAAAAGAACGGAATCAGCGAGAGCACCACGCTCAGCGTGCTGGTCGGGCTGCTCATCACCAGGAAGGCGACGTAGATCGAGACCACCAGCAGCATGGTGAGCGGCATCTGCGTCTGCTGCGCCTCCTGATCGCTCGACACCACCGCGCCAATCGCGCCGTACAGGCTGGCGTAGAGCAGGAAGCCGAGCAAGAAGAAGATGAAGAACGAAACGAAGAGCCAGGGCGAAAGCTGGGGAATGTATTTGCCGAGGTCGGTGCCGGCGGCCTTCGCCATGCCGAGGCCATAGATGGCCACGGCGGCCAGGCATCCGCCCCAGACCAGCAGCTGGGTCAGCGCCACCGCCACCACGCCCAGGATCTTGCCCATCATCAGCGAGAACGGGTCCACCGCCGCCAACAGCACCTCGGAGATGCGCGTGGTCTTCTCCTCGGTGATCGCCTTCATCACCACGATGCCGTAGAGAAGCAGGCACATGTAGAGCACGAAGACCAGGATCATCGCGGCCACGGCGGTCTGGCCATTGTCGGCGGTATCGCCGGCGGCGCTGACCTTGAGCTGGTCGAGATGGAAGGTGCCGACGATGTCGGCGACCTCGTTGGGCGGAATTCCCGCGGTGGTCATGCGGGCGCGGTTGACCGCGCGGCCCAGGTTCTCCTGGAGGTTCTCGCGGACGGTCACCGCGGCGGCGTTGCGCGCGTGGTAGGTGGCGGTGCGCGAGGCCAGCGCGTCTTCCGGGATCACCAGGTAGCCATCGAGCTGCTTGTCGAGGACTTGCTGGCGCAACTGCGCCTCCACCCCCGGCAGCGTGGCCGCCGTGGCCGCGACGGAATGGACCTCGAAGCCCTTCTGCGCGCTGTCGGCGGGGTGCATCAGCGCCTGCGAGAGGGTCGGATAAATCTGGTTGGTCAAATCCACGATCGCCAGGTTGGCGGAGACGTTCTGGCTGGCCAGGGCGATCTGGTACTCGAGGAACAGGAAGCCGGCGGCGATCACCGGGATCAGCAGCGTGAACACGATGAAGCCCTTGGTGCGGACGCGGGTGAGGTATTCGCGCTTGATGACGGTGAAGATTTTCATGTCGGCCTCTATGCGCTGGGCGCGGCGGCGGACGTGGTGGCCGATGGCTTGCCCACGGCCTCCAGGAAGATTTGGTTGAGCGAAGGTTCGAGCTGCTCGAAGCGGGTGATCTCGAGCCGCGGAGCGAGGAAGCGCAGCAGCTCGGCCACCGCGGCCGGCGATTGCGCCTCGGGCTTGAGCTTGAGCTCGGCGTAGTTGCCGAAGTCGTCGGCCTGCAGCACGCCGGGGGCTTGGCGCAGCAGGCTGCGGTCGCCGCGGTAGTCCACGCGGACGGTGGCTTTGCCCGCGGACGCGCGCACGTCGGCCAGGCGGCCGTCCAGCACCTTGCGGCCGTGGTCAATCAGGCAGACGTGATCGCAGAGGCGCTCGGCTTCGTCCATGCGGTGGGTCGAGAAAAGGATGGTCTTGCCTTGGCCGCGCAGCTCGAGCAGGATGTCTTTCAAGAGGTTGGCGTTGATGGGATCGAGGCCACTCGAGAATTCATCCAGGATCAGGATGGGCGGATCGGCGATCACCGCCACGATGAACTGGACCTTCTGCTGCATCCCCTTGGAAAGATCGTTCAGCTTCTTCTCGCCCCACTCGCCCAGCTCGACCCGCTCGAGCCAGAACTTCGCCTTGGCCCGCGCCTCCGCCGCCGGCACGCGCTTCAGCTCGGCGAAGAACTCCAGCAGCTCGCGCACCTTCATCTTTTGATACAAACCGCGCTCCTCGGGCAGATAGCCGATCCAGTCCTTGGTCGCAGGACCTGCCGCTTGGCCTTGGATCTCGACCCGCCCGGCGTCGGGCACGAGGATGTTGACCATCATGCGGATGCTGGTGGTCTTGCCCGAGCCGTTGGGGCCGAGGAATCCGTAGACGCTGCCGGCCGGGACGCTCAGGCTCACGCCCTGCACGGCTTTGACCTCGCCGTAGGATTTCACGATGCCGTCGCAGAGAATCGCCGGGGAAGCCGAGGACATAGCGTTCAGAATACTACGACCCCCAACCGTTCACCGCTCACCGTGCAAAGTTGACAGCTCGCGGTCCGCCGTTCACAGTTGAAGGCGTGAAACTCCTCGTGGGCCTGCTCCTGGCGGGTGGGTTGATGGCCCAGGCGCCGCTGAAGTTCGATGCGGCTTCGATACGGGAATGGGCGCCGGGAAAACGGCCGCCGCAGGGCCTCATCGGCATTCAACTGAGTCCGGGGAGGCTGTCAGACGTGTGCGCGCCGCTCAAGGCGCTGGTGTTCTTCGCCTATGGCGTCACGCTTGCCGACAAGATGGACGGGCTGCCTAAGTGGGGCAGCGCGCCCTGCGGCGCGATTGCGGACGCCAATAGCTACGAAGTGCAAGCCACCATGCCGGTGGCGACGACCCGAGCGCAAGCGCAAGCGATGATGCAGACGCTGCTGGCCGAGCGCTTTGCGCTGGCTGCGCACTGGACGAGCCAAAAGGGCGACGTGCTGCTGCTGGAGGTCGGTCCGGGCGGAGCGAAGATTCAGCCCTGGACCGATGAACACGCGGCCGCAATGAAGGGGCGCAAGTTTGGCTGCCCGGAGGATGATCGCGAATGCAATAACATCATTGCGCGGAATGATTCAATTTCCGATTTCGCGGCCATCCTGAGCTCGATTCTTCACAAGCTCGTGATTGATCGCACCGGGCTTGCGGGCAACTATGACGCATCGCTGCAGTGGGCGGGGAATTTTTCGCAGAACTCTTCCCTGCCCTCGCTCGAGGCGGCGCTGCGGGACCGTTTTGGTTTCGTCCTGAAAGCGGGCAAGGGACCGGTCCGCACACTGGTCATTGACCACGTGGAGCGGCTGAAAGCAAATTGAACTTCGAGCCGTAGCCGGTGAGCTCGAGGTAGCCCTCGCCAGCGCCAACGCCGCCGCCAAGAGTGACTGCTCCTTCCCAATAGTTGACCCCGATGGCGGGATCGCGAAGCTCCTGGTCGTCCAGGGCGGCGTTCACGGTGAAGGCCAGCCCGAGGCGCGGCACGGCCACGCGCCAACGGACCGGGTACCGCTGCCACCAGCCGAGCGGAGTCAGGCTGAAATCGTGGGCGGTGAGCGCAACCGCCGCCCCTCGTTGCGGCTGCCACGTGCCGGCCGAGTGCGGGTCGCGGGCGCCGTTCGTCAGCCGGAGGTTGAAGAGCATGAGGTCGCCCTTGGGAAGATGCAAGCCCATCCAGTCCCAGCCCTGCTGATCGGGGGCGAGCTGGTCGGTCGCGAACTCGTGGTCCATCCAAGCCAGGCCGCTGACGGGCGCGTTCTGCAGCTTGCCGGACGCCTGCACGTGCGGAAACGAGTAGTAGTACGACGCCTCGCCGGCCGCGCTGCCCTTCTGCGACCAGCCGTTCACGCCGTTGAGCACGCGCCGGCCGGGCGCGAGCGCGAGATCGAGCGACATGCCATCCCACCCGGCCTGCAGGCGGCGCGGTCCGGAGGCGTCGAAGTCGGCTCGCCAGTTCTCGCTCCAGAGATGGAAGCCCTGCGGGTCGCGGGAGACTCCCGCCTGCTGCCAGTTCCCCGGCAGCGCGCGGGTGTGGAAGCCAAACCGGCGTCCCGCAAGGTCGGTCACGGTGAAGTGGGTGAAGTACGACTGCTGATCGAGCGGCGTGCCGGGCGCGCGGGCGATGCGGAAAAAGGTCAGCTCGAAGCCGAAGCGGCGTCCATCGGCGGACTGCAGATTGCCGGTGAAGTACCACCATTCGTCGGCGAAATCAGGGTGGGCGAAGTCGTCGGCGGGAAACGACCAGTGGTAGCCGGGGACGGCAACCAAGAATGTCTTGCGCAAAGGCGCAAAGGCTCCGCTAACGATGCTGAGGACACAAGCTGCGCCAAGCACGAGAACGCGACGGCGCATCAGGTGGACTCCAGGGACGCGGGTGCCGCTTGGGATTGGGCGGCGCGGGCGGGGAGCCAGCCGGCGAGCAAGGTTGCGACCCATACCGCGGCCGAGGCGGCGGCAAGGAAGGTCCAGGGGAAGTGGAACTGGATGCTCCAGCCAAAGGATTGCACATTGATCACGCGCGCGAGGATGACCGCGAGCACCAGGCCCATGCCCCAGCCGATGGCCAGCGCCAGCGTGGCCACCACGCCGGCCTCGGCCAGCAGCAGGCGGCGGATCTGCAGGCGGGTTGCGCCCAGGAAGCGCAGCACCGCAAACTCGGGAGCGCGCTCGAGCACCACCGCCAGCAACGTGTTCCCTACGCCCAGGATGGCCACCAGCAAAGTGATGATTTCCAGTGCGTACGTGATGCGGAAGGTTTGATCAAAGACGCGCATCGCTTGGGCGCGCAGACCGGCGTTCTCGTTGATGGAAAGTCCGCGCGCGCCGCCCGCGCGGACAACGAAGCCGCGCCGCAGTCGGGCGGCGTCCACGCCGGGATCGGCGTCGAGTCCAATTTCGGTGGCAAGCGGCGCGCCGAAGCCCCGCTCGAAGGTGGCGCGATCGAGGGTGACCATGCCGCGGTCGGTGGTGTAGTCGTAGAACACGCCGGAGATGACCAGGGACAACCCGCCGCGCGGCGCGTCGAGCCTGAAGCGCGAGCCGGGGCCGAGATGGAAGCGGCGCGCGAAAGGCTCGGAGACCAGCACCGGGCCGGGACCCCCGGCGAGGAAACGGTATTGCGGCAGGGCGGCGTGGCCGGCGAGCCTCCAGCGGGTGTTGAGCACGATCGGCTGGCCCCGAAACGTCCACAACTGGGTGTGGCTGGCGGCGACCGCGGCCGCACCCGGCGTGGCGGCGGCAGCGGCCAGCAACGCCGGCGGGAGCGGAACCGGATGGTTGCGGTCCCAATCGGCGGCGCGGACGAAGACGTCGTTCTGCAGTTGCTCGCCCAGCCACTGGGAAACGGTCTGGCGGAAGCTGCCCACCATGATGGCGACGCCGAGCATGACGCCCACGGCGGTGGCGACCGCGACCGTGAGCACCGCGCTGCGGCGGAGTGCGCCGGCGAGCGAGGCCGCTGCCAAGCCCGCGGCGGCGCGGCCGCGGGCGAGGAAGCGGCGGCGCAGCGCGGGCAGCGCGAGGCCGAGCAGGAGCGGCGTGGCCGCGGCCCAGGCCAGCACGGCGGCGAGTGCGCTGGCAAACCCCGGCCAAGGCTGGTTCTCCACGGCGGGAATGCGGGCCAGCAGCGCCGCCGCGGCGGCCAGCACCAAGGCGGCGGCGCCGAAAGCGCCGGTGCGGCGGCGAAGCCGCGTCTCGGCGCTGCCGGCCCGCAGTGCCGCGGCCGGGCGCACGCCGGCGGCTTGGCGGGCCGGCGCCCATGCGGCCACCGCACCGGCGGCCAAGGCGACGGCGAAACCCCAGGCGGCGTCGCCCAGGGTGAGCGCGGCGCTGGCCGCCGTGGTCGGCGCGTACAGATTGCTGATGGTGCGCTGCATCAGAGCGAGGGCGCCTGACGCCAGCAGCCATCCCAGGGCGAGGCCCAGCCCACCGCCCAGCAGCGCCAGCACCGTGCCCTCGCCGACGAACAGCGCCAGCACCCTGCCGCGGGTCGCGCCCAAGGCGCGCAGGGTGGCGATGGCGGGGCGCCGGCGGACGACCGAAATCGAGACCGTGTTGTAGATGAGGAAGATGCCGACCAGCAGCGAGACGAATGAAAGCGCCTGCAGGTTGGCCCGGAAGGCGCCGAGCATGGCCGCGTCCTGGGCGACTTGGGTGCTGGGCGGCGAGACCCCGTCGGCCGCGGGCAGCAGCGGCTGCAAGCCGGCCTCAATGCTGGCGGCGCGAGCGCCGGGGGCGAGCGTGATGCGCAGGCCGTCGAATTGCGGGGGCGCGTCGGGCTCGAAGGCGGCAAGGGCGGCAGGAAGGTCGAGGATCGCAAGCGAGGCCACCGAGGCGGTGCTGCTGGCGGGCAGCACGCCAGCCACCCGGAGCCGCGCCGGACGGCCGGCAGCTACCAGCGTGAGCGCGTCGCCCGCCTTCAGCCCGTGCACGCCGGCGTAGGCCGGGGGCAGCAGGATGCCCTGGGCGCTGCCGAGAAGATCAATGCCGAGCACCTCGAGCGTGTCGTGGTGGACGGCGTCGTAAGCCCAGCGGTCGAGATATGGCGCGGTTTCGGCTTGGGCGTTGAGCGCGAACAGGCGGGGCAGGAGCGCAGCGGGCAGCGGCTCGGGACCGGTGGCGAGCAGGTCGGCGCCGCCGGCCAAGGCCGAGGTCGTGCGCTGGAACGAGCCGACGGCAGCGCGGTTGGCGACGCGAATGGCGACCACCACGGCCACGCCCAAAGCGATGGCCAGCAGGCTGAGCAGGGTGCGCCCCCAGTCTTGGCGCAATGGACGCCAGATGAGGGCCTCAAACAGCATGGCCTTCGAGCGCGCCATCGCGCAGATGGATGATGCGCTGGGCGCGCGCGGCGGCTTCCGCGCTGTGCGTCGCCATCACGACCGCGGCGCGCTGCTCGTAGGCCAACCGCGCCAGCAGGTCGAGCACCTGGGTTGCGGCCTGCGAATCCAGGTTGCCGGTGGGTTCGTCGGCGATCAACAGCGGCGGTTGATGGATGAGCGCGCGCGCGAGCGCCACGCGCTGCGCCTCGCCGCCCGAGAGTTCGTGGGGAAACGATGGCAGCTTGGCGGCCAGGCCGACGCGGGCCGCCATGGCTTCGATCTTGGCGTCGCGATCCGGCGCGGATGTCCCCAAGAGCAGCGGCAGGGCGATGTTTTCCCGCACGCTCAGGGTGGCGATGAGATGAAACGCCTGGAAGACGAATCCGACGCTGCGGCGGCGCAAGCGGGTGAGGGCGTCGTCGCTGAGCGACTGCGTGTCCTCACCGGACAGCCAGATGCGACCCGCCGACGGCAAATCCATCGCGCCCAGCAGGTTGAGCAGCGTGGTCTTGCCGCAGCCGCTCGGACCCATGAGCGCGACGAACTCGCCCGGGGCGATGGCAAGCGAAACCGCGCGCAGGGCCGGTGTGGTCGCCGATCCATCCCCGTAGCGCTTCGACACCGACTCCGCGCGCACGACCGGCGACGCTGCGGGCATCAGCGGACGGCCTTCGCGCTCCGCAGAATGCCTTCGAACGTGGTTTGGTCGCGGCGGAACTCGGCGCTGGGCGCGACGAATACCCAATACACCGAATCGGCGCCGGGGCGCGGCAGCAGCACCAGCCAATCGGTCTCGGCGGAGTTCTGCGGCGTTTGGTTCGAGAGCTGGATGGCGCTGGCCGTCGTGCCGGCCACGTTCGGGCTGGAACTGGTGCCGGCCAGCGGACGCAATTGCGGATTGCCTTGGCGCAATTGGCCGATCAGAGCGTCGAGCGAACCTTGGAAGGTGCTGACGATCGCGCCGCGGACGACTTGCGTCTGGTCGCCGCTGCCGCTGATGCCGTTGGCCGGGGCCAGGGTCAACTGCGAAGTCTGGTCGCCATAGACCTGCCAACCTGGGGGCACCGCCATGGCCACGCCGCCCACCGTGACCTGCTGCACGCCCGCGGCCGCGCCGGAGGCCAGCTTCTTCGGCACCGAGCCGTTGCACAAGTCAGAGTGGATGCGGTCGAAGGCCGGCGAATCATCTTGATAAGGCGGATGCGGCCCCAGCGTCGGAATTTCCTTCTCTATGGCGGCTGTGCGGTTGCCGGGATTGGGGTGGTCGGAAAGGAACTGCACGCTGCCGCCGCCGCCCTGGGCCTCGAGCGTCTCGAAGAACTGGGCCATTTGCCGGGGATCGTATCCGGAATCGCTCATGACTTGGGCGCCCAGCGCGTCAGCTTGGCTCTCCATATCGCGCGAGTACTTTAGGAATACGCTGCCCACCGCCAACTGCGCACCTAGGTTCAGCAACCGCCCGGTGCCGCTGCCGAACAGGCCACCCAGGATGGAGAGCGGCACCGAAGCCGCCTGCTTTTTCGACAGCATCGAGCTCGAGTGGCGCTGGGCGACGTGGGACTCCTCGTGGGCCATTACGCCGGCCAGTTGGGCTTCGTTCTTGGCCGCGCAGATGGCCCCGAGGTTCACAAAAATGGGGCCGCCCGGAAGGGCAAAAGCGTTTATATCCTTTTGGTTTACGATGTGAAAGCTAAAGGGGAACTTCGGGCCCGGCATATGGCTGGCGAGCTTCTGCCCGAGCTGGGTGATGTAGTTCTCGGCCGCCGGATCGTGCAGTATCGGAAGCTGCTTCAGTTCCTGCTGCTCGGCCTGCTGGCCCATTTGGACGTCCTGCTCGGGTGAAAACAGGGTCCAGTTGGGCTTGTAGTAGGAGGTCTGGGCCGAAGCCAAGCCGGGGAGGAAACACAGGAGAACCAGCAGCCGCAGGAAAAACAGGGCTTGCCGCAACGATGATCCCCGTCGCTCCTGTCTTTCCGTTGTGCCCTGTGATTGCTGCTTCTCCCGCATTTTCTAGATGGCCCACCGTAGAAGCTGGGCACCACTGGTGTAGCCCGCGCCCACGGCCGCGAGCAGCACCAGAGCATTGGGATGCAGCAGGCCTTGCTCCTGGGCATCGCGCATGGCCAGCGGAATGGTGGCCGCGGTGGTGTTGCCGTATTTATGGATGTTGATGAGGGTGCGCTTGGGGTCGAGGCCGAGGCGTTCGCCGGTGGATTGGATGATGCGCAGATTGGCCTGGTGCGGAATGAAGCAGTCCAGCTGCGAGGCCTGTAGGCCGTTGCGGTCGAGTAGCAGCTTGCAGATTTCGTACATCTTCAGCACCGCGTACTTGAACACGGCCTGGCCTTCTTGGTGGACGAAGTGCTCGCGCCGGTCCACGGTCTCGTGGGTGGCGGGGTGGTGGCTGCCGCCGGCGGGCATGTACAAGCTGGGGCCGCCGACGCCTTCGATCTGGTGGTGGTAGTCCAGCAGCCCGAATTCCTCGCCCGGCGCGGCGGGTTCGAGCAGCACCGCCCCGGCGCCGTCGCCGAAGAGCACGCAGGTGGCGCGATCGGTGTAGTCAATGATGCTGGTCATGGTGTCGCTGCCGATGACCAGCACGCGGCGATGGGTGCCGGCCGCGATCAGGCTGGCGCCGGTGGCCAGCGCATACAGGAAGCCGCTGCAGGCGGCCAGCACGTCGAAGCCCCAGCATTGCGGGGCGCCGAGCTTGTGCTGCACTAGGCAAGCCGTCGAGGGGAACAGCATGTCGGGGGTGACGGTCGCGACCAGGATGGCTTCAACCTCGCTGGGGTCGAGGCCGCGGCGAGCAAGGCAATCGCTCGCCGCCTCGACCGCCATGTCGCTGGTGGCCATGCCCGGGGCGACGCGGTGGCGCTCGGAGATGCCGGTGCGGGTGCGGATCCATTCGTCGCTGGTGTCCACCAGCCTTTCCAGGTCGGCGTTGGTGAGCAGGCGGGGAGGCACGTAGGTGCCAATGGAGGTGATCTTGGCGCGTTGGGGCATGGGGGAACCGAGCTGAAGTATTGATTGTAGTGGCGAGCGACCGGGCGGTGCCAATGCTAAAATCGGGAGTCAGGTTTCGGGCCGCGCGCAAGCTCCGCCTGCGAACCCCGCCAGGTCCGGAAGGAAGCAACGGTAGCGGGACTGGACTGTGCAGCGCGATCTCCGAAACCTGGCACTTTACGAGGGGGCTCCGCCCCCTGCCGCTCCCTTCGGTCGCGGACCCCGGGTGGCACAAACAACGGGCTGAATCGAACTCCATGCCACCGGTGATCGCGCGCCGCTACCGGCCGCAAACCTTCGAGGACGTGATCGGGCAAGAGGCCATCGTGCGCACGCTGCGCAACGCCATCGCCAGCGGCCGCATCGCGCATGGGTTCATCTTCTCGGGCCACCGCGGCATCGGCAAGACGACGGTGGCGCGCATCCTGGCCAAGGCGCTCAACTGCCGGGCCGGCGAGGGGCCGACGCCCACGCCCTGCGGCGCATGCGAAAGCTGTCGCGAGATCCGCGACGGCAACGCCGTGGACGTGATCGAGATCGACGCCGCCAGCAACCGCGGCATTGACGAAATCCGGGCCCTGCGCGACCGGGTGCGGTACCGGCCGGCGCGGGATCGCTACAAGTTCTTCATCCTCGACGAAGCCCATCAGCTCACCGGCGACGCCTTTAACGCGCTGCTCAAGACCCTGGAAGAGCCGCCGGAGTGGGCCGTGTTCGTGCTGGCGACCACCGAGCCCGAAGCCCTGCCCGCGACCATCCGCAGCCGCTGCCAGCATTTTGCCTACCGGGCGGTGGGCTTCCGCGCGCTGCTGGATCACTTGGGCGGCATCTGCAAGCAGGAAGGCGTGGCCGCCGAGCCGGAGGCCCTGGAACTGATCGCCGAAGCCGGTGAAGGCTCGGTGCGCGATGCGCTTTCCCTGCTCGATCAGGCCATCACCCACGCCAGCGCGGCCGGAGGCGAAGGGTTGACCGCCGAATCGGTGCGGGCGCTGCTGGGGCGGGTGTCGCCGGCCGCCGTCGGCGGGCTGCTCGATCAGGTGGCGGCCGACTCGGCGCGCGGATTGCTTGAGGCCGCGCAAGCGCTGCAGGCCGCCGGCAACGGCCCGGCGCAGTTGTGCTGGCAGTTGGCCCAAGCCGTGCGCAACGCGCTGCTGGCCCAGGCCTCGCCCGCGCTGCTCGAGACCAGCGAGGGCGGCCGCGCCGCCGCGCTCAGGGCGGCTGGGCAGTTTCGCGAGGAGGAGCTGGCGCGCTTCCTGCAGATTCTGCTGCGCGCCGCCGCCGATCTGCGCCATGGCGAGCAGGAGCGGCTGCACTTCGAGCTGGCGCTGGTCAAGCTGCTGCATGCGCGGCGGCTGAACGCAATCGAGGACGTGATCGCATCGCTGCAGGCGGGCGGGACGGCGCCGCCGAAGCCGGCCAGCCTGCCGCCGTCGGCGCCCAGCCCGGCGCCGTCTACGCCAACTCCGCCGCCGTCGCCTGCGGGTGAGGTGCTGAGCGCCGAGAATCCGAGCGCGCGGGTGCGGCAGCATCTGGAAGCCCAAGGCAAGGCGGCGCTGCTGAGCGTGGTGGGGCCGGCGCAGTGGGATTGGCAGGAGAACCGGCTGACGCTGGTCTTCGCCGGCGAAAACGCGGCCATGGCCTCCCTCGCCGCCAGCGCCAAGCCGGCGCTGGCGGCGGCTTGCCGCACCGCGCTGGGCCGCAATATCGAAGTCGAAATCGCCGCCCGGCCGTCCGAGGCGGCCGCCGCCCCGCCCGCCGAGACGCCGCTGCCGGGGAGCCCGGAGGAGCGGGCTGCCGGGCATCCGTTGCTGCGGCAATTGCGCGAGCAGATTCCCACCCATGTCTTGAAGACGCGGACGTTGGCCCCCTCGGAAGGAGCGCGTTGAGAACACCCATGAGCTTTGATCTTTCGCAAATGCAGGGCCTGCTCGGCCAAGCCAAGCAACGCTATGAAGAAATGCGCCAGAAGGTGGCCCAGACCACCGAGGAGGGCAGCGCCGGAGCCGGCATGGTGGTGGTGCGCATGAATGGGGAAAAGCAGCTGCTCGAAGTCCGCCTCGACCCCGAGGTGGTGAAGAACGATCCCGACATGCTGCCGGATCTGATCCGCGCCGCGGTCAACGACGCCGCGCGCAAGGTGGATGAGCGCATCCAGCGCGAGTTCAGCGCCAACCTGGGTCCGCTCATGGGCTCGCTCGCCGGCGGCATGCCGGGGCTGTTCTAGGCGGCATGGATCTCGCCCCCCCGCTCGCGCGCCTGATCGAGGCTCTGCGCCGCCTGCCCGGCATCGGGCAGAAATCGGCGCAGCGGATCGCCTTCCACGTCATGCGGGCTGCGCCCGAGCAGGCCGAGGAGCTGGCGGCGGCGGTGCGGGCGGTGAAGAGCGAGCTGCAATTCTGCAGCGTGTGCAACAACATCACCGACCGCGACCCCTGCCATTACTGCGCCAACCCGAACCGCAATCCGGCGGTGGTGTGCGTGGTCGAAGAGCCGCACAACATCCTGGCGGTGGAGAAATCACGCCAATTCGACGGCCTCTACCACGTGCTCGGGGGCGCGATCGCGCCGCTGCAGGGCGTGGGGCCCGAGCAGTTGAAGATTCCGTCCCTGCTGGCCCGGCTGCGCACGTCGAACGCCGACGGCGAACCCGTGGTGCGCGAGATCATCGTGGCCACCGACCCCAACGCCGAGGGCGAAGCCACGGCGCTGTACCTGGCCAAGCTGCTCAAGCCGCTGGGGGTGCGGGTCAGCCGCATTGGCATGGGCATCCCGGTGGGCAGCGAGATCGAGCACGCCGATGAGAACACCATGAGCCGCGCGCTGCAGGGAAGGCGCGAGCTGTGAGCGCGACCCCGCCCGCCGACGGCGAAGCCAAGGGCAAGGTCGGCTTCGTCAGCCTGGGGTGCCCGAAGAACTTGGTGGATTCGGAAGTGATGATGGGGCTGCTGCAGCGGCAGGGCTGGGAGATCACGCCGCAAGCCGAGGATGCCGACGTGCTGGTGGTGAACACCTGCAGCTTCATCGAGCCGGCGCAGCGCGAATCCGTGGACACCATCCTCGAGCTGGCCGAGCTCAAGAAAACGGGCAAGGCCAAGCGTTTGGTGGTGGCCGGGTGCATGGTCGAGCGCTTCCGTGGCGACATCCGCGCCGAGATGCCCGAGGTGGACGCGCTCATCGGCACCGATCAGCTCGAGCAGATCGCAGCCGCCTGCGCGGGCTCCGTGGCGGCCGCAGGCGCCGGACTGCTGCCGGTCCTGCCCCAGGACTTCTTCGATCCCACCCCCTCGCCGCCGTTCCTCTACGACGACCTCACCCCGCGCCTGCGCGCCACGGCGCGGCACTCCGCGTACGTCAAGATCGCCGAAGGCTGCGACCATCCCTGCAGCTTCTGCGTCATCCCGCAGTACCGCGGCAAGTTCCGCAGCCGCCGGTTTGAATCCGTGGTGGCCGAAGTCGCGCGCCTGGCGCAGGAGGGTGCGCGCGAGGTGGTGCTCATCGGGCAGGATACCACCTGCTACGGCGACGACCTGGGGTTGAAGAACGGCTTGGCCGCGCTGCTCGCGCGCCTCGGCGAAGTGGCCGCGGCCAGCGAGGGGCTGCGCTGGGTGCGGACGCTGTATTTCTACCCCAACCGGGTGACGCAGCCGCTGCTCGACACCATCGCCGCCCACGCCGGGCTGTGCAAATACGTGGACATGCCCCTGCAGCACGCCGCCGCGCCCGTGCTGAAGCGCATGAAGCGCGGCGGATCGGGCGAGATTTTCTTGAAACTGATCGAACGCATGCGGCGGACCATTCCGGGCGTGGCGCTGCGGACCTCGTTCATCGTCGGCTTTCCGGGCGAAACCGACGCCGACTTCGAGGAACTGTGCCAATTCGTCGAGGCCGCGCAGTTCGATTGGATGGGAGTTTTCGCGTACTCGGACGAAGCCATCAACCAGGCCGTGAACCTCGAGGGCAAGGTGCCGGGCCAGGTGATCGAAGCCCGGCGGCGGCGACTCATGGCCCTCCAGCGCAAGATCTCGCGCGCCGCGCGCAGGCGGCAAATCGGCCAGCGGCTGCCGATCTTGATCGAAGGCCCTTCGGAGGAAACGGAACTGCTCTGGCAGGGGCGGCTCGAGTCGCAAGCACCAGAGATTGACGGCAAGGTGCTGATCAACGACGTGGCCGAGGGCGCGCGCCCGCCGGCAACGGGCTGGTTTGCGACAGTCGAGATCACCGAGGCGCACGATTACGACCTGGTCGGCCGGCTGGTCTGATCCGTGAAAAAATAGGGGCATGGAATGTCCCATCTGCCGCAAGCCGGTGGCGGAGAGCGAGCCCGAGTACCCCTTCTGCAGCCAGCGCTGCCGCGTCGAGGATCTGGGAAACTGGGCCAGCGGGGCGTATCGGATTCCGGTGCAGCCGACCGATGAGGACGACCCGCCCACCGAGCCGCCGCACACGCCCGAGGAGTTGATTCACTAGCCGATTGCGAAGCGCTGGCGCAGATGTTCCGCCACCGCCGGACTGGCCATGGACTCAGGGGTTGCGCCCCAGCGGTTCTTGGCGTCCTGATGGGTCGCGCCCGACGCGATCAGTTCATCAATGATTTCGCAGTACGCCGCGTCACGGCCGGCGTGGCAGCCGGAGCCGTGCGCGGCCCAGCCCAGCGGCGAGCAGCCGAATTGGAGATCGCGCAGATGCGCCGAGCCGCCCACTTCGAGCAACAGGCGCACCATCGCGGCCTGGCCTTGCCAGGCTGCCCAGTGCAGCGCCGAGCCGTCCTGCTGCTGGTGCCGCGGATCAAAGCCGAGCTCGACCATCAGCCGGACCGCGGCCGCGCGTTCGCGGCACACGGCCCAGGTGAGCGCCATGCGCTCTTCCGGATCGAGCGACCCCACGAGCCCAGGCCGCGCGGCCAGGATGGCTCTCGCGGCGTCTCGCTCCCCCGCCAGGCAGGCGGCAAAAAGTTCATCCGCCGGCGCAAGCGGGCCGGCAGCGGCCCCATGCTCGAGCAGGAGCGCAGCCACCTCATCGTTGCCGCAGCGCCGCGCCAAGGCATAGGGCGTGCGCCCGTCGGCGCGGGCGGCATTCGGGTTCGCGCCATGCTCGAGCAGGGCGCGGGCGGTGTGCTGCTTGGCCGGAAATGCGGCCGCGACGCTGTGCAGCGGCGTTTCCGCCTTGGCGTAGCTGGTGACGTTTGGGTCGGCGCCATGCTCGAGCAGCCAGCGCAGGCCCTGCAGCCACGCGGCCTGGCCGCCCTCCTCGTCGTGGTGGCCGACCAGGAAGTAGAGCGGCGTGTTGCCGTAGGGCGACTGCCGCGAGGAGAGATCGGCGCCGTGCCCGAGCAGCAGTTCCAGGCAGCGCCGGCGGTTGAGCTGCGCGGCATGGTAGATGGACTCGCCGTCCTGCGTGCGCGCCCCGTGCTCGAGCAAGAGGGCGACCAGTGCTGGCGCGGCGTCGCTGGCTTGCACGCAGGCAAAATAGAGCGCCGGGATGTTCACCGGCGCGGCGTCGCCTTCCTGACACGGAACGCCCGAGTTGGCATCCGCGCCGGCCTCGAGCAGCTCGCGCACCCGCGCCACCTCGCCCGCCTGGATGGCGGCGATCAGCGGCGGCGGGACGGGCTCAGCGGCCATGACTCAGGATAGCGGAGCCGCGGCCCCCTGCTGCGCGAACGTGACCACATGCCCGCCCGGATCGCGCAAGGTGAACTCGCGCGCGCCGTAGAAGGTGTCGTTCATCGCCTTAACCAGCGGCAGGCCGGCGCAGGCGGCCAGCGCCGCTCGCACGTCGGGCACCTCGACGTACAGGAAGCTCTTGCCCGCCCGGGCGGCGGCGCGCAGCTCGGCGCTCTCGGCCTCGAGCGATTCGAACGATTGGTACATGAGCTCGACCGCGCCGGCTTCGAGCTGCACATACGCCGCGCCCGACTTGCCCGGCACTTCGATGGTGGCTCGGAACCCGAAGCGCTCGCGCCAGAACGCGGCGCAGGGCTCAACTTGGTCAACAAAAAGTACGGGGGTGGATTTCAGCACGTTTGCAGAAAAGCTTGCCATGACTCCTCCTGTAGTCTAAATTAGACTAGATGGGCGCCGAGCGCAAGGCAAATCGTCTGACCATGGCCGACCTGGTGCTGCTGAGCCTGCTGGCCGAGCAGCCCCGGCACGGCTATGACGCGCATCGGGAGCTGGAACGGCGCCAAGTGCAGGACTGGGCGGGCGTCTCGCGGCCGCAGATCTATTACTCGCTGCAAAAGATGGCGGCGGCGGGGCTGCTCCGCGCCGCACCCGACCGCGACCCTGCTGCCGGGCCGGAACGGCAGATCTATGCCACCAACCAGGCGGGGCGGCGTGCGCTGGCTGACGCGCTCGAGCGGCCGGCGTGGAGCGAGCAGCGCGAGCGTCCGCCCTTTCTCACCTGGATGGCGCTCTCCTGGCAGGCGCGGCCAGGGGTGTTTCGGCGCCAGTGCGAACGGCGGGCGCGGTTCTTGCAGCGCGAGGTGGCGCGCGAGCAGGCCGCGTTAGCCTCGGTGACCGGCGAAGTGAAGACGAAGGACCACGAAGCGGCGTGGATGATCCGCCTGATGCTGGCGCAGATGCGGACGGAGTTGGCGTGGCTGCGCGATCTGCGCCGAAGTCGGCTCAACCAAGGCGGGCAATGAACTCGTAGGCCGCGATCGCTTCTTGGCGCCGGCAGCGCTGCTCTTCGGCTTCGAGGTTGGCGACCTCGCAGCCCACCACCTCGACTTCGCTGGAACGGCGACGGAAGTCGCTTCGCGCCGCCGGGTCCCCGCCAGGCCCCTGGGTGCGCGAGCGCCGATCACCGTGCGGGGGAAGCTCGATCATGCCTGGAAGAGAGCAATTCCGAGGCCACCATCGAGCTACGAAAACAAAAGACTTGCGCTGCTCGTACGAAACGCCGAGGGAAAACTGTTGCCGCCGCGGGTCAGCCGACCACCAGGATCCGGCGCTTCAGCGCCAGGCCCAAGCCCAGCAATCCGGCGCCAAGCAGCGCCAAGCTGGTGGGTTCGGGAACCGTGCTGGTAGTGATTGAAATCGGAAAATCGACCGTAAGCAGCGGCCCCACTTGGGTGAAGTTCCCTTGGTTGTCAAGCGTGCTGTTGGCGAATTCCGCCTTCAGCGACATGCTCAGCGGGCCAGCCCCCAAATCCGCGCCGGAGAGGTCCCAAACGAACGTCATTGGGCTTCCGGAACTGGTGGAGTTGAACGTCCCCTGATTGGTGGTGGCCGAACAAAAGAACCCGGCACCGCCGTTGCTGCATCCGTTATCGTTCACCCCCGAGCTCGGATCGGTGTAGCTCACCGGGCTCCAAGTTCCCCCTGGAGTTGTCGTCAAGGTGGTGACGTCAACACCGGGAATCTTGGGCGCAATGGCCATCAGGTAGGCCTGCGAGCTCAGCCAGCCGCTCGTATCCGCCACGATCGTGAGCGTGTAGTCATTTCCGCCGTTGCTCTGAAGCGTAATGGTGTAGGCATTGCCATTCAGGCTGGAGCAATTCTGGCCGCCCACGGACGAGCAGTTCGTGGGATTCAGCACAAGCGGGCTGGCCTGCGCTGCAGGCGCAAGCCCAAATCCGAACGCACCGGCCAAACCCATCACCACGGCGGCAAGCTTGATTTTCACGCTGGTTCTTCCTTTTTTCTTCTTGTCGGGGCAGTCCGCCCCCACACCCGAAGACCTGCACGCCAAGGGCCATCCCGGGCCGCCGGTAACCCTTTTGTTTTCAGAGTGGAAGCGCGGAGTCCGGGGCGCTCGATGCGCAAGCGGTTGCGCATTTTCCTGTTCCCAAAGGGTGCAGGCGGATGCGCACGCGGGCTGTATCCCACTGCATACCTATTGTATGGGATCGTCAGCGCTCGCGCTGCGCCAGCCGCTGCTCGCGCCGCCGGCCCGCGGCTTCGTAGCGGCGCTTCTCGTCTTCGCTCTCTGGCCGCAGCGGCGGAACCGGAACGCGGTCGCCGTGCTCGTCCACGGCCACAAAGGTCAGGTAGGCGGAGCTGGTGTGCCGGCGGCGGCCGGTGAGCAGCGATTCGGAGAACACCTTCACGCCGACTTCCATCGAGGTGTTGAACACCCGGTTCACGCTCGCCTTGAGCACCACCACGTCGCCGATGTGGATGGGGTAGCGGAAGTCCATGTGGTCCACCGAGGCGGTGACCGCCGCCGTGCCGCAATGGCGCGCGGCGGCGATGGCGCCGCAAAGATCCACCAGGTGCATGACCTTGCCGCCGAGGATGTTGCCCATGATGTTGGCGTCGTTGGGCAGGACCAACTCGGTCATCTCGGCTTGGGACGCCTGCACCGGTTTCGGATCGGCAGGCATCGGCTAGGACGAGGGATGGCCGGGGCGCACCGGCGTCTCTTTGCGCTTCAGGTACGAAGCCAGGTAGCACTCGGCTTGCTTCTGGACGACCGCGCTGGGGTGGGGCTTGAGCCAGCGCGCCTGCTGCTCGTCGTACTGCAGGGTGCCGTGCTCGCCGGGGGTGTGGTCCACCTCGAAGACGTAGTAGATGAGCACAATGCCTTCCTTGTCGCGGGCGATCGAGAAAGCGATCTTGTCGGCGTGGCGCTGGGCGGGCAGCCAGGGGCAGTGCTTGGCGTAGCCGAAGCTGCACCAATCCTTGAGGGCTTGCTCCGACGGCTTCTGCTGATCGTGCCCCGGCGCCGTGCACAGCCCCAGCCAGGCGTCCCCCAGCGGCAGGCGCGGGCGGGCGTGCCACGCCCAAGCGGTGAACTCTTCAGTGGGAAGGAAGAAAGGACAGGCCATAGCGGGTGGAAAACTTATGGTAGCAGGCGCAGCACCAGGCAGGTGAGGTCGTCCTGCTGGCGCACGCCGCCGCGGAAGCGCTCGCAGTCCGCTACCACCGTTTGCAGCAGCACCGCCGCCGGCGGGTTGGTCTGGAAGGCGCATGCGCGCTCGATGGCCGCGATCAGGCGGTCCTCGCCATACTCGCCGCCTTGCAGGTCGAACGATTCCGTCAGGCCGTCGGAATAAACCACCAGCACGTCGCCGGGCGCCAGCACCGTCTCCGCGCAGGCGTGCTCGGCTTCCGCCAGAATCCCCAGCGGCACCCCGCCCGACTCCAGCTTTTCGATCCTTCCGCCGCCGGAGAATCGCCGCAGCAGCGGCGGATTGTGGCCGGCATTGCTGTAGCGCAGGATGCGGCTCGCCGGGTCGAATTCCGCAATGAAGGCGGTGGTGAACCGGGTGCCGCCTTGGCTGGCGTCGCTGGCATAGCGGTTCAAGGCCGCGATTAACGAATCGAGCGGATGCGGCTCCACGGCCAGCGTGTGCAGGCTGGCCTGGAAGGTGGCCATCAGCATGGCCGCCGGCACGCCCTTGCCGGCCACGTCGGCGACGGCGAACAGCACCCGGCCTTGCCGCGGAAAGGCGTCGTAGAAGTCCCCCGAAACGGTGTTGGCAGGCAGGTTGGTGAAGGCGATCTCGGCGCCCGCGATCTCGGGCGCCCGCGCCGGCAGCAGCCACAGTTGGATTTCGCGCGCGATTTCAAGATCGCGTTTCATTCCCACCCGGTCGGCCACCTCCAGCGCCAGCAGGCCCAGCAGGATCAGAATGCCGAGCAGTGCGTAGCCCGAGCCCAGGATCAGCAGCACCGCCGCCGCGACCAGCAGGATGCGCCGCGCCGGCGACATCTTCATCACGATGGCCCACAGGAACTCGCGCCACAAATGGCGCGGGCGTCCGCGCCGGCCGGCGATCGCCGGGGTGCGCTGCGCCGCCTCGTGCGCGTACAACTGATAGCCGGAGACCGACTCGCGCCGCAGTTGATCCCAAAGCTGGCCGAGGGCCATGCCGTCGCTGATGCGGGCCCAGAAGCGGGCGATGGGGTTCTGCTGGGACACGGGTGCCGCGGTCCCAGCTTAGCGCAGGACTTCTTCGACTTCGCTCACCCAGTCGGGGCGCTTGAGGACCTCGCGCGGGCGCGGACCGTCGGCCGGACCGACGATGCCGTCCTTGTGCATGAGGTCAATCAAGTGCGCCGCGCGGCCGTAGCCGATGCGCAGGCGGCGTTGCAGCAGCGACGTGCTCGCCTTGCCGTACTCCACCACCACCCGCACCGCGTCCTCGAACATGGGGTCGTTCTCGTTGAACTCGCCCCCGCCGGAAGCCGCGGTGTCCGGGAGTGCGGCTCCGGACCCCAGTTCGAGCGCCGCGCCCTCGCCTTCTTCCTCCTTGGGCGCGGCCAAGAAGCTGGCGTCCACGTATTGCGGCTGGCCTTGGGCGCTCCAGGCCTCGACCACCGCGCCGATCTCGCTCTCGGTGACGAAGGCGCCGTGGACGCGCTGGAAGCGCGAGGTCCCCGGCGGCAGAAAAAGCATGTCGCCCTTGCCGAGCAGCAGTTCGGCGCCTTGCGAATCGAGGATGGTGCGCGAATCCACCCGGGTCGCCACCCGGAACGACATCCGCGCCGGAAAGTTGGCCTTGATCAGGCCGGTGATCACATCCACCGACGGACGCTGGGTCGCCAGGATGAGATGGATGCCGACCGCGCGCGCCATCTGCGCCAGCCGGGTGATGGATTCCTCGACGTTCTTCGCGTCCACGATCATCAGGTCCGCCAGCTCGTCAATGATGATCACGATGTAGGGCAGCGGGCGGTTGTCGTCGCTGGCCTCGAGGTTGTCGAACAGCCCCGGCGTGGCGCTCTCGAATAGGCGGTTGAACTGCGCGATGTTGCGCACCCCGCGGCTGGCCAGCAGCTTCAGCCGGCGCTCCATCTCGCGCGTGGCGTTGCGCAGCGCGTTGGCCGCCAGCTTGGGCTCGGTGATGATCGGCGTGTACAGATGGGGGATGCCGTCATACAGGCCCAGTTCGAGGCGCTTGGGATCCACCAGGATGAAGCGCACCTGCTCGGGCGTGGACTTGTACAGCAGCGAGACGATCATGCTGTTGAGCGCCACGCTCTTGCCCGAGCCGGTCGAGCCGGCGATCAGCAGGTGGGGCATGGCGGTCAGGTCGCTGACCACGATCTCGCCGCTCGCATCTTTTCCCAGCGCCATGGTGAGCGGCGACTTCGAGCGCTGGAACGCCTCCGAGCCGATGATCTCGCGCAGGAAAATCGTCTCGCGGTGCGGGTTCGGCACCTCGATGCCGACCGTGCTCTTGCCCGCGATGCGCTCGATGTAGATGGATTCCGCCGCCAGCGCCAGGCAGAGGTCGTCGTTGAGCGCGGTGATGCGGTTGTACTTCACCCCCGCCTGCGGCTTGAACTCGTAGGTGGTGACCACCGGGCCCGGATTGATCTGCGTGACCTGCCCGCCGACCGAGAATTCCTCGCACTTCGCCGTCAGGCGGGCGGCCATTTCCCGCAGTTCGGCTTCCTCGACCTTGTTGCCCGGTCCCGGCGACTGCAGCAGCGCCAGGGCCGGCGTCTTGAACTGCCCCGTGCTGACGCGAATGGCCTTCGCGGCCGCGGCCGGCGCCGCCTCGCGCACCTGGATGTCGCCCAGGTCGGCGAACCGAGCTGCCGTCGGCTCTGCCGGCGCAGCGGCGTCCAAGCCGCGCCGCGCCCGCAGGGCGGCCGTCTCCGGCTGCGGCGCGCGCTCGCGCCCAGGGATGAAGGTGGCCGGCACCACCGGCGGCCCGGCTGCGCTCTCCGCCGCAGCATCGCCAGCTTGCCGCTGTGCGCGCGCATCCGCGCGTGCGCGCTGCCATGCCGCCATGCGCGCCCACGGCTTCGACAGCACGCGGCCGGCAAGGTGAACCCTGGCCAGCACCGCCGCCAGCCAGCCGCCCGCGGCGGCCTGCTTCCACCAGGCGCGGGTGGCGGCAAACGAGAATTTGGTGGCCAGAAACGCTCCCACCAGCAAAAGCGTGGCGGTGATGATATAGGCGCCGATCGGATTGAAGGCCCCGACCAAGCCCGCCGCCGTCCAGGCCCCGACCAGCCCCTCCAGCGGCACCGCCCCCCGCCATTGGAACTGCCGCGGCAGCTCGGCGATCAGCGTGGCCACCGCGGTCATCGAGAGCAGCAGCCCGATCACATGGCTCATGCGCGCCGGCTGCGCCCGCGGCGCCCGGAACCAGCGCGTCGCCAGGCTCACCAAGCCCACGATCAACAGCAGCGAGGCCATCCCCAGCGACTGGAACAGCAGGTCGGCAACCGTGGCCCCGACCGGCCCCACCCAGTTCGACGGACGCGCCACCGCCGACGCCGTGTCCAGCGAGGCATCCGTGGGATGAAAGCTCAGCAGCGACAGCAGCAGCAGCGCGGCCACCACCAGCAGCAGCAGCCCCACCAGTTCGTTGAAGCGTCGGTTCGCGGTGGGGCGCAGCGGATGCACAGCTTCATCTTAGCCAGCAGGTCGGGACCGGGGAGGTATCAAGGCGGGTACGGTATTGGAGCCGGCCCTGGGAACGGGGAGAATGATTGAAATCGAATGATTTCCATCGGACAAGCCATCGTGCTCGGCGTGATTCAGGGCATTGCCGAGTTCTTTCCCGTCAGCAGCACCGCCCACCTGATTCTGTTCCCCTGGCTCCTGCATTGGCCCGATCCCGGGCTGACCTTCGATGTCGCGCTGCACGCCGGCACCCTGGCCGCGGTGCTGGGGTTCTTCTTCGCCACCTGGGTGCGGATCGTGCGGGCCGGCTTCGGCGAAGCCATCGATGTGCACACCGGCAGCCGCATCTCCGGCGCGGCTGCCGCCTCCCAGCGTCGGCTGCTTTGGTACCTGGTGCTGGCCACGCTGCCGGGAGCGGTCGTCGGCCTGCTCTTCAACAAGGAGATCGAGAGCACCTGGCGGAATCCGCTCATCATTGCCGCCAGCCTGATCGGCGTCGGTCTGCTCATGGGCTGGGCCGACCGCGCCCCGGCGCAAACCAAGGATTACGACCGCACCTCCGCCGGCGACGCCTGGTGGATCGGCTGCGCGCAAGCGGTGGCCGTCATTCCCGGCGTTTCCCGTTCGGGCGCGACCATCACCATGGGGCTGTTCGCCGGACTCACGCGCGAGGCGGCGGCGCGGTTTTCGTTTCTCTTGGCCACGCCCATCATCGCCGGCGCGGTGCTGAGCAAAGCCCACGCGATGCACAAGGTCGGCATGATGCCCGGCATGGCCGGACCGTTTGCGGCGGGCGTGGTCGCCTCCGCGCTGGTGGGCCTGGCCTCGATCGGGCTGTTTCTCCGCTTCCTCAAAGCCAAGACGCTGCGATTCTTCGTCTGGTACCGGGTGGTGCTCGGCCTCGTCGTGGTTGGGTTGTACTTTGCCGGCCACCGCGCCTTCTAGACCGCCGAAGCGCGCGCCCGCGGCGGTGGTGCTGCCGCCGCGACGCTGACCTCGAAGCGGTGGACCAGCCCGCCGTCCACATGATTCACCGAAAATTCGAACTCCGAACGGCCGGCGCCGGCGATGCCGCGGTAGTGCACCGCGGCCCGGAATCGGGCGCTGGAAAGCCGCGAAAGCGCCGCCAAATCCCCGCAAAATAGCCGAACGAATGGTTCGGTGATCACCAGCGTGTCGGCGTCCTCGGAGCGCAGCAGCAGATCGCGCGGCCACACCGCGCCGCCGCCGCTGGGCTCCAGGAACTCGAAGCCCACGATGCGCAGCGCATGCCGGCCATAGTTCCAGACGCGGAACCCGATGCCGCCGAACGTGGCCTCGCCGATGCTCAAATCCGCCGCCACCACCGGCACGAAATCGAGCCGGATGACGTGCTCGTCGTCCCACTGCTCGCGCATGGTGCGCACTTGGTGCTCGATGGCCTGGGTCTGCGCTCCCATGATCTTGGTCTGCGCGCCGATCTTGCGGTACGTCGCCACCGCCGCCATGGCCGCTAGAATGCCGACCAGCACCAAGGCCCACGTGCCCAGGGCGTTCCAGACGTTGGCGGTATCGGGCAGCACGGCGAGCATGGATGCCGCCGTAGTGTACGCGAAAACTGGAGCCGACGCGCGGGCTTGAACCGCGGACCTGCTGATTACGAATCAGCCGCTCTACCAGCTGAGCTACGTCGGCTTCGGTTGCGTCCGCAAGCGTGGAAGCCGGGGCGCTGCTAATGAGTTTACACCGGGCGTGTGCATGGGCCGAATGTCGCCGGTGCCGGTGCGCTCGCCTTCGGTTTCCCTGGACGGCTTTGGCGCCAACTTGGAGCGAAGCCTCGGCAAAGCCTCCCCGCAGCCGGCCAATCCGACAGCAAACCTTTGGCTTCCCGCCGCGTATAAGTAGCCATGCGGGAAGATCTGCGCTACGCCCTTCGGCTGCTGCTTCGGAGCCCGGGGTTCACCACCGTGGTGGTCATCACCCTGGCGTTGGGGATTGGGGCCAACAGCGCCATCTTCAGCCTGGTGGACGGTGTTCTGCTGCGGCCGCTTCCCTTCTCCCAGCCGCAGCAGTTGGCGCGGATTTACTCCGAGTTCCCGACCTTCCCCAACGGCGGGCTGCACCGCTTCTGGCTCTCTGGTCCGGAGTACCTCGAACTGCGGGGCAGCGCGCGCTCGTGGTCCGCGATCGAGGCCTGGAGCAGCGACGGAGCCAACCTCAGCGGCGGCAGCCGGCCGATGCGCATCCAAGCCGCCAGCGTGACGGGCGGCCTGCTGGCGATGCTCGGCGTGCCCCCGGCGCGCGGCCGCCTGATCGCCAGCGACGATGACCAGCCGGGAGCGCCGCGCGTGGCGGTGATCTCGTGGAATCTTTGGCAGCACGCCTTTGGCGCCAGCAGCAGCATCGTCGGGCTGCGAACCGAGCTGAATGGAGCCAATTACACCGTCATTGGCGTGATGCCCGCGGGCTTCGAGTTTCCGCTCGGCGCCACCCAGCCCGTCGAGCTCTGGACGCCGATGCAACTGAATCCTGCGCGGCCGGGCGGGCGCTCTTCACATTATTTGAATCTGGTCGGACGCCTCAAGCCGCGAACCTCGCTGGCGCAGGCCCGCGCCGAGTTCGCCGCCTTGGAAGCCGCTTGGGGGCCGCCCGCGCGGTCGGCGCATGTTCACGATTTCAGCCCCGATCGCCATCCCATCACCACCTACGCCTTGCAAGACGAAGTCACGGCCGGGGTGCGCCCGGCGCTTCTGCTCTTGCTTGGCGCGGTGGGTTTGGTGCTGCTGATTGCCTGCGTGAACGTGGCCAGCCTGCTGCTGGCCCGCACCGAGGCGCGCCAGCGCGAGATTGCCATCCGTGCCGCGCTGGGCGCAGGTCGGCAGCGGCTGCTGCGGCAGTTTCTGATCGAAGGCCTGGTGCTGTCCTGGGTCGGCGCCATGGCCGGTCTCGGCCTCGCCGCGCTCGCGCTGCGCAGCCTCACCCGGCTCAGCGACGCCAGCATTCCGCGCTTGGCCCAGGCCGGCCTCGACCCGCGCGTCTTGGGCTTCACCCTGGCGCTGGCCCTGGCCACCGGCATCGTCTTCGGCCTGACCCCGCTGGTGCATGCCGGCGGCGGCAAGCTCTTCGGGCGCCTCAAAGCCGCTGGCGGCGGCTCGCTCGGCGGACGCGCCAAGCAGCGCTTCCGCCAGGCGTTGGTGGCGGGGGAAATTGCGTTGGCGCTGGCCCTGCTCATGGGTGCCGGATTGATGATCCGCGGCTTCTGGAACCTGCAGCGCGTGGATGTCGGCTTCGATCCCGCCAATCTGATGAGCATGCAAATCGCGCTTCCGCCCGCCACCAGCGCCCGCGACGCCGGTCGGTTCATGCAGCGGCTTCAGGCCGCGCTCGAGCGCTTGCCCGCAATCTCGGCGGCGCTGGCCTCGGGTCTGGTTCCCAATCGTCCGCCGGATGACAACGACACCGGCATTGCCGGATTCGTGCAGCGTCCAGGCGGGCCCATCCGCAACGTCGAGTATTACCAGGCGGTGAGCCCGGAGTACTTCGCCACCCTGCGCATCCACTTGATCGCCGGGCGCTGCTTCGATCAACGCGACGGCGCCACCGCCCCCCTCGCCGTGATTGTGAATCAGCGCATGGCCCAGACATTCTGGCCGGGCGAGAACCCTCTCGGGCACCAAGTCCAGCCCGGCCAGCAAGGGCCGTGGGCCACCGTGGTGGGCGTGGTTGCCGATGTGAAGAACAAGGGCGTCGGCCAAGACGCTGGCACCGAACTGTATTTGCCCTTGGCGCAAGCCTCGAACTTCGGCGTCACCTCGGCCTACATCCTCACCCGTTCGCCCACGCTCGGCTCCGGAGCGCAAGTCGCCGCCGTGCGGCGCGCCGTGCAAGCCCTCGACCCGGCGCTGCCGCTGGCGCAAGTGGCCAGCATGGAGGCCGTGCTCAGCCGCGCCCAAGCCCGGCCGCGAATGCTCGCCTGGCTGCTGCTGGTGTTTGCGGCCGTGGCTTTGGCGCTGGCGGCGGTGGGTATCTACGGCGTCATGAGCTATGCGGTCACGCAGCGGCGGCGCGAGTTCGGCCTGCGCACCGCCATCGGCGCAGCACCCGGCCATCTGCTGCGCTTGGTGCTGGGCCAAGCCTGCGCGCTCGCCGCCATCGGCATCGCCGCCGGCATTGGCTTGACCCTGGCCGCCAGCGGCGCCGTGCGTGGGCTGGTGTTCGGCATCGCCCCGACCGATCCCGCCACCCTGGTCGCCGTGGCCGCGCTGCTGGCCGCTGTCGCCCTCGCCGCCTGCTGGCTCCCCGCCCGCCGCGCCATGCGCGCCGACCCCATGATCGCCCTCCGCGAAGAATGACCCCTTGCCTGCAGCGCCTGCCGTGCCTGCATTGCCTGTAGTTCCCGCAGTGCCTGCCGTGCCTGCATTGCCTGCCGTGCCTGTAGTTCCTGCATTGCCTGCAGTGCCTGCTGTGCCTGCTGTGCCTGCATTGCCTGCAGTGCCTGCAGTTCCTGCATTGCCTGCCGTGCCTGCCGTGCCTTCCCTGCTACCATTTTTCTCTATGCGCTGGAGCCAGTTGTTCATTCCCACCCTGCGTGAAGCCCCGGCCGATGCCGAGGTGGCGAGCCACATTTTCCTGCTGCGGGCCGGCTATATCCGCCAGCTCGGAGCCGGGCTGTACAGCTACTTGCCGCTGGCTTGGCGCTCGCTGCTCAAGATTCAAGCCATCGTGCGCCAGGAAATGGACACCATCGGGCAGGAGTTCCAGCTTCCGGCCCTTCACCCGGCCGAGGTGTGGCAGGCCAGCGGACGCTGGGAGCTGATGGGTAGCAATATGTTCCGGCTCAAGGACCGCTTCCAGCGCGACTTCTGCCTGGGCATGACCGAAGAAGAGGTGATGGCCAGCATCGCCGCCAAGGAGCTGCGCAGCTACAAGCAGCTTCCGCAAATCTGGTACCAGATCCAATCCAAGTTCCGCGACGAGCCGCGGCCGCGCTCAGGATTGCTGCGCGTGCGCGAATTCATCATGAAGGACGCCTACAGCTTCGATGTGGACGAGGCTGGGCTCGACCTCAGCTACCAGAAGCATGATCGCGTGTACCGCCGCATCTTCGATCGCTGCGGCCTGCGCTATGTCGCCGTCGAGGCGCACTCGGGCGCCATGGGAGGATCGCAATCGCAGGAGTTCATGGTGCTCGGCGAGGCCGGCGAGGACATGGTGGCCCTCTGCCAAGCCTGCAGCTATTCGGCGAACCTGGAGAAAGCCACCGGAGCGCCCTCAGCGGTCAGCGACCCGCCCGCCCCCGGCGCGCCGGAGAAGTTCGCCACCCCTGGATTGCGCACCATCGCCGACCTGGCCAAGTTCACCGGCGAGGCTCCGGGGCGCCTGGCCAAGTCGTTGGTCTACATGGTCGAAGAAATGCCGGTGCTGGTCCTGGTGCGCGGGGACGACGAGGCCAGCGAAGCCAAGCTCGGCGCCGCCTTCGGCGGCAAAGAATACCGCCCGGCGCACCCGGAAGAGATCGTCACCCATTTGGGCACGCCGCCGGGCTCGGTCGGCCCGCTGCACACGGCCCAGCCCGTGCGCGTGATCGCCGACGAGGCGCTGCGCGGACGCCGCAATTTGACCGTGGGCGCGAACCAAGAAGGCTTCCACCTCCGCCACGTCACGCCGGGAGAGCATTTCCAGCCGGAGTGGGCCGATGTGCGCGAGGTGCGCTCCGGCGACGCCTGCCCGCGATGCTCGAAGCCGCTGACCGTGTCCACTGCGGTCGAAGTCGGGCACATCTTCAAGCTCGGACGCAAGTACAGCCAAGGCCTGGGCGTGCGCGTGCTTGACGCCAGCGGAACCGAAGTGGTGCCCATCATGGGCTCGTATGGCATCGGCATCGAGCGCATTTTGACCGCGGCCATCGAGCAGAACCACGACAAGGATGGATTCTGGCTGCCGAAAACCATCGCGCCCTTCGAGCTGGTCGTCACGCCCACCAACCTGGGCGATGCGGCCATTGCGGCCCTTGCCCAGAAAATCTATGACGTCCTGCGCGCCCAAGGCTGCGACGTGCTCCTCGACGACCGCGAGGAGCGCCCCGGCGTGAAGTTCAAGGATGCCGATCTGATCGGCATCCCCTTGCGCGTGACCGTGGGCAAGAAAGCCGCCGAAGGCGTGGTCGAGGTGGTCGAGCGCGCGACCCGGCAGGTGCGCGAGACCCCCGCCGCGGAACTGGCCAGTTGCTGCCAGCGTTGCTGCGGCTAAGCCGGTAGCACCCGGGCCACCCGCTCGCCCAAATTGGCGGAGGCGTGAAAAATGCCGCCGGCGGTGATGCCGCCGGGTAGGCGGTAGGCCCCGATCGCCGCCAGCCCCATCGAAGCAATGCAGCCGCAGCGCGAGCAATCCGGGTTGCCGCCGAACTGGCACGGGGCGATGGCGGTTTTCAGGTCGGCCGAGATGACTTCGGTGGCGCGCGCGAAGATGCATTCCTCAGGCGAGTGCGGCGGGTGCTCGAGCTGGGCGACCAGCCCATGGGGCATGTCCAGCCTGGGGTACAGCGTGCGCAGCCGGAACAGGTCGGCGATGATTTGGGCGCGTTCGGCGGGCGATGGAATCTCCTCCAGCTCATCCCCCATCTGCGGGGTGAAGATGCTGGTCCAGATCTTCTTGACGTTGGCATTGGCCGACCACTCCTGCACGAAAGCCTCGAGATATCCCGGCTTCCGGACCATCTGCGCGGTGATGGTGCAATGGACGACGATGCGGTGCCCGGCGATGTGCTTGCGGATGCGCTCGTACGTGGCCGGCGCGCGGCGGCGATCGTGGTCCGGCGCGAGGCCGTCAATGGAGACCACCAGCTCCAGATTCTCCAGCCCGGCCCATGCGGCCGGCAGCGGCCGGAAGGCGCTGGTGACAAGTTGCACGAAGGTGCCCATGGCCAGCAGGCGGGGAACCAGAATCTCCAGTTCGCGGTAGCGCACCAGCGGATCGCCACCCACCAGCGAGACATGCAGCGGCCGCCGCCGCCGAACCAGCTCGGTGACCCCGTCAATCAGCGCGTCCCCGCGCAGATCAGAGAGATGCTTCAGGTTCACCCCAGGACCGACATGTTCATCGGCAAAGGCGTAGCAGCCCGGGCAGCGCAGCGGGCATTCTTTGGTGATCTCGATCGAAAGCGCCGGCTTGCGCCCGCGCAGCAGCCCGCCCCAAGCCCGCACCAGGTCATGGGTCTTGACCATGAGGGTTGGATGCGCGCGCCTGCCCAACGGGTTCCTGAAATCGCCGACATTTCCCCCCCCGCCCGCGGCAACACCCGGCCAACGGTGAACGGTGAACGGTGAACGGTGAACTGCCAACGGTCAACGGTGAACGGTCAACGGTGAACGGTCAACGGTGAACGGTAAACGGTGAACGGCCCACGCCCCCGGAAGCGGTATCCTGACAAGACTGGGGCGGAACCGGGGTGAGGCTCACCATCACAACTCGGGGCTGGGCGCGATGGCTGGCTCATCCCTTCGGCCGGACCTGCTTGGCGCTGCTGCTGGCCGCGTTCGTGGCCAGCGGCGTGATCTTCATTCACTACTACAACCTCTACGCCACCGTGATTGACGCACGCCTGGCCGAGCCCATCTTCAACCAAACCTCGATCGTTTTTGCGGCCCCCAAGGAGATCAGCGTCGGCGAGGCCTTGACCCCGGAGCAGTTGATCCGCTGGCTGCGCGCCGCCGGCTACTCCGAAGACCAAACCTCGCCGGTGGGGACCTTCACCGCCGCCGCCGATGCGGTCGCCATCAAACCCGGGCCGGAGGCCACGGAATCGCCGACCGCCGTGCAGGTCCAGTTCCAGGATGGCGCCGTGGCCGGAATGGCCGACGCCGCCGGGCAGGTGGTCACCAGCTACGCGCTCGAGCCCGAGCTGGTGACCTCGCTCTTCAACGAGAAGCGCGAGAAGCGCCGCCTGGTGCACTACGGCGATCTGTCGCCGACCCTGGTGCAGGCCGTGCTCGATATCGAGGACCGCGAATTTTTTCATCACGGCGCGGTGAATTGGTGGCGCATTCCTGCCGCCGTCTACCGCGATGTGCGCAGCGGCCGCCGCGAGCAAGGCGCCAGCACCATCACCATGCAGGTGGCGCGCAACATCTTCGGGCTGGGCTTCCAGAGATCCGGCTGGGCTGGGGTGAAGCGCAAGATGGCCGAGACGGTGGTGGCGATGGAGCTCGAGGAGCGGCTCACCAAGGAGCAGATCTTCGAGCTCTATGCCAACCAGCTCTACCTCGGCCAGCGCGGCAGCTACAGCATCCACGGCTTTGGCGAGGCCTCCGACGCCTATTTCAACAAGGGCGTCGGCCAGTTGAACCTGCAGGAATGCGCGCTGCTGGCCGGCATCATCCACGGCCCCAATCCGGATTCTCCCTATCGCCATCCCGAGCGGGCCCTGCGGCGGCGCAACGACGTGCTGCGCGCCATGCTCAAGGCCGGTTCGATCACGCCCCAGCAGGAGGCCCGGGCCGAGACCTCGCCGCTGGGCGTCACCGGCGCCGACACCGAAGGCAGCGATGCTCCGTTTTTCGTGGACATGGTCCGCGACCGCATCAGCGAGCAGATTCCCGAGCACGAGCTCACCACCCAGAGCTACCGCATCTACACCACGCTGGATCCCGACCTGCAGCAGGCCGCCGCCCGCGCCGTGGCGCAGGGCATGAAGGGCGTGGATCAGGAGCTCGCCGGCTTGCGCGCGCATGACCGCAGCCGGCGCACGGCCCATCTGGGCAAGGGCGCCAACGCTCCGGCCCAAGTCGCCCTGGTGGCGATGGACCCCCACACCGGCGCCGTGCTGGCGCTGATCGGCGGGCGCAACTACACCCAAAGCCAGCTCAACCACGCCCTCGCCGAGCGGCCCACCGGCAGCATCTTCAAACCCTTCGTCTATGCCACCGCGCTTGAAACCGGGCTGCTGCCCAACCTGCAGGCCATCACCCAGACCTCCCTGGTGATGGATCAGCGCACCGTGTTCGAGGGGGGCTATGATCCCAAGAATTTCGAAAACAAATATTACGGTGAAGTCACGCTGCGCACCGCGCTCGAGCATTCGCTCAACAACGCCACCATCTCGCTGGCCGAACAAGTCGGCTTGCAGGCGGTGACCGATCTGGCCCACGCCGCCGGCATCGTCAATGCCCAGCCCACTCCCTCCGAAGCCATCGGCACCTACAATGCCACGCCGCTCGACATGGCCAGCGCCTACACCGTTTTCGCCAATGGCGGCGTGAAGGAGATGCCGCGCTTCGTCTTCAGCGTGCAAACCACCAGCGGCGACAAGGTGCTGCAGCCGCCCGCGCGCTCTTCGTCCGTGCTCGATCCCCGCATCGCCTTTCTGACCACGAACCTGATGGAGTCGGTGCTCGACGCCGGCACCGCCATCCGCGTGCGCGCCTCCGGCTTCGATGCCCCGGCCGCCGGCAAGACCGGCAGCTCCCATGACGCTTGGTTCGCCGGCTACACCGACAACCTGCTGTGCATCGTCTGGGTCGGGCTCGACGACTACGAGAACCTGAACATCGAAGGCGCCCACGCCGCGCTGCCGATCTGGACGGCGTTCATGAAAGCGGCGCTGGCGCTGCCCACCTACCGCAATGTGCAGCCCTTCGCCCCGCCCCCGGGCGTGGTGGCGGTCAAGATTGACACGGTGTCGGGCCAAGCCGCGACCCCGCTCTGCCCCTCGGCGCAGGTCGAGACCGACTACTACCTCGAAGGCACCGAGCCCAAGCAGAGCTGCCATCTGCACCCCAGCCCCTTGTTCCCGCATGGGTTGATCGCCGGCGCCACCAGCCTCTTCCATCTGGTTTCGCCCGCGGCTCCGCCGCCGCCGCCCGCCACTGCCCCGAAACCGACCGTGATCGCCGCCCCGCCGCCGGCGCCCGCGCCCAAACCCCAGCCGCAGAAACCCCCGGATGAGAAGAAACGGGGCTTCTTCGGCAAGCTCTTGCACGCCCTCGGCGGAGGCGGCGGCCCATAGCTTGCAATGCCGCAGCGACGGGAGGATACTGTGGTCATGCAAGCCTGAGTGGGTGGAGGCGGATATGCGTATGTTCGGGAAGCTCAGCCTCTTCTTGGCCGCCGCCTTGGCGCTGACCTTGGCGGCAGGCGCGCAGCAGACGTACTCTTCCACCGATGCGCCCAAGACGGCGTCGCTGAGCGCCGGCGAGCGGGCTGACATCTTCTTGGCGCGGCGCAACTACAAAGCCGCCGTGGATTTGCTCAAGGATTCCATCCGCCAATACAAGAACGATGCCAGCCTCTACAACCGGCTCGGCATCGCCTACGAGCAATTGGCCAGTTCGCAGCAAGCCAGCTTCGGCGATGCCGAAAAGAATTTCAAGAAGGCGATCAAGCTCGACCACGCCAACGCGGATTATCGGAACAATCTCGGGACCGTCTACTATTTGCAGAAAAAATACAAGAACGCGATCAAGGAATTCACTGCCGCGATTGCGATCAACGGAACCCATGCCGCCTATTTCGTGAATCTGGGCGGTGCCGAGTTTGCCTCCAAGAAGTTCCAGCCCGGCATCGCCGCCCTGCGCCAGGCATTGCGCCTCGATCCGGATTCCCTGTTTCCCACCAATGGCGCCAGCCCGGTGATGCAGGACGTCACCGGAAGCGATACGCCGCATTACCATTACGCGCTGGCGCGCCTGTTCTGCTCCATGGGCATGCTCGATGACGCCGTGCATCAATTCCGGCAGGCGTACGAGCAGCATTACCGCGACATCAAGCAGTCGCTGACCGACCCCGAGTTTGCTCCCTTGCGCACACGGCCGGAGTACAAGGCCTTGATGGGGCTGCCCCCGGATCCAGCCGCCGGGCACTAGCCAGCCGGCTGGCCGCGCAGCAACCTGCCCGTGCGCCGCCCGCTGCGCCAGCTCTGCGCCAGCTGGTCCGCTTCGGCCGCCGGCAGAATCTCCACCGCTTCCGCGCCAGCGCGCAGCAACGCTGCCGCTAGCTCTTGTTCTGCTGGCGCCTGGCCGGCTGCAATGATCAGCACGCGCTCGAAATCGGCCATGTCCAGGTCGCGCGGCAGCGCCGCGGCGACGGCCAGCCGCTCGTCGTCCCATGCGCATTGGGCATCGGCGGCATCGCGCACGCCGGCCTCGCTCTGCGCCGCTGCCGGCCAATACAGCAGCAGCGCCTCGCCCGCTTCGCGCAGCAATTCGTACGCCGGCAGCCGGCTGGCCGCCTCCCGGCTCAGGTCGCAAATCAGGCTGGGCATGTCGTGGTCCCGCTCATCGCGGCCGCCCGCCGAGTGCTGAGCGCTGAGTGCTCTTCAAGCCTTACGCCGCATGCCCCTTGGCTGCGCCCGGAGCCGCATCGCGGCCCGGACCGGGGGATGAAGGCGGAACCAGGTCATCGAGCGAGTACAGCGTTCGCGGGCGCAGCGCGCCGCGTTCGGCACACGCGGGACAGAGATAATTTCCGTCCAAATCACCTGGAAAATACTTGCCGCATTGGAGGCACTGCTTGCTGACCACAAATCGCTCCCGCGAACCAGCTTTTCTCTTGATGCTGAACCGATTGCGGATCAGAATCAAGCCCCCGGGGGTCGGCACTACGGCCTGCTTAGGAGCTCGGACCCAGCGTGTAGCCGAGCGCAAGCCCGACTTGCCACGCCGCCGGCACGCCGTATTCCTGGTTGTTCTTGATGTTGTAGAAGTCCACCGAGGGGCGCAGGAACAGGTGCTCGGAGAAGTAGACCTTCACGCCGGCGCCCGCGTGAAGGATGAGGTGGTTGTTGCTGGTGTGGTTGGTGCAGCCGGTGAAGCTGCCGCAGGTGATGATGCCCTGGTAAATGCGCAGATTGTCCGCCCCAATGCCCACCGCCAGATCCGGCCGGAAGACCGCGCCTGGCGCCACCGGGTTCCAGACGGCATTGAAGGTGTAGAACACCGGCCGCGCGCCCACGCCAAAATAATTCTGCTGGCTGGCGCGCCACGCCACCTGCGCTCCCACCCCCAAGCCGTGCGGCAGGAAGATCAAGTCGCCGCCGACGCTGGGGTAAAATCCGCCTCCCAGCTTAGGCGGCCCTTGCGGTCCGGCCTTGGTGATGAGCGTGTTGAAGCCGATGAAGGCATCCACCGACTGCGCGGGGCACAGACCCGCCCACAGCAGGCAGGCCAAGGCGATGAGCGACCAACGAACGTGTTTCACGCGATTCCTCCTCTTGAACCATGCTACGCGCCGCCCAGGGTGTACCCCAGCGAGATGCCGAAGCGCTGGGTGCTCGAAGTCTGGAAGGCCTGATTGTTGTGGATGAAATAGAAATGCGCCTCGGGGCGCACGAAAATGTGCTGGGTGAGGTACACCTTCACCCCCACGCCGAGATGCAGCGCCAAATGGTTGCTGGCGTAGTTGACGCAATTCGAGAGCCCGCCGCAACTCGCCGCCGCGCCGTAGTCGCCGATGTGCTGCGCCCCGGCGCCAATCATGAACTCGGGGCTGATCGAGCGGCTGACATAGAAGGGATCAATCAGCAGGTTGACATCGTAATAGACGGGCCGGAAGCCGGTGCTGTTGGTGTTGGCCCGGAACGCCGCTTCCGCCCCCACCCCGACGGCCCCCAAGAATAAATTCACCCCCGCGCTGGGGAAAACGCCTCCGCCCAGCTTCGGGATGTTCTGCACCGCCTGGCTGGCCGTCACCGCATTCAGGCCGAAAAACGCGTCCAGCGACTGGGCCTGCGCCCGCGGAGCCATGGCCATGGCCACGGCTAGCGACACCATCAACGTTGTGCGTGCGACTCGCAATTTCGCCTCCTGAGACTGCACGACGGGCGGCCACAACCAGTCATTTCAGTATAGCGTGAGTGGATGTTTCCGGCCCGCGGCTGCGACCCCGTTGCCGTCCACGGAAACCGAGGTCGAGCGGCGGCGCGCCTCTGTGGTAACGTGGAAGGCGCGAGCGGGAGTAGTTCAGCGGTAGAACGCAAGCTTCCCAAGCTTGATGTCGCGGGTTCGATCCCCGTCTCCCGCTCCAAATTCGTTTCGGCCCATTCCGCCCATTCCCTTGGGGAATTTCCACCCGCGCAGCGATTTGCACATTTCCGCCCACCCCCTTCCCTGCCCCAGAATCGCGGCAATCCGATAACTCCTTTCTTTTCTTGCAGCCGGAATGGTGGCTCGATTGCACGAATGGCCCCGATGACTGTTTTTATGCAACGGATTGCGGCGGCGATGATGTGCAACCTCCCGCCATGGTGTCCAACTAGCGACCTCGCTTCTCCCCAGACAAGCGAGACGGCGTAAGCAATGCGAAAACTCAAATCTCTTTGGGCGAGGCTGCTCCCCGCGGCCCTGATCTGCACCTGTGTGGGCAGAGCCATTCTTCCGGCCCATGCCGATACCTTGGCCGGCGACACCTTGACGGTGATGCTGCTGTGCTATTCGAATCCAGCCTGCAATGGGGCAACCCCCACCAATCCGTTGCTGGTCGCCGCAGCCATTCCCGCTAGCGCGACGACGTTCGTGGTTCCAGTCGGCACCCACGGTTTTTCCGTCAATGACAGCATTGCCGGCGGCGAGCACGTGGTGGGTTCGTTCAGCAACAATGCGAGTGCCACCAACACCGTGTGGACCATCGCTTTTTCGGTGGAGCAGAGCAACGGATCGCTGGCGGGTTTCAGCTCCGGAGGCTTCATCGGTTTCCAGATGACGGCGACCGATGCCTCGAACAATCCCTTGAACGTGACCATCGCCAGCACCGCCGGCAGCAACGATGGATTCGCGCTCGGCGACATCACTGGCAACGGGACTTCAGTTCTGGATTTGAATTTCGCCGGTCTGACCGGGAGCCAATTTCAGGTGAACGACGAGGCCGTGCTGAGCTTGGGCGACATCGAAGCCGGAGCCGCCGTTCCCGAGCCGGGTACCTTCTTGCTGCTGTTCACCGGCGGCCTGGTCCTGCTGGGCCGGGGCTTGCGCCGCAAGGTCGCGCTGGCGGCCTAGCCCGCCGCGGCGATGCCGAGCACGGCCGCCGGAGTTGAGGTGCCGATCCGGCTGGCGCCAGCCCCGAGCAGTGCCTCGGCCTGCGCCCGCGTGCGGATTCCGCCGGCCGCCTTCACCCCGGCGCGCCCCTGCGCCAAACCGCGCAGCATGGCCACGTCGGCGACGGTCGCCGCACGCGTGCCGTGGCCGGTCGAGGTCTTGAGGAAATCCGCGCCGGCCTCGATCGCCGCCGCGCCGGCGCGGGCGATTTCCTCGGGTCCGAGCTTCGGAACTTCGAGAATCACTTTCAGCCGCGCGCCGGCGGCGTGCGCCAGTTCAACCCCGGCCCCGATCTCGTCCGCGACCCATGCGTCCAGGCCCGAGCGCAGAGCGCCCAGGTTGATCATCCAGTCGAGCTCGTCCGCGCCCACCGCCAGGCAGGCTGCGGCTTCATCCCGCTTCGACGTTCCCAGGGCTGCGCCCAGCGGAAACCCCACCACCGTCGCCACCGCCACCGAGGTTCCGCGCAATGCGCTCGCTGCGCGCGCCACCCAGCAGGGGCTGACGCAGACGGCGGGCACGCCCCAGCCCGCCGCCTCGGCGCAGAGCCGGTCTACCTGGGCTGCGGTGGCCTCGGCGGCCAGCAGCGTGGGCTCCAGCGCCGCCGCCAATTCTGCAGGGGTCCCAGGTCTCAGTTCGCGCGCGATGGCGTCCACCAGTTCGCGGTAGTCGTGCGGCGCCAGCTCGATCACTGCTGGATCATAGCATCCGCTCGCGGCAGCGACCGAGTTGCCGCTCACCGCAAGATCGCGCGGCGGCGAGGCAACGCCAACCCACCGGAGGCCCGGGGCGAAGCCCCGCCAACCGTGCTGTGCCGCCATCCGGCCTACAATTCAATTTGCGTGTACCGACTCGGCGATCTGGATTTCATGCAGGAAGCGCTGCGGCTGGCCGCCGAGGGCGCGGGGCTGGCTTCCCCCAACCCCATGGTGGGAGCGGTCGTGGCGCGCGATGGCAAAATCGTCGGTCGCGGGTCGCATCGCTACGAAGAGCGCACCCACGCCGAGGTGCTGGCGCTGGCCGCGGCCGGCGAGGCCGCCCGCGGAGCGACGCTGTACGTCAATCTTGAACCCTGCTGCCACACCGGCCGCACCGGGCCCTGCGCCGATGCCATTGTTGCCGCGGGCATCTCCCGGGTGGTGGCGGCCATGGAGGACCCCAATCCCCAGGTCGCCGGGCGCGGCCTCGCCCGCTTGTCCGCCGCCGGCCTCGCGGTCGAATGCGGATGCTTGGGCCGCGAGGCCCAGCGCTTGAACCGCGGATTCAGCCAGTGGATCACCACCGGCATGCCCTGGGTCACCCTCAAAGCCGCCATCAGCCTCGACGGCCGCATCGCAGCCGCCAGGCATGCGGTCGCGGCGCCTGCCGCCTGCACCCCCGAGCGCAGCGCAGCGCAGCCTCAATGGCTCAGTTCGAGCGCCTCGCGTGAACGGGTGCAGCAACTTCGCCACCAAGCCGACGCGCTGCTGACCGGCATCGGCACCGCCCTGGGCGACGATCCGCTCCTCACCGACCGCACCAAGCTGCCGCGCCGGCGCCGCTTGCTGCGGGTCGTGCTCGATAGCCGCCTCCGCCTGCCCATCGAATCGCAGTTGGTGCGCACCGCCAAGCGCCATCATGACCTTCTGGTGCTGCATTCCCAGGGAAGCGACCAGGATGCCGCCCGGCTTGCCAAAGCCGGCGCCCAGGTGGAGCGCTTGGCCGCCGATTCCGGGGGACGCGTGGATCTGGGCGCCGCCCTGCACAGGCTGGGTGCGCTCGAAATCCTTTCCGTGCTGATCGAGGCCGGGGCCGAAGTGAATGGTGCGCTGCTCGCTGGAGCCTGGGCCCACCGCTTGGTCTTGTTCCTCGCCCCGCGGCTGCTGGGCCATGCCGGCGTGCCGTTGGCCGCTGGCACGCTCGACCTTCGCCTTCCAGAGGCGCTGGCGGCGGAGAACGTCGGCCCGGATTTGATGATCGAATCCGACTTGATGCATTAGCGGAACCCCACCATGTTCACTGGAATTGTGCAGGCCGTCGGCAGGATCGAAGCGCTCGCCCCGCGCGGCGCCGGGGCGCGGCTGCAGGTCGGGGGCGCTGCCCGCCTGTTGCGCGCCTTGAAACGCGGCGACAGCATCGCCGTCAATGGCTGCTGCCTGACCATCGTCGCCAAGCGCGACGGGCGTTTTTCCGCCGATCTGAGCCGCGAAACCCTGGCCAAGACCACGCTCGGAGGCCTGTCCCGCGGCGCCCGGGTCAACCTCGAGCCCCCGCTGCGCGCCGGCGATGCGCTCAGCGGCCACCTCATGCAGGGCCATGTTGAAGCCACTGGCCGCGTGCGCGCCGTCGCGCCCGACTCGCTCCGCATCGAGGTGCCGCGGACGTTGATGCGCTACGTCGTCCCAAAAGGCACGCTGGCGGTGGATGGCATCAGCTTGACTGTGGCCAGGGTGCAGGGCCGCGCGCTCCAGTTCGCCCTCATCCCGCACACCTTCCAGCACACCAATCTTTCGCACCTGGCTCCGGGCGACGCCGTGAACCTCGAAACCGATCCGCTCGCGCGCCATGTGGAGCGCTTGCTCCAATCGCGCCGCCTGTGACCGGCACCCTCGCCTCGCTCGACGGCGGTGCGGTCGCCTCCCGCGCCGCTCAACCGCGCGGCTGGCCGGCTTCCTCGCGCTGAATCAGCACGATCGCGGCCAGCACGCAGCCCACGCCCAGCAAGCGGAACGCATCCAGGGATTCGCCCAGGAACGCTGCCGCCAGCAAGATGCCCGACACCGGTTCGAGGCAGCTGGTGACCACCGCGCGCGTGGGATCGAGATGGCGAAGCCCGCAGAGGTAGAGCAGCGTCGGCGCCAGCGTGGCCAGCAGGCTGAACCCGAGGAAGAACAGCCATTCCTGGCCGCTGTAGCGGGCCTGCCAAAGCAGCCAGGGCGGGTGCACCACGAACCAGAACAAGGCGGCGCCCACCAGCATGTATAACGAGACCACCAGCGGATCCACCCGCGCTGTGAGCGCTTCCCCGGCCAGGTTGTAGTAGGCGAAGGCGAACGCCGCCACCATCGCGGCCGCCACCCCGATCCCGTCCAGCCGCAACGCCGCCCCGCTTCGCCCCAGCCCGAGCACCAGCGCAATGCCGCCCAGCGCCAGCCCCACCGCAGCCGCGCTGCCCAGGCTGCCACGCTGCCGCCCGCGGGCGAGCAAGTACAGCAGCACCCACACCGGCGCGGTGTACTGAAGGATGATGGCCGTGGCCACGTTGGTGCGGGCAATCGCGAGGTAGTAAAAATAGTTCGACGTGGACATGCCCACCACGCCCAGCGCGGCACCCCCCAGCGCATCGCGCCAGGGCAGCACCACCGCGCGCCCGCGCAGCGCCACCAGCACCGGCAGCAACACCGCCGCCGCCAAGCCAATCCGGGTTTCGGTGAGGATCAGCGGGCTGACCGGGGCCGCGATGCGCCCGGTGAACATGCCGCGCCCCAGCGTCGCCGCCGCCCCCCAGCAGCAGGCCGCGCCGGCGATCAGGGCATATCCGCGGGCCGAGGTCACTGCGTCTCGAGCGTCAGCACCTCGAAGGGCTTGAGCGCCACCGCCTGCTTGCGGCCTGCCTCCAGGTTCACGGCGCTTGCCGCCTGCGGCTGCCGCCATTGGTCGTTCTTCCACGGCGAACTCATGCGCATGCGCGGCCGCGCCCCGGCCGGCAGCTCGAAGGCCTGGGCCGGGTCAATTTCAATGGTCTGCGGCTTGTCGCTGGGGTTGCGCAGCGTCAAGATCGCCTTGCGCGGCGACCACGCCGCGTGCCCGTAGACAGCGAGCTGGCCTGGATCGCCGCCGATCCAATGCGTATCCACCAGCGTCGCCGCATGGCCCCGCGCCCAGCGCGCCGCTTCGGCCAGCACGTCCCAGGCGGCTGCATCGAGCCGATCGTGCGAAATGTACATCTCCTGCAGTTGCGTCCCGGTTCCGAAGTAGGCGCGGACTTCGGCATCGAAATCCTGCCCCGGGTCGGTGTCGAGCCGCTTGGCGTGCTTGGCGAAGACGATGCCGTGCAGCATCAGCGAGTTCAGCGGATACAGCGGGCCCCGCCTCACCACGTGCCGGAAGGTGTCGGCATCGCGGTAGGTGATCCATTGCTGCCGGTCGCTGCCCACGCCGGCAAAACTGGTGTCGCTGCCGCCCCGCCAGGTCGAGTCGGCATAGCGCAGCCAGAACGGCGAGGGGTAGGTGCCGGTGGTGAGGTTGATGAACAATTCCGGACGGGCCTTGCGCATGTCGCCGATCAGGCTGATCGCCGCCTCGAAGTCGCTGCCGAAGGCGCTGCCGGGCACCACTTCCGCCGTCGAGCCCGTGCCGTCGAGCTTGAACTGGTTCACCCCGTACCGGGTCACCATCTCCAGGCAGCGGCGGTGGAACAACTCGTAATACACCGGGCCCGACAGCTCCAGCCCCTCTTTGTTGATCTCGTAGCCATGCGCGGCGGCGTACGCCAGCCGCTCCTGGCGGGGCTTGCCGTAGCCGCCCCACGGCGACAGCCACACCCCCGGCGCCGCGCCGATGGCGGCGGCCGCCGCCTTCAGCGGCGTGAATCCGTCCGGGAATCCGGCGTTGAAGCTCCAGTCCTGGTGGTTGTCCCAGCCGTCGTCAAATAGAAATGAATCCATCTGCACGCCGCGGGCGCGGTGCAGTTGCTGGCCAAATGCCTGGATCACCTCCAGGCAGCCGGTCTGGTCGTAGGGCGTGAAGTAGCCCAGATCAAACCAGGAGTTGTAGTGCAAGAAGGGGCGATAGGGGTGCGCGCGCTCGCGCTCGATATAAACCAAAAAATCCCGGCGCATCTGCCCCGCCGCCGCGACTCCGACCACCGCCGAGTACACGGCCGACTGCCCGGCGGCCAGCGGCAGCGCCCGCTGGAATTGACCCACGGCGCGCCCCTCGGCCACCTGGTTCTTGGCCAGCGGATGCTCCAGTCCGAGAAACCACTCCTGCCGCACCGTGATCGGCGAGCCGGCCACCGAACCGGCCACCTCGGCATCATCGCCCGGCAGGTCCAGAAGCGTGATCTGGTTCAGCGGCAAGGCTTCGCCCACGGCCGTGATGGTCAGGATTTGCCGAATGTAATGCGAGCCTTCGCGCAATTCGGCCCGCCACTCGGTGCGGAATCGGCCCGCGCGATCCGCTTGCGTCACCACCAGCGCCCGCCCCGGCAGCCGATCCGCCAGCGTCGTCGCGCCCGGCCGCGGATCCAGCACCTCGATCCTGGACGCCTGGACCGCGAACCCGGACGAGTCTGCCGCGGCATCCCCGGTCTTCAATGCGAACACCGGCGCGGGTCGGCCGAGAGGGGAGGCGCCGGGGGCGCGGTAGCCGCGCAGGGTGAGGCCCTGGGGCTTCGAGGTCCATTCCGCCGAGATCTTGCCGTTGTCCAATGTCCAACGTCCGTTCGCCGCCGCCGCCCGCACCGGCTGCCGGCCCTGCCCGCGCAGCAGCCTGGGCGCGGCGCAGGCCGCAAGCAAGCCCGCGCCGCCAATCTGCACGAATTCACGACGGTTCAGCGGCAGGTGCGGAGAGCGCATGCGCATCCTCGGAAAGCCCGATCTCAAGCGCCGCCGGTCCCGCGGCGCTCCCAAAGAATACGCTGGCCGGGGCGCGCTCGGCAAATTGCGCGCGGTAGGCGGCCTGCCAGCGCCGCCGGAACGCCTGCCGCTCGGCGGCCGGAGCCAGCGCCCACACCGCCCCCCCGAAGCCCGCGCCGAAGGCCGACGCCGCCACCGCCCCCTGCTCGATCGCCAGCGCCACCAAGGCGCGTGTCTCCGGAACTTGATTGCCCAAGCCGCGATCAGCAGCCGCCTGCGATCGGGCCGCGCATGCGCCCAGCGCGCTCCAATCCTGGCGTCGCACTGCGGCCACGGCGGCGGGAATCAGCACTTCGCTCTCGAGTTCGAATTGCTCGCGCCGAGCCGCCATCTCCGCCTGCGAGAATTCTGCGCTGGCTTGGCCCGACCGCGCCGCCGCCAGCAAGCGCGCCGCCCGGTTGTACGGTGCCCTCGCCCCGCCGGTCTTGGCGGCCGCGGCTCCGCTCACCCCGATCACCAGCGCCAGCCCCGGCGGCGCCGGCACGGCGGCCTCCTCGACGAGCGGCATGAAGCGGAATTGGCTCCAACGCCCGGCCCGGCAGCACAGGATGGCGGTGTGGTCCTCGCTCCCGCCGTGGGTGCCCACCCCGGTCTCCACCGCCGCCAAGTAGGCGGCCAGATCAGCCCGCGTTCCCAGGGCGCGCGCCGCCGCGCCCGCGTGGTCGAACCCCAGGAAACTCGCCACCACCAGCGCGCTCGAGCTGCTCATGCCCGCGGCGCGCGGCAGATCGCTGGCGAAGGCCACGTCCGCGCCTCCGCACGCGCCCGGGAAATCCTTCTCCAAGCGCGCCGCCACCGTGGCCGGGTACGCCGTCCAGGGCATCGGTGCCGGCGCGCATCCGCCCATGGGAAACTCGGCGCGCGCGCTCCAGTCCACATCCAGCAACCCGATCGTTCCATCCGCGCGCGGCGCCGCCAGCACGCAGAAGCCGCGCTCGATCGCGCACAGCAGGCTGCGCCCGCCGGCGTAATCGGTGTGCTTGCCGAAAATCTCAACCCGCCCGGGAACGAACCAAGCGCGTTTCCTGCCCGCCGCCGCCGGCCGCCACGCCGTGAAGGCGCGCTGCACCCGCTCCAGCATCGCCGCCTTCGACGCCGCCGCGCCCGCCGACATCCCCGCCGCCTGCAGCTGCGCCGCCGCGCCCGACGCCCCCGTTGGACACATGCGGCATTATGCCACCCGCCAGTCAGGAGACCAGCGGTTGCTCGTCCATGTCGAAATTCGAATAAACGTGGGTGACGTCTTCGCTGTCGTCAATCGCATCCAGCAGCTTCAGCATCTGCTCGGCGTCCTTGCCCTCGAGCTTGATGGTGTTCTGCGGAACCATGGCGATTTCCGCGTTCTCCGGCTCGATCTTCTTCGACTTCACCGCCGCCAATACGCCCTCGAACGCCTCCGGCGGCGTCAGCACTTCCCAGCTCGATCGGTCATCGCGCAAATCGTCGGCGCCGGCCTCGAGCACCGTTCCCAGCAGCTCGTCTTCGCTGGCCGCCGCCTTGGACACCGAAATCGAGCCCTGCTTCTTGAACATCCAGGCCACGCATCCCGCTTCGCCCATGTTGCCGTGGTTCTTCGCCATCAGGTGGCGGATCTCGCTCACCGTGCGGTTGCGGTTGTCGGTGGTGATGTCCATCAGCACCGCCACCCCGCCCGGCCCGTACCCCTCCAGGCTGAACTCCTCGTACACCGCCCCCGGCAGCTCGCCCGTGCCGCGCTGCACCGCGCGCTTGATGTTGTCCGACGGCATGTTCTCCGCCTTGGCCGCCAATATGGCCGTGCGCAGGCGCGGGTTGGAGTCCGGGTCGCCGCCGCCGGCTCGGGCGGCAATCGCGATTTCCTTGATCAGCCGGGTGAAGATCTTGCCGCGCTTGGCGTCGGTGGCAGCCTTCTTATGCTTGATCGTGGCCCATTTGGAGTGTCCGGACATGGAAGCATTCAGTATACCAGCCGCTCCAGCAGCTCCCTCAGCCCCTCCGTGCTCCGCAGCCGCCGCAGTTCCGACCGGCTCGCCCAGCGCACGCGCCGCGCGTCCGACCCGGCCCGCGGCTCGTCCCTGCGCCGGGCGCGGGCGCGGTACACGTGCAGCACATAGTGATGCCCCGGCTGTAGGACCTCATGCACCGCCAGCAATTTGCCCGCCCGGACCGCCAGCCCCGTCTCTTCCCGCACCTCGCGCTCGGCGGCCTGGCGCAGTGCCTCTCCCCAGGCCACGCTCCCGCCCGGCAGGCTCCAAAACCCTCGCGCCGGTGCCCGCCCCCGCTCCACCAGCAGCACCCGCCCGCCCCGCATCACCACCGCGCTCACCGCAATCTTGGGAACCCGCATCGGCAGCCGCTCCGCCAAACTCAACATCATACCGGGCGCTGGATTTCAGGGGAGCCGGTGCTGGTGCTCGACCGCGAGAAAGTGGTGGCGGAACTCGTCCCGCCGGCGCCCTACCGCGCCAGGAACATCCAGGACGAGCGCTGGGCGCAACTCGTCCGCGAGGGGCATGTGACCCCTTCCACCTCGCATGGCCCGTGGAAGCCGCGCATCCAGCCCACGATGAAATTGGAAGATCTGCTCAAAGAGTTGGATGACCAGCGAGCGGACCGATGGTCTACGTAGATTCCTCCGTCTTTCTTGCCGCGCTCTTGGCCGAACAACGCCGGCCCTTGCCGGAGTTCTGGGATCAGTTCCTGTCGAGCAGCCGACTGTCCCAATTCGAGGTGATGATCCGCCCTCATGCTCGACGCGCGCCGCGCATCTTGCTCGAAGACCCCGAGGCGCTGTTTCAGCGCGTCGGCTGGCTCGAATTGGTTCCCGGAATCTTGGGTCGCGCCCTGGAGTCCTTCCCGGTGTCGCTGCGAACCGTCGATGCCCTCCATCTGGCCAGGACCGAGTTCCTGCGCGGCCGCGGGTATGCTCCCCGCCTCGCCACCTACGACAAGCGCATGAGCGCAACCGCGAAGACGCTGGGCTTCGAGCTGGTGACCCTGTAGCTCGACTGCGCATCGTGAGCAGGGCAAGATCGAGGCCGAGGGGTGGGGTCCCGCCTGCCTGCCCCGCATAGCTCCGAACGGGGCGAAGCAGGGCGGTCCCGCCTCGCTGTCGGCAAGCAATCTTCGGCCACCTCCGCCTCGACCGACTCCGCAGGCGAGCGCCCCACCGCTAAACATCAAGCGGGTGAACTCTCCACTTAGCACCGCGGTGTGCGCAATTGACCCACGCCTGCGCGACGGCGGCAGCCGTGACCGCCAGCCAGAACCAAGCGTGCCGCCGCAGGCGTGATTTCACGACGATTGCAAAGCCAAAGGCTATCGCGGTGAACACTACGGGCAACGCAGTGTTCAAATTCCATTGCCTGCCACGAGCCCGAACTCGTGCCAAGAAACCTTCGCCGCACCAGCGCGGCGGCATCCACGTTGCCCAGCTTCCGCCCTATGCGCCCGAACTCAACCCCGTGGAATACATCTGGGCCTATTGGAAACAGCACGAGCTGCCCAAAGGCCGACTATGCCGAGCTGAGCATGGCCGGCCGCTGCGCTCTCCGGCGCATGCAGCGCCGGCCACGACTCGTCACCGCCTTCTGGAAACAGGCTTCTTTGTTCCCAAATGACCATATATTATGCGGGACTCAGTAGGCGAGCGCGGCATAAAGCACGCTGACATTTTTCCGGGCACCGGGGAAGGTTACCGGCTTGGCCGACCGGACAATAGGCCGACCACGCACGTTGCGATGAGCCCTAGCCCGACAACCGCAGCAATTATTCTCGGGAGGAGAGGGGCGCCAACGGCCTGCCAAAGCCCGAGCCCGAGGAGCAGTGCGAACGAACAGAGCGCGATCATCCAGCGAGCCCTATTTGGTGCCCTCGCCCTGGTGGACGCTTGGGGCGCTACTCCGCGCGATCGGCGTTCGCGCCGCTGCAACCACCAAACGATCGCGACCTCACCGACGCAGACCGCAGGCGCCGCGATTGCAAACTCCCACGAAGGAATTGCTGACGTGGCGATTAGGAAAACAAGAGATGCAAGAGCACCCACAAAAATGCCCAGGCTGAAACCTAACTTCGGCTGGCGCATATGGTCGCTTTTCTCGGCTCTCATTTCAATTGCTGCAACTCGGGCCCGCGGTGCCTGCTGCACCACGGAGCGCTTCGGCCAAACGCTGGAAAAGTGGCTCCGCCTTGTTTACGAGACCCGTGCCGCCGTTTACGAAACTTTCGACATCACCGCCAGCGATATCGTGATGACGCCAATTCCTCCCGGGGACCTCATGCCAGAACCTCCTGACTCTTCCGCGAGGGTGGCATCGAGCCATCCCATTGGGGCAACGATTTTTCTGGCATCCACGCCAAGCCTATCGAGTTTCCCGCCAAATTCGAGTGAGGGGGCTGAAATTGTCACAATTTCGTGACAATTCAACCAAATTCTTTCTGCCGCCGGAGTCCAGCCTTTCGCCCCAGGTCGGCATCTATATTCAATAAGTGCGCAATTCCGCACCGCTGCCCCAGGGTGGCAACTCGCGCATGGCCCTGCGTAGCTCCGCCAGGAGCGAAGTAGGGCGCTTTGACAACCGGTCTCACTCCTTCAGCGCGGGCTCGCCCCCAGGCCCGCGCCCCTTTTCCATCAGCGCCCCGGCCCTCGCTCAGCCCGGCGATCCTGTGACATCGCCGCCGCTGCAAACAATGTGCTTAACTCGGTTCAACGTCACATTTTTCGGCCCTATCCGCCCCACTCGCGCACCGGAACGACGTTCGCCGCCCGCCGCGCTCCGACCGTAAGCTGCACCGGGCAAAGGCTTTAAAGTCTCCACGAGACATTGCCTCCCGCGCCGCCGACCGGATGCACGCCCGCGAAATGCAGCTGCCAGCCCTTCGCGGCGAGCCCCGCAGGCCCGGGGCCAAGCCCCGCCCAACCTGGCCGTGCCACGCCAGCCCAATCGGTCGCCAACCGCAAGAAACCACGCCGCTTAAAGTGTCCGCCGGACAGTCCTACGGCGAACGGCCAACGGTGAACCATCAACGGCTATCGGCCACGCCGCCGCCTACCGCCCGCCGCGCCCGGCCGGGGCCGCCCCGCGGCCGCGCCCGCCGCGGGCGAAGGTGCGCGCCACCGCCAGCGTCGGCAGGCTCTCGTGCCCATCCTGGTCCACCGCCACCACCGCGAACAAATAGTTGTCCGGCGACTGCGGCACCGTGATCTGGTACAGCTTCTCCGGCGGCGGCGCGTTCGCATCCGCCGGCGGCGCGCCGGCACGCGTCGGCGGCGGCGGCGCCTCCACCGCTGGCGCCACGATCCGGATCGTCCAATTCGGGGCCGACGTCGGGCGCAGCAGCACGCGATAGCTCGCCGCCCCCTCCACCGGGCTCCACTGCACCGGCGTGCCGATCGCCTGCCCGCCGCGGAAGTAGACATGCGCCGGCGGCAGCGGCGAGGAGGCCAGCGCCGCCAGCGTCAGCGCGTTCACCCGGGCTTCGTTGGCGATATACGTCGGGCTGATCCACTTGCCCCGGTCGCCCATCTCGATGCCCGCCGGCGTGACCGATACCGGCACGTGCTCGTGGTTCGAGTTCTCCCGGAACTCGCTGAAGCGCACCGCCGGGAATCCATCGTTCTGGAACGACTCGTGGTCGCCGCCGCGCTGGAAACGATCGTAGCGGTACTCGACCAGCACCTTGAAATTCGGCAGGTACATCTGCGCCACCTCGGACGAGAACCGCGCCAGCTCGCGCGCCGGCGAATCGTTCTCGAACGCGTTCGAGGTGATGTAGCGCAACTGCTCGGGCGTGGCCTTCGGATCCACGCCGATGCTGTAGGCGCGCATGGTGTTGGTGTTCTCGTACCCCGGCGTCTGGTCGCCGCCCGTCTTGTCGTCGTCGAACATGCCGACCACGTTCTGCCCCTTGGCCTTGGCCTCGTCGGCGGCGTGCTTGCTGCCGATCAGGCCCTGCTCTTCGCCTTCCACCGCCAAGAACTCGATCGTGGCCGGGAATTGGAACTTCGACAGCGCCCGCGCGCTCTCCATCGCGATCAGCACGCCGCTGGCGTCGTCGTTCGCGCCCGGCGCATCCAGCTTGAAATCCGCCGGAATCGAGTCGTAATGGCCGCTCACCACGAAGATGCGGTTGTCGTTCGGGTCCGTCCCCGGTAGAACCGCGACCACGTTGGCCATGGTCTGGTCCTCGGGCACGCGCCGCTGCTTCGGCACCGCGAAATCATCGATCGAGACCTGGAGCCGGCCGCCGCTGGCCTTGGCGATCTCCTGGTACTGCGCATAGATCCATTTGCGCGCCGGCACCACCCCGCGGGTGTCGGTGCTCTCCGTGGTCGAGCCCGCATCCTCCGGCCCGCCAGGATGGTAATCGGAGGTCGAAACCCGGGTGCCGAAGGCCACCAGCGCGTCATCCTCCTTCTTGATGCGCGCCGCAGATATGGCCGCGATGATTTGCGCCGTCCGCGCATCGTGCGGCCGCGGCCGCGCCGGCAGCGTGGTCAGGTGAAAGGTCGGTGCCTGCGGGACCGCCGCCTCGGGTTTGGCCGAAGCCGCCGGCGTTTGCGCCCCCAGCAGCGAAGCCAGCAGGCCGGTGCCCAGCAGAAGTCCAGGGAAAGCTTGGAAGCGCATCAGTTCCTCCGCAAACAATCGAACCTGTGTATCTTATTCGTAGGCGGCGGTCGTGGCAAATCGGTCATCGGACTCCGCCCGAACACGAGGAGGGGCCCATGGAAAGCTGTCCGGCATGTGAAGCTGATCTGGACCTGGATGAGGAGCAGCTCCAGGAAGGCGGGGTCGTGAACTGCAGCGGCTGCGGCGCCCACTTGGAGGTTGTGAATACGCATCCGCTGGAGCTGAACCAATTGGATGATGAAGACGAGGACGACGACGACGAAGACGAGGACGAAGACTTCGATGGCGACCTCGACGACGAGGACGACGACGACGACGATGAGGATGAGGACGAGGACGAGGAAAGCGGCTACGACGATGAAGAGGTCACCGACCTCGACGGCGAGGACGACGACCAGTGACGAGCTCTGAGCGCCTCCGCCGGCCAGCCGCCATGGCCGCGGCGGTCCTGCTCGGGGCCGCGTTCGCCTCCGCCGCTCGGCCCCAGCGCAGCCAGCAGCCCGACTGGGGCCGCAGCGTGCATGGCGTCGTGCTCGACGCCCGTAATCGCCCGCTCAGCTCCGCCTTGGTCTACCTGACCAATCTGCGCACCCAGGCCGTCAAGACCGCCATCACCGACACCCAAGGCGCCTACAGCTTCCATGAATTGACGCCCCAGGTGGGCTACACGCTGGTCGCGGCCTGGCACGGCCACAAGAGCCCGTCGCGCACCGACTCCGAATACGAAATCGCCCACGACCTCCGGCTCGACCTCACCGTTCCCGTCGAATAGGCCCTAGCGCGAGAACACCACCCGCCCGCCCACGATCGTGTGCCGCGCGCGGCCGCGCATCGCCCGGTTCGCAAACGGCGTGTTGCGGCTCTTCGAGTGCCCATGGGCGGGGTCGTAAATCCAGTCCTCGCCGGGCGCGAACACCGTGAGGTCGGCGACCGCGCCCGCCGCCAACGAGCCCCCGGGAAGATGGAAGATGCGCGCCGGTGCGCAGCTCATGGCGTCCACCAGGCGCGCCAGCGTGATCCGTCCCGCCTCGACCAGCTCCAGCCCCAGCGCCAGCGCCGTCTCCAGCCCGATGATGCCGAAGGGCGCGCGATCGAATTCCTGCTGCTTCTCGTGGGCGGCGTGCGGCGCGTGGTCGGTGGCGATGGCGTCAATCGTGCCGTCCGCCAAGCCGCCGATCACCGCCTCCCGGTCCGCGGCCGAGCGCAGCGGCGGGTTCATCTTGAAATTGGCGTCGTAGGGCGTCATGTCCTCGTCGCACAGCGTGAAATGGTGGGGGGTGACCTCCGCCGTCGCCCGCACCCCGCGCGCCTTGGCCTCGCGCACCAGCCGCACCGAGGCCGCCGTCGAAAGATGGGCGATGTGGATGTGCGCGCCGCTCTCCTCCGCCAGCAGCAGGTCGCGCGCCACCAGCGTGGACTCGCTGGCCGCGCTGATGCCCCGCAGCCCCAGCCGCAGCGCCACCGCGCCAGCATGCATCGAGCCCCCAGCCGACAGATGCAAGTCCTCGGCGTGCTCGATCACCGGCATCGAGAACATGGAGGCATACTCCAGCGCCCGCCGCAGCATCTGCGCGTTCATCACCGGCCGGCCGTCGTCGCTGAACCCCACCGCGCCCGCCTCGCGCATGGCGCCCAGGCCCGCCATCCGCTCCCCTTGGCTGCCCTCGGTGATGGCCCCGATGGGGTAGACGCGGGCATGGCCCAGCTCGCGCGCCCGCTGCGCCAAGTACGCCGTCGCGCCCGCATTGTCGTTCACCGGGCGCGTGTTCGGCATGGCGCAGACGGCGGTGAAGCCGCCGGCCGCCGCCGCGCGCGTGCCCGTCTCGATCGTCTCCTTGTACTCGTATCCGGGCTCGCGCAGATGCACGTGCAGGTCAATCAGCCCCGGGGCCACCACCAGGCCCGCGCAATCCAGCACCCCGGGCCCGGCGGCGGCAATCTCCGGACCCAAGTCCTGGATGCGGTCGCCTTCGATCACCACGTCTCCCATCCGGTCCAGGCCGCGGCCGGGGTCGAACAGCCGCCCGTTCTTCAGGATCAGGCTCATGCGCTGCCGCCTCCCAGTAGCTCGTGCAGCACCGCCATCCGGATGAGCACCCCGTTCTCCACCTGCTCCCGGATCACCGATTGCGGCGAATCCGCCACCTCGGCGCTGATCTCGACCCCGCGGATCATCGGCCCGGGGTGCATCACCAGCGCCTCCGGCCGCGCCGCGCGCAGCCGCTCGCGGGTGACCGAATACCGGGCCACGTACTCCGCTTCGCTGGGGAAGAAGCTCTCCCGCATGCGCTCCATCTGGATGCGCAGCACCATCACCACGTCCGCGCCGGTGAGCGCCTCCTCCAGATCGCAGGTCAGCACGACGGCGCCGCCGTAGGCCGCGAATTCCACCGGCAGCAGCGTGCGCGGACCGCACAAGCGCACCTCGGCGCCAAGCTGCGACAGCAGCAACAGATTCGAGCGCGCCACCCGGCTGTGCAGGATGTCGCCGATGATCGCCACCTTCAGCCCGGCGATCGCCGGGCGATGGCGCAGGATGGTGAAGCCGTCGAGCAGCGCCTGGGTCGGGTGCTCGTGCATGCCGTCGCCGGCATTCACCACCGGCACGTCCACATGGTCGGCCACCAGGCGCGGCGCCCCGCTCGAGGCGTGGCGCACCACGATGCCGTCAATCACCATGGCGCGCAGCGTATACACCGTGTCCAGCAGCGATTCGCCTTTTTCGATGCTGCTGGCGCTGGCCGTCACCGACACCGTCTCCGCCCCCAGCCGGCGCGCCGCCACCTCGAAGGAGGTGCGGGTGCGGGTCGAAGCCTCGTAGAACAGCACCAACAGACGCTTGCCGCTCAAGCTGCGCGGCGGGGACCGCTTCTGGAATTTGGCGGCCAGCGCCAGCAGGCGCTCGATCCGCGCCAACGGCATGCCCTCGATTCCCAGCAGGTGCCGATCGAGCTCGAAGGCGGCAGGCATGGCGTGCGCGTGGAGTTAGGCTGGCTCGACCAGCAGCACCCTTTCGGTTCCGTCCGTCTCCTGCAACTGCACCTCCACCATCTCCGCCGCCGTCGTCTGCACGTACTTGCCCACGTAGCTGGCGGCGATCGGCAGCTCGCGGTGCCCGCGGTCCACCAAGGCGCACAACTGCACCCGGCGCGGCCGGCCGTGGTCGAAGAGCGCGTCCAGCGCCGCCCGGATCGTGCGCCCGGTGTACAGCACGTCGTCCACCAGGATCACGCTCAGCCCGTTGATGTCGAAATCCATCTGCGAGGTGCGCACCTCGGGCTTGGCGCCCACCGCGGATAGGTCGTCGCGGTACAGCGTGATGTCGAGCGTGCCCACCGGCACCGGCTTGCTCTCGATCCGCCCCACCAGCGCCCCCAGCCGACGCGCCAGCGGCTCGCCCCGGCGCCGGATCCCCACCAGCGCCAGCCCCTCGGCCCCCCCGTTCTTCTCGACGATCTCATGCGCCAGCCGCACCAGCGTGCGCTCGATCTCGCTGGCCGACATCAGTTGCGCTTTCTCGGTCGGGGGCATGGCCAAGGTATTCTAGCAAACTGAGGAGACCGACCATGATCGCTCGCTACACCCGGCGCGAGATGGGCCGCATCTGGTCCGAGCCCAACCGCTTCCAGCAGTGGCTGGAGGTCGAGAAGGCCGCCGCCGCCGTCCAGGGGGAGATGGGCATCATCCCCGCCGAGGCCGCCGCCGCCATCGTCGAACGCGCGGCCTGCGAGCCCGCGCGCATCGCCGAGATCGAGGCCGAGGTCAAGCATGACTTGATCGCCTTCACCACCAACGTCGCCGAGCACGTGGGCGAAGCCGCGCGGTTCTTTCATTACGGACTCACCTCCAACGACACCATTGACACCGCCCAGGCCCTGCAACTCACCCAAGCCAGCGAGCTGCTCCGCGCCGGCTTGGCCCGGCTGGGCCAGGTGCTGCGCCGGCGCGCGCTGGAGTTCGCCCGCACCCCGCAGGTCGGGCGCACCCACGGCATCCACGCCGAGCCGGTCAGCTTCGGCCTGACCTTCGCCAACTGGTTCGCGGAAAATGCCCGCAACCAGCGCCGCTTCGAGGCCGCCGCCGAGGACCTGCGCGTCGGCAAGATCAGCGGCGCCGTCGGCACCTTCGCCCATCTGCCGCCCGAGGTCGAGGCCCGCATCTGCGCCCGCCTGGGGCTCAAGCCCGCGCCCATCTCCACCCAGGTGCTGCAGCGCGACCGCCACGCCGCCTTCCTGTGCACGCTGGCCGTGATCGGCTCCACGCTCGACAAGATCGCCCTCGAGATCCGCCATCTGCAGCGCACCGAGGTGCGCGAGGCCGAAGAGTTCTTCTCCGAAAAGCAGAAGGGCTCCTCGGCCATGCCGCACAAGCGCAACCCGGTGGCCTGCGAGCAGATCTGCGGCCTCGCGCGCCTGCTGCGCTCCAACGCCCAAGCCGCGCTCGAGAACGTGGCCCTCTGGCACGAGCGCGACATCAGCCACAGCTCGGTCGAGCGCGTCATCCTGCCCGATTCCTGCATCCTCGCCGACTACCTGCTGGCCAAGACCGCCGACGTGGTCGAAAAGCTGCTCGTCTACCCTGAGCAGATGCTGCGCGACCTCGCGCTCACCCACGGGCTGGTCTACTCCGGGCAACTGCTGCTCGACCTGGTCGAGAGCGGCGTCTCGCGCGAGCAGGCCTACCGCTGGGTCCAGCGCCATGCCATGGAAACCTGGCGCAGCGGCGGGGACTTCCGCGCCCGGATCGAAGCCGATCCGGAAATCCGCGCCCAAGTCGCGCCCGAAACCATCGCCGCCGCCTTCGACATCGAGCGGCATCTGCGCCACGCCGAGGCCATCATCGCCCGCGCCCTCGCCGCGAGTTAGTGGCCGCTGTCGCCGTGCACCCGCACCAGGATGAAGTGGGTGCCGTCGCTGCCGGGTGCGACCGCAGCCGTGCGCACGTTGGAATCCGACAATTTCACCTCCACCGAGCTCGTGCGTCCGTGGTGGCGCTGCTCGATCGCGCCGTAGCGGCCCAGTTGGCCGTCGTAGTACTCGAGTACCTGCGCGGGCGTGGCGCTGGTGCGGAACTCGGCCACGTCCACGTCGAGCACGGCGTCGCCGTGCCGGAGCTGGACCTGCGCGCCCGGCGAGTCGCCGGGGTTGAAGTCCACGCCGTCCAAGGCGTCTATGCCATCCATGCGCGCTTGCCCGTCGCGGTGGAACGGGGAATCGGCGCGCGATTGCACCAGCTCCGCTCCCGGATACACCTCCATGCCCAGCCCCGCCACGTCCGGCGTCGGGTTCACCTTGAGGTCGCCGAATGGCGAATGGATGTCCACCTTGGCGTTGTTCCCCTTGCCGTCCACTTTGAGGTCGCCCAGCGGCGAATGGATCTCAACCTTGTGTTGGTCCCCGGCGCCGGTTTCGGCGATGTGGGTGTTCATCACCACCGTGCGCACCACGTACACGCCGAAACCCACAAACAGGCAGGCCAGGATCACCACCCCGATCACCACCGCCAACACGGCGTTGTTGTTGTTGGTCTGAGGCGGCAGTGGCGGCTGCGGCGGCGGCGGAGGATAAGTCCCCATGAAGGTACCCCAGCCCTATTTTACGGGTGGGAACCATAAATTGTTCCCGCCCTGCCAGGCCCGGATCGCCGCCACCCCCGCCGCGCCCGCCGCCACGCAGTCGGCGGCGTTGGCGGGTGTCACGCCACCCACGGCCACCACCGGCGTCGTGGCCCCGGCGGCGGCTTGGCGCAGCGCTGCAAGGCCCAGCGGCGGGCCGAAGGCGAGCTTGGAGGGGGTTGGAAAAATGGGCCCGAGCAGCACAAAATCGGCAGCGCTGTTCGCGACCTCATCGGCCGAATGGCAGCTTTGGCCGATCAGCAGTCCGGGGCCGATCTGCGCCCGCACCCGCCCCGCCGGCAACCCCGCGGCGGGAAGCTGCACGCCGTCGAAGCCGGCCGCCACGGCCACGTCCACCCGCTCGTTGACCAGCAGGAGCGCCGGGTGGCCCTGGCAAGCGGCGCGCACGGCGCGGCAGAATTCCAGCAGTTGCGCCGCTTCCATCGTCTTGACGCGCACCTGAATGAGGTCCGCTCCATGGGCGGCGGCAGCGGCAATGACCTCGAGCCCCGCCCGGTCGGCGCCGCCGGAGATGCAGCAGCGCCAAGGCCGGGGCCGGGCCCGAAGCCGGTTCACGGCCGGAATGGCGCGATCTCGCTGGCCGCGTTCCATAGGTTCAGCAGGCCCAACCCCGTCACCGCCCCGCGCGTGTACCCGCTCAGCCAGGCGTGCAGCATGCCGGGGTGCGCCGCGAAGGCGGTGCGGAACAGCGGGTTGTGATCCCACAGCGGCGACCAGGGCAGCGCCAAGAGCAGCAAGCCCACTTCGATCCCCAGCACCACCAGCGCCGCCCGCCCCAGCTTCCCCCATTCGCCCGGCGATCGGGTGCTGGCCGCCGGTGTTGATTGCATCATGATCACTATTCTGCTATAAACCGCTGAGGCTCCCCCTGGAGGCTGCATGAATCGAAGTGATTTGGCCTTGGCCATGGCGTCCGCAAGCGAGATTTCCAAGCTCTCGGCAGAGCGCGCCTTGAACGCTGCTCTGACCGCTATGGCGCAGGAACTCTCCCGCGGCAATCGGGTCACGCTGGCGGGCTTCGGCACCTTCCGCCCGGTGGCTCGGCGCGCCCGCACCGGGCGGGATCCGCACACCGGCGGCAAGATCCATATCGCGCCGCACAATTCGGTGAGCTTCGTGCTCAGCCCCGAATTCAAGTCTTCGCTGAATACGCCCCGCGCCGAAGCGGCTAGCTCCTGAGCGCCCCCCGGGCTCACTTTTCCGCCGCGGCGGCGTCCATAGAAGACGAGCGCGATGTGGAACAGCTTGAGCCCAGAGATGCCCCTTCCCTTCCCCGCCGCCGATGCTGAGGCCGCGGCCGCGGCGATGCCCGGCGACGAGCACCGCGCCCTGATCGCGGCGGCGCAGGCGGGCGACGGCGAGGCGTTCGCTCGCTTGGCGGGCGCGCACCAGGCCTTGGTGCTGCGGCTGTCGCGGGGCTTGGCCTCCTGCCCCGACGATGCCGCCGACTTGGCGCAAGAGACCTTCACCCGCGTCTACTTGGCGCTGCCGCGGTTCCGCTTCGAGTGCGCGTTTTCCACCTGGGTGTACCGCATCGCCACCAACGTCGGGCTGGACTATCTTCGTCGCCAGCGCGCCCGGCGCTGGCTCTGGCAGGCAAGTGCGATCGAGGATTTCGAGCCCGCCGATGGACGCGCCGGCACCAACCCTGAGCGGCAAGCGTTGAGCACGGAAATTGCGCGGCGGGTGCGCCGCGCGCTGTCGCGGCTGCCCGCCCGCCAGCGCCTGGCCTTCGAGTTGCGCCACTATCAAGGCCTGCGGCTGGCCACCATTGCCGAGGTGCTGGAAACCAGCGAAGAAGTCGCCAAGAACGCATTGTTCCGCGCCACGCGCAAGCTGCGCGCGGATCTCGGAGATTTGCTGGAGGGAGGAGCGCGATGACCTGTCGCGATGCCCGGAACGCCTTGATCCTGGACATGGAGGATCTCTTGGATGGCGCGGCCAAAGCCGCGCTGGATGCGCACTGCGCCGCTTGCGCGGCTTGCGCTCAGGAAGGCGCGCGGCTGCGCGCCTTGGCCACGCTGCTCACCGAGGCCCGCGCCGCGGAAAGCGGCGCACCCGCCCGCGTCGCGGTCGCCTGGCGCCTGCCCAGGGCGCCGAGGCCCCTCTGGCGCGCGGCTTGGACCGCCGCGGCGCTCGCGGTCGCCGTCGGCGCAGGCTTCGGCGGCGGCTGGTGGGTGCACGCCTCGCGCGCGGCGGCGGCCGCGCCCGGGCAGTTGCAGGTCGAATCCATTGAGGCCAGCGGAATGCCAGAAATCGGCGTTCGCTATGCCACCCTGCAGCAAGCTTCCCTGCGTGCCCCCGTGGCCTCGTTGCAGGCGCAACGCCTGCTGCTGGAGGCCATTGAGCATCCGGCCAATGCCGGCATGCGGCTGGAGGCGATGCGCCTGCTGGCGCCGCTCGGCACCGCGGTGGCGGACGCGCCGGCGCTGCGGCGGGCGCTGATCGAGGCGTTGCGCGACGACCCGAACCCCGGCGTGCGGCTGCGCGCGCTCGAGGGGCTGCAGCCCTGGGTGGCGCAGCCTGCGCCCGACCCCGCGCTGGTGGCGGCGCTGGCCCAAGCTGCCGGGCGCGATCCCAACCCGGGCGTGCAGGCGCAAGCGGTGAGCGTGCTGGCCTCCGCCCCGGGCTCGGCCGCGCTGCTGCGCCGCCTCGGCGATGAAACCCGCGACGCCAGCGTGCGCTGGAGCTGCGCCGCGGCGCTGCACCAGCAGGGCGACGCGATTCCGGCCGATTGGCTCACGGCTTCCGCCGCCTCCGGAGGCAATGAATGACGCGCCTCGGGCTCATGCTGCTGATGGCCGCCAGCTTGCTTTCCGCCCAGACGGTTCGCGTGTACCGCGCCGGAGGCGATCAGGTGCGTGAGCTGAACGGCGGGGTCGTGATTTCCACGCCGGTGCGGATCGAAGTGCAGGCCCGCTGGGCCAGCCTCGAGCTGCATGGCACCGCCGGTCCGCAATTGCGCTACGTGCTGCGGCTGCGCACCGCCGCAAGCCCCGCGGCCGCGGCGCGGCTGGCCGCCTGGCCGGTGCAGATCAGCCAGCACATGGGCGTGGTCACGATCGTTGCGGGCGCGCCCGCGCCCAGCCCCGAAGCCCCCATTCGCGCCACCCTGGCGGTGGAGGTGCCGCCCGCGGTCTTGGCCGTTGAAGCTCGGACCACGATGGGCAACATCGTCGCCGATCAATTGGCCGTCCCCCTCATCGCCATCACCCAAGCGGGCAACATTCGGGCAGGCGAAATCAACGCCAACCTCAAGGCGCTCAGTGGAGTGGGCAATATCGAGGTGCAGCAAGCCCGTCGCGTGCTGGCCAGCACGGCCGGCTCCATCCAGGTCCTCCGCGCCGACGGACCGGCCGAACTTTCAACCACCGGCGGCGAGGTGACGCTGCGCAAAGCCATGGGGTGGGTGCGGGTCACAAGCGCCGGCGGCGGCATTGACATCGGCAGCGCCCAGGGACCGGTGGAAGCCTACAGCGAGGGCGGCAGCATTCGGCTCGGCAGCGCCGCGGCCGCGGCCCAGCTGCAAACCCTGGGCGGCAACATCGTGGTGGACAGCGCCCACGAGCTGCGCGCCGCCACCCGAAGCGGCGACATCGAAATGCGGCATTTGCTGGGCGGTGTCGAGGCCCAAACCGACTCCGGCCGCATCCAAGCCGTCTTCGCTTCGCAGGCCCGCATGGCGCCTTCCGAGCTGGCCGCCCAGCGCGGCAGCTTGACGGTGACGGTTCCGCCCGACCTCGGCACCACCGTCTGGGCCGAGATCCGCGCCCCCGAGGGCCACCAGATCCAGACCGAATACAGCGGCGTGGCCCCGCAGCAAGCCCCTGGAATCGTGCAAGCCCGCGCCGTGCTCAACGGTGGCGGCCCCAACCTGCGCCTGCTCACGGTTGGCTCCGACATCGTGATCCATAAGCCCTAAGGAGGAACCCCATGAATCGTGCATGCATCGCCTTCGCTTTCCTGGCTGCTGCGCCCGCCATCGCGTCTGCCCAGAACACTTTCTACAAGTTTCAGTTCACGCCCGCACCCGTGCCCAAGTCGGAAGGCTTTGCGCCGCAAGCCACGACGCTGACGTTTTACAGCGGACAGAGCTGGCTCGGCGTCGGCCTGGCGGATTTGACCGACGCCAGCGCCGCCAACTTGCACGCGAGCAGCGTCAACGGCGCCGAGGTGGTCGAGGTGTATCCCGACAGCCCCGCCGCCACCGCCGGCTTGCAGCCGCGCGACGTCATCACCGAATACAACGGCGAATCCGTCACCAGCGTGCGCCAACTCGAGCGCCTGGTGAGCGAGACCCCCGCCAACCGCACCGTGGCCGTCAAGCTCTTGCGCGACGGCAAGCCGGTGGATGCGAAGGTGCATATGGAGGCGCGGGCCGGGCAGAGGGTGCTGCGCGACCTGGTCATGCCGCGGATCGAAGCCCGCCGCGTTCCTGATGCCCCGCCCGCGCCCGGCGTGCCGGCGCCGCCGCCGATGCCGCCGATGCCCGAGATGGCGCCGCTGCCGGCGACCCCTGCGCTTCCAGGCATGGCGCGTGGAGAGTTGGGCACCGGCTGGACAACCCGCTTGATCGCCAGCGGTGGCGACACGCTGGGGTTGTCCCTGGAAAATCTCACGCCGCAATTGGGCGAGTACTTCGGCCTCAAGAGCGGGCAATCCGGGCTGCTGGTGCGCTCGGTGGCCGGCGATAGCGCCGCCGCCAAGGCCGGGGTGGTGGCAGGCGACGTGGTGACCCAACTGGGCTCCCGCGCCCTGGCCAATCTCGCCGATTTGCGCCAAGCCGAGATCCTCGCGGCCGGCGGGGAGACCACGGCAACACTACTGCGGCATGGAAAAACGGTGGCGGTGAAAATTCAAGTGCCATCCCGGCCCGAGGGCTGGATGTGAAGCCGAATCCGTGCTAATCTAAGAGGGCGTTTGTCTTCTGCTCGATTTCCGAAAGCGCCATGCGCCGCCTTTAGACCGCCCGGTACGAACCTGTCCCGTCCTGCCTATTCGCCAGAGATCAGCCAAGTCAAATAGCTCTTTGTGTTGAAGGATCTCCCTTGAAAAATATTTTTGTTGGCAACTTGTCGTTCCAGACGACAGAAGCGGACCTGCGTTCCTCGTTCGAGCAGTTCGGGGCGGTGAGCCGGGTGAGCATCATGACCGATCGGGACACCGGACGTTCGCGTGGCTTTGGCTTCGTGGAAATGAACGACGATCAGCAGGGCGACGCCGCGATTGCGGCCATGAACGGCCGCGAAGTGGACGGCCGCTCGCTCAACGTCAATGTGGCGCGGCCGCGCCCGGAGCGTTCCAGCGGCGGCGGCGGCTACGGCGGCGGACGCGGCGGGCGCGGCGGCGGACGCGAGCAGCGCTGGTAGTCCGCGGCAATTCACAAACTTGCAAGGGGGCGGCCCGCCGGGCCGCCCCCTTTTTCTTATTGCAGCACGTCCAGGTACTTGAGGCCGCCGCCGGTGTTGTAGAGCACCACGGTCTCCTGGGGACGCATCCAGCCGGAGGCGTAGAGGCGGCGGGCGGCGACGACGGCCGCGGCGCCCTCGGGCGCGGCGAAGACGCCTTCGGTCGCGGCCAGCTCGCGCACGGCAGCCAGGATTTCGGCGTCGCTGACCGACAGCGCGGTGCCCTGGCTGGCGCGCAGGATATCGAGAATGATTTTGTCCGCGTAAGGCTTGGGCACGCGCAGGCCGGCGGCCATGGTGCTGGCATTGCTGAAGGCCTCCATCTGCGCCGCCCCGCTTTCGAAGGCGCGCACCACCGGCGCGCAGCCCGCGGCCTGGACGGCGACCATGCGCGGCCGCTTCGGGCCGATCCAGCCCAGTTGCTCGAGTTCGTCGAAGGCCTTCCACATCCCGATCAGGCCGACGCCGCCGCCGGTGGGATAGAAGAGCACGTCCGGCACCCGCCAGCCCAGTTGCTCGACCACTTCATAGCCCATGGTCTTTTTGCCCTCGACCCGGTAGGGCTCCTTCATGGTGCTGACGTCGTACCAGCCCTCGCGTTCGCGGCCCTGCTGCACCAGCTTGGCGCAGTCGCTGATCAAGCCATCCACCAGTTGCACCTTGGCGCCGTAGAAGTGGTATTCGGCCAGGTTGCCCTTGGGCACATCGCGCGGCGCGAAGATGTGGGCTTCCATGCCGGCTTGGGCGGCATACGCCGCCAGCGCGCTGCCGGCATTGCCGGCGGTGGGGATGGCGATCTTCTTCACCCCGAATTGCTTCAGCATGGTGACCGCGCAACCTAATCCGCGGGCCTTGAAGCTGCCGGTGGGGTTCAAGCCCTCGTCCTTCACATAGAGCCGCTCGCCGCCCATGGAGGCGCCCAGCCGCCGGGCGTGCAGCAGCGGCGTCTGCCCCTCGCCCAAGGTCACCGGAGTGTCGCTCGGCATCAGCTCCTGGTACTTCCACATGGAGCGCTCGGCCTGCGCGCGCGCGGCCAGGATCTTCGGCGAGAGCACCTTGGCCACCGCGCCCAGGTCGTAGCGGACGTAATAAGACCCGGCGCACTTCGGGCACACCGTTTGCGGGCGGTCGGCGGGGGCATGCTCGCCGCAGCGCGAGCACTCGAGATGGGTGGCGTAGGTGGGCATCATTCGAGAATACCCCACGCGCTGGCGCGGCTTCCCTGTATGCTTTCCGAATGCGGCGTCCCTCGCTGACCACATGGATCCTGATCGCGCTCGTGCTCGGCGTCGCCGTCGGCGCGATCTGGCCGCGCTTCGGGGTGGCGCTGGATCCGCTCGAGGTGATCTTCCTGCGGCTGATCAAAATGATCGTCGGGCCGCTGATCTTCGCCACGCTGGTGGTGGGGATCGCCGGCCACGGCGATTTGAAGGGCCTGGGGCGGGTGGCGGTGAAGGCGATCGTGTTCTTCGAGGTGGTGACCACCTTCGCTCTGGTGCTGGGGCTGCTGGCGGTGAATTGGATTCAGCCCGGGCGCGGCGCGGCGCTTTCGACCGCGGCCGCGAGCGGGCTTGGAACCGCGGCCCAACACACCCCGCTGCTGCAAAGCCTGATCGAGCACACCTTCCCGCAGAGCTTCGCGCAGGCGCTGGCCAACGGGGAAGTGCTGCAGGTGGTGGTGTTCAGCGTGCTGTTCGGCATCGCCATGGTGATGGCCGGGGTCGAGCCGGGCCGGCCGGCGCACAGCTTGCTGAAGCTGTGCGAGGGCCTGGCGCAGGCCATGTTCAAGCTGACCGAGATCGTGATGTGGACGGCGCCGTTCGGCGTCCTGGGGGCGGTGGCGGCCAGCATCGGGCGGCAGGGGCTGGGAGTGTTGTGGCCGCTGGCGAAACTGGTGGGCACGCTCTATGGCGCGCTGGCGGTCTTCGTGGTCTTGGTCTTGGGCGGAACCATCGCGCTGTTCCGCATTCCCCTCGGGCGGTTCTGGGCCGCCGTCAAGGAGCCGACGCTGATTGCATTCTCCACATCGAGCTCTGAAGCTGCGCTTCCGAGCGCGCTCGAGAACATGGAGGCCATGGGCGTCAGCCGCCGCATCGTCGGCTTCGTGATCCCCACCGGCTACAGCTTCAACCTCACCGGCAGCACGCTCTATCTGAGCTTGGCGGCGCTGTTCATCGCGCAGGCCGCGCAGATGCATCTCAGCCTGGGCCAGCAGGTCTTCATGCTGCTGACCCTGATGCTGACCAGCAAAGGGGTGGCCGGGGTCAGCCGCGCGGCCATCGTGGTGCTGGCCGCCACCGCCGCCACCTTCGGGCTGCCGCTCGCGGGCGTGGCGCTGCTGTTGGGCGTCGATCAGTTCCTGGACATGGGCCGGACGGCGGTGAACGTATTGGGCAACTGCTTGGCGGCGGCGGTGGTGGCGCGCTGGGAAGGGGAAGCGATGCAGCAGCCCTCGGGGCAGGCATCGCCCCAAGCGGCGAGCGCGCCGAGCGCCGGCCGCGGCTGAGTCGGATCGAGGCGCTCTTCGATCAAGTCGGCCAGCAGCGCCGGAAAGCGGGGATGGTCGCCGGGCGTGGGGACGCGCACGAACCGCAGGCCGAGCTGCTCGGCTTGCGCGCGGGCTTCGAGGTCGAGGTCGTAGACCACCTCCATGTGGTCGGCGAGGAAGCCGATGGGCGCGACCACCACCCCGCCGGCGCCGCGGTCGCGGGCCGCCTGCAGGGCGGCTTCGAGGCTCGGACCGAGCCAGGGCTGGTGCGGCGGACCGCTGCGGCTCTGGTATGCGAGCGCGAAATCCTCCCGGCCCGCGGCCTCGGCGACGAGGCGGGAGGCCTCGGAAAGCTGCTCGACATAGGGACCGGAATCGGCCATGGACACCGGGATGCTGTGGGCGGTGAAGAGCAACGCGGCCTGCGGCCCGGCTTGGCCCAGGCCCGCACGCACGCGCTCGGCGTTGATGGCGATGAACTCGGGGTGGTTGAAGAACAGGCGAATCTTGGCCAGCTCCGGAGCCCGCGGGCCGACCGCGGCGCGGGCCCGATCCATGTCCTCGAGATATTGGCGGCAGCCGGAATAGGAGCCGAAGGCGGAGGTCACCAAGGCCAGCGCGCGGCCCACGCCGGCCGCAGCCATGGCCCGCAGGGTGTCGGCCAGGAACGGGTGCCAATTGCGGTTGCCCAGGTACACCGGCAGCCGATGTCCGCGCGCATCAAGCTCCTGCTGCAGCGCGGCGACCAAGGCGCGGTTGGCGGCGCCGATGGGGCTGCGGCCGCCCATGTGGTAGTAGTGCTCGGCCACTTCGGCGCGGCGCTCGGGAGGCACGTTGCGTCCGCGCAGGACGTTGTCGAGGAAGGGCAGCACGTCCTGGGCGCGCTCGGGGCCGCCGAACGACACCACCACCACCGCATCCCAAGGCATGGGACATTATCGCCGAGGGCTACCCGGCGGTGCGGACGGCCGGCTGGGCTTCGAGCACCTCGCGCACCTTGCGCGCGAGGGAATCGGGCGTGAACGGCTTCTGCAGGAAGGCCACGCCCGGATCCAGCTGGCCATGGCGGGCGATGGCTTGGTCGGGATAGCCGGAGATGAACAGCACCTGCAGCCTGGGCTGGTGCTCGCGCAATTGCTTCAGCAGGGTGCGGCCGTCGCAGTCGGGCATGATGACATCACTGATGAGCAGATCGAGCGGGGCGGTGCGGCGCGCGGCCCACTCCATGGCTTGGGCGGGATGCTCGGCCGCCAGCACATCGTAGCCCTGCTCGCGCAGCACCTCGGCCACCAGCTCGCGCACCGCGGCCTCGTCTTCGACCAGCAATAAAGTCTCGCGCCCGCGCTGGGTCTTGGCCGGCTCCAGCCGGACCTCGGCTTCGTCCGCGTCCTCGCCTTGGCGGGGCAGATAGACCTTCATGGCGGTGCCGTGCCCCACCTCGGAATAGACGCCGATGCTGCCGCCGCTCTGCTTGACGATGCCGAAGACGGTGGCCAGGCCGAGGCCGGTTCCCTTGCCCGCGGGCTTGGTGGTGAAGAAGGGCTCGAACAGATGGCGCTGGGTCTCCTCGGACATGCCGCTGCCGGTGTCGGTCACCGCCAGCATGACGTAGGAGCCGGCCGCGACCTCGGGGTGCTGCTGGACGTAGAACTCGTCGAGGATGACGTTGGCGGTCTCGACCGTGATTTGGCCGCCCTTGGGCATGGCGTCGCGGGCGTTGACGACCAGGTTCATCAGCACCTGGCTGAGCTGGCCGGGGTCGGCGCGAACCGTGCCCAAGCTGTCGCCGGGCAGGGTCACGAGCGAGACATCCTCGCCGATGACGCGCCGCAGCAGCGGTTCCATGTCCGTGACGACCGCATTCAAGTCGAGCACCTTGGGCTGCAGCACCTGCTGGCGGCTGAAGGCCAGCAGTTGGCCGGTGAGGGAGGCGGCGCGCTCGCCGGCCTTGCGGATGGTGGCGATCTTCGCGCCGGCGGCAGGATCGTCGGGATGGGCGAGGAGCATGTCGCAGTAGCCGTTGACCACGGTGAGCAGGTTGTTGAAGTCATGGGCGATGCCGGCGGCCAAACGCCCGACCGCCTCCATCTTCTGCGCCTGATGGAATTGGGCGCGCAGGCTCTGGCGCTCGCTGACATCGGTGAAGCTGACGACCGCGCCGGCCAAGGCGCCATCCTGGCGGATGGGGGCGGACTGGTAATCGGCGGGGAAGCTGCTGCCGTCGGCGCGCCAGACCAGCTCCTCCTCGACGCGGAGGGTCTCGCCCGCCTTGGTGGCGATCATCATGCAGCATTCCGCGGCCGGATAGGGGGTGCCGTCGGGCCGGGTGTGGTGCATCTGCGCGTGCATGTTGCGGCCCAGCAGGGTCTGCGGGGCCTCGACGCCGAGCAGGCGGGCGGTGGCGGGGTTGGCCCAGACGCAGCGGCCTTCGAGGTCGACGGCGTAGATGCCCTCGTTGGTGGACTCGAGCAGCATCCGGACCTGAGCCTCGCTGGCTTGCAGGCGCTGCTCGGCCGCGATGCGGTCGGTCATGTCGTGCAGGAAGGAAATGAAGGCCGCCCCGCCTTCCCACTCGATGCGGTGGGCGTAGACATCGACGGTGAGCTCGGCGCCGGCCTGGGTGCGATAGCGCCAGCGGCGTCCGTGGGCGGGCGCGCCCGAGCGCAGCTCGGCAAGCAGCGCCGGCGCGTCTTCCTCGGGGCGCACGTCGAGGATGCGCATCTGGAGGAACTGCTCGCGGCTGTACCCGAAGCGGGCCACGGCGCTGTCATTCACGGCCAGGAAGCGCAGGCTCTCGACCGAGAAGATCCACATCGGCTGCGGGCTCTCCTCGAAGAGCAGGCGGTAACGCTGCTCGGAGGCGCGCAGCTCGCGCTCGGAGGCCCGCGACAAGGCATCGCGGCGATCCAGCAGCCGGGCGATCAGCCAGAACAGGATCACGCCGAACAGCACCGTGCCGTAGACGACGACGGCCTCGGTGATGCGGGCGGCCAGCGGGTGGGCATTGCTGCGCAGGGTGCTGAGCAGGACCAACAGCACCGGATACAAGAGCGTGATGGGCAGCAGCCGGCGCAGGACGGCGCCGGCCGAACCGGTCTCGACGAAGAAGGCCACCGGGCGGCGCTCGGGCCACACCGCCATCCAGGCGCCGCTGGCCACAAACAGCGCGGCGGCGGAACTCAGGTTGAGCGCCGCGCCGTTGGCCGCAGGATGCGTGACCGCCGGGGCCCGGACCAGATAGTCGAGCAGCATGGCGTAGCCGACGAAGGCCACCATCATGTCGGCGGTCACCGCCAGCGCGGGCAGGCGCGGCTTGGCGAGGAGCGAGAAGGCGAGCAGCACGAAGCAGAAGGCCGCGGTGCCCGAGAGCGGGATGCGGCCGGCGGCGAAGAACCAATGGGAGGCGCCCAGGGCGAACAGGGCGGCCGCGGCCATGGCGCCCCAGATGCGGCGCAAGCGGCGGTGGGAGGGGTCGCCGATCGGCGCCAGGCCCAGGACCGCAAGCGCTGCCAGGGCGGTGCCGGCGGCCGCGGCGGGCGGAGGAAACCCGGCGCGCAGCGGATGCGCGAACACCAGCAGCAGTTCGGCGAAGGTGGCCACCGCCAACGTCGCAGCGGCCGCCATCCCCGCCCGCCGCCAGCGCGGCAGCAAGGTTGGGGCGAAGTCCCGTTCCACGGCAGTCATCCCTATGCTTCCTCTCAAGCACAGCGCAAGCCGGGGGAAGCTCACTGACTCAAACCATACACCCAAAAGGTTGCTTAGGCATTGTCTATTTCGGTTACCGGCCCCAGTTTTCACGTCGGCTGAGGCCATCATGCCGCGATATCGCGGCGGTCCTTACCCTGGGCCGGGGCTACCGCTCGCCGACGGCGACCGCGGCACGGCGGTGCTGGCGCTGCTGCTTGATGCGGTACATCTCCTCGTCGGCGCGGTGGAGCAGCTCCTCCGGGCTGGCGCCGGAATCGGGGTAGAGCGCCAGCCCCAGGCTGGCATTGATGCGGCGCTGCGCCAGCATGGGATCCTCGGCCATGGCGGCGTGCAGGCGGTCGGGCAGCAGGCGCGCGACCTCGGGCGGACAGGCGGGCACGAGGATGGTGAATTCGTCGCCGCCATAGCGGGCGACGACGCTGCTCGCGCGGCTTTTCTGCTCGAGCAGGCGGGCGATGCGCACCAGGACGCGGTCGCCTTCGAGGTGGCCGTAGCGGTCGTTGAGGGGCTTGAATTCGTCCACGTCCACCAGCACGATGGCGAAACTGGCCGGTCCGCCGTCGGCGGCCGCGGCGCGGGCGCGCCGCCATTCGCCTTGCAGGGCCTCCATGAAGAAGCGGCGGGTCTTCACGCCGGTGAGGCTGTCGGTGATGGCCTGGTGCTCGAGTTTCTGGAACAGGTTGGCATGGTTCAGGGCGACGGCGATCTGGTCGGTCAAGGTCTGCAGCACCTGGACTTGGTCGGGAGGGAAGCCGGCGGGCGCATGGCTTTCCAGGTGGAGGACGCCGAGGGTTTCGCCGGCGTAGCGAATGGGCAGGGCGAGGCCCGAGCGGGCTTGCGCGCAGCGCGACCAATCGGTGTCGAGCGTGGGCTTCCATCCGCATTGCTGCTGGATCTGCCCGCTGGCGGCGGCGCGGCCGGCCAAGCCGCGGCCCAGCGGGATCAGGGGCGAAGCCAACGGATCGTTGTGGCCGCCGGCGCTGGCGGCGATTTCCAGCTGCAGGCCGTCGCGCTCGCCGCCCGAGCGCAGCAGCGCCACGGTGATGTGGTCGTAGTGAAAGGCCTGGGCGGTCTCGGCCACCACGGTGCGCAGCATCTCGGCCGAGCTCAGGGTGGAGATGGAGAGGCGGGCGATGTGGTTGAGGAAACTCTTCTGGCCGGCGTCGCGCTGCACCTCGGCGAACAGGCGGGCGTTCTCGAGCGCCACGCCGGCCTGGCTGGCGAGGATCTCGAGCACGCGCAGATGCTCGGCGTCATAGGCATCTTCCTGCTCTTGGCTCTGCACCGCGATCACGCCGCAGGGCTGGCCCTGGAGGGTGACCGGCACGCCCAGCCAGTTCTTGGCCGGGCGGCCGCTGGCCGTCAGGCCGTGCTGGCGGATGTACAGATCCACGTCGCGGGAGATGAGCAGCGGCTGGCCGGTGGCGATGACGTGCTCGGTGAGCGCCTGGGTGCGCGGGCGGCTGCGCGGCGGCACGCGCTCGCCGTCCTCGACCTCGAAGGCGAAGCGGATGGTGTCTTGCTCGAGGTCCTGGAAGGCGACATAGAAATTGCGCACATCCATCAGCTTGCGCAACTGGGTGTGGATGGCCTGCAGCAGCGCGCCGGCATCGAGCGAGGAGCTGAGCGCGGTGCCGATGTGGGTGAGGATTTCGAACTCGCGGCTGCGGCGCACCGATTGGCGGAACAGGTGAAGCTGCTCGGGCGGGGTGCCCGGATGTGTGCGCGGCAGGGCGGCACGGTGATCGGCGACCCAGAGCCAGGCCCAGCCGAACAGGGCCGGGGCGAGCACGGCGAGCACATCCTGGTCGGGATAGCGGGGCAGCAGGCCTGCGCCCCAAGCCGCGACCGCGCCCGCCAGCCAGCGGTAGGAGGGCGGCCCGGCCCAAAGCAGCAGCCCGATGCTGCAGGCCAGGATGACGGCCAGCAGGCCACCGGCGATGGCGGTGGCGGGTTCCGGCGCGAGCGTGAGGCCGAGCGCAGCCAGGCCAAGGACCCAGAAGCCGTAGCGCCAGCGCCGATCGAGTGCGCCCGGACGCGCCTCGGCGAGCAGGTGGCGGGCGATGTAGAGCAGCATGGCGGCCGCCACCACGGCGCACACGCCGGCATAGCGCGAGGTCCAGGAACCGTTCTCGGGCTGGAGGGCGAGCAGCGCATAGCGGGCCAGCAACATGGCCCAGAAGCCGGTCAGGCCCTGCAGGCCGTGGTCGCGGCGCTGGGATTGCAGATAGGCAAAGATCGGCAGCGCGACGGCGCACAGCCCGATCGTGGCCAGATTCAGCACCATGAGAAGTTCATTATCTCCGCCTTCCCGCCGCCCCCGGAAACGCTGGAACCGCCCGCTACTATATGCGAGCCGCACACCTGAGTCAATGAAACGACACCCGCCGGGACAACCCCCGGCGTTGGATTTGCGCTCTCTGCTGGTTTCATCGGAGAAAACCGGTGCAAAGATTAGGTTTGTTTCTGCTTTTGGCTTGGCTGCCGGTGGGGGGTTGGGGGCGGCAAAACGCCCAAAACCCGCCGACGCGGGAGAGCTTGCGCACGACCATCCTGCAGACGCTGATCAACGACCCGGAGCTGGGCCGGTATCCGCTGGCGGCCAGCGTGGCGCCGGATTTCACGGTGGAGTTGAACGGCACGCTGCCGACGAAGCAGGAGAGCCAGACGGCCGAGCGGCTGGTGAAATCGATCGCTGGCGTCAAGAGCGTGCGCAACCAAATCCGGGTGGACTCCAAAGTCGCGTCGCTGTATCCGGCGGGCGGGGTGGCGGCGGCCAACCCGGCCGGCGCGGCCGCACCTGCGACCACGCCCGAGGCGGCGAACACGCCCGACCAGGATCTAGCGGCCGCGGTGTCCAATGCGCTCGCCAGCCGAGAGGGGATGGGGCAAGTGCAAGTGCAGGTGCATCAAGGCGAGGTCCTTTTGAGCGGCACGGTGCTGAGCGACCAGGACAAGACGACGGCGCAGCAGGTGGCGGAAAAGGCGGCGCCGGGGCACAAGGTGGTGAACCAGCTGCGGGTGCCCCACTGAGGTTCAGCGGGTGCGTTCAAGGATGGCGGCGAAGAAGCCGTCGCTGGCGAGCGCGCCGGGGAGGATCTGCAGGAAGGCGCCCGAGGTGGACGGCATGTGCGCCAAGGCGCCGGATTGGCGCAGGCGGTTCAAGACGCGGGGCACGGGAACCAGGGTCAATTCGGGCAGGCGGGCGAGCACGGAGGAGATGACGCCCGCGCCTTCTTCCGGTTCGATCGAGCAGACGCTGTAGACGAGGCGGCCGCCGGGGCGCAGCGCTGCGGCGGCATGGCCCAGAATCGCGGACTGAAGGCCGGCGAGGCGCGCGGGATCTTCCGGACGCAGGCGCCAACGGATTTCGGGGTTGCGGGCGAGCGTGCCGGTGCCCGTGCAGGGGGCGTCCACCAGGATGCGGTCGAACTTGGGGTGGAGCGGCAGCGGGCGGCTGGCATCGGCGGCCACGATGGCCGCCTTCGGTCCCAGGCGCCGCCGCAGGGTCTGGGCGCGGGAGAGGTGGAGCTCGAGCGCAATGACGCGGGCCTGGGGCGCGAGCAGCTTCAGCAGGCTGGTCTTGGCGCCGGGGGCGGCGCAGGCGTCGAGCACCCAATGCCCGGGCTCGGGTTCGAGCAGGTGCGGAATCAACTGCGAAGCTTCGTCCTGGATGGCGAAGGCGCCGAGGCGGAAGCCTTCCAGTTTGGTGGCATCGCCGGCGACGACGCGCCGGCACGAGGCGAGGATGCGGCCGGGGGCGAGCTCGATGCCTTCGCCATCGAGGGCGCCGCGGATGGCCACCGGAGGAGGCTGGTTGTCGAATTCGGCGATGGCGGCGGCGGCCTCAGGCGAAAAATTGCGGCTCCAGCGCTCGAGCAGCCAGGCGGGGTGGGAGAACTCGACCTCGCGGCGGCGCTTCAGGTTCGGCTCGGTCGCGAGCAAAGCGGCCACCGGCTGGCGGGGCAGATGGCGCAGCACGGCGTTGACGAAGGAGGCGGCGGGGGACGAATCCGCCTTGGCCAGCTCGACGCTTTCGTGCACGGCGGCCATGGCGGGCACGCGCTCGAGGAAGCGCAACTGGTAGGCGCCCATTCGCAGGGCGGTGAGGGGCGTGGACGCAATGCGGGTGACGGCGCGCTTGGCGGCGATGGCGATCACCAGATCGAGCTGGGCGCGCCAGCGCAGCACGCCCATGACCAGCTCGGTGGCCAGGCGGCGGTCCGGGGCGGATAGGCCGCGGGCGCGGGAGGAGTGCAGCAAGTCGCTGGCATAGCCGCCTTGGTCCACGAGCTGGAGCACCTGGAACGCGAGTTGGCGCGCGGGCGAGGCGGGCATGCTCTAGGGTCGCACGGGGTGGCCGGGGGCGCTGTGGGAGAATGGTGCCCATGCTCGCCGACAGCGCTCCGCGCCCCGAGGTGTATCTGGTCACCGCCTCAGAACCCGAGGTGGGCGCGTATGCCATGGCCAAGTACAGCCGCTCGGCGCTTTCGATGCGGGAGAGCCTGCGCGAGCTCGATGGCCAGAAGGCGGAGAAGTTCCTCAACACGTTTTATTTCCAGTACGGCCACCGCTCGATCGCCGACCTGGCGCACTTGAGCTTCGCCATCGAGCGGCTTTCAATCTTGGCGGCGATCGAAGTCGCCGACGAGCCGCGCTGGGACGGGCAGGAGCGCTCGACGCGGTACCAGGAATTCCGCAAGTCGGGCACGGTGACGCCGGCGGGCTTGGCCTCGCCCGCCGGGTATGCCGCGGCGATTGCGGGCTTGATGGAGGCCTACGAGCGCATCCGGGTCCAGGTCGAGGGCGACCTGGAGCGCCGCCATGCGCGGCCGGAGCGGCTGACGCCGGAGGCGTACCGGCGGACGCTGCGGGCGCGGGCCTTCGACGCGGCGCGGTACCTGCTGCCGCTGGCCACGGCGACGAGCTTGGGCCAGATCGTGAGCGCGCGCACGCTCGAGCAGCAGATCGTGCGGCTGCTGAGCTCGCCGGTGGATGAATGCCAGCAGCTTGGCCGCGCGCTGAAGACGGCCGCCAGCGCGCCGGGCGCGGTGCCGACGCTGGTGAAGTACACCGACCCGAGCCCGTATCTGATGGCCTCGCGCCGGGCGTTCGCGCAAGCGGCGGCGGCGGTGATGGGCGCGACCGCGCCGGATGCGACGCCGGGGGTGCGGCTGGTGGCGCCGCCGACGCTGGAGATCGAGGTCGCCTCCTCGCTGCTGTATCCGCAGTGCCAGCACAGCTACGCGCAGGTGATCGAGGCGGTGGCGGCGCTGCCGGCGGCGGAGCGGGTGGAGCTGATCGAGCTGGGCCGCGCGCACCGCGGGCCGCATGACGAACTGCTGCGGGCCTACCAGGCGGGGCAGCCGCTGCAGTTCGACATCCTGATGGACATCGGCGGCTTCCGCGACCTGCACCGCCACCGCCGCTGCGTGCAACTGCACCAGGAGTACACGCCCCTGCATGGCTTCGAGGTGCCTGGCGCGGTGGTCGCGGCGGAGGCGGAGGGCGAGTACCGCGGAGCGATGCGGGCGGCGGGAGTCTGGGTGGAAGAGCAGCAGCAGCCCGAGGCGCTCTACGCCCTGCCGCTGGGGTACCGCAAGCGCAGCCTGTTCAAGATGGATTTCGCCCAAGCGGCCTACATCGCCGAGCTGCGCACCGGCGCCGGCGGACATATCTCGTACCGCACCGCGGCCTGGCAGATGTTCGAGGCGCTGCGCGAGCGGCATCCCGAGCTGGCGCGCGGCCTGCGGGTGACCGACCCGGGAGAGTCGTCCGATCCGCTGGTGAGGTAATCAATAAATGCCGCCGCCGGGCTGGGTCGAGTGAACGGTGCCGGCGAGGACGTTGAGGGTGTAGGCGGTTCCGGCGCCGGCCCAGGTTTGGAGATCGAAGCGGTCGCCGGCGCCGAGGCGGCGGACCTGGATGCCGCTGAACTCGAGCGGCGCGCCGGCGCGGCAGACGGCGGCGGGGTGATCGGCCGCGAACAAATACACCGAGCCGGTGCCGGCGGCCACGGCGGCACCGGAGGGTTCGACCAGCAGGGCGGTGTGCTGGTCCACGCCGATGCCGTGGACACTGGTTGCCCGCTCGTCTTGCAGGATGCGGGCCATGAAGACCAGCAGGCGCCCGAGGCGGTCGCGGGCGTGGAAGTGGGTGTCGGTGACGACGCTGCGCAGGGCCGGGATCTGGACGAACGTGTGCGCGAGGACAACCTGTTCTTGGTAGGGGTTGGCGAGCGCGACGGCCGAAGTCAGGTCGGGGCCGTCGGGCCGGTCGTGCTGGGCGGAGTATCCCCATTCGCCGAGCACCGCAAGCCCGGCGCTGGTGCCGCCGAGCGGGACGCCGCGGCGGATGGCGGCATTGAGCTCCTTCTGAACCGGCGTCGCGGCCCAGAAGTTGACGTAGTTGGACTGGTCGCCGCCGGCAATGAAGATGGCGCTGGCGGCGCGGATGGTGTGGGCGGCCAACGGATCGAGCGCGGCGGCGCGGCTGGGCAGGATGAGCGTGGCGACCGAATTTTCCTGCGGGCATAGCTTCTGGATATACGGGTTGTAGGCATCGGTGCCGCTGGCGCGCAGGACGAGGAAGTCGCCGTGGCCGGAGCGATCGCACATCCACTGGAAGGCCTGATCGAGATCGGTGCCGCCGCCGATGAGGGCGAAGCCGCCGCGGGTGGAGGCATGCAGGTTGGCGGCGGCGCCCGCGCGCAGGTAGCGGTATGGCGTAGCGGCGGGGGACTGCGCCAAGGCCGCTGCTGCCAGCACAAGAGCTGCGGCGAAGAATCGCATGGTGCGACTATAGCCCATGGCCGTCGCGCGGAGGCATGGAGGTCCGACCCAGGGCTGGAGCACGGGGCTGGCGAGGTTCGGGCTTTGCTTCGTGCTATTGCCGAACCTTCCCTTCTGGCTGTTCGCGGCGCACGAGGGGATCTCGGTGCCGGGCTGGATCAACCTGGACGGCGTGCTGCTGGGGCTGGTGGCGCTGTGGCTGCGTCCGGCTTGGGTCGTCGGCCTGTTGGCGGTGGATTTCTTGCTGGACGTGATGTTCGCCATCCGGGCCACGTTCGGCACCAGCTATTTGGACTTGCTGCTTTCGACGCGGTATTGGCTGAGCGCCATCGCCCCGGCGCAGTTGGTCGAAGCCGTGGCGCTGGTGGTGGGCTCGCTGGCCGTGATCGGAGCGGTCTGGCTGGTGGCCGCGCCGCGCCTGCGCGGCAAGGCGCGCGTCGCGGTGGCGTTGACGGTGCTGCTGGTCTTGGTGCCGTGGCGATGGACGGCGCGCCGGGAGCGCGCGGCGAACGACCCCGGCTGGGCGCTGGCCTCGGCGCGCAGCCCGGCGCTGGCTTTCTACCACGCCTGGGGGCCGGAGCACATGGCGGCGTACCTGCGCGGGACGGCGATGCCGGCGCTGGCGCCGACGCACTCGGCGAGCGATGTCGCGCTTCCGCAACTCGAGGGGCGCGACTTCGTGCTGGTGCTGGTCGAATCCTGGGGAGAAGCGCGGGAGGAGGCGCTGCGGCAGGCGCTGGCGGCTCCGTTTGCCGCGGCAGCGATCGCCGCCCGCTACCGGGTGCAGCAGGGGCTTGTCGGCTTTGCGGGCAACACCGCGCCGGGGGAGCTGCGCGAGCTGTGCGACCGGGCGCTGCCGCCGGCAACCCCCAACGCGCTGGCGCTGGGGAACCTGGGCGGTTGCCTGCCGTGGACACTTCGACGCCGCGGCTACCGCACGCTGGCGGTGGACAGCGCCGCCTCGTTCTGGCCGACCGGCGAGGGCTGGTACCAGCGCATCGGGTTCGAGCGCGTGCTGGGATACCCGGAACTGCGGGCGTTGGGGGCGCGCGAGTTCGATGCGGGTCCGTTCCGGGCGCTGGCCGACGGGGAGGTCGCGGCGCGGCTGCCGCGGCTGCTCGACGGCGGGGCGCGCGCGGAGTTCGTGTTCTTGTTGACGGCGAGCGCGCATTTGCCGATCCATCTGCCGCTGCCGGCCGGGTACGACGCCGACTGTTCCCATTTCGAGACGCTGGGCGACTCGGCGCAGGCGTGCGGGTGGTACCGCGTGGAATCGCGGACGCTGGCGAGCGTGGCGGCGGCGGCGGCGGCGCCCCCGGCCCGTCCGGCGGTGTGGCTGATCGTGGGCGACCATGCGCCGCCGTTCGCGGATGCGGCGCGGGCGCGGTTCTCGGCCACGGAGGTGCCGTTCGCGCTGCTGGTTCCGCGGTAGCGGGGGGAGTGGACCTTTGCCGTTGACCGTTCACCGTTGACCGTTCACGGTTCGCGGTGGAGGGTTCGCGGGGCGGAAACGGGATGGGTGGATCAGGGCTTTTCGGGGGCGGTGGGGACGCGGAAGCTGATGGCGAGGCGATTCCAGGCGTTGATGGCGAGGACGGCGTAGGTGAGATCCACCAGCGCCTTGCCGGAGAAATACTTGCCGACCCATTCGAAGACGTCGTCGGGGACGTGGTCGTGGCTGACGAGGGTGACCGATTCGGCCCAGGCCAAGGCGGCGCGCTCGCTGGGGGTGAAGAGGGTGGACTCGCGCCAGACCGCGACCGCATCGAGGCGCTGGTTGGACTCGCCGGCTTTGCGGGCATCGCGGGCGTGCATATCGACGCAGAAGGCGCAGCCGTTCAGCTGGGAGCAGCGGAGCTTGACCAGCTCGACGGTGGTGCGGTCGAGGCCGGTGTGGTTATTGACATAGGCCTGGAGGCCGAGGAGGGCTTGCAGGCCCTGGGGGGCGGCGGCGGCGTAGTCGAGGCGCTGCGCGGGGGCGTGTTCGTCCTTGTGCATACTCCTATTATTCTTCTTCCGCGACGGCGTGGCCGCGTTCGGCGCGGGCCTTGGCGACGATTTTCTCGGCCTGCAGGGCGGGCACCAGATCGTAATGGGAGAAGTGCATGTGGAAGCTGCCGCGGCCTTGGGTCTTCGAGGTGAGATCGCTCTGGTAGGTGAGCATCTCGGCCAAGGGGACCTGGGCGCGGATGAACTCGCTGCCGTTGCGGGGCATCATGCCTTCGATGCGGCCGCGGCGCGCGTTGAGGTCGCCGATGAGGTCGCCGGTGAACTCGTCGGGCGACTCGACCTCGACCGCCATGATGGGCTCGAGCAGGACGGGCTTGGCCTGCTCCATGGCCTTCTTGAAGGCGAGCGAGCCGGCGACCTTGAAGGCCATTTCGCTGGAGTCGACGTCGTGGTAGGAGCCGTCGTAGAGGACGACGCGGAAATCTACGACGGGGAAGCCGGCGAGGTAGCCGCGGTGGGCGCTTTCGACGATGCCCTTCTCGACGGCGGGGATGAAGTTGCGGGGAATGGCGCCGCCGAAGATCTCGTTGACGAACTCGAAGCCCTGGCCGCGGGGCAGGGGCTCGATGCGGATGCGGCAGTCGCCGAATTGGCCGTGGCCGCCGGTCTGCTTCTTGTGGCGGCCCTGGACGTCGGCCTTGCCCAGGATGGTCTCGCGGTAGGCGACGCGCGGGGCGCGCAGCTTGACCTCGACGCCGTAGCGCTGCTTGAGCTTGGCGATGGCGATCTCGACGTGCTGCTGGCCGCTGCCGCCGAGCAGGAACTCCTGGGTCTGTTCGTCGCGGGCGAAGTGCAGGGCGCGGTCTTCCTCCAGCATTTTGTGGAGGGCGATCGAGACCTTGTCTTCGTCGCCGCGGCTCTTGGCCTCGAGGGCGAAGTGGATGGCGGCCTCGGGCGCACGCGCGGCGGGGTAGAAGATGGGGGCGGCCTTGTCGCCGAGGGTGTCGCCGGTGAGGGTGTCCTTGAGCTTGGCGACGACGCCGAAGTCGCCGGCGTGGAGCTCGGGCACGGGCAGCAACTGCTTGCCCTGCAGGACGCTGAGGTGGGCGAATTTCTCCGGCGCCTGGCGGGTGAAATTCTGCACCGTGTCATCGCTCTTGAGCTTGCCGCTGCGGACCTTGAAGACGCTGAGGCGGCCGGCGAAGGGATCGGCGATGGTCTTGAAGACGAAGAGCGAGAGCGGAGCGGCATCGCTGGGCTTGCGCTCGAGCGGGGCGGCGCCGGGGGGCGGATCGGCGGAGGCGGCGCCGCGGGCGGGCGGGGCCTCGCCGGGATGGGGGGCGTAGGTGGCGAGGAAGTCGAGCAGGGCGTCGGTGCCGAGATTGGGGCCGCCCGAGGTGAGCAGGACGGGAAAGATGCGGCGGGCGCGGACGGCTTCGTGGATGCCGGCGGTGAGGTGCTCGATGGGGATGGTGCCCTTCTCGAAGAACTCCTCCATCAGGGCGTCGTCGCCCTCGGCGATGAGTTCGACCAGCTCTTCGTGGCGCTTGCGGGCGGCATCGTCGTAGGCGGCATCAATCGCGGCCGACCGGCCCTTGCCGTTGCCGGCGGGGGTGTACAGGCGGGCCGACATGCCGACCAGATCGATCACGCCCTGGAAGCCGGCCTGTTCACCCACGGGCGCCTGCACCGGGCAGACGGCGCGGCCGAAGCGCTCGCGGAGCGCGGCGATGGCGGCGGCCACGTCGGCGTGGTCGTGGTTGCAGCGGGTGATGGCGATGAGGACCGGGAGCTGGCGGGCTTCGGCGAGCTCCCAGATTTTCTGGGTCTGGACCTGGACGCCGGCGGCCGCATCGACGCAGAGCAGGACGGCATCGACGACATCGAGGGCGCTGGCGGCCTCGTGCTGGAAGAGGTTCTGGCCGGGGGTGTCGGCGAAGTTGAGCTTGCAGGCGGCGCGGTCGGGGCCGGGCCACTCGGCCCAGGCGAGGCAGGTGGAGATGGAGATGCGGCGCTGGATCTCCTGTTCGTCGAAATCGGTGACGGTGCTGCCGGCTTCGACGCGGCCCTGCTGGGGGGTGGCGCCGGCGGTGTAGAGGGCGGCGGCGACCAAGGTGGTTTTCCCGCATCCGCCATGGCCAGCCACGGCAAGGTTGCGGAGGTGGGGGGTGTCGAAAACCTTCATGGGGCCGTCTTCTCCCTTGCCCAAACCTAGATGAGAACCGCTGAAAACGCCATGCTAGCACGGGGGCCACGGACGGTTCACGGGGTGACGGTGGGACCGTGGACCGCGGGATCGGGATGGACGGCGGGGGCGGAGGCGGCGCTGGGCGGCGAATTCCGCAATGAGCGCGCTGCGGCTGCATCGCCGGAGGCGGCCTGCACGCTTCACCCTGCAGGCCTGGCCGCGACCTTGGACCGCGTGATCTCCCCCGACGGCAACAAGAGCGCCGCGCCAGCGGCCTCGGCGCTGCATGCGATGATGGAGTTCGGGGTGATTGCGGCGTGGCATTTACGCCCCCTTGGGCCTGCCCGAGACACAGGGCTCAGAATTTGCCTGGCAGTATCGGCACGCGGTCCTGGAGAGGTGGGACTATCAAGGACTTCGACGCGGGGAAGATGTCGGACACAGAATTAGCGGCGACCGCGGCCGGGATCGGGCGCAGCCTGACGCAGTCGCAGGCGAAGGCTCTGGCGGCGGAGATGAACAGGCGGACGAGAACGGCGGCAACGAAGGGCCGCTGGCTCTATCGCGATCGGGACGGCCTCCCGGGCGGAGCGAAGGCGATCTATCCGTTTGGTTCAAGTGGCGATAGCGCGGCCCGCTCGCCGCAGCCTCCCGCGTCTGAGGCTAGGGCACCCAGCCGCTAGCGCGAGGTGGCATCGGGGCGTACATTGACCTGTCTTACTCCCGGCAAGACTGGGGACAGTGGGGCCCGGCCATGGCGAGCGTCCGGCGAGCGATCCCGGTACAGGACGGTGCCAATCTGTTCGCTGTCGCGCTCGGTGCCTGGCCCCCAATCCTCGGCGGCAAGGTCGCTCAGACCGGGGCGGTGGGCCGTGCGGGAGGGTCGCGCCAGGTAGGCGCGGATGGCGTGGTTGAGCTCCTGTCCGACGGTGCGCCCCGAGTGGGCCGCCAGCGCCTTCAGGCGGCGGTAGGCTGCCGGGCGTTAAGAGGCGTCAGTGCTTGAGGGGGGCGGGGGTGAAGACGGCGTCGGAGAAGGGAGCGAAGCTGACCGAGGTGAAGTAGCGCTGGTCCACCTTCTGGGGGCCCTGGAAGTGGTCGAGGGAGAAGGGGGCTTCGATGCCGCCGACGCGGTCCCAATTGCCGTAGACCACCGATTCGGTGAAGCGGCCGCCGGTGAGCGGATCGGTGCGGGGCCAACTGACGCGCATGGGCAGGTGGGTCGAAATCGAGAAATCCACGGTGGCGCTGTCGCCGGATTGGGTGGTGAAGAGCACCGATTCGACCTGCGCCTGATCCACCTGGTTCAGGCCCTGGTAGAGCATCAAGGTCTGGGGATCGCGGGACCAAGTCTTTAGGATGACATCCAAGGAGTGGGAGGAGGTGTTCTGGTAGGCGGCCAACTCACGCTTGAGCAACTGCGCCACGCCCTTGTAGGTGATCTCCCAGCCCTTGCCGCCGGCGTAGACGTAGACGACATCGCGCTTCTTGGTCAGCTCGATGCGCTCGTCGGCGGGAAAGCGGTACCAGGCCCAGAAGACGGTGCCGGGATCGTTCAACTCGCCCGAGGAGTTGAAGGTGTAGACGTGGCCGGTGCCGCTGTGCTGGTCGGTCTGCAAATAATGATCGCCGCCGAGGGCGGCGATGGCGGCGTCCACGACCTGCCTGGCCTTGAGGTTCGAGGGGGTCTGGCCGGGCAGCAGCAGCGCCGCGGCCAGCAGCAGGGGAAGACGGAGCAGCATGGCCTATTGTACCCAGGCGGAAGCGGATGTAGCACAGCCATGGCCGCTGTGCTACCCTGCAGCATGGCCGGATACGTGCATGCGCGCTTGAGCGGGGAAGACGAGGCGCTGGTGCGGCGCCTGGTGCGCCAAACCGGCGCCAGCCGCTCGGAGCTGCTGCGCCGCGGGCTGCGCATGCTGGCGGAGCAGGCCGCGCCGCCGCGGAGCGCCTTGGCGGTGGCGCTGCCGCTGCTGGACAAGGCCTGGAAGCGGCGTCAGCGCGCTGCGCCGCGGGATTTGTCCACCAACCCGGAGCACCTGCGCGGGTTCGGATCGTGACCGCGGCTGGCGTCTTGCTCGACACCGGTCCCTTGGTGGCGTTGATGGCCAAATCCGACCACCGCCACGCGGAGGCCAAGCGCGCCTTCGCCGAGTGCGCGCCGCCCTTGCGCTGCTGCGAGGCGGTGGTCGCGGAAGCCTGCTTCCTGCTTTCGCAGCTGCGGGCGGATGCGCCCGCCGAGGTGCTGGCGCTGGCGCGGGCGGGCCTGTTCACCGTCGGGCTCGCGGCGGCCGATCATTGGGCGGCGCTCGAAGCCCTGATGCGCCGCTACCGGGAGGTGCCGATGTCGTTCGCGGATGCGTGCCTGGTGCGCTGCGCCGAGGTCCACCGCGAAGCGCGGATTCTCACCTTCGACCGCCATTTCACCATCTACCGCTGGGCCCGCACCCAACGTTTTCAGAACCTGGTGCCGGAGGATTAGAGCAAGCTCAAGAAGATGCGTGCGGCTTTTCCTGGGGTCAAAGCCGCAGGCGGCCCGGCCCGCCGTGCTACAGCGAAGCTGATTTTGCTCTAAGGCCCGAACGGCACCAGGATCGCGGTCGGGCTGCGCGCGGGCACGGGCGAGCGCGCGAAATCACGCAAGTTGCGGGTGGCAATCAGGTCCGCGCCGCAGGCAACCGCGGCCGCAGCCTGGAGCGCAACCTCGAAGTCCGCCATGGGCAGCTCGGCGGCATAACGCACCCAAGCGGAGGATGCGGGCGCGACTTCCACCAACGCGACCTAATCCAGCAGAAACCTGCGGGCCTGGCGGCGGCCCCGCAGCGGCGAGGCGAGATAGTGGACGTTGGCAACGCTGTGCCCGGCTACGGCGGCCTTGAGGGCGCCGCGCTGGACCTGGTCGAAGAGCACGCTGGCCGCCTCGGCGTGCGGGTTGCGATCCAGCACAAGGTCCAAGCGGACGTGGGTGTCGAGCAGAAGCTTCACAGGTATTTCTTGGCCAGGGCCCGGTAGCGCGCGTCGGTGCGCTCGGCCGGCTTGAACGCGAATACGTACCTGCGGGCTCGCGCGGCCCGGGCTAGACGGGCGAGAGGGCGGCGACGCTTTGCATGAGCTTCTTGAGGCCGTAGCCGGGAAACGAGATGGTGAGCTTGGTGAGGTCGCCTTCGCCCTCGACGCGCAGCACGGTGCCGACGCCGAACTTGGCGTGGCGGACGCGGACGCCGGCGCGCAGGCCGCCCGGGGCGGGCGCGCGCGCGGACGCGGGCAGCGGAGCGGGCGCGGGCGGGGCGGGTTCGGGGGCGGCGCCGCGCTGGAAGAACTTGTGGATCGAATCCACGGAGTTGAAGGTGTGGCGGAAGGCGCCGGCGGGGGCCGGGCGGCGCTCGCGCGGCGCGAAAGCGTCCCGGGGGGATAGGTCTTCGAGCAAGGCGGCGGGGACTTCGGCGAGGAAGCGCGAGGGCGCCGAGGGCTCGTAGCTCTGGCCGGCGAAGCGGCGGCGGCGGGCGGCATGGGTGAGGACGAGGCGCTGGCGGGCGCGGGTCATGCCGACGTAGCAGAGGCGGCGCTCCTCCTCCATCTCGGCGGGGCTGTTGAGCGAGCGCGAGTGGGGGAACAGGCCTTCCTCCAGGCCGGCGAGCACCACCAGGTCGAACTCGAGGCCCTTGGCGGCGTGCAGGCTCATCAACTGCACCGTGGCTTGGGGATCGTAGTCGTCCTGGTCGCTGACCAGGGCGGCGTGATCGAGGAACTGGGCGACGCCCTCGCCGCGGGCGGCGGCATCGGCGGCGGCGTTGATCAACTCGCCGATGTTCTCGATGCGGCCCTGGGCCTCGGGGGTGGCTTCGGCTTCGAGGGCGCGGATGTAGCCGGTGCCCTCGACGATGGCGCGCAGCAGGTCGTCCACCGCGGTGCCGGCTTCGGCGGCCTCGCGGAAGCCGCGCAGCAGCTTGTAGAAACTGCCGAGCGGGATCAGCGCCCGCTGGGGCAGCGCGGCGGCGGCTTCGGTTTCGCCCGCGAGCGCGCGTTCGATGGCTTCGAGCGCGGTGAGGTTGTGCTGGAGGGCGAGGCGCTCGAGGGTGTCGAGGGTGACCTTGCCGATGCCGCGGGCGGGGGTGTTGACCACGCGCATCAGGGCGATGGAGTCGGCGGGGTTGGCGGCGACCTTGAGGTAGGCGAGCAGATCGCGGATCTCGGCGCGCTCGTAGAAGCTGAAGCCGCCGAGGACGCGATAGGCCACGTTGGCGCGGCGCATGGCTTCTTCAAACAGGCGCGACTGGGCGTTGGTGCGGTAGAGGACGGCGACGGATTGCTCAGGGCGGCGGGCGAGGGCCTCGGCGATGGCCTGGGCGGCGAAGCCGGCTTCGAGTTCGGCATCGGCGGCGAGGCAGTAGCCGATGGCGGCGCCGGCATCGGCTTCGGTCCACAGCACCTTGCCCTTGCGCTCGCGGTTGTTGGCCACCACCGAGGAGGCAGCGGAGAGGATGTTCTTGGTCGAGCGGTAGTTCTGCTCGAGGTGGATGACTTCGGTCTTGGGGTAGTCGCGCTCGAAGTCGAGGATGTTGCGGATGTCGGCGCCGCGCCAGGAGTAGATGCTCTGGTCCTCGTCGCCGACCACGCACAGGTTCTGGGTGTCGCGGGTGAGCAGGCGCAGCAGATCGTATTGCGGGCGGTTGGTGTCCTGGTACTCATCGATCATGAGGTAGCGGTAGCGCTGGTTGAAGGCGGCGGCGACCTCGGGCGCCTGCCGCAGCAGGCGTTCGGTCTCGAGCAGCAGGTCATCGAAGTCGAGGGCGTTGGCGCGGCGCAGGCCGGCCTGGTAGCGCTCGAAGACGACGGCCAGCTTCTCGCTCTTGGGATCGGCGGCGTGCTCGCGCATCTGCTGCGGCCCCCAGCCGCGGTTCTTGGCGGCGGAGATGCGGGCCAGCACGGCGCGCGGGGTGAAGGCCTTGTCGTCGAGTCCGAGGGCGCTGGTGACGGCCTTGGCCAGGCGCATCTGCTCGTCGTCGGCGTAGATGACGAAGTCGGTGCGGCCGCCGATTGCGGCGTAGTCGCGGCGCAGGCTGCGGACGCAGAAGGCATGGAAGGTCGAGATCCAGGGGCGCTGGTAGGCGTCGTAGCTGAGCAGGGCGGCGACGCGCGACTGCATCTCCTGGGCGGCCTTGTTGGTGAAGGTCATGGCCAGGATGGAGTGGGGGGGGATGCGATAATGGGCGATGAGATGGGCGATGCGGTGGGTGATGACACGGGTCTTGCCGCTGCCAGCGCCGGCCAGGATCAGCAGCGGCCCATCCTTGTGCTCGACCGCCTGGCGCTGCTGGGGGTTGAGGCTGGCGAGCATTCCGGTGCGTTCGTGGTTCACTGAGGGTTGATTTTACCAGCCTGATGTTCGCGCTCTACTCCACGCTGCTCGCGCTCGGCCTGGTCTGCCTGACGCCGTGGCTGCTGTTCCGCAACTCGCCCGACGGGCGCTACACGCGCTTCCTGGGCGAGCGTTTCGGGGGGCTGGGGGCGGTGCCGGGCCGGGGAACGATCTGGCTGCACGCGGTGTCGGTGGGCGAGGCGCTGGCGATCGAGCGGCTGATCGCGCAACTGCGGCAGCGGTTTCCCCAGCGCAGCGTGGTGCTGAGCGTGACCACGGCGACGGGGCGGGCGGTGGCGGAGCGGCGCATCCAAGCCGACCGGATTTTTTATTTTCCGCTCGACTTCCGCTTCGCCGCGCGGCGCGCGCTGAAGGCGGTGCAGCCGGAGCTAGTGCTGATCGCCGAGACCGAGATCTGGCCGAACTTCCTGCGCGAGGCGGAGGCGCTGGGCATGCCGGTGATGTTCATCAACGGGCGCATCTCGGGGCGCAGCTTCGCGCGCTACCGGCTGGCGGGGCGGATCATGCACCCGACCCTGGCGCGGGTGACGAAGTTCCTGATGCAGACGCCGACCGATGCCCGGCGCGCGCTGGCGCTGGGCGCCGACCCGGAGCGGGTCGAGATCGCCGGGAACCTGAAGTTCGATTTGATTCCGCCCGAGCATCCGGCCTTCCTGGCCATGCTGCGGGGGCGGCTGCAGGCGGCCGGGAACCCGCGGGTGCTGGTGGCGGGCAGCACGATGGAGGGGGAAGAAGCCGCGGTGCTGGCGGCGTTCCGCAAGGCGTGCGAAGGCGGGACGCCGCCGAGACCGCTGCTGATTCTGGCGCCGCGGCATCCGCAGCGCTTCGACCGGGTGGCGGAGTTGCTGGCTTCGAGCGGGCTGGCGTGGCAGCGGCGCTCGCGGCTGGAGGAAAGCGGCGGGGGGCTGGCGCCGGGCGGGGTGCTCTTGCTGGATTCGATCGGCGAGCTGGCCTCCACCTATCAAGTGGCGGCGCTGGCGTTCGTGGGCGGCAGCCTGGCGCCGCACGGCGGGCACAACCTGCTGGAGCCGGCGTACTGGGGCGTGGCCACCGCCTTCGGGCCGCACATGGAGAACTTCGCCGCCATCGCCGAGCAGTTCCTGGCCGCGGGGGCGGCGCTGCGCGTGGGCAGCGCGCACGAGCTGGGACACGTGTGGCGGCGGATGCTGGCGGACGAGGGCGCACGCCAGCACATCGGCGCCGCCGCGCGGGCGCTGCTGGCCTCGCAGCGGGGGGCGACGGAGCGGGCGCTGGATGCGATCGCGGCGGTGCTGGAGAAGCGGGCCGCGGCGGGATACTAGAATAGTGGACGTGAGTGATTCGACGTGGCTGATCGATGGCGGGGGATGGCCGGTGGCGGCGGGGGCGGCGGCGGGGCTGGGCCGGCTGATTGCCGCGGCGCTGGAGCGCAGCGGCGTTGCCGCGGCCACGCCGCTGGGCGGCGCGGTGTGGACCAGCGAAGACGGCTGGCACGCCGAAATCGTTGACCAGGGCGAGCGCAAGCCGCTGCAGGCGCCGTTTGAGCTCGGCCACCACCTGCTGGCGCGGCTGGCCGAAGCCACGGCAGCGGCGCAAGGCGGGAAGCTTGCCGAAGCCGCGCTGCGCGGCTTCGGCGACTGGGCCACGCCTTCGCCGGGGGCCTTGCTGGCGGCGCTGGCGGGCGATTGGCAGCGGGCCTTCGAGATGGATCCGCACATGACCGCGCCGCGGCTCAGGCTGGCGCAGCGCGCGCTCGAGGCCGGCCGCGTGCAAGCCGCCGCGCAACTGGCGCACGGGCTGCAGACCCAGGATGCCGCCGCGGCGGCCGAGCTGGGGCTGGGATTGTGGGCGGCGGGCGACGGAGAGTCGGCGCGCGGGCTGCTCGAAGTCGCCGCCCGGGCCGAACCGCCGAACCCCATCGCCATGTCGGCGCTGGCGGCGCTGCTGGCGCGCAGCGGGGGCGAGCCGGAACTGCTGGATGAAGCCCTGCTGCTGGCGACCCAGGCCAGCCAGCACGCCTCGGACGACTTCCGTGCGTGGTCGGCGCTGGCCGATGTGCACCGCGCGCGCGGCGATTTCTCGCAGGCCGGATTCTTCTACGGCTTTGCGCTGCGGCTGGCGCCGGATTCGCCCACGGTGCTGAAAGATGCCGCCGCCAGCTGGCTGATGGCACGCGAGCCCGGGCGCGCGCTGCCCCTGATCGAGCGGGCGCTGGCGACGGCGCCGGCGGATGGAGAGAATTTCGGCAACCTGGCCTTCGCCCGCGATGCGCTCGGCGACGGAGCGGCTGCGCTGGAGGCGGCGCGGCAGGCGGCCACGCTGAGTCCGGCCAATCCCCGGCTGCGCATCTTGCTTGGCGACCTGGCGCTGAAGGCCGGGGACCGGGAGCAGGCGCTGGAGGCTTGGGCGCGCGCCGCCGAACTGGAGCCTGGAATCTTCATCAACCCGGAGGGGGGCAACATCGCGGTATGAGCGACATCGAGATTTCGGTCGAGGAGGTGGCGGGGCGGATCCAGAGCGGGGAGAAGCTGCGGCTGCTGGATGTGCGGGAGGCGTGGGAGTTCGAGCAGGCGCATCTGGCGGGAGCCGAGCACATCCCGCTGGCGCAGATTCCGATGCACCTCGAGCAACTGATGGCCGACCCGGCGGCGGAGATCATCTGCTATTGCCACTCGGGGCGGCGCAGCCTCACCGCCGCCGATTGGCTGCGGCGGGCCGGGGTGGCCGAGGCGCGCTCGATGGCGGGCGGGATTGACCGCTGGTCGGTGGCGGTGGATCCGGCGATTCCGCGGTATTGAAAGGCCGGCAACGCCGCCACGATCGGCACGGCCCGCGAATTCAGGAGCCTGAGGCGGCACCCGGAGCCATGCCAGCTTTGCCGGCGGTGTCGGCGGTGCCGGCAGTGCCGGCGGTTTCAGCAGTGCCAGCTTTGCCGGCAGTGCCGGCTTTTAATGCAAGCCCAGGCGGCCGAGGATGACGGTGAGCACGATCACCGCCAGCACCGCGCCGGTGACCAGGACGAAATCGCGGTCGCGGTCCACGGCGAAGGCGATGCAGGCGAGCACGACGCGGGCCACGGGGGTCAAGATCAGGATCACGGTGGCGGCCAGCATGAGCGCCGTGGGATCGAGGGCGGCGAGGCCGGACCAGGCTTGCGCCCAGCTCAAATGGAAGGCGTGGTCCAGGGGAATGACCACCGGCGACTGGAGCGCGCGCACCACCCCGAGGGCGTAGAGAACCGTGCTGGCCACCATGCCCCATAGCAAGGCGCGGTGGACGACGGTGTAGACGTTGCGCGGGGCTTCGGGCATGGGGATCAGCTTCCGAGCGTGGGCAAGTGCAGATGGAAGCGCAGGGCCAGCGCCCGCACCAGCATCCCATAGGCCAAGTAGAACATGAGGGCGGCGAAGATGCGCTTGAGCACCACCGAGCGCAAGTGGTTCATCACCATCGTCCCGAGGGTGGCGCCGGCGGTGGTGCCGAGGGCCACCGGAGCGACCACATAGAAATGGATCAAGCCGGCGAGGTAGAACAGGATGGAGCCGACGGCGGCGGTGACGCCGATCATCATTTTGCTGGTGCCGACCGCGGCCTTCATGGGCACGTTCATGTAGCGGTTCATGGCCGAGACCTTGAGCACGCCGCCGCCGACGCCGAGCAGGCCGCTGGCCACGCCCGCGAGATACGAAATGGCCGCGCCGATGCCGCTGCCGTTGACCACGTATTCGACCTGGCGGTCGAGGGCCTGGTCGTGGTAGCTGCCGCTGAGGGCGAGGCGGCGCGACCAGGCATCGGGGGCGGCGCTGGCGAAGGCGCCGCAGGCGATGCGCTCGTCGTCGCGGTGGCGGGTGGTGTAGGCGGTGATGCCCATGTAGAGCAGCAGCGCGGCGAACAGGAACAGCATCACCCACTCGCGCAGGTAGAGCGCCAGCACGCTGCCCGAGAGCGCGCCCAGGGTGGTGGCGACCTCGAGGAACATCCCAAGGCGGAGGTTGGTGATGTGCTGCTCGACGTAGGAGGAGCCGCCGGCGTTGCTGGTGGCGATCACCGAGACCAAGCTGGCCGCCACCGCCACCTTCACCGGCAACTGGAACAGGAGCACCAGCGCCGGGACGATGAAGATGCCGCCGCCGACGCCGAGGAGCGCGCCGAAGAAGCCGGCGAGCACGGCCGCGGCGAACATGGCGCCGACGAAGTGGACGGAGTAGGGCAAGGAGTGGACAGTGTACATTGGTCAGGAGTCGGGGTTGAGGGGTCAGGGATTTTGACAGAGGTTCACAGGGTGCACAGGCGGGAAAATAAATTCGTCATGGCGACCGCAGTTCGGCCCTAGACTTTTTCCTCCATGCCGTTCGCAGACCAGCTCTCGCAGACCGGATTGCCGCAGAACCTGCTGGCCGAGCGCTCGGTGCTGGGCGCGATCCTGCTGGAAGCGCACTGCTACTACGAAGTGGCGGAGATCCTCCGGCCCGACGACTTCCATCTCGACAGCCATCGCAAGATCTACCGCGCCATCACCGAGCTGGCGCAGGCCAACGTTCCGGTGGATTACATTTCGCTGGGCGAGGCGCTGGAACGGCATCACGACCTGGAGGCGGTGGGCGGGCACGCCTACCTGGCCAGCCTGACCGACGGGCTGCCGCAGGGGTTCAACGTCGACACCTATGCGCGCATCGTCAAGGACCGGGCGATCGAGCGGCAGTGCCTGGCCGCCGCCCACGAGGTCAGCGAGAGCGTGCTGGCGGGCCACACCAGCCAGGAGGTGCTGGAGCTGGCGCAGCGGCTGTTCTTCGGCATCGCGGCCGACCGGGTCGAGGAGGGCCTGACCAGCGTCGGCGATCTGACGCCGCGGCTGATGGAGAAGCTGGACGCGCTGCATGGGCAAGAGATCACCGGCTTGGCCACGGGCTTCAAGAAGCTGGACCAGCTCACCGCCGGGCTGCAGCCGAGCGACTTGATCATCGTGGCCGGGCGCCCCTCGATGGGCAAGACCGCCTTCGCCATGAACATCGTCGAGAATGCGGCGCTGGCGCCGCAGCCCAAGACGGCCGCCGTGTTCTCGCTGGAGATGAGCAAGGTGCAGCTGGTGATGCGCATGCTTTGCTCGACCGCGCAGGTGGATGCCCACAAGCTGCGCACCGGCTTCCTGGGCCGCGACGACATTGCCGCGCTCACCGCCGCCGCCGCCCGCCTGGCCCAGGCACCGATCTACATTGACGACAGCTCGGGCATTGACCTGCCGACGCTGCGGGCCAAGTGCCGCCGGCTGGCGGCCGAGCTGGCCACCCAGCGTCCGCCGCGGACGCTGGACCTGGTGGTGGTGGACTATTTGCAGCTGATGGGTTCGAGCGGGCGAGCCGAGAACCGCAACCTCGAAGTGTCGGCGATCTCGCGCGGGCTGAAGATTTTAGCGAAGGAACTGAAAGCTCCGGTGGTGGTTCTGAGTCAGCTCAGCCGGGCACCCGAGCAGCGCACCGGAAGCCATGAACCGATCCTCAGCGATCTGCGCGAGTCGGGCTCGATCGAGCAGGACGCGGACGTGGTGGCCTTCATCTACCGCGACGAGATCTACCACCGCGACACGGAAGAGCAGGGCAAGGCGCGGATCATCGTGGCCAAGCAGCGCAACGGGCCGATTGACACGGTGATGCTGGCGTTCCTGCGGCAGTTCACGCGCTTCGCCAATCTCTCGGAAGAGATGGGCGATGAGTACAGCGGGAGCGCCAACTAACGCGAGTGGCACGCCGGCGAGCCACTCAGCCGCCGAGCTTGGGGACGAGGGGCGGGGGCGCGAGGGGATGGGGATCGACCCAGATGATGTCGTTCATCGGCATTTTGGGGGCGACCTGGCGGACGATCTGCTCGGCTTGCTTCTTGGCGGCATCGGAGGTGACGGTGCCGTAGAGCAGAACCTCGTCGGCGTAGATGTGGGCCGAGATGCGGGCGAGGTCGGGCACCTTGGCCAAGGCATCGTTGAGCAGGGCTTGGGGCTCCTCGGCGGCGCGGGGCGGCGGCGGCGTGGCGGTGATCGGCGGCATGGGGCCGGTCGCGGCGGCGGGAGCGGGGGCGAACGGATCCTGGTTGACCAGGATCTGGCTGCTGACGCTGGATACTCCGGATACGGTCTTCACCACCGCCAGGGCGCGATCGGCCAGCGCCTGTGTCGGCACCACGCCGTTCAGTGAGACGGCGCCGTTCTCGCCCACGCTGGCGGTGATGGTGATGCCGCGCAGCACCGGATCGTCGGTGAGCCGCTGCATGATGTCGCCGGTGAGGGCGGTGTTTCCCTGGGCGGGAACCACGGGCAACGCCACCGCGCTCGCTGGCGTGCCCGAATTGGCTTGGCTGAACGCCAAGCTGGCGAAGGCGAGCATCGCCGCCGCGAATATCGCAGTACGCTGGGCCATAAGCATTATGTTAGCGCACGCACCGCGCGCAGGAGCGCGGCATCCTGGCCGGGCAGGAGGGTGCGCAGATCAAGCAGGCAGCGGCCGCGGGCGACGCGAGCCAGCACGGGCGGATCGCCTTGGCGCAGGCGTGGGGCGCAGTCCTGCGGCAGCGCGATCAGCCAGGTGCGCAGGGCGTGGCCCGGAGCAGCGCCGCCGCCGATGGGAGCGCGGCCTCGGAGGACCTGGGCGCCGAGGGCGGCGGGGAGCTGGGCGGCGAAGGCGCGGGCGCGGCGTTCGAGCTCGGCCTCGGGCATGGCAGCCATGGCGGCAATCGGCAGTTCGCTCCACTGTCCGCGCGCGCAAAGCTCGAGGGTGGCTTCGAGGGCGGCATAGGCCAGCCGGTCCACGCGCAGGGCGCGGAAGAGCGGGTTGGCGCGCATTCGGGCCACCAGCTTGGCCTTGCCGCTGAGCAGCCCGGCTTGCGGACCGCCGAGCAACTTGTCGCCGCTGAAGGTGACAGCGCCAATCCCCTGACGCAGGCTGTCGGAGACGGTCGGCTCGTTGGACACGGAACCGAGATTGCCGCTGCCGAGATCTTCGAGCACGGCGAGCTTGCGCTGGCGGCCGAGGGCGACCAGCTCGCGCAGCTCAGGGCGGGCGACGAAGCCGCGCATGAGGAAGTTGGAGCGGTGGACGCGGAGGATGAGGCGGGTCGAGCCGCCGCAGGCGCGGGCGTAATCGGCGAGGGAGGTGCGGTTGGTCGAGCCCACCTCGCGCACGCGGGCGCCGGCGCGCTCGACGATCTCGGCGATGCGGAAGCTCTCGCCGATCTCGACCAGCTCGCCGCGCGAGATCAGCACTTCGCCGCCATCGCCGGCCAAGGTGTTGACCGCCAGCAGGATGGCGGCGGCGTTGTTGTTGACGACCAGGCTGGCTTCGGCGCCGGCAAGGTCGGCGAGCAAGCGGTCGATATGGCGGTCGCGGCGGGCGCGCTTGCCGGTGGCGAGATCGAGCTCGAGGTTCGAGTAATTGGCGGCGATTTCGGCCACGCGCGCGACGGCGGCGGCGGCAAGCGGGGCGCGGCCGAGGTTGGTGTGCAGCGGGACGCCGGTGGCGTTGAGGACCGGGCGCAGCGAGGGACGGAGGCGGTCGCGCGCGGCCTGCAGCAGCGCCGCATCGAGCCCGGCCAGCGCCGCGGCGAATTCCTTGTCCGGAGAAGCCCGCAAAGCCGCCAACTGCTCGCGGATGACGCGGCGCGCGCCCGCCGGTCCAAGTTCCTGCCACAGTCCGGCCAATTCGGGCCGCCGGAGGAGCAGGTCCACCGAAGGAATCGCCCGCCGCCGCGCCATTGACTGGCGCGGGGCCCCGCGCGGCTTCGCCGCGCGACCCGCTAAACGCTCGGCCGGGCTGTGGGCCCGGGGCCCCGGCCCGGTCGAGCGTTGTGAACTGTGAACTGTCAACTGTGAACTGTCAACTGTGAACTGGCTTCAGGCGGCGGTTTCCTTCTGCAGCTTCTCGGCCTGGAAGTGCGAGGCCAGCGCCTGCAGCAGGGGCTGGAGCTTGCCGTCCATGACGTCGCCGAGCTGGTGGAGGCTGAGGCCGGCGCGGTGGTCGGTGACGCGGTTCTGGGGGAAGTTGTAGGTGCGGATTTTCTCGCTGCGGTCGCCGGAGCCGACCTGCTGCTTGCGCTCGGCGGCAATGGCCTTATGCTGCTTCTCCTGCTCGATCTCGAGAAGGCGGCTGCGGAGGACGCGCTCGGCCTTGGCGCGGTTCTTGATCTGGGATTTTTCGTCCTGGCAGGAGACGATGACGCCGGTGGGCAGGTGGGTGATGCGGACGGCGGAGTAGGTGGTGTTCACCGACTGGCCGCCGGGGCCGGAGGAGCAGAAGGTATCGATGCGGATGTCCTTGGGATCGATCTGGATTTCGACCTCTTCGGCCTCGGGCAGCACGGCGACGGTGACGGCCGAGGTGTGCACGCGGCCCTGCTGCTCGGTGGCGGGCACGCGCTGGACGCGGTGGACGCCGCTTTCGTACTTGAGCTGGCTGTAGGCGCCCTTGCCCTCGACGATGGCGACGACTTCCTTCAGCCCGTGGACGCCGCTTTCGCTGGTGCTGAGCACCTCGATGCGCCAACGCTGCTGCTCGGCAAAGCGGCTGTACATGCGGAACATCTCGGCCGCGAAGAGGGTGGCTTCGTCGCCGCCGGTGCCGGCGCGGATTTCGAGAATGACGTTCTTCTGATCGTTGGGATCCTTGGGCAGCAGCAGTTGCCGCAGCCGTTCCTCGGCGGCGGCGATGGCGGGCTCGAGCTGGGCGAGCTCGTCGGCGGCGAGCTTGCGCAGCTCGGCGTCGCTGTCGTGCAGCATGAGGCGGGCATCGGCGGCCTGCTGCTGCAGGCCGCGGTAGCTGCGGAACTCCTCGGCGAGCGGGGCCAGCTCGGCGTGGGTGCGGGCCAGCTTCTGGTACTTGGCGCTGTCGGCAATGACGGCGGGCGAGGCGAGCTGGGCGGTGACCTCGTCGTACTGGGCTTCGATTTTTTGCAGCCTGTCGAGCATGGACCGCCTTAGGAGATGACCAATTCGCCGCCCTGGGACTGCTCCAGGGCCATGGCAGTTTCGAGGGAATGGATGGAGCAGGCGAGTTGATCGTCGCTGGGCTCCTGGGTGGTGATGCGCTGCAGCCAAAGGCCGGGGCGGGCGAGCAGGGCGAAGACCGAGCGGCTGTGCTTGGCGCCGAAGCGGATGACCTCGTAGGCCAGCCCGGCGATGACCGGCAGCAGGGCGATGCGGATGAATAGCCGCATCCAGAACGAATGCACCGGGATGAGGATGTAGAGCGCCATGGCGATCAGCATGATGACGATCATGAAGCTGGTGCCGCAGCGAGGATGGAGGGTGGTGAAGGGGCGGGCGTGGGCGATGTCCACCGGCTGGCCGGACTCGTAGTTGAAGACCACCTTGTGCTCGGCGCCGTGGTAGGCGAAGACGCGGCGCACGTCGGGCAGCAGCGCCAGCCCGCCCATGAAGAGCAGGAAGAGCAGGATGCGAACGACGCCATCCACGACATTGAACATGATCTGGCCGGAGAGCGCCGGCCAGTGCTTGGCGCTTTCAGTGGCGAGCAGCAGGGGGACGAACTTGTACAGGCCGATGAAGAACAGCAGCGAGGCGGCCAGGCTGAGGCCCATGCCCCAATTCGAGACCTCGGATTTCTTGGCGGGGCTGGCCTCGCCGGCGCGCTTCGCCTCGGCGGCGAGCGCCTCGTCGCTGCTGAAGCGCAGCGCGCGCACGCCCAGCGCCATGGCTTGGCCGAGGGTCCCCAGGCCGCGGAGCATGGGCCATCCCCAGACTTTGTTGCGCTCGCTGGGGCGGACCAAGGTGCGGGTGGTGGTGGCCAGGGTTCCGTCGGGGCGGCGGACGGCGACGGCATAGGAATGGGGGGCGCGCATCATGACGCCCTCCATGACGGCTTGGCCGCCGACGAGGATCTCGCTCTCGCCGCTTTCGAGGGCGATCAAAAGCTGCAGATGCAGGGCTTGGCGCAGGTGCCGCAGGAAAGGCATGGCATTCTCATTGTATTGGCGCGGAACCCGGCGTGGCTAGGCCACGCGGCCCGCAAGGCAAGACCAGGAAAACAAAAGAGATAGACCAGCTATTTTATCACGCTTTGACGACCGCGCGGGCCCAGGCCAAGACCGCGATGGCGATCTGCAACGCCTGCTTTGCCTCGTCGGCCCCAACCGAATCCACGGTTTCGTAGCGCGCCTCCACGGCGTCGCTCCGCCCTTTGGCTCCGCGCCTTGGCTCCATCATGGCCCTACGGCGCCATTAAATCGTTCGATGCTTCCGCGAGCGGCATGCCGCCGGCGAGGTGGAACAGTTCCCTGCCGCCGGTGAGGCGCAGCACCTGCTCCACGCGCTCGAACAAGGGCGCCTGGCTGGCGTGGGCGCGGAAGGCGGCAATTTTGCGCTCGAGATAGGGCTCGGCAGGGACGGCGACATCGGGCGCGGGCAGCCACACCGGAGGAAACCCCGGCGGCTGGGCGGCGGCGGTTGAATACCAGAGCCGCCGGGCTTGGTGGGGCGGCAGGTTCAGCTCCGGGAAGTAGCGTTCGTGGGCGGCCCAGTGAAAGGCGGCGGTGGCCACCACGCCCGCCGTGGCGTGGTCAGGATGGGCGGTCACCGAGCCCTCGGGCCCCATGCTGAGGATGATTTCAGGACGCAAGCGGCGGATCACCCCGATCACGCGGCCCACGATGGGGTAGAAGGGGGCCTGGGGAAGCGCGGCGTCGGGATAATCCCAGATTTCATGGCTGGCGAAGCCGAGGATGGCGCAGGAGGCGGCCAGTTCTGCGCGGCGCAGGGCTTGCAGAGCGGGGTTGTCGCGGGCGCCGCCGCGGTTGCGCGCGGCCTCGCCGGAGGTGAGGCAGACCAAGTGGGCAGCGATGCCGCGGCTGGCGTAAAGGGCCACGGTGCCGCCGAAATTGGCGGCTTCGTCATCGGGATGGGCGGTGATGCAGAGCAGGGGGATGGCGGACGCGGGCGCGGACATGGATAAATTATGGGCGAGGTGGCGCGGAGCGGGTGGGTGGGGGCTGCGCGCCCGGTGTCCGGGAGCGGACACTTGATCGGCGAAATCGGACCGGGGAGCGAAACCTGGAGGCGGGCAAGGAGTATTAACTCCATGAGAACGCTCTGGCAGCCGACGTGCTGATTAGGAAACCATGAAGAACGCGATTCCATACGGTCTGCTGGCGGCGGCGCTGCTGATTGCCAGCGTCACGCCGCTGCGGAACCGCGTTTCAGGTGCGATGCGGCCGGCCATTGTCCAGGTGGACCAGAGCCTGAAGCAGCACTTCCCCACCCTGGCGATCATCGAGGCGCTGTGGCGGGCCAACAAGCCGGGGCCCAAGCTGCAGCCCTCGCGAGCCTGCACGCAAGCAGACGCGTTCACGTCCTGCTGATCACCACTCGCCGTCTTTCTGCATCTTGCGGATCTTGCGTTTGATCAGATCGCGCTTGAGCGTGCTCAGGTGGGCAAGGAAAAGAACGCCATTGAGGTGATCCACCTCGTGCTGGATGGCGCGCGCCAGCAATTCCTCGCCGGAATGCTCGAACCATTCGCCCTCGAGGTTCTGGGCGCGGACGGTGACCGAGCGGGCGCGGGTGACGTCGGCGCGGAACCCGGGAATGCTGAGGCAGCCTTCCTCGCCGGTCTGCTTGCCCTCTTTGCGGACGACTTGGGGGTTGAGCAGCACCAAGCGCTGGCTGGGGTCTTCGCCGCCGCTGCAGTCAATGACGGTGAGCCGCTGGCCCAAGCCGATCTGCGGGGCGGCCAGGCCGACGCCGCTGGCGGCTTTCATGGTGGCGAACATATCCTCGACCAACTGGCGCAACTCGGGAGACCCGAAGCTTGCAACCGGCGCGGCCGGGGTGGTGAGGATGGGGTCGGGGAACTTGACGATGGGGTAGATCTTCAAAACGCCCGCACTTGCTCCTTATACGCATTGTAATTGCGCTCGAGCTCGAGCATCGAATCGCCGCCGAATTTCTCGAGCGCGGCCTGGGCCAGCACCAGCGCCACCATGGCTTCGCCCACCACCGCGGCCGCCGGCACCACGCAGACATCGCTGCGCTCGTAGGCGGCCTTGACCGGCTCGCGGGTGGCGAAGTCCACGCTGGCGAGCGGGCGGCGGAGGGTGGAGATGGGCTTGAGGAAGCCGCGGACCACCAATGCTTCGCCGTTGCTCATGCCGCCCTCGAGGCCGCCGGCGTGGTTGCCCTGGCGGGTGAAGCGGCGGGCGGCGCGATCGTAGGCGATGGGATCCTGGGCGCGCGAGCCCGGCAGGGCGGCGATCTCGAAGCCGTCGCCGAGGGCGACGCCCTTGACGGCCTGGATGGACATCACTGCCTGGGCCAGCCTGCCGTCCAGCCGCTCGTCCCAGTTGGCGCAGGTGCCGAGGCCGGGCGGAAGGCCGGCGGCGCGCACCTCGAAGACGCCGCCGACGGTGTCGCCGCTGCGCAGCGCCTGGTCCACCTCGGCCTTCATGCGCTGCTCGCTGGCAGCGTCCAAGCAATGCAAGAGGATCTCGTCGCGGGCGGCGAGCTCGCGCAGAGCCGTCCAGGTGACTTCGAAATCCGGATCCAGGGAGGCGGCGCCGACGGCGATGACGTGGCTGAGGACCTCGATGCCCAGCGCCCGCAGCAGCAATTTGGCCAAGGCGCCAGCGGCCACGCGGGCGGCCGTCTCGCGGGCGCTGGCGCGCTCGAGCACGTAGCGGGCCTCGGCGAAATTGAACTTGATGGCGCCGGCCAAATCGGCGTGGCCGGGGCGGGGGCTGGCGACGGGGCGGGCGGCATCCCCGGCCGGCGCGTCCACCGCCAGCGTATGCTGCCAATTTTTCCAGTCATGATTGGCGATCTGGATGGCGACGGGGGCGCCGATGGTGGCGCCGTTGCGGATGCCAGCCAGGAATTCGGCGCGGTCGTGCTCGATCTTCATGCGGCCGCCGCGGCCGAAGCCTTGCTGGCGGCGCCAGAGCTCGCGCTCGACCAAGGCGGCATCGAGGGCGAGGCCGGCGGGCAGGCCCGAGACCAGCGCCAGCAGGGCTTGGCCATGGGACTCGCCGGCGGTGGAAAAGCGAAGATTCGACACAGGTTTTCAGTGTACCGTTTCCGGTTCCCCGGCCCCTGCCGCCGGGTCCCTGTTAGTATCATTCGGCAGGAGGTCTGGATTGGGAACGCTGGCGCCGCCGCAACAAGAGGACCGCCGCCACTGGCTGCTGCTGCGGTGGCTGGGCGGACATCTGGAGGGCTTGGGGGCGTACTCCCAGCTCAGCGGGCGGGCCTTCCGCAATTTCTTTGCGCGGCCGTTCTATGGCGGCGACGCGCTGCTGCAGATGGACGCCATCGGGGTGGGCTCGCTGCCGATCGTCATTTTGACCGGGTTCTTCACCGGGGCGGTGATGGCGCTGCAGCTGGCCGGCACGCTGGCGACCTACGGCCAGATCAGCCGCATCGGCTCGCTGGTGGCGCTCTCGCTGGTGCGCGAGCTGGGCCCGGTGCTGACCGGCCTGATGGTGGCCGGCCGCAATGCGGCCGGCATGGCCAGCGAACTGGGCTCGATGGTGGTGACCGAGCAGGTGGACGCGATGCGGGCGCTGGGCACCGACCCCGGCAAGAAGCTGGTCGCGCCGCGGGTGCTGGCCACGCTGGTGATGCTGTTCTTCCTGGCCATCATCGCCGATTTGTGCGGCCTGATCGGTGGCTTCCTGTATTCGGTGCTGTCGCTGGGGCTGGACGCGCGCCAGTACTGGTACACCGCGGTGCAGTCGCTGGGCGCGACCGACTTCAGCCAGGGGCTGATCAAGCCGGTGATCTTCGGCATCATCATTGCCACCGTGGGCTGCTACTACGGCATGTCGGCGCGGGGCGGCACGCGGGGCGTCGGGCGCGCCACCACCACCTCGGTGGTCTCGGCCTCGGTGCTCATCATCCTGAGCGACTTCATGATCAGCCGGGTGCTGATCGGCATCTTCGGCTCCTGACCATGCCGGGCCCGCCGATCCTGATTGATTTTGAAGGCGTGAGCCTGGCCTTCGGCGCCACGCGGGTGCTGGACAACGTTTCGCTGCAGGTGCGGCGCGGCGAAACCAAAGTGCTGCTGGGGGAGACCGGGACCGGCAAGTCGGTGCTGCTCAAGCTGGCGCTGGGCCTGCTGCGCCCGGATGCCGGGCGGGTGGAGGTGCTGAGCGAAAGCGTGAGCCGCATGCCCGAGCGGGACTTGTTCGAACTGCGGCGGCGCATCGGCATCGTCTTCCAGGAGAGCGCGCTGTTCGACTCGCTTTCGGTGCGCGAAAACGTGGCCTACCGCCTGGAAGAGGAGGGCCGCCTGGATGAAGCCCATATCGAGGCGCGGGTGCGGGCTTGCTTGGCCGCGGTGGAACTGGAGGCGGCGATTGACAAGATGCCGGCCGAGCTTTCGGGCGGCATGCAGCGCCGGGTCTCGATCGCGCGCGCGCTTTCGACCGAGCCCGAGATCATGCTCTACGACTCGCCCACCGGCGGGCTGGACCCGATCACGGCGACCAACATCATGGAGCAGATCATCAAGCTGCGCGACCTCAGCCACGTGACCGCGCTGCTGGTCTCGCACCGGCTGCAGGACGGCTTCCTGATGGCGACCCACGTCTGGGATGCCGCCGCCAACGCGCTGCGCCCCGACGCCGCGGCCGCGGCAGCGACCTCGTTCGCGGTGCTGCACGACCGCCGCGTGGTGTTCGACGGCTCGGCCACCGCGCTGCGCTCCAGCCCGGACGCGTACCTGCGGCATTTCTTGGCGGACGTGGCGGCGTGACGCCAGAGTGTCGGCACCCCGCCACTCGACCTCGATTTTGGGTGACGATCTCGGTTGCGTTCACCATACGCTAGCGCCTTCCGATACACTGTCCCTCATCCATGCGGCCCGAAATCGAGGCCAACCTCGCGGCCGGCGGCACCGTGCTCGCCTCGCATCCGCGCTTGGCGCGCGCGCTGGCCGCCGACGCCGACCGCCAGCAGCGGGACGCCGGCCTCGAGGCCTGGCCGCGACCGCGCATCTTCACCCTGGACGCGTGGCTCGAGCAGGCCTGGACGGCGCGCGGCGCCGGCCTGCTGCTCTCCAGCGCCCAAGAGCAACGCCTTTGGGAATCGGTTCTGAAAAATGCTCCGGGCAACACGCCGGGGGTGGATCTGGCCGCCGAGGCGGCCGCGGCGTGGCAGCTCGCGCAGGCGTGGGAGCTGGATTGGTCCAGCCCGGCGTGGCGCGACAGCGAAGAAACCGAAGCCTTCGCCGGCTGGGCCGCCGCATTCCGGCGCGAGTGCCGTGCCCATCAATGGATCACCGCCGCCGAGTTGCCCGCCGCCGCGGCGGCTCCGCCGCCGGGCCCGGTGCTGCTGGTCGGCTTCGATGAGTCCACGCCGGCGCAGGCGCGTCTGTTCGCGGCTTGGCGGGCGGGCGGCTGCGAGGTGGCGTCGTCCCCATCGAGCGGGCCTGCCCCCGCTCCGCAAGTGCGGACCGCCGCCGATGCCGCCGCGGAGCTCGCGCTGGCCGCCGCCTGGGCCCGCGACTTGCTCCATCGGGGAGCAGCCGGGCCGATTGGCGTCGTCGTGCCGGGCTTGGGCTCGGTGCGCGTCTTGGCAGAACGCATCTTCGCCTACGCGCTCCACCCCGACCGCGAGCCCTGGAGCACGAGGCCGCGGGCTTACCACGTCTCGCTCGGGCCTGCGCTGGCCTTCGCCGGGCCCGCGCACGCGATGCTGTCGCTGCTGCGTGCGGTGGAATCGGCCGCAGGCGCCACGCTGGCCGAGGTGCTGCCCTGGCTGCGCTCGCCCTACTTCGCCGACTCCGACAGCGAGCGCGGCGCGCGCGCGCAGCTCGAGCGCGCCCTGCGCCACCAGCATCGCCAAGTTTGGGGCTGGACGGATTTGCGAAACCTCGCCCGCGGCGCGGGCTGCTCGCATTGGGCCGCCGCTCTCGACGGAGTCCGCACGGCGCGCGGCTCCTGGCCCGCCCGCCAATCGCACTCCGCCTGGGCCGATAGCGTCGCCCGCCTTGGCCGCGCGGCCGGATGGCCGGGCGAGCGCGGCCTGTCCAGCGAAGAGCATCAAGCCGGGCAAGCCTGGGAAGCGTTGTTGCTTGATTTCGCCAAGTTGGACGAAGTCGCGCCGCCCCCGATCGGCTTCCCCGAAGCCCGCAGCCGCCTGCAGGCTCTGGCGCAGCGCGTCTTCCAGCCGCAAGCCGCCGACGCTCCGGTGCAGATTCTGGGATGGCCAGAGGCCGCGGGGGCGGAGTTCCGGCACCTGTGGATCGCCGGCCTCAGCGACGACGCGGTTCCGCCGGCCGGCACGCCGCATCCATTTCTTCCGCTGGCGCTGCAACGCGGCGCCGGCATGCCGCGCGCCAGCGCGGAGCTGGCCGCCGAACACGCCCGCCGGGAGTGGCAGCGGCTGCTGGCCAGTGCGCCCCAGGTGGTCGCAAGCTGGGCGGCCACGCGCGCCGAGGAGGCCCTGCGCCCGAGCCCGCTGCTGGCGGGCGCTGCGGCTGCGCAAGTCTCCGGGGCCGCGCCATCCCTGCTGACGCCTGCGCCCACCGAGCTGTGCGAGGACGCGCTGGCTCCGGCGGCCGAGGGCGAGGAGATCCGGGGGCCGGCGCGCATTCTCGAAGATCAATCCGCCTGCGCGTTCCGCGCCTTCGCCCACCACCGCCTCCACGCCGGCGCCGCCGAACCGGTTGCCGACGGCCTGCCTGCGACCCTGCGCGGCGAGCTTCTGCACGCCTTGCTTGCCGTGGCCTGGTCGCAGCTTCGCACCCAAGACGCGCTCCTCGCCGCGCCGGCCGCGGCCCTGGCGTCGCGGGCCGCGGAATGGGCGAAGGCGATCGTGGACAACACCGAGCCGCTGCGCGGCGCGCCCGGCCTCGCCGCGCTCGAGGCCCAGCGGCTGGCCCGCACCGCGCTGGATTGGCTCGACGAGGAGCGCGAGCGCGGTCCGTTCGAAGTGGTGGCGCGCGAAGAGGATGCCGAGTTGCAGTTTGCCGGCCTGCATCTGCGCATGCGCCGCGACCGGCTGGACCGCGCGCCCAATGGCGACCTGCACCTGCTCGACTACAAGTCTGGCCCCATAAGAACGGCGGCGCCGTGGCAGAACGGAGTGGCCGAATTTCCGCAACTGCCGCTGTACGCCGTAACCCATCCGCAGCGGGAGAAGATCGCCGCAATCGCCTTCGCCCGGGTCCGCACGGGCGAGATGAAGCTCATCTCGCAGCCCACCCCGCTCGGAACGCTGGAGGCCTGGGAGGCCGAGCTGGCCGCGCTGGCCCGCGCCTACCTCGCCGGCGAGGCGCGGGTAGCGCCGCGCGAACCGCCCAAGACCTGCGAGCATTGCGATCTGGGGCCGCTGTGCCGCATCCGCGAACAAGAGGCCGGCGATGGCGACTAGCGCGCAAGCCGCAGCGCTGCTGGCCGAGGACAGCGCCGCGCGCGCCCGCGCCCTCGACGTGGCCGGCTCCTTCCTGGTGGAAGCCCCGGCAGGCGCGGGCAAGACCGAGCTGCTGGTGCAGCGCACGCTCGCGCTGCTGGCGCGGGTCGAAGCGCCCGAGGCCGTGGTTGCGCTGACGTTCACCCGCAAGGCGGCCGCGGAGATGCGCCAGCGCGTGCTCGCCGCCATCGCCGCCGCCGACCGCGCCGAACCCGCGGAAGATCACCGGCGCCTGACCTGGTCGCTGGCTCGCGCGGCGCGGGCCCGCGACCGGGAACGCGGCTGGAACCTGGCCGCCACCCCTGCCCGCCTGCGCATCGAGACCCTCGACGCGCTCGCCCTCCGCTGCGTCGCCCGCATGCCCTGGCTCTGCGGCCTGGGCACAGCGCCGGCTCCGGCCGAGGACGCCGAGCCGCTCTACCGGGCAGCGGCCCGCGCCGTGCTGCGCGGCATCGAGGACGGTCCGGAGGGAGACCCCGCCCGCCGCCTGCTGCTCCATCTCGACGCCGATCTCGGCCTGGCCGTCAAGACCATCGCGGACCTGCTTCCGCTGCGAGACCAATGGCAGACCATGGTCGCGGCTGCCCGCCACGCCGGGGTGCGGGTCCAAGAACTGATGCAGCGCGACCTCGGCGCCTTGGTGCGCGCCCAACTGGAGCAGTTGATCGCGGCCTTGGGGCCGGAAGGCGTGGCGCTGGCGCGGGGCGCCGGCGCCGACGCGCTCCCCGGCCCCGAGCTGGCCTGCCTGCCGCAGTGGCACGCGCTGGCCAAGTTCGCGCTTACGGACAAGGGCTCGCTGCGCAAGAAGCATGCCGGCGGGCTCCACCTCTCGCAGGATGCCGAAGACCGCCTGCATCGCACCCGCATGCTCCCGGCCGCGGCGCCGGCCTCGGAGTTGATCGAGGCCCTGGTCGAGCTGCTGCCGCAGGCCGAGCTCGCATTGCAGCGCCTCTTCGCCCAGCAGGCCACCTGCGATTTCACCGGAATCACGCTCGCCGCCGTGGCCGCGCTCGGCGAGGAGGCCGCTCCTTCCGCGCTCGCCTTCGCCCTCGACGGCCGCCTGCAGCACCTGCTGGTGGACGAATGCCAAGACACCTCGCACGCGCAATTCGCCCTGCTCGATGCCCTCGTCCGCGAGTGGCAGCCGGGCGATGGCCGCACGCTGTTCCTGGTCGGCGACCCGATGCAGTCCATCTACCGCTGGCGCAACGCCCGGCTCGAGCTTTTTCTCCGCGCCGCCGCCGAGGAGCGCCTGGGTCCGGTGCGGCTCGAGCGCCTGCGCCTGCGCCGCAATTTCCGCTCGGCGCCGGCGCTGGTGGATTGGTGCAACGGCCGCTTCTCGCGCGCCTTCCCTGCCGGCGACGATCTCGAGACCGGGGCCGCGCGCTTCGAGGCGGCCGTGGCGGCGCAGGCGTTCCTTGGCGAGGTCGCCTGCCACGCGGTCGAGGACCGGCCCGGCGCCGCGGCGGTTGAAGCCGGCCTGATCGCGGAGCTGATCGAGGCCGAAGCCCCCGAGGCTTCGATCGCAGTGCTCGCTCCCACCCGCAACGACGTCGCCGCCCTCGGCGCCACGCTGCGCGGCCGCGGCATCGCCTTCGAGGCGATCGAGATCGAGCCCCTGGCCCAGGCGCCCGCCATTGCCGACCTGCTGGCGCTGGCGCGCGCCCTCGGCGACCCGGCCGACCGGGTGGCCTGGCTGGCCGCGCTGCGCGCGCCCTGGTGCGGCCTCACCCTGGCCGATCTGCACGCCCTGTGCCGCGACGACAAGCACACGCCCGTGCTCGAGCTGTGGCAGCAGCGCCGCGAAGGGCTCTCCGCCGAGGGCCGAGCCCGCGCTCAGCGCGTCTTCGAGTTCCTCGAACCCGCCGCGCGCGAACACGGCCGCGTCGGGCTGGGAGCGCGGTTGGCTTGGTGCTGGGATCGCCTCGGCGGCGCCGCGTGCGCGCGCTCGGCCAACGTGGCCAGCGAAGTCGAGGCCTTCTGGCGGCTGCTCGACCGCTTGGAGAGCGAATCTCCCGCCGTGGACCCGGAACGGCTCGTCACCGGGGTCGAGAACCTCCACGCCCCGCCCCAAGCCGCCGCCGGCCAGCGCAGCGTGAAGATCATGACCGTCCACAAGGCGAAGGGGCTCGAATTCGACACCGTCATCCTGGTCGGACTTGCCCGCCAGGCCCGCAGCGGCGACGCGCGCTTGCTGCGCTGGGTCGAGCGCGCCGCCGCGCCCGGCAGCCTGGGCTGGCTGGTCGCCGCCAAGCCGCGCCGCGGCAGCGACGAGCCATTGTACGAATACCTGGGCGAGCACCAAAAAGCGGAAGCGCGCAACGAGGATCTGCGCCAGCTCTACGTGGCCGCAACCCGCGCCAAGTCCCGGCTCCATCTGCTGGCCCGCCTGGTGCGGAAGCAAGACGGCAGCTTCGCTCCCGCGCCCTCGTCGCTGCTGGCCCGCATTTGGGAGTCGGCGGAACCGCAGTGGCAGGCCGCCTGGGCCCAGCGGCGCATTCCGCCGCCGCCTGCCGCCGGCGCGGCGGCCGCGCCGCAACTCCGCCGGGTGCGCTCGAACTGGCAGCCGGCACCGACGGCGCCGGGGGTGGCATGGCGCTCGATCCGCCTGGCGCCCCCGCCCTCGACCGAAGCGGCGCGCGCGGGGCGCGGCGAGCTCGCGCTGCGCGCGCGCGCCTTGGGCACCGCGGTGCACGCCGAATTGCAGCGGATCGCCGAAAGCGGACGGCTCGAATCCGACGCCCGACGCCTGCGGCTCGCCTTGCGCGCCGCCGGCATCACGGCGCAGGATCTCGAGGCCGCACAGCGCGAGGCAGCGGCGGCGATCGAGCGCACACTCTTAGACGCCCGCGGCCGCTGGCTGCTGGGACCGCATGAGCAGGCCGTCTGCGAATGGCGGCTGGCGGGCATGGCGGGGGATGATCTCGTGCACGCCACGCTCGATCGCAGCTTCATCGAAGACGATACGCGCTGGATCGTGGACTACAAACTGGGCATGCCCGAGCGGGGCCAAGCGGAAACCGAATTCCTTGCCGAGCAGACCGAGTCCTACCGGCCCCAGCTCGACCGCTATGCCCGGCTGGTGGCCGGGCTGGCACCGCATCCAGTCCGCTGCGGCCTCTATTTCCCCTTTTGGTCGGGCTGGGTCGAGGTGGAGCATTCCGCAAAGCCCCTATAGATTGTGCTGTTTAGGCCTGACCCCCCAGATGTGTGGTTTAATGTCTTGATTCGTAGGGGAATCTGCGGCTACTATTCCTGCAGAGCGGTGGAGCAGCATGGCCAAAGGGGGTTCGCGTGCTCAAGCTGAAAAAACTGCAAATCCTGGGGTTCAAGTCCTTTTGCGACCGCACTGATCTGCAGTTTCCCGGCGCCGGGGTGGTGGCGATCGTGGGCCCCAACGGCTGCGGGAAATCGAACATCGCCGACGCCATCAGCTGGGTGCTGGGAGAGCAGTCGGCGAAGTCGCTGCGCGGCGGGCGCATGGAGGACGTCATCTTCGCGGGCACGCGCGACCGCATGGCGACCGGCATGGCGGAAGTCAGCTTGACCTTGATTGACCCGGCGGAATACGAACCGGGTCCGGAGCCGGCGGCCGAATCCGAGAGCGCCGAGCCGGCGGGCACCGAATCCTGGGATGATAGCGAGAGCGAAGGGCGGGCCGCTGGCGGCGCCGACGCCGCGGCCGAGGGAGGAAGCGCGGGCAGCGGCGTGGTGCTCACCTTCCGCAAGAAGCGCAAGGTGCAGGCGCACAACCGGCGCGGCGAGGTGGTGGTGACGCGCCGGCTGTTCCGCAACGGCGAGAGCGACTACCTGATGAACGGGCGGGCGTGCCGGCTGCGGGACATCCAAGAGCTGTTCATGGGCACGGGGCTGGGCCCGGAGTCGTACGCCATCATCGAGCAGGGGCGGATCGGGCAGATCCTGAGCTCGAAGCCGCACGAGCGGCGGGCCATCATCGAGGAAGCGGCCGGGGTGGGCAAATACAAGGCCAAGCGGCGCATGGCCGAGGCGCGGCTGGAGGCGGCGCGCCAGAATTTGGCGCGCATCAACGACATTTTCGAGGAAGTCACGCGCCAGGTGAACTCGCTCAAGCGCCAAGCCTCGAAGGCGCAGCGCTACCGCCAGCTCAAGACCGAATTCGATGCGCAGCATCGCGCGCTGCTGCGCAGCCGTGGACGGGCGCTCGCCGCCGCGCAGGAGCAAGCCGCGAGCGCCCAGGCCGCCGCGCGAGCCGAGGTCGAGGCCGCGCAGCAAGCGTTGGCGGCCGAGGACGGCGCGCGCGCCGCCGCCGCCGCCGCCAGCTCCCAGTGCGAGCTCGAGCTGCGCCGGGCCACCGCCGAAGCGGCCCGGCTCGTGCGCGAGCGCGAGCACGCCGAGCAGCAAGCCGAGTTCGCGACCCGCGAGCAGGCCGAGGTGGCGCGCCGCGTCGAGGACCTGCGCGCCGACCAGCTGCGCAGCAGCGAGCAGGACCAAACCCTAGGCGCCGAGCTGGAGGCGGCGCGCAGCGAGCGCGACGCAGCAGGCGCGGTGCTGGCCGCTGCCTCGGGCCAGGTGGAGGCGCGGCGCGCTGAACTGGCGGCTGCGCAAGCGGCGGTGGCCGAGCAGCAACGGGAAATGGAAGCTGCCCGCCAGGCCGGGCTGGAGGCGCTGGCGCAGGCATCGGCGCTCGGGCAGCAGCACGCGCAGCAGGAGGCGCGCAGCGGCGAGCTGGCGCGGCAACTCCAGCGCATCGAGCGCGAGGCGGGCGAGACCCACGCCGAACTCGACCGCGCCGGCGCGCGCCGCGGCCAGCTTCAACTCGAGTTCCAGTCGCAGCAGTCGGCCGCCGAACAGATCGCGGAGCAAGCCGGTGGGCTGGCCGAGCGCGCCCGCGAGCTGGCGGCCGAGCACGCCGGCGAGCAGGAAGCCGGGCAGAACGCCCGAACCCAAGCCGCCGAAGCCGGCGCGCGGCGCGCTTCGCTGGAGGAGATCGCGGCCCAGCACGGCTACAGCAGCGACGCGGTGCGCGCCTTGCTGGCGGGTAGGAGCGAAGGCTTCGCGCCGAAGGGCCTGCTGGGCGAATACCTCGAGGTCGAGGCGCCCTATGACCGCGCGCTCGAGCAATTCCTGCATGACGAGCTCAACTACGTCGTGGTGGAGTCCTGGGGCGAGGCGCGGACCGGACTGGACCGGCTCCACGCCCGCGAGCAGGGGAGGGCCACGCTGCTGGTGCAGAGCGACGCGGCCCCGGCGCGCGGCGAGCTTCCGGGCGGCTGGCGGGCGGCGGTCGCGGCGGAAGACGGCATCACCCCGGCCTTGGCGAAGATTCGCACGCTGCAGGAATTCAAGGTCGAAGCCGCGCTCCCCCGGCTGCGGGACGTGTTCCTGCTGGCCGAGTCGGCGGCCGGGCAGGCGCAGGCCTTGGCGGAGCGGTATCCGCAAGCCTTCTTCCTCACCCCGCGCGGCGAGTGCTTTCACCACTGCCAGGTGAGCGCCGGGGCTGGCGCCAGCCGCGGTCCGCTCAGCTTGAAGCGCGAGCTGCGCGAGTGGAGCGAGCGGGAGACCGCCTTGCAAGCCGCCCTGGCGCGCCACGAGCAGCGCCAGGTGGTGCTGGCGCGCGATCTGGAAGCGGTCGAGAGCCAACTGGAACAAACCCGGACCGCGCAGCACGAAACCGAGAAGCAGCGGATCACCAGCCGCCAAGCCGTCGAGCAGGCAGCCACCGACCACACGCGCGCGCAGGTCCGCCTGCAGCAATTGCAGCTGGAAGCCGAGCAGACGCGCACGGCGTGCCGGGCGGCCGCCGAGGCCGCGGCGGCCGCCGCCGAGCGGTGGGCCGCGATCGAGATCGAGCGCGCCCGCTTGGCGGCGATGGCGACCTCCGCACAGGAGCAAGCAACGGCGGCCGCCGCCGTCCGCGACGACTGCGCCGCAGCGCTGGGAGAAGCCCAGACCGAGCAGGCGCGCCTGGAAGAGCGGGCCCGCGCCGCCGCCGCCGCCTTCGGCCGCATCGAACGCATGGCGGCCGAGCTGGCCGTGCGCCAGCAGCAGATCGCTGCGGAAATCGCCCTGCTGGAGCAGCGCGTGACCGCGCTGGCCCAGGCTCTCCGCGATGGCGCGGAACGCGCCCAGCGGCTGATCGAGGCCGGTTCAGCGGCCCAAGCGGCCCAAGCCGCGGCCGAAGCCGCGCTGGAGGCGGCGCGCACCCAGGCCGCCGCCGCCGAGGCGCGAATGGACGAGCGGCGCTCGCATCTTGATCGCTGCCGCGAGCTGGCGCAGCAGGCCGAGCTCGCCCTGGCCCGCCTCGACTCGGATGCCGCGCACCTGGCGCACACCTGCCAAGAGGAACTGGCCTGCGCGCTGGCCGACCTGCTGGCCGAGGCCGAGCCGGCCCCGGCCGAGGGCGCAGCCGCGCTCGAGGGCGACGCGCTGGAGGAATCGGTGCGCGCCCTGCGCCAGCGCATCGAGGCGCTGGGGCCGGTGAACATGATGGCGCTCGAAGAATTCGAGGAAGCCCAGCAGCGCCACACCTTCATGGACACCCAGCGCACCGACCTGCTCGACTCCATCGCCGACACGCAGAAGGCGATCCAGGAAATGGACGCCATCTCGCGGCAGAAATTCGAGGAGGCGTTCGAGCGCATCAACACCTATTTCCAGGAGACCTTCCGGGTGCTCTTCGGCGGCGGCCAGGGCTTCCTGCGCTTGAGCGAAATCGAGGGCGCCAGCGAACACGGCGTGGATTTGGTGGCCCAGCCGCCGGGCAAGAAGCTGCAGAACGCGCTGCTGCTGTCGGGCGGCGAAAAGGCCATGACCGCCATGGCGCTGCTGATGGCGGTGTTCCGCTACCAGCCCAGCCCGTTCTGCCTGCTCGACGAAGTGGACGCCCCCATGGACGAAGCCAACACCGCGCGCTTCGCCGAAATGGTGAAGCAGATGAGCGCGCAGACGCAGTTCATCCTCATCACCCACAGCAAGCGCACCATGGAATCCGCGCCGACGCTCTACGGCGTGACCATGGCCCAGGCCGGCGTCTCGCGCCTGGTCTCCGTGCGGGTCGAGGATGCCGCGGCGGCCCAGCCGGCGCTTGCCGAAGTCGAGCAGCGCCTGGCCGCCGCGCAATGAGCGGCATCGGAGCCGTTGCGGTGCTGGCGTTCGCGTTCTCTGCCGCACTGGCGGCGCAATCCGCCAAACCCTGCACCGCGGTCGGCAAGGACCGCTGGGCGGTGAAGACGGCCGCGCCCCTGGAGGCGGCCCATGCCCGCGCCCTGGCCTTTGCCGATTTCGCCCATTGGCCGGCGCCGGCGGATCCCGCCGCCCTGCGCACGGCCCAGACCCGCTCGGCGGCCTCTGTCGGCGGCTTGCACGAGGGCGACCTGGTCAGCCTGACCGGTTGGATCCGCCTGGTCGCCACCTCGAGCGATGACTGCGACTACCACATCGAGGTCGAAGCCGCGCCCACGGGCGCGGACGGCGCGATCATCGTCGAGATCCCCGAGCCGGATGCCGCGCACGTGGCCGATGCCGCGCTGCGCGCGCAGTTGAAGTCCGCGCGCCAGCAACTGCTCGCCGGCTTGAAGATCAAGGGCGCGCCGTCGCCCAGCGGCAACGTCATCGGCAGCGCGTACATGACGGTCACCGGCGCCTTGTTCTTCGACGCCTGGCACTCCCCCGCCTGCGGCAACCGCGGCAAGCAGAAGGTGAAGCTCGGCTCGGCGCTGACCTGCTGGGAGATCCATCCCGTCACGGCCGTCGCCTTCGCCCCCCGGCCCTAGCTGGCTGGACAGCAAGCGGAAAATCGCGTGCGTGTCAAGCGGCGGCGGCTCGGGCGGCGGTTGACACGAGAGAGAAAAGTTGGGGAAGATGAATCCTCGCCTTATGACCACGATGCCTGTCTTTGAAACCCACCTCGACGCGCTGCCGCTGATCTCGCGGGGCAAGGTCCGCGACCTCTACGACGCCGGCAGCCAGCTGCTGCTGGTCGCCAGCGATCGCCTGTCTGCGTTCGATGTGGTGCTGCCCACGCCGATCCCGGACAAGGGCGCGGTGCTCACGCAGATTTCGCTGTTCTGGTTCGACCATTTGAAGGCGGTGTGCCCGAACCACCTGATCACCGCCAAGGTCGAGGAGTTCCCGGCTGCCCTGCGCGGCGCGGCCGACCAGCTTCGCGGACGGACGATGCTGGTGAAGAAGCTGGAGATGTTCCCGGTCGAGTGCGTGGTGCGGGGATACCTTTCCGGCTCGGGGTGGAAGGAATACCAGAAGCTGGGCACGGTCTGCGGCATCAAGCTGCCGGCGGGCCTGAAGGAGTCCGACCGCCTGCCCGAGGACATCTTCACCCCCTCGACCAAGGCCACCACCGGCCACGACGAGAACATCTCCCTGGCCGCGGTCGAGGGCATGATCGGGCGCGAACTGGCGCACAAGCTGCGCGACGTGAGCCTCGAGGTCTACAGCCGCGCCGCGGCGTTCGCCGAGACCCGCGGCATCCTGCTGGCCGACACCAAATTTGAATTCGGCCGCGATCCCAAGGATGCAAGCGGCACGCTGGTGCTGGCCGACGAGGTGCTGACCCCCGACTCCTCCCGTTTCTGGCCGAAGGAGACCTATCAGCCGGGCCGCGCGCAAGAGAGCTACGACAAGCAGTACGTGCGCGACTACCTCGAGCAGATTGGCTGGAACAAGCAGCCGCCGGGCCCGAGCTTGCCCGAGGACGTCGTGCGCAAGACCAGCGCCAAGTACCGCGCCGCCTATCGCCAGCTGGCGGGCCGCGATCTCGCCATCTGATGCCGGAGCTGCCGTGAACGCGCTCGACTACGTCCTGCTCGGAATCGTCGCGGTCTCGGTGGTGACCGCCGCCACGAAGGGCTTCGTCTACGAAGTGTGGATGATGATCGCGGCGGTGGCGGCGGTGGTGGCCGCGGCATGGCAATTCCCCGCGGTCGCGCCGTGGCTGAACTTCCTCGACAATCCCGAAGCGCAGAATTTCGCGGCTTTCGCGCTGGTGCTGCTGGCGGTGCTGATCGCGGCCATGATCGCCGGACGGATGATGCGCGGCGCGGTGCGCGCGGTCGGGCTCGGCGGCATGGACCGCGTGCTGGGCGCGGGCCTCGGCCTGGTGCGCGGGCTGCTGTTCGCCGTCGCCTTGGTGGCGGTGCTCACCGCCTACCCGTTCCGCCCGCAACTGCTGGCCGAATCGCGCCTGGCGCCGACGCTGCAGTGGGGCAGCCGCGCGCTGGTCGTGGTCATGCCCGGCGACCTGGAGCAGAATTTCAGCTCCGGCCTGGCGCGCATCGGAAAGGACCTGAAGTGAGGGAACGGCTGGACGCGCTGGTGGCCGAGATGGTGGACAAGGGCATCCGCTTGGACGAGGCCATCTCCGAATTCGAACGCCGCTTCATCAAGCGCGTGCTCGAGCGCCAGCAGGGAAAGGTGGGCCAGGCCGCCGAGCAGCTGGGCATCCACCGCAACAGCCTGTCGCGCAAGATGAGCGAGCTCGAGATCGTGCCCCGCCCCGCCCGCCGCGCTTGAGCGCTCAGCCCAGGTGCCCCATCTTGCTGCGCTTGACGTCCAGATATTTGCGGGCGTGGGCCGAGGCCGGCTGGGGCGCGCAGGCCACGCGCTCGGCCACCTGGATGCCCGCCTGCTCGAGCGCCTGGATCTTCTCCGGGTTGTTGGACAGCAGCCGCACGGCGCGGACCCCCAAATGCCGCAGGATCGCGGCCGGCAGGGCATAATCGCGCGCATCGGCGGCAAAGCCGAGGCGCTGGTTCGCTTCCACCGTGTCGGCGCCTTGGTCCTGCAGGGCATAGGCGCGAAGCTTGTTCATCAGGCCGATGCCGCGGCCCTCTTTGTCTTCATAAATCAGCAGGCCGCGCCCGGCAGCGGTGATCTGCTCCAGCGCCAGCTCGAGCTGCTGGCGGCAGTCGCAGCGCAGCGAACTGAACACATCGCCGGTGAGGCACTGGGAGTGAATGCGCAGCAAGGGCGGCGGGCCAGGAGCGGACACATCGCCGTGGCGCAGCACCACGGCGGAATCCGTGCCCAGCTCGAAGCCTAGAATTCGGAATGCGCCCCAGCGCGTGGGAAAATCCGCCTCCGCGGCCAGTGAGAGTTCTGCGGCTGCGTTCGGCATCGGGTTCAATGCTCTAATTATAGGCGCATGGGCTCCGAGCGCCTTCTGCTGATCACGCTGCTGCTGAACCTCGGCGTCATCGCCGCCATCGCAGCCGTGCTGGTGCGCTCGCACGCCTTCCAGCGCTACCTGTTCCAGGACCGGCGCAGCCTGGCGGAGCGGCTGGGCTTCGCCCTGTTCGTCGCCCTGCCGCTGATGGGCGGAGTCTGGATCCGGCTCGCGGTGCCAAGCTTCCAAGCCGCCGACCTCAGCCTGCCTGGCTCGCTCTTGATCGGAGTGATGGGCGGGCTCAACGCCGGCGCGGTCGGGGGCGCGCTGATCGCGCTGCCGGCGGTGGCCGGCGTCGGGCAATGGTTGGCGCTTCCGCTGTTCGTGGCGGCCGGGCTGGCGGGCGGCCTGCTTCGCCGCGCCGCGCCCAGCCCGGAAGAGGTCTGGGCGTTCTCCCCGTTCATCGATCTGGAGCTGTGGCGCTGGCTGCGCAACCGCCTCGATCGCCCGTTCCGCGACTGGCAGGCGCTGGCGTTCTTGATCCTGATCGGCGCCACGGCGCTCGAGATCGAACTCCGGCGGCTCGCGCCGGCGCGGCTCTACGCGCCCGAGCCGCACACCTTGTGGAGCGCGGTGGCGGTGGCGGCCACCAACATCCTGGCCATCGCCATCCCCATCAAGATCTGGAACAACGTGCGCATCGAACGCAAGCTCGAGGCCCAGCGCCGCTTGCTGGTGCAGGCGCGCCTCGACGCCCTGACCAGCCAGATCAATCCGCACTTCCTGTTCAACACCCTCAATTCGGTGGCCTCGCTGGTCCGCTTCGATCCCGACACGGCGCGGGTGATGATCGTGAAGCTGTCCAACATCCTGCGCCGCATGCTGCGCAAGCACGAGAGCTTCCAGCCGCTGCGCGAAGAGATGGCGTTCATGGACGACTACCTCGACATCGAGGTCGTGCGCTTCGGGCCGGAGAAGCTGCGCGTGGAAAAACGGATTGATCCCGGCACGCTCGACATGCTGGTGCCCAGCATGCTGCTGCAGCCGGTGGTCGAGAACTCGGTGCGCCACGGCCTGGCCCCCAAGCTCGCCGGCGGCGTGGTGACGCTGCGCGTGCGCCGGCTGGGGTCGGCCCCGGCGGCCCAACTCGAGATTGAAATCGAGGACAACGGCGTGGGCATGGCCGCCGAACAGGCCGCGCCCCGCGGCCACGGCATCGGCCTCAGCAACGTGCGCGAACGCCTGAACGTGCTCTACGGCGACGCCGCCACGCTGGACATCCGCAGCCACCCCGGCGAGGGCACGCTGGTGCGCATCTGCGTTCCGGAGCTGCACGCTGCCGCCGCGGTGAACGGCCAGCGGTGAGCGGTCAATGGACTGGCGCGGGACCCCGCCTACGGCTCAGCCCTTGGGGCCGGCTGCCACCACTTCCGCCGAGGCGCCGCTGAAGCGCTGGAAATTGTCGCGGAACAGGCCCGCCAGGTGCCGCGCCGCCTTGTCGTAGGCGGCGCCGTCTTTCCAGGTATTGCGCGGGTTCAGCACTTCCGACGGCACCTCGGGCACCGCCGAAGGAATGGAAAGCTGGAAGACCGGATCGGTGGTGCAGGCCGCCTGGTCGAGCTGCCCGCTCAGCGCCGCCCGCACCATGGCGCGGGTATGGCTGAGCTTCATGCGGCTGCCGACGCCGTAGGCCCCGCCGGTCCAGCCGGTGTTGATCAGCCAGCAGCGCGCCTGGTGCTGGGTGATGCGCTCGCCCAGCATCTTGGCGTAGGTCATCGGCGACAGCGGCAGGAAGGGTTCGCCGAAGCAGGTGCTGAAGGTCGCCTTGGGCTCCTTGATCCCGGCCTCGGTGCCGCCCAGCTTGGCGGTGTAGCCGCTGAGGAAGTGGTACATGGCCTGCGGCACGCTCAGCCGCGCGATCGGCGGCATCACGCCGAAGGCATCCGCGGTCAGCAGCACCACGTTCCTGGGGTGCCCGCCGCGGGCGCTCAGCACCGCGTTCTCGATGAACTCGATCGGGTAGGCCGCGCGCGTGTTTTCGGTCTTGCTGTCGTCGTCGAAGTTCGGGATGCGCGTGCGCGGATCGAGCACCACGTTCTCGAGCACGGTGCCGAAGCGGATCGCATTCCAAATCTCGGGCTCGCCCTGCTCGCTCAGCTTGATGCACTTGGCGTAGCAGCCGCCCTCGAAATTGAACACGCCGTTCGCGCCCCAGCCGTGCTCGTCGTCGCCGATCAAGCGCCGGTGCGGATCGGCTGAGAGGGTGGTCTTGCCGGTGCCGGAAAGGCCGAAGAAGAGCGCGGTGTCCCCGTCGGGGCCGATGTTGGCCGAGCAGTGCATGGGGAACACTCCGCGCGAGGGCAGCAGGAAATTCAGCACCGAGAAGATGGACTTCTTCATCTCGCCGGCGTAATAGGTGCCGCCGATCAGGATCAGGCGCCGTTCGAAGTTGACGAGGATATAGGTGCCGGTCGCGGTCCCGTCCTCGGCCGGCACGGCTTGGCAGCCGGGCATGGAAACGATGGTGAAGTCGGGGACGAAGCCCTCGAGGTCGGCGGCGGAGGGCCGCAGGAACAACTGGTGCACGAACAGCGAATGCCATGCCAGCTCAGTCACCACGCGGACTTTCAGCCGATAGGCGGGATCGCCGCCGGCAAAGCAGTCCTGCACGAAGACTTCGCGGCCGTCGAGGTACCGCGCCATGCGGCGGCGCACCTTCTCGAACGCCTCCGGGCTGATGGGCTGGTTGCTCTTGCCCCAGGCGACCTGGTCGGCGGTGAGCGCGTCCTTGACGATGAAGCGGTTGGGCGGCGTGCGACCGGTGAACTCGCCGGTGGCGGCGGTGACCGCGCCGCGGGCGCTGAGCTGGGCCTCGCCGCGCGCCAGAATGCGCTCGATCAGCGGCGCCGTCGCCAGGTTAGCGACCGGCCGGGTGGTTTGAAGTTCGGGAAAAGCGGCGTGGGCAAGCGTCTCGGCTGTGGCCATCAGTTCGTCCTGAGAATATTTTATATCCGGGCGACCCGGATTGGGGCTATTTCACCCGCTCGAGGTAGTTGCCTTCGGCGGTGCCGACCCGGATCTTCTCGCCGCGGTCGATGAACGGAGGCACCTGCACCACCAGGCCGGTCTCGAGCGTTGCCGCTTTCGTCACGTTGCTCACCGTCGCGCCCTTCAGCCCGGGTTCGGTGTCGGTGACCTCGAGATCCACGGTCTGCGGCAGCTCGACCGAAACCGGCTTGCCTTCGTAGAACTCGACATTGATCTTCAAGTTGGGGATGAGGTATTGCACGGCGTCGCCCAAGGCATCGCTGGTGAGATGGGTCTGCTCGTAGTTCTCCGTGTTCATGAAGTAGAACGCATCGCCGTCACGGTAGAGGAACTCCATCTCCATTTCGTCCAAGACCGCGCGCTCGACCCGATCGTCGGAGCGGAAGCGGTACTCGATCATGCCGCCGGTGCGCAGGTTGCGGATCTTGGCCTGCACGAAGGCGCGCAAGTTCCCGGGGGTGCGGTGGGTGATGCTGAACACCGAGTACAGCTCTTTGTCGTGAATGATCACCATTCCCGGACGCATATTGTTGGCAGACAAGGCCATAGACGCGAATCTCCTGATCAGGGCGAAACCATAATTATGCCATGCGCCAGGGCAGGGGCAGCCCGGCCGAGGGCCGCGCCTGAACGGCTCGCAACGGAATTCCGTGACGCCAGCCCCAGGCTTCCCATGCTTCAGCCGTGCGTTCGCGGAAGAGTTCCGCGAGCTGATGGCGGTCGGCGCGCGCAATCCAATGGGGGCGATCAGCGGCGGTGCAAAAGCGCTCCCACAGGTGCGGCTCGAGGGCGGCGAGCGCTATGGCGCCTTCGCGGCATGCGTACACGGCATAGCGCGCGCCCGACCCATCGAGGCCCGGGATCGGAGGGAACGCAGCGGCATGGGCGGCTTCCTCCAAGTAGACCTCGAACACTCCACCGCCGAGCCGCAGACCGCGCTCGACCGCGAGCGCCGCCCAGAAGGCGCCGCAGACATCGGCCAGCGGCAGCGCTCGCCAGGCGGGATCGAGCGTCCCGAGCAGCCCGGCGGCCGCGAGGTAGGTCAGGTCGTGACCCGGCTGGGCAGCCGGCTCTGGCGCCCGGCTGCCGGCAATCCGCACGTAGACGAGCCGCGGATTCAAGGCGCGCAGCGCTTGGGGCCCGACCTGCCAGGCGTCCATGCGTCCGGGCAAGTGGTTCTCCAGCAGCACATCCGCCGCGGCCACGAGGAGGCGCAGGCGCGCGCGCCCCGGTTCGGACTTGAGGTCCACAACCTCGGCATCGGCATCGGGATGCAGCCAAGCAAACGTTTCCGGGGCGAACGCCTCCAGCCAGTCGCCGGCGGGGGCGGCCAGCCGCCGCACCTCGTGCCCCATGGCCGCCAGCACGCGGGCGCACAGCGGACCGGGAAGCAGGCGGGTCAAATCCAGCACGCGAGCCATCAGCGCGGCTCCCCGCCGCAGCCGAGCTCGGCGGCCAAGGCGGACAGCGCCGCATCCGCGCTCCAGAATCGGCAGCGTGCGGCGAGGGCCGAGGCCAGCAGGTGCGCGTCCACCCAGCCGATGCCGCGGCCGTGCAGCCAAGCCGAAGTATCCACCACGATCAACGGACCGCCTGACGCTGGGCCTCGAGGCCGGGCTGGGGACGCCGAGGCACCTCAAAACCCAGGGCGTCCAGCCCGGCGCCGATGGCCTTGCGGGCCTTGGCGTGCAGCTCCAAGTCCATGTTCATGGTCTTCTTCTTGCGCGTAATCTGCGCATTCTAGCGTTTTCATCAATACCTTGACAATCTGCAATTGTAGATCGTATAGTGATCCGCATGGGCAAACCCAGCGATCTCGTCCTGGCACGCTCGACCTGCTGATCCTGCGCACGCTGGCGCTCGAGCCGCTGCACGGCTGGGCCATCGCGCGCCGCATCCAGCAGCTCTCGCGCGAGGTCCTGCAGGTGCAGCAGGGCTCCCTCTACCCCGCCCTCTACCGGCTGGAGCGCAAGAAGTGGATCAAAGGCGCGTGGCGCGAGAGCGAGACCGGGCGCCAGGCGCGCTTCTATTCGCTGACCGCGTCCGGCCGCGGCCAGCTCGAGCGCGAGCAGCAGCAGTGGCGCCGGCTTTCCGAGGCCATCAACTGCGTGGTCGAGGAGGCCTGAGCCATGCGCATGCGCGAGCGCGATATGGAGCGTGAATTGGCCGAGCACCTGGCGCGCGAGGCCGCCGAGCGCGCCGCCGCCGGCATCGAGCCGCGCGAGGCCGAGCGCCAAGCCGCGCTGCTGCTCGGCAGCGCCGAGCGCTTCAAGGAGGAAGCCCGCGAGCAGCGCCGCGGCGCCGGACTTGCCGCGTGGGCGCGCGACCTGCGCTACGCGGCCCGCGGCCTCTGGCGCGCGCCCGGGTTCGCCGCCGCCGCGATTCTTACCCTGGCGCTTGGCATCGGCGCCAACACCGCGGTCTTCAGCGCCGTTGAAGCCGTGCTGATCGCGCCGCTCCCCTATGCGCAACCGCAGCGCCTGCTGTACGCCTGGGAAGGCGACAGCCGTCGCGCCGGCAGCCAAGAGCCGTTCTCGTATTTGGATTTCCTCGATCTTCGGCAGGTGCCGGCGCTCAGCGGCATGGCGGCCTACGTCGTCAACGACCTGCCCTTGACCGGCGTCGGCGCAGCGGCCAGCGTGCGTGCGGCCGCGGTTTCGGCCAGCACGTTCGGCCTGCTCGGCGTCCAGCCCGCGCTCGGGCGCGCATTTCTTGCAGGCGAGGACCGCCCCGGCAGCCTCGACGGCGCCGATGCGGCCATCCTGAGCGCCGAGTTGGCCAGCGCCCGCTTCGGCACTTCGGCGGCGGCGCTGGGAAAGCGGCTGACGCTCGACGGCCGCCCCTACTTCGTGGTCGGGGTCATGCCGGCGGGGTTCCAATTCCCGCTGGACGATCACGAAGACCTGTGGGTGACCATCGCCCCGCTGCAGGTTTCCACCACCGGCCCGGCGATGACCGCCCAGCGCGGCGCGCACTGGCTGCAAGCGGTGGCGCGCCTGGCCCCCGGCGCAAGCGCGCCAACCGCCGCGGCGCAGCTCAACCAAGTTGCCGCCCGCATGGCCCAGGCCCACCCGGACAGCGACTCCTACCTGGACGTGAACCTGGTGCCCATGCTCGCCAACTACACCGCCGCCACCCAGCCGGTCTTGCTGCTGCTGCTGGGGGCGGTGGGGTGCGTGCTGCTGATCGCATGCGTGAACGTCGCCGGCTTGGTGCTCGCCCGCGCCCTGCGCCGCCGCCACGAATTCGCCCTGCGCGCCGCGCTCGGGGCCAGCCGCCGCGCCGTGCTGCGGCAACTGGCGTGCGAGGGCCTGCTGGTCGGGCTGCTCGGCGCCATGGCCGGGCTGGCGTTGGCCGCGCTTGCCGATCGCGCCTTGGTGCGCCTGGCGCCGCCGGGCGTGGTCCGCCTGGATCAAGCGCGCTTGAGCCCGCCCGTCTTGCTGGTGGCGTTGGGCTTGGGCCTGCTGGCCGCGGTCGGCTTTGCGTTTTTCCCTGCCCTGGAGTTGCTGCGGGCCGAACGCTGCCATCTCGCGGCCGCCCTGCAATCGGGCGGGCGCGGCGCGCGCCCCAGCCGTCAAGGCTGGCGCCGCGGGCTGGTCTCGGCGCAATTCTGCTTGGCAGCCGCGGTGCTAGCCGCGGCCCTGCTGCTGCTGCACAGCCTGGGCCGGCTGCTGGCGGTGGCGCCAGGATTCTCGCCCGACCACGTCCTCACTGCGACTCTCAACGTACCGGACGCTCGCTATCCCCAGCCCGACGACGATGTCCGCTTCTTCGATCACTTGCTCGACCGGCTCTCTGCCCAGGCCAGCATCGCCTCCGCCGCCGCGGCCATGCCCACGCCGCTCGGCGGCAATAACATCAGCGTGGTTTTGGATTGGCCCGACCATCCCCTTCCGCCCGCAGAACAGCCCTCCTGCCGCATTGGCGTGGTGACGCCGGCGTATTTCGCCGCGCTTGAGATCCCGCTGCTTGCCGGCCGCGCCTTCACCGCCCGCGACCGCCACGGCAGCCCCGAAGTCGCCATCGTCAACCAAGCCTTCGTGCGCAAGTTCCTGCCCGGCCGCGCCGCGCTGGGCGTGCGCATCCGGACCGGCCTCAGTTCCTATCCGCATGATGGCCAGCCCGTTCCCGCCCGCGAAATCGTCGGCGTCGTCGGCGACACCCGCCAAAGCGCGCTGGGCGCGCCCGCGCCGCCCATGATCTACGCCCCCCAGGACCAAATCCCGTTCGACGGACTCAACCTCGTGGTGCGCGCCCGCGCCGGCGCCGAGGCTGCCGCCGCGGCGGCAGTCCGGTCGGCCGTGCATGGCCTTGACGCCGACGTCCCCGTCTTCAACCTGCGCCCCATGGCCGCGCAAGTCGAGGCCTCGTCGGCGCCCGCCCGCTTCGATTCCCTGCTGTTGGCGCTGTTCGCCGCGCTGGCGCTGCTGCTGGCCGCGGTCGGCCTCTACGCGGTGATGGCGCAATCGGTGGCGCAGCGCCGCCGCGAGATCGGCGTGCGGGTGGCGCTGGGCGCGCGCCGCGGCGAGATCACCGGCATGGTGCTGCGCGAAGGCTTGCTCATGGCTGCGGCCGGCATCGGCGCGGGGCTGGTCCTGGCCGCGCTGCTCGCCCGCTGGATCGGGCCGTCCGTCAGCGCCAACCTGTACGCCACCTCGGTCTACGATCCGGTGGCCTTCGCCGCCGCGCCGCTGCTGCTGCTCGCCTTGGCCGCGCTCGCCTGCGCCTTGCCCGCCCGCCGTGCCGCCAGCGCCGACCCGGTCCAATCGCTGCGGTTGGAATGACGGTGTTGGCTTGGCCCCCGGCCAGCGAATCGCGGTTGCAAGCCTCGAAGCGGGGCTCGCCAAACCGGGACGGCTGTTCGGCCACCGTCGCCGGCGGAAGCTTCTCCGCCAATTCGCGTTCCAGCCGGCTGTCGCGCGCGCGGTACACTGCCCCCATGCCGTCGGCGATCTCATCGGGGCCCAAGCGGATCCCGGGGGACAGCGGCGTGCGGAACAGTGTACCGTTGAGTGCGGAAGGAGCCTGATGACGTCGGTCACGCGAAGAACGGTGGTGAAAGGCTTGGCGGCCGGTGCGGGCTTGGCGCTCGCGCCGCGATGGACCGTCGCGGTCGCGCCGGCCGGACTCGAGCTCAGCGCCTACCTCGTCACCCGTCGGACGCTGCGCCTGCAGTTGCGCGCTCCTGCGGCGCCGGCCACGCCTGACGACGGCGTGCTGCTCGCCGCTGGACGCGGCAAGCTGGCTGGCTCCGCGCCGCTTCCTTCCGGCCGTGCGCTGCGCTGCGGCAATTTCCGGATCGAGATCAGCCCTTCGCCCCTGCAAATGCGCATTCTGGCCGGCGGCGGCAGGCTGCTGCAAGAAATCGGGGCTGAAACCTCCGCCGACGGCGGCTACCGCTTCAGCTTCCGCCCCGGCGCCGCGCCCCTGTACGGCCTCGGGCAAGGCGGCCCTCAGCTCGACAAGCGCGGCGCGGTGGACACGATGGGCAGCGGCCAAGGCGGCTACCGTCTCGCCACCCACGGCGCCAAAGTCCCCATCCCCGTGCTCTGGAGCGCCGAGGGCTGGGGCCTGTTCGTTCATCAGCCGCTGTGCTCGTTTGATCTCACCGGCGAAACCGGCTGGCTCGTTCCCCACGCCGACCGCGGCGGCCACGAGCCAGGCGAAGCCCTCCCTGGCGCAAGCGAATCCATCGCCGGCCTGCCGCTCGACCTGTTCCTGATGGATGGCCACGGCGCGTCGCCTGCCACGCTGTTGGGCGAGTACGCGGCGCTCACCGGCCTGCCCGCCATGCCGCCGCTCTGGTCGCTGGGCTACCAGCAATCGCATCGCACCCTGGGCACGCCGGAAGAGACCCTGGCCGAGGCGCAGACCTTTCGCGACAAGAAGCTCCCGTGCGATGTCCTCATTTATCTGGGCACCGATTTCTGCCCCGAAGGCTGGAACACGCACAACGGCGAGTTCGCCTGGAACCCGAAGGCGTTTCCCGATCCCGCCGCCGCCATGGCCGCCTTCCATGCCCAGCATTTCAAGGTCGCTCTGCACGTCGTGCTCGAGGGCCGCAAGCTCACGGGGTCGGTCTCCGACCCCTGCACGGCCGCGCCGCTCCCCAGCGGCCGCACCCCGGATGGCCACTGGCCGCCAGATCGGCAAGTCTCGTGTTACTGGCCCGCGCATCAGCCCCTGCTCGACCTCGGCGTGGACGGCTGGTGGCCCGACCAAGGCGACGGCCTCGACATGCCCTCGCGCCTGGCCCGCAACCGGATGTATTTCGAGGGCACGCAGCTCGCCCGCCCGAACCAGCGCGTCTTCGCCTTGCACCGCAACGGCGCGGCCGGCATGCAGCGCTACGCGGCCTTTCTTTGGTCAGGCGACATCCGCTCGACTTGGGAGACGCTCAAGACCCACATCGCGGTCGGCATCAACGCCGGCCTCAGCGGCATCCCGTACTGGGGCACCGACACCGGCGGCTTCATCCCCACCGACGAGTACACCGGCGAGCTCTACGCCCGCTGGTTCCAGTTCAGCGCCTTCTGCCCGCTGTTCCGCTCGCATGGCCGCGATTGGCGCCTGCACCGCCCCTGGGGCTGGACCGACGGCGTCATCGGCTACGCCGAAACGCCGAGCTACCGCCCCAGCCAGGCGACGCTGCACAATCCCGCCATCGAGCCGGTTTGCAAGCAGTACCTTGAACTTCGTTACCGATTGCTTCCTTATATCTACACCGCCATCCGCGAAGGCTGCCAAACCGGCGTGCCGCTGTTGCGCGGGCTCTGGCTGCACGACCCCGAGGATCCGGCTGCGCGGGCCGCGTCCGATGTCTACATGTTTGGCCCAGACTTGCTGGTCGCGCCGGTGGTCGGGCCTGGCGCAACCTCACGGAGCTTCTACTTGCCGCGCGGAGCCTGGCACGACTTCTGGACCGGAGAGCAAGTCACCGGCGGCCGTTCATTCACCCGCGCCGTCGCCCTCGAGACGATTCCGCTCTACGTCCGCGCCGGCGCGGTGCTGCCCATGGGACCGCTGCGCCAATACGTGGACGAGCCCAGCGATGAGCCCCTCACGCTGCGCATCTACCCCGGCGCCGACGGACGCGCAAGCTATTACGAAGACGACGGCGTCAGTTTCGACTTCGCCCGCGGCGAGTTCCTGCAACTTCATTTCAACTGGACCGACCGGGGCCGCCGCCTGTCGGTCGCGCAAGCGCCTGGCAGCAAGCCGCGCCCGCCTTGGCCGCGCACGCTCCGCCTGTCGCTTGGAACGTCGTTCCTCAAGTCCGTGGAATTCACCGGAAAGCCCATCTCGATCGAACTCGTTTGAACTTTCACGCGAAGACGCAAAGGCTCGCAAAGGACGCAAAGAACATGCACCGCTTTTCCGCCCTTCTCCTCTCCCTCGCCCTCATCCCCGCGCTGCGGGCGCAAGCGCCTCGGCCCGCCGATCTGGTAATGCGCAACGGCGTGCTGGCCACGCTGGATGCCGCGCATCCGCAGGCCGAGGCGATGGCCATTCGTGCCGGGCGCATCGAGGCCGTGGGCAGCGACGCCGAGATGGCCCCGTACATTGGCGGCGGCACCCGCGTCCTCGATCTGCACGGCGCCTTCGTGACCCCGGGGTTCATCGAAGGCCATGGCCACCTCATGGGCACCGGCACCGCGCAGATGGAGCTGAAGCTCGGGCCGGCGCCCAACTGGGATGCGATCGTCGCCATGGTCAAGGCCGCCGCCGCCAAGGCCAAGCCGGGCGAATGGATCCTGGGCTCGGGCTGGCAGCAGAGCAAATGGAAGCCCGCGCCGCATCCGAACGTGGATGGCCTCCCGCTTCCCGCCAGCCTCGATGCCGTGTCGCCGCACAACCCGGTGATGCTCGAGCACGCCAGCGGCCACGCCATCTTCGTCAACGCCGTGGCGCTGCAGTTGGCGGGCATCACCCGCCAAACCCCCGATCCGCCCGGCGGCAGCATCGTGCGCGACGCGCAGGGCGACGCCATCGGCATGCTGCGCGACACCGCCGGCGGCGCGGTCCGCCGCGCCTACGCGCGCTACGAGCGCACCCTGCCGCCGGCCCAGATCGAAGCCCAGCGCCGCGAGGCCCTGCGGCGCGCCATGGCCTACGAAGTGAGCCAAGGCATCACCACCTTCGTGGACATGGGCGAGAGCTTCGCCACCGTGGATTGGCTCAAGCCCCAGGCGAGTTCGTTCCCGCTGCGGCTCTACGCCAACATCAACGGCGAGCCGGTCTCGGCCTTGGCCTCCCAGCTGGCCGCGCACAAGCTGGTCGGCTACGCCGACGACCATCTCACCGTCCGCGGCATCGGCGAGATCACCGGCGACGGCGCGCTCGGCACCCGCAGCGCCTGGTTCCTGCAGCCCTACAGGGACGCTCCCGCCATCACCGGCAAGAACGTCACGCCCATGGACACCATCCGCCAGATGGCTGAGATCGCCGCCAAGGATGGCTTCCAGGTCTCGGTCCACGCCATCGGCGACCGGGCCAACCACGAGACGCTTGACCTGTTCCAGCGAATTTTCGCCGCCGATCCGGCCGCGCGCTCGCTGCGCTGGCGCATCGAGCACGCCCAGCACCTTGCGCCGGGCGACATTCCCCGCTTCGCCCAACTGGGCGTCATCGCCTCGATGCAGTCCATCCATGCCTGCTCCGACGCGCCCTACGTCACGCCCCGCTTGGGCGAGCAGCGCGCCCGCGAAGGCGCCTACATGTGGCACGCGCTGATCGCCAGCGGCGCCATGGTGCTCGACGGCACCGATACGCCGGTCGAAGACACCAACCCCATCGCCAACTTCTACTGCGGGGTCACCCGTGACCAAGGCAACGGAACCATTTTCTACGGCGGCCAGGTCAAGACGCGCGAGCAGGAGCTGCGCTCCTACACCTGGAACAACGCCTACGCCGTGAACGAAGACCGCGAGCTGGGCTCGCTCACCGTCGGCAAGCGCGCCGATTTGGACATCATCTCGGGAAGCCTGCTGACCCTGCCCGCGCGCGACATCCTCCGCACTCGCGTCCTCTACACCATCGTCGGAGGCAAGATCGTCTACACCCGCCCCGGCGCCGAGCAATGGCGCGCCGGCCAGCTCTTCCCCGCCATGCCGGAATTCAACCACGTCAACTAGGCGCGGTGCGCCTGCGGCGTTGGCCGCGCCTATTCTTGCCGCAGCGTCCGCACTGGGTCCACCCGGCTGGCGCGGCGCGCCGGGGGCAGGCTGGCCAGTGCCGCCGCCAGCAGCAGCAATAGACCCACGGCGGCCAATGTGGCCGGGCTTACGCTGCCGATGCCCGCCACCGCGCTGCGCAGCGCGCGGCTGGCCAGCAGGGCGACGGCGACGCCCGCGACAACGCCGATCAGCACCATCCCCAGGCTCTGCCGCACCACCAGCCACAGCAGTTGCCCGCGGCCCGCGCCCAGCGCCACCCGCACGCCGAATTCGGCCATCCGCCGCGCGGCCAGAAATGCCTGCACCCCGTAGATCCCGAGCGCAGCCAGCAAGAGCGCCAGGCCCGCGAAGGCGGCAAACAGGATCAGCAGAAAACGTTGCTGGTCGAGCGAACCGCGCGCCAGTTGGCTCATGGTTCGGATTTCGTAGAAGGCATCCTCGCCGGCTGGCCCGCGCACCGCGGCGGCGATCTGCGTCAGCATGCTGCCCGGAGGGCCGCTGGTGCGAACCGCCAGCGACATCAACTGCGACCAACGCCGGACCAGGCGGTCAGGAACCTGATCGAAGGCGTAGTAGACCGTGTCGCGCACCGGGTTGGAATCATCCCCGGCAGGCCCCCAATACCGCACGTGCTGCACCACGCCCACGATGGTGAGCGGATCGTTGCCCAAGCCGAGGTGAATCTGCTGCCCGACGGGGTCGCGCCCGCCGAAGGCATGCTGGGCCAAGGTCTCGTCAATCACCGCGGCCGGCATCGCCCCCTGCCGGTCGCGGTCGTCGAGCACCCGGCCCTCGAGCAGCGGAATCCGCATCACCGCGAAGTATCCTGGTCCCACCGAGTTGATCAAGGCTGTCGGCTGCTGCGCCTCCGGCGGCGGGCTCGAACCGACCCAGTAGCTGGCGGGATTGTTTCCCTCCCGCAGCGGCACCGTATCCACTGTCGCGGCCGCCACCACGCCGGGAAGGGCGCGCACGCGGTCGGTCAGATCGCGCCATGCCATTCTCGCGCGGGCGGGCACCGCCAGCACCGGGGCCGGCATGGCCACCCGGCCAGCCACCACGTTGGTCGGGTTCAGCCCAAGGTTCAGTGCATTCAGCCGCAGCATCGCGCTCCCCAGCAGGCCGGCGCTCGCCAGCAGCACCACCGCCAAGCCCACCTCGGCGATCACGAAGCCGCTGTGCAGCCGTGCGCCGGCGGCGGCGGAGGCGCGCCCGCCTCTCCGCAATGCCGCGTCCACGGACTGCAGGCGAATCCGCCATGCGGGCGCGAGGCCGAAGAACACTCCGCACAGCAGCGCGGTGGCCATCGCCAGCCCGAGCACGCGCCAATCCAGCGTGGCATCGGCCGCGCGCGGCAGCGTGCCCGGCCAAATCGCCAGGAATGGCCGCAGCCCCGCCCCAGCCAAGCCCAGGCCCAGCACCCCTCCCCCAAGTCCGAACAGCAGCGACTCCGCCAAGCATTGGCGGGCGAGCCTGCCCCGGCCTGCGCCCAGCGCCGCCCGCATCGCCAGCTCCGGCTCGCGCGCTTGCGCACGCACCAGCAGCAAGCTCGCCACGTTCGCGCAGGCGATCAGCAGCACCAGGCCGGCCGCCGAGAGCAGCAGCCACAACGTGGTGCTGGCGTCACCCACGTCGGCAACCCATGGACGCACCAAGAAGCTGCGCTGGGCATTGGTCTGCGGATACGCCGCCTGCAAACGCCGCGCCACCACGTCCAGCTCGCGCCGCGCCTGCCCGAGCGTCGCGCCGTCCCGCAGCCGCGCCGCCACGCCCAGCATGTGCCGTCCTCGGTTCTGCAGGTTCGGCGAGGGATCCTGGCCCAGCGGAAGGTAGACATCGGCCGCATCGGCGGTGGTGTAGCCGTTGAGATCGAAGCCCGGCGGCATCACCCCCACCACCAAATACGCTTGCTGCTCGTACACCAGGCGGCCGCCGATGGCCGCCTGCACCGACCCGAAGCGCTGCCGCGCCAGCGCCGCGCTGATGATCGCCACCGGCGCCGCGCCGCGCTGGTCCTCGCGCGGCAAGAAATAGCGCCCCGCAATGGGCCGCACTCCAAGCACCGGAAACAAGCTCGCGGTGACCTCGTCTGCGTTCACGTGGCTGGCGACGCCCGGCTGGCTCACGATGCCGTCGCTGCGCGCCCATGCACCCAGTTCCAGGGTGCGCGACGCGCGGACCATGTCCTCGTAGTTGGGAAAGGTGACCGCCCAGATGTTGCTCCACCCCTCCGCCACCGCCGTGGCATTCGGAGGCGCCGCCGTCTGCTCCTGCACGCTGACCACGCGCTCGGGATGCGCGAACGCCAGCGGCTTGAACAGCACTCCGTTCACCAGTGTGACCATCAACGTGGTGGCGCCGATGCCCAAGCCCAACGTCAGCAGCACCACCGCGGTGAACCCGGGCTGCCGCCGCCACATCCGCAGTCCGTGGCGCAGGTCCCGCCGCAGATCCTCGGTCCACCGCCCGGGCCGCACGTCCTTGCACGCCTCTTCGACCGCCTCGGCCCCGAGCGCCAGCGCCGCCCTGCGCCGCGCCTCCGCAGGCGCCACCCCCTGGGCCATCAGGCCGGCGGCATGCTCGTCCAAATGCGATTGCATTTCCTTGCGGATGGCGCGGTCGTCGTTCCTCCTCATCGCGCGCCGCCTTCCCCGAGGTCGAGGA